>JAABUQ010004689.1_pt1 | contig 23018 bp, 27 predicted proteins | sample 5560001 | NCBI WGS metagenome assembly JAABUQ01 (sample SAMN10711888, study PRJNA513371) | rock metagenome | isolation source: Antarctica rocks | place: Antarctica: Victoria Land, Finger Mt nord | collected 2015-12-18 | reverse complement strand
GAAGTTGTGTTCGCTGAGGTGGAGCAGGAGATCGAGGAGCTGGCGGAGACGCTCGCTGGGGCCGATCCGGGCAAGGAGACCTATTTGCACAAGGTGGGCCGCTTGACCGAGGCGCGGCAGCGAGCCGAGAGCCAGGTGCTGCGGGAGAGGATCCTGCTCGAGCCGGATCCGGGGTACGACGAGGACGAGGAGACGCCGAGCCTGATGGCGCAGGCGGGGATCCCGAGCTATCTGCCGGCGCTGCTGGTCGGAGCGGAGAAGAACGAGCTGACGCCGGAGCAGGCGGCGGAGGTGGAGGAGCTGTACAACCGCGAGAGCAGTTCCGACCCAGAGGCCAAGAAGACCTAGCGCCGTCGGGCGAGCGGGCCCGTATCGACGCCAACCTGGCGGCTATCCGAATCCTGGAGCGACTGGAGCGCGAGCAGCACCTGGCTCTTGGCTCGCTGGTCGGGTTGGGGAGCCGTCCCCAACGTGTTCGACGAGGCACGGCTGGAGTGGGCCGGCCAGCGCCAGGAGCTGCGTGAGCTGCTCGGAGAGCGCGAGTATGACGCCGCCCGCCGGTCCACTATCAACCAGGAAGTCTTCCGCAAAGGCTGCGGACAAGCTCCTCTAAATGTTCTGCTATCAGGAGCAAACCGTGACGCGCCGCGGCATCGCCGCCGCCGCTCGACCCGCGCTGAACTCGCCAACCGGCGGTCTCACTGTCAGAAAGTCTGAGTCGGGCGCTGCCTACTTAAGTGAAATGACGCAGGCCAGGCGCGCCGGGCGGCCCCAGTTCCGCCGGCGCGGCTTCCACCTCGACGGCGGCGCTGAGGGACTCCGGGAGGGCCAAGCCGTCCTCTCTGAGCCCGGCGAGGTGCAGCTGCAGCGCCTCCCGCGCACACTCGACCGTCTGCGGCCGGCTGGGGCCGGTGGCGATACAGCCGGGCACATCAGGAAAGTAGGCCGACCAATTGCGCACGCCGGGTTCGAGGACTAGGAGGTACTTCAAGGTTTCGACTCCAACTCTGCCTGACGAAGGATGCTACGGAGCGTCTTCGGATGCACGTCGTCGCTCGCCGCGCCGGCGATGGTCACCCGGCCGGCTCGGCTGGGATGTTTGTACTGGCGGTGGCTGCCGCGCTGGGCGACCTCTCGCCAGCCGGCCGCCTCAACCAGCCTGATCACCTCGCGCACTTTCACTGCCTTTTCGGCCTGATGCCTGGCTGCTTGGCCTTCCACTCGTCAACCCACGCCAGGACGTCCTGCTGCCTCAGCTGCCAGACCTCCTCTGTGTTGGTGCCCGGCGCAACCTTAGGCAGCTTCTTGACCACCTCCTGCAAGAAGTCATCGGCCATCTCCAGGGCCAGTGAGTCGCCGTACGCGGCGCGCCAGCTCGGCTCGCGGCGGCCTGGAGTCCACACCTCCTCTAGGGCGTCAACCAGAATCGACAGCGCCAGGTCATAGACGCCGGCTCCTCCAGAGCCCCAGGCCAGCTCACTGCCGCCCGCTTGGACATGGGGCAGTGGCCACTCCAGCCCGGCCCGATCTCGAACCTTCACCAGCTCTCCGATCGGCGGCGGCCTCTCGGACCCGATGTAGCGCCTTTCCTCCGACGGCGAAATTTCCTCGAGCAGCGCCCGATCAATCCGGCTCACCGGCGTCGCATCGACGATGCGCAGCTCGACGACCAGCCCCAGGCGCTCGGCCAACTGCTCGATCGTCGGCAGCTGTGGATCGAGTTGACCTCGTTCCAGCCGGCTCACATGACTCTGGCGCCAGCCGAGGAGCTGACCTAGTTGCTTTTGCGTTAACCGATGGCGGCGGCGGTAGGCCACGAGGGCCTCCGCCACCACCCGCCCTAGCTCGGTCACGGCTTGGGCCTCGGCCTCGGCGGCTTCGGGATCGCCACGAACCGCTTTGCCTCCGCTCGATTCAGCACTCCGCACTTGACCAGCTCGGCCAGCTCCAACGCCGTCCTCGGCCTGATCTTTTCCGCCCGGCCGGCCGGACGCTTCCCCGACTCCTCCACCAGCTGGCGCAGGCGCTCCACGGTCAGCTCCGGGTGCTCCGCCACGAGCTCCAACACCCCGTTGAACGTCGCCCGATCCACCTCCCGCTCCTTCATCACCCGCGCCACCACCCCAGCCACTCCGCCTCCTTCTGGAGTCGGTCGAGCTGTGCCAGCCACTCCACCTCCTCCTGGAGCCGGTCGATGTGCGCCTCTAGGCGGCGCAGCCACGCCGCCTGGATCGCCTGGTTCCTGCCGGCACCGTGGACCATTGCTAGGTGGTGCTCGTCTCCAAGCAGGCGCAAAGCCTCCCCCACATGCTGTCGCGCTTCTCGGACCCTCTCGCCCGGCAACTCATCCCTCATTTCCGAGGCTCTCCATGGCGGCGTTCCACGCAGCTTTGATTTCGTTTTCCACCGCCGCGACCTCCTCGTCGGAGCCCGCACCGTTCAGCGGATAGTTGAGCGCTCATCGCAAACCGACACGTCCAGGCGGGCCTCCATGTCCGCGAGGAAGTCCGCCCGCTCGCCGTCCTCGATCTCCGCCACGTCGAGGGCGAGACCCAGATAGCCCATCTTCTCCACGAACCTCGCCGTCGCTGTCACCCTCTCACCCGGCAACTCATCACTCATCTCCCTAACCCTCCAAGAGCCGGAGCAGCACGTCATCCTCGTGCAGCCCGTCGGCATGATCGACCAACTCTTCTACCGCCGCCAAGTGGAGCTGGACCAGCTCGAGCACCTCTGGCTCGCTGATCTCCTCCACCCGCCTGGCGACCTCCTCCTGCCACTTCCGCACCTCCCGCAGGTGCTCGGGAAAGCCGCACGTCTGCCAACCGTTCCCGCTCTTCGTTTCGTGTTGTGTGGGGTACATTCGGTCTGCCTCAATGTGTGGGGTCGGGGGGCCGGCCTAGAATCCGCCCCCCGCTCCCTTTTGCCTACTCCGCCGCCGGCTTCTGGCCGAGCAGCTGGAACTCGTCGATCCGAATCTCTATCGCCCGCTGTTTGACGCCCTCCTTGTCCGTGTACTCCGCGTTGTGCAGCCGGCCCTCGATCAGGATCTGTCGGCCCTTGCGCCCCAGCTCCCCTAGGATCTCCGCCGACTTGCCGAACGCCACGGCGTTGAAGAACTCAGCTTCGCCGCCCGTGTTGACCGCCAGCCGGAGCCTGGCCACGTGCTGCCCGCCGTCGCTCTTCGGCGCGTACACCACGGGGTCAGCGGCCAACCGCCCGAGCAACGTCGCCCGGTTGAAACCGTCGCCGCGGCTCCGCTTTACCTGTGTCTCGTCTGCCATTGCTGCCTCCTCTGTGCCGTTGTGGAACCTCGGGGTGAGCTTCCTACTTGACTACAGTATACACCAACCACGGTATATCCACAAGTACACGACCGGTCTAACCCAACCTCCCCCCTCCCCTTCCAGGTGAATAGGAGGGCGGCCTTACGGGGCCTCTTGGCTGGGTGGGCTTGGTCCACTTGGTGTTGGGTGTAGAGGGACGAGCTGGGGGGCAGCCGTGGGGGGCCGGCGCGGCCCCCCTCAGGTGGTGGCCGGGGGGTTCGGGGGACAGGGGTCCCCCGACTGATGAGCCGGGTGGAGGATCGGGCGGTATGGAGGGAGCCCGGCGGTCGTTCGGTGCCTTGATTGAAGTGCGGTGGTGCATCAGGACTCCTGGGAGAGCTGGGGTGGGTCAGCGCTCGGCTTCTTCGTTAAGGCGTGCTTCTGTGGCGGCGATGTGTTCGTTCAGGACCGCGAGGGCTGCCTCTCGTGCCGAACTGAAGGGCGCGGGGTTGGCGTTGGGTTTGGTGTCAGCGGTGGTGCGGAGGCGATTCAGCCCGTGCCGTACGGCGGCCGCGGCCCAGGCCGCTGGGTTCGTGACCGGTCCCCTGCGGCCGCTGCGAACGTTGGCGCGCCTGTCGCTCAGGCTTCGAGCCACGTCCTCGTAGATCCGCAGGGCGTCGTACAGCTCTGTCGGCGTTTTGGCCAGCTGCGCTAGGTGGGCCAGGAGGAAGGTGGGGTGTTTCTCCCCCGTCAGGCGGCAGGGTTCTGCGAGGTCGGTCTGGAGAGGATCCGCCTGGAGCCCCCATTGCCGTAAGCGCTGTTGGCAGCGGCGGCCAAGCGGGCGCTGGTCGTGGTTGTTGAGCTGCTCTAGCAGCCCGTTGCGCGCGCGTGGGCGCGACCGGGAGAGCTTTAGCTCTCCTCGGTTTACGCGGGAAAAGCTCTCCTTAATTGGGGTGTTCGGATTCTCTGCCAGACCGAGCCGCCGGCTGAGATGGAGGAGACGTTGCGCGGCGTGCGGATCCCGACGGTGGAGCTGGAGGCGATCGACGACATCGGCCTCGGCGGCACCAGCCTCCAAACAGGCAGCTGCCAGCTGAAGTCGCGCGCGCAGCTCCGGGGCGAGTTCTCTGACGAGAGCGTCGATCCAGCGCCAGCGGTAGCGGCTCTGCGGGAGAGCACCATCGGCGCCGACAGGCTGCTCGATGCGCTCCAGGCCGCAGGCATAGAGGTGCTGAACGTAGGTGGAGATCGTGGAGCGACTGATGCCGGCACGCCGGGAGAGCTGGGTGTAGCCGATGCTGCGGCCGCGGAAAGCTTCGTAGCGGAGCGCCCGAAGGACGGTCGTGAGAGCGGGCGACTTGCGCTGCCAGGTGCGATGCGGCAAGCGGTGGGTGGCCGCGGCCTCGAGAACCTGGTGGCTGGGCCGCAGGGGGGCCAGGCCGAGCAAGGGAGTTTGCTCGTTCCAGCGTTCGATCAGACGGGCGAGCGCCTCGAAGTTTTGCTGCTTGCTCTCCGTCTCGCTTGGGTATACTGAAGGCCGCGTGTGAACGATCGGGCGAGATAGCCTCCTCGATGAACTCCGGTCGATTCACAACTCGGGCCTCGTAGAGGGCTAACTCTTTGAGGCAACAGCCCGCCGGGAAGGGGATTACAAGCTCCCTGACGGCGGGCTCTTTCGTGTCTGCCGGGCTAGGAGTGACTATAGCAGGTAGGTGTGCGCGGCGTACGCGCATCGGGGAGCTCGTTTTTGTAACTAGATGTTGGGTGGCGCTGGGGGAAGGACTACCTCACACAGGGTGGGCACCTAGTGAGGGCTGTTGGTCCCCTCGGCGAGCCAGTCGGTCAGGAGTTCCCGTATTACGTCCGAGACCTTCTGTCGCCGTTGTAGGGCTTTCAGCCGAACCTGGAACTCGAAGTCGGCTGAGACTTTGGCAGAGATTCGCTTGACTAGCGCCGGGTCTGGGTTCCTGCCGGTGCGCTTGTGCGGTAGTCGGGGCGGCCGCGCTGAGGCTGAAAGGGGCATGGGCAATAACTCCTGGTGGGGCGCGCTCACGGGGTGGGAGTTTGGCGCCGCTTAGCCGACTGCTCTACGAACGCTGCGAAGGCGACGCGGGTCACATCCGAGAGGGTCCGACCGTCGAGCGCCGCGGCAGCCTTGGCGGCGCGATGCAGCCGGGCGGGTACCGCCACGGTGAGTTTGACGTCGTGGTCGTCAGGGTTTGGCGGCGGAGGAGGAGACGGACTCGCGGGAAAAGGAGTAGGGGATTCGACGGGTAGCTCCGTGTGGCTAGATTCGACGGGGAGCTCCGTGTGGCTAGAGAGGGGATCGCCGGCCCAGTGTGGGCGTTGTTTGAATTGTCGAGGCATACCGTTAGGCTCCCACCGAGAGCGCTGCAAGCACTCGATTGGCAAGCTCGGCGTACGCGAGCGCTGGCCGGCTGCCGCTGCGTAAAGGACGGCCTTCGGCATGTGCCCATCCGATCTCGGCCGCTTCGGGGATTGGCTCGCAGAGGATCCGGCCGAAGCGGCTGTGTAAGCGCCGGAGGCTGTCGGCGTGGACGCTTCGGCGAGCGTCGAGGCGAGTGGGCAGCAAGAGGTCCAGGTCGACCAGGTTGATGAGCTGGCCGAGGGCCTTGAGGTCCCCTGGGTCGAGGGCGGTAACGCCGAGCAGAAGATCCGCCTCCTCGAGGGCGGCCGCTAGAGCGCGGCTCTCACCTGGGGGAACGTCGCACACGGTGAATTGACGATCGCTTAACTGGCGGATCGTGCCCGAGTCGGTGGCGCGGGTGCTGACGGCTAGGTCCGGCAGCCAGCTAGCAGCGGTCGCCTGGGGATCCAGATCAAGCAGTCGCACGTTCGCGGGCCCATGGAGAAGGGCGAGGCGCCAGGCCAGGCACACGGCGGTGGTGGACTTGCCGGCGCCGCCCTTGCTGGCGGCGACGGTGATGAGGTGAGCCGGCATTACGGTAATACAGCATGACGCAAATACGGAGAGCCGTCAAGCCGTCGATATGGGAAGCCGGTAAGCCGGGGACACGGCCCGCCGGGAACCCGGTAAGCCGGGGACACGGCCCGCCGGGAACCCGGTAAGCCGGGAAAGGGATCGCCGCCGAAACGGTGACCCATCTGGGCTGAAACGGTGACGCATCTGCGCTGAAACGCTGACGCATTAAGGACCAAGTAGTACAGCTCGCACGGCGACCTGCCCACAGGGCCCACAGACCTGCGACGAGAGGGCAGAGCCCCATCCGGGAAAGGAATTGTCCATCGCTACCGCTTGGGTTTAGTCGATTCGTTTGGGCCTGCCTAGGGCTGGAAGTGGTTCGGCGACCAGGAAGCCTGCCGGAAAAGCCAAGCTATGTCGGGCAACGAGTTCGGAATGCCCGCTCCACGAGGTTGCCAGCGAACAAGAGTTCTCGTATGCTCGTGGCATCTGCCGACGCGGTTGTCAGGCAGATGCGCCGGCAGGAGCGCACAAGACGCTCGCTGCCGACGGCTTGCCGACCGGGACGATAGAGGCGTCTAGGCCGACCGCTACTGACGGTAGCGCGAGGACTAGGCCTAAGGAGAAATGCGTTTGATCGGGGACCCACAGGATGAGCGGATTCAGTCGGAGAACGCGGACTTTGGCGGGCTGAGGTTTGCCGAGCACCGATCGGAGCAGCGGCCGGAGCCAGACCGATCAGGCGAGGCACAAGCGCCCGCGGCGCCGCCACCGCGGGCTGAGTGGCCGGCCGCAGAAGCAAGAGCGATCGGGGCAGCAGCTCCGAGCCGAACCGGGAAGACGGCTGGCCTTCTCGTGCCGCTGCCGGGCTCGCCGGCGAGCCGGCCGGGGCTGGAGTGGACGGGGGTGCCGGCCTCGCCCGAGGAGTGGCTGCGCCAGGGAGGCAAGCGCGCTCGCCGCGGCTGGCAGGCGAGCGTTCACAACCTGACAGGTGGCCGCGTGAGCCCGTCTCCAGGCCGGCTCGAGCTGGAGCTGGAGCGCCTTGAAGCGGAGGTGCGAACGGCGTCGACGGCCAGGCCGTTCTCGACTGTCAGCACATCACCGAAGGGCGGGGTGGGGAAGACCACGACTGCGGTGGCCGTGGGGACGGTGTTGGGCCGGCTGCGGAGCCCGGAGCCGGTGCTCCTGGTGGAGACGAACCCACACCTGGGCACGTCGCAGTTTCGCCTTCGGATCTCGAATCCGCTCTCCATCTACGACTTGGTCGGCTGGATGGACGAGATCGTCCGTGCGGGCGGACGGGAGGACGGCATCTCCAGCAACCAGCTGGAGGCATTCCTCTCCAGTATTCCCGAGCGCAACCTGAAGGTGCTGTCCGCGCCGTCTGAAGCGCACCTGCGCGAGGCGATGACGCGCGAGGACCTGCGACGGGTGCTGCGGCTGCTCTGCCGGCACTTTCCGACGCTCCTGCTGGACACCGGGACCGACATTCTCCAGCCAAGCGCGTCGTACGTGCTGCAGTCGGTGGCCGATCAGGTGCTGATCGTGGTCAACGGAGCGGACGGGGCGCATCACGCACGCGTGTTGCTGAACCGGCTGCTCCAGGTCCACGGCGTGGCCTGGGTCCAGCAGCGCACGATCATCGTGCTCAACGAGGTGGACGACCGGGGACTCCTCGACATGAACGCGGTGCGCCGGACCTTCGAGGCCCATGTGGCCGCGGTCTGCGGCGTCGCCTGGGATCGCCATCTGCAGCCGGGCGGACAGTTCGATCCCGCGTTGTTGAGCGAGCGGACGCGAATGGATTTCCTGCGGCTGGCAGCAGCCGTGGGCCGTGGATATGCGCTGGGCGGATCGCCGCGGGTCGACCCGTGGTTGCGACCCAGAGTGTCTTAAGGAGGACACAAATGACCTGGCTGATCGGAACCTACCTCGACATCACGGTGCCGGCACCTGACCCGAATCAGGTCCCCGGCGGGAACGTGATCTCCAACCTCGTCGCCGGCTCGGAGTACCTGGTCGGCGTCGTCTGCGTCGTCGCGTTCTGCCTCGGCATTGGAAAGATGGCCTTTGGCAACAAGAGCCACAACGCCGGCATGGTCGAGGGTGGCAAGTCGCAGATGTTGCTGGCGGCGGTGGGAATGGTGCTGCTCGGCGGGCTGGGCGTAATCCTCAACTTTTTCCTCCACATGGGCGGGACGATGAAGGGATGAGCTACTACGGACGCTCTGATACCACTCAGCGGGTGGTGTTGGTGGGGCTCGTCGCGCTGGTCCTGGGGCTGGTCCTGGGCGCCGGCGCAGGTTTCGGCGGTGGCCTGCTGACCCAGCGCCAGGCGCCGTCTCACAGCGGCGGCGGTGTCGCACCGCCGGCGCCGCCAGCAGCAGCAACGTCAATCCCCGGCGCAACCCGCGTCGTGAACGGGATCGGCGCCGGTTTCAGCCACGACGAGAACGGGGCCGTGCAAGCAGCCCGCCAGGTGGTGTCGCTGGGGCTCGGTCCGGCTGCTCTCGACGAGAGTCGAGCGGCGGCGGTGCGGCAGCAGACGGAGGCCACGGGGGCGCCCATCAAATCCGACGTGCCGACCCAGCGCCACGTCATCGAGCTGCTATTTGGCTGGCCAGGCGGACGGGTGCCCGACGGCGGGCTGCTCACGGGCACGCCGGTGGCGTGGAAGGTGATCTCTTACACGCCAACGACAGCGAAGGTCGGAATTTGGGCGGTTATGGTCGGTGGTTCTCCAAGCACGTCGAAGTTCCGCGAGGTCTGGACTGGGGTGAACTACGAGCTGCGCTGGGAGCGCGGCGACTGGAAGGTGTGGGATGGCGCAGGCGACTGGAGCATGCAACCAGTACCGCTGCCCGTCCAGCCAGCTACTCCCGAACAGGGGCTGCCGGGGGAGTTGAGGGGATTCCATGCCTTTTAGGGTCGTCGTCGTCGGTCTGGCAATCGGGTTCTTCCTAACGATGGCCCCGGCGTCGGTCTGGGCTGACCCGGGTCCGGTCGACTGCAACAAAGTCAAGCCGGAATTGAAGGCGGCCTGCCAGGCAGCCATAGGCGATCCAGGTGGCGCCGCGGGGACGGCCGTCGGGGACGCCGCCGGAGCTGGCGGGAGCCACTTCATGGTCGAGATCACCAAGGAGCTGGCAAACGGCGCCGGGGCGTGGGTGGGCCAACTCGAGAAGCTGCTCTGGTCCGATGCGACCACGCCCGACTTCACCTCCGCGAAGTCAAAACCCTTCTGGGATGTTGTCGGGCGGGTGCTGGGGATTGCCACGGTGCTGGCGGTGCTGCTCAGCCTGGCGAGCCTGGGTCACGCGGTGGCGACCAACAGTTTGCGGGGGCTGGGTCGGTGGCTGGTGGCCTTGGTCACGGTGAGCCCGGCGTATCCGCTCATCGTGTTTCTGCTGATCGGTTCCCTCCTGCTGGCGGATGCGTTCACGCCCTACGTCGCAATCGGGGATCCGCACAACATCACGCAGGGGCTGAGCAAGACGCTGACCATGTTCAACGCATTGCCGCCGCAGCAGCAGGGTCAGGAGGTCGGGGCGTGGTTCCTGCTCTGCCTGCTGGCGCTGGCCACAGCGCTGATGCTGGCGGCGGAGTTGCTGGTGCGCGAGGGGCTGCTGTACGTGCTGGTGGCGCTCTTGCCGCTCTCGCTGCTCGGCGGTCTGCTGCCAAACGGCGGTGCGATCGTCCGGAAGTCGCTGAAATGGATCGCCGGGTTGATCATTGCCAAGCCGCTGATCGCGATTGTTCTCGCGGTCGGTCTGGCGCTCGCGGGCGGGGTCGATCAGGGGATCGGCACGCAGGGCCTGGCGCGGTGCCTTGCCGGGGTCGTGATTCTCATGATCGCCGTGGCGGCACCGCTCGGTCTGGGATCGTTTCTCGGCTGGAGCGGGCACGAGCTGGCGGCGAGCTATGGCGGCACCGCAACCGGGGCGGTCGCCGGTGGAGCCGCCAGTGTGGGCCAGATCACACGGGCGTCGGAGCGGATCGCGCAGGAGACGGGCAGCGGCGAGCCGCGGACGACTCACAAGCTGGCACCAAGCTTCTTGGGCGGTGACGGCGATTTGGGCGGCCCGGCGCAGACGGGCGGGAAGAGCGGATCAGGAGCGTCCGGAGACGGCAAGCAGAATGGGCAGAGAGCGGGCCAGGCGGCGGCCGTTGCCGGCGCGGCGGGCGGGCCGGCGGCCGCGGGGGCGATCAAGGGCGCGGCGATCGCTGCGGATGCCCCGCAGAGTGTCGGCGCCACAGCGGGCGGCACAGAGCCGTCCTCCGGGCCAGGGTCGTCCGGACCCGCGGGAGCCGGAAGCTCGGCGGGCGGATCCCCGCCGCCGGGAGATGGCGCCCCCTCCGTGCGCGACGAGCTGGCCAAAGGGCCGATCGGGGATCAGCGGAACGGGCATAAATCAGAGCAGCCCTTTTGAGTACGGCCGAGGCGCCCGTCCAGTTTGAGCCGCTGATCCGGCGGGGACTGATCCTCGGGCTGCGCACCGCGCAGGTCCTGCTGATGGCCGGGGGCGTGGTGGCGGGGCTGGCGATCGTGGGCGCCACCCGCTCGATCTACGGCGGGATCGTCGCCGCCCTGCTGGTGATCGCAGCGGTGGCTCTGGGGCTGGCGACCTGGGGCCGCCGCAACTGGGACCAGTGGTTGGTGCTGGGCGGACGCTGGCTCTGGCGCGCGGTTCGCGGCCGCAACCAGTGGGTCTCGCGCTATCCGCTGATGGGCATTCTCCAGTACGCGGACGGGGAGCAGGTGGTCTTGCAGGATCCGCCGCCGATGGTGAAGGGCGTCGAGATCCTGGAGCTACCGCTGGTGAGCGGGGGCGATGCGGGCGTGATCCGAGAGGCGGACGGCGACAGCCTGGTCGTGGTCTTTCGCACCTCGGGCTCCGGCTTCATGTTTTCGGATACGCCGGAGCAGCGGGCGGCGGTGCGCGGGCTGGGCGCCGTCTGGGAGCGTCTGGGCCAGCGCGAGACGGCCTTTACCGGCGCCCAGATCCTCGAGCGCTCGCTCGCGGCCCTGGGCGACAGCGCGGCGCAGCAGCTGGCCGGCGTTCCGGCGGATCGGCAGCGGGGAGCGGCCTTCGAGAGCTACCGCGAGCTGGTCGAGTTCCAAGCATCAAGCCGCGATAACGCGGCCCAGGAGCACGACGTGTTCATCGCCCTGCGTTGGTCTGCTCGGCGCGCGAGCAAGCGCATTGCGCGGGCTGTTCATGGCGCCCGAGCGGGCAAGAGCGTCCTGGTCAGCCGGCAGGAGTGGGCGTCGCGGCAGGAGCGGGCGACGCTCAAGATCCTGCTCGAAGATGTGGTGGGCATCGAGGAGGAGATCACCGGCCACGGCCATGTGACGCCGAACCTGGTCTCGGCGCGCGGCGTGGCTGCGATCGTCCGGCAGGGCTTCAATCCGGCCATTCGGGGCACGCTGCATCGTCGCAGCTTCCTGGAGCAGGCGGAGCCAGGGCTGGCACCAGCGTTGGCCTGGCCGCTGGAGTGCCAGACCGAGTGGGATCGATTCCACACCGAGGGCGTCTGGCATCGGACGTACTGGATCCGGGAGTGGCCGGTCCTGGCCCAGAGCTGGGACTGGATCGGCGGGCTCCTGCTACGCACGGGAGTCGGGCGGACGCTGAGCGTCGTCATGCGCCCGGTCGATCCCGAGGTGGCGCTGGCGCGAGCGGGCGGCTCGCAAACCCTCGACGAGGCGGCGGTGCTCCAGAAGGAGCGGCGCGGCTTCCGGATCGACGATAGGGAGAAGCGCCAGCTCGGAGCGGCGCGCCGGCGCGAGCAGCTGCTCGGCCAGGGCCGCGCGGCCTTCGTGTTCTCTGGGTACCTGAGCGTCTCGGCTCCTGACGAGCTGGAGCTGGAGTCGCGCTGCGAGCGAGTCCGAGCAGAAGCGGTGAAGTCGCGCATCGAGCTGCAGCTGCTCGTGGCGCAGCAGGACGAGGCGTTTGTCTGGGGCGCTTTGCCGATGGTTCGTGGCGTCCGGCCAGGCCGCGTCTGATGCGCCTGGGCAATCTGGTCCAGCGCGTGACCGCGCCACCTGTCCACGACGGCACCACCGACGAGCTGCCCAGCCTCTATCCCTGGGTGCACGAAGGTGCTCTCATCCCGCGTGGGCTGATTATGGGCAAGGACGTCTACGGGGGCGCCTTTCAATTCGAGCCACTCGAGGCTGCCCGCCAGGGCCTCGTCAGCAGCTCAAATCTCGTGATCCTCGGCGTCATCGGGAGGGGCAAGAGCTCGTGCATTAAGGCATGGCTTTTCCGCTCGGCGGTGTTCGGTTGGTCCTGCTGGATTCTCGATCCAAAGGGGGAGTACGCACCGGTCTCGCGCGCCCTCGGCTATAAGCCGATCGTGCTCCGGCCCCATGGATTGGTGCGTTTCAATCCTCTGGACCGACAGCTCCTTCGTGGCGTGGAGCCGGCGGTGATCGCGAGCCAGCAGGTCCAGCTCCTGGTGGCGCTGGTCCAGGCGGACCTCGGGCGGCGGCTGAAACCGCTGGAGCAGGCTGCGATCGAGCTGGCGCTGGCCGTGGCGACGCGCGAGGCGGACGAGAATCGGGCAGCCGGCCGGCGGCCGCGCGAGGCGACGCTCAACATGGTCGCGCAGCATCTCCTCCATCCGACGGAGAACGTGGGCCAGCACATCAACGCCAATCGCGTTGAGCTGCTCCTCGCCGGCCGAGATCCGGGTCTGACGCTCCGCCGGCTCTGCGAGGGCGACCTGCGCGGCATGTTCGACGGCGAGACCTCGGGCGTGGAGCTGGACCAGCCGGTGGTGGTGATCGATCTTCGCGCGGTCTACCAGTCGGGCTCGCTGGGGCTGATCATGACCTGTCTGGTCGCCTGGCTTCAGCGCGCGCTGGAAGCGCGCAAAGGGCGGACGCCGACGACGATCATCCTGGACGAGGCCTGGGCCATCCTGCGTAACGTCCACGTCGCCCGCTGGGTGACGGAGGCGATCAAGCTCTCGCGCGAGTTCTCCGCGTCCTACTGGCTGGCCTTCCACAAGCTGAGCGACACGGGGGCGGTGGGGGACGCGGGGAGCGAGCAGGTGGCGCTGGCGCGGGCGCTGCTGGAGGACATCGAGATGCGCATCATCTATGCGCAGTCACCGGGCGAGATCGAGCGCAACGGAGAGTTGCTCGGGCTCACCGCAACTGAGCGGGCGGCGATCCCGCAGCTGGTCAAGGGCCGCGGCGTCTGGAAGATCGGGCAGCGGAGCTTCCTGGTGCAGCAGCAGCGCACCGCGCAGGAGGTGGCTATCACCGACACGAGCAGCGCGCTCAACACGCGCAACACGGGTGCGGTTGCCGACGCCAAAGCCTGGGCCGGGGCCTTGGCGGATCGGCCGGACGCGGCGGGGAGCGGGGAGGCGGCGCAGGCGCTCGCGGAGGCGCGCGCAGACGGTTGGGCCGAGCAGGGGACGGCCGCCCCGGCGTGGACGGCTGAAGGGGGAGCAGCCCCCCCACTGTGATAAAGCTGGCGCAAGCGGGTTCATTCGTCGTAGAAGTGCTGGTGCTCCTGGGCGTCCTGGGTGTGATTGCCGCCGTCTGGCTAAAGCTGAGCAACCGTCAGGAGTGGCGGGAGGCAATTGGCGCCGCGATGGCCATCTGCCTCGCAGCGTGCGCCTTGCTTTACCTGGGCTACGCCGGATACCTGTGAAGCAGGGGATCGCAGCTCAGGTGATCCGGAAGAAGGGTGTCGACAGTGGCATCGGGAGCGTGAAATGACTTATGACTCGATAAGCGACGTGCCGGACGAGGAGCTGATGTGGCTCACTGAGGAGCTGGAGCGGCAGCAGGGGCGGGCGCTCTGTGAGGACTGTCAACTGGGATTGCTGGGTTTCGATGCCGACCACGCTGGGCTCTTGCAAGTCGGTGAAGAGTGCGTTCGGTGCGGGTACCTACGGCCAGCCGATCTACAGCTGTACCTCTCCAGGGCCACGGATGCGCTTGTTGACGCGCTGCTGCTGGGTGCGGCCGCCGCCGACGTGGAAGATGTGCTTGGGGACGCTCGCTATTTTGCGGTGCTCGGCCGGTCGAAACGTGGTGAGGGAGAAGGCCCGTCGAAGGTGTTGAGGCATGCGGGGAGTGCGCCCTCGTTGGTGCACTTCCTGAGCCCGGGCTCGGGACGGCAGCGGCCTCGTCCGGCAGCGGCGCCGCGCTCGTGAAGAAAGCCGGCGCCGCGGTCCTGGCGCTCGCCCTGCTGGTGGCGATCGTGCTGGCGATCCCGCTCGCGGCAGCCGCCACCAGCCGCGCCTGTGGCGCCGGCGGGGGGAGCGGATCGGTGAAGGGGCACCAGGTGCCGGCGGCGCTGGCGGCGGACGCGGCGCAGGCGGCGCAGCGCGGGGGCGTCGATACGACCGTGGTTTTGGCCCTGGCCTGGGGCGAGACCGGCTGGGGCAGCGCCCACGCGGGAGTGGGCGAGGCTGAGGTGCGGGGCTGGCTGGGAGATCTCGCCGGCGACGTCGACCTGGCCGCCCTCCAGGCGGGAGGTGGGACGGCCCTCCAGGTAGGCCGTCCGGCCGGCGTGCCGCTCGGCGACTGGACCAACCGCCAGCCGGTTGGCGATGGCGAGCATGCCATCGGCTTCATGCAGTTCATCCCGAGCACCTGGCGCGGCGAGGCCAAGCGTCATCCCAAGCCTGGAGGCGGGCACTGGGACCCCTACGCGCCGCTAGATGCGATGAGCCTGGCCGGCTACTACTTCGCCGAGATCCTGGCAGGCAACGGCCACGACGTCGGGAAGGCGTTTGACACCTACGGCACCGGTGCTGCGGGCCGGGCCGCCCTGGCCGAGCTGCAGAGCACCTGGCAGGCGGCCGCTGGCGCTGCCTGCGCTGCTGCCGGCGATCTCGTGGGCGCGGCGGCCGGCGTGGCGAACGGGCTCTGGCCGGTCGAGCTGCCGGTGCGCCATCAGAAGGTGCAGCACCCGATCCCGGTGCCAGCCTGGCCGGCGGGGTTCCATCCCTCGGCGGTGAGCCCTCAGTGCTTCGCCGGGGCGCTCTGGGTCTTCGGCCTCCTGCACCCGCAGTGGATCGGCCGCTTCGGCGATTTCGGAGGGCTTTACGACGCGGCCCAGATGTACGACGCCGCGGCTCGAGCCGGCTGGCGGGTGTCCCAAGCGCCAGTCGTCGGCTCCATGTTCATCCTTGGGGCCGGCTATGCCGGAACCGGCCACGTCGGGGTGGTGACCGCGATTAGTGACGACGGGCAGTGGTGGGACACCGTCGAGCAGAATGCGGACGGCTCCGCTGGAGGCGATCTGTCCGCGCATTGGGGACATTGGTCGGTCGGGACGCATCAGGTCGGCAGAGACTTTCTCGCCGGCTTCATCGTGTCGCCGCCGGGAGCATAGGAGTAGATGATGAATGTCCCGGGACCCGCGGTCACCTTCCGAGCTCGTTCGCGGACCGAGATCCTAGAGCAGGTGTGGCTGGGAGCCGTCTATGCGTTCAAGCTGTCTCCGCCGGTCTGGGTGTGCCCACACGACCATGCGGGGCGAGAGCAGGCGCGACAGTGCGCGGAGGCAGAGTGGCGCGACCGTGGATCTCGAGCGCGAGATCGGGTACGGGAGCTGGCGCGGCCGACAAAGGTCGGCCATCGCGGAGCGATCCATCCACCCGCCTCCGGCGAGCTGATCTGGCTCTGCGATTGTCAACCACGGCATGACAGCTCGGCGGATGCCAGGCTCTGCGCCGAAGGGGAGATCATCCGGCGCGAGACGCGGGCCTGGGAAGCGCGTCGCGCCCAGCTGGAGGCGACCTGATGCCGTCCGGGGCAGGCTCCGACTCGAACGAGGATCTTTTTGAGGTCGCGCTCAAGATGGCCGGCGTCGCCGCCGGCGTCATGGCCGCTGCCGGTGCAGTCCTGGTCGGGCCGGCCGAGCTCGGCGGCTGGTTGGTGAACGGACACCGATGGCTACCGCTGGAGCCAGCGCAGGTGCTGGCAATCGCCTGGTACTGGATCCACGACCTGGGCGATCCCATGGGGGGCTGGCCAGCGGCCGAGCGCTCCCTCTTGCCAGGCCGGGCGCTCTACCTGGGACTGTTGCTGCTCGAGCTGGTCGTGCTGACCGGTCTGATCTGGGCGGGCTTCCGAGGGGTGCTCTTGCTGCATCGGGAAGGCGTCGGCAGCGGTCCGCCGTCTGAGGGCCGGCTCAGCCGGCGACATCGAGTCTGATGCGTCGGGGAGAGCACGAGCTGGACGGGCTGGAGCTGTTCAACCGCCCCTTCTTGGGCTGGGAGCGCGGCTTTATACGCCCAGGCAGGCGCGGCTGGGTCGTGGGCACCGAGGAGGACATGGTGGCGGTCCTGGGGGTGCCTCGGGTGGGAAAGACCGCCGGGCTCCTCGTCCCGCAAGCGCTGCTCTGGCGCGGGCCCGCGGTGATCGCGAGCAGCAAGTGGGACCTGCTCCGCGCAACGGGCGACCGTCGTGCTGCCATTGCGGCACGTTCCGCGGGCGGTGTCTGGCTCTATGCACCCGTGCTGGGCCGCGAGCTGCACTTCGGCCTGCGGAGCATCGCCTACAGCTTGGTCGACGCCAGCCGCACGCCCAAGGGGGCGAAGGCCATAGCGAGTGCCATGATCCGCGCCGGCGAGTCAGGCAAGGGCATCACAGACGCGAGTTACTGGTCGGGCGGCGGGATCCGGATCCTCCAGTGCCTCCTCCATGCCGCGGCAGTCGCCGGGACGGACATCCGGCAGGTCCAGCGCTGGATCGGACGAGGCACGCTGGACGAGCCGGCCAAGTTGCTGGAGGATTCCAGCTCGCCGGCGGCGGAGCAGTGGAGTGCCGACCTGCGGGACCAGAAGAGCCTGAACGAGCGCGAGCGGGCCAGCTTCTTCGGCCAGGCTCGGGCGGCGCTGGCGGCGCTGGACCTACCGGAGGTGGTGGCCAACTCCTGCCATTCCGATCTCACAGCGGACAACTTCCTACTCTCCGGCTCGACGCTCTACATCGTCAATTCGGGAGCAGAGCAGCAGGAGGTAGCGCCGCTCATCGCGGGCTTTGTCGAAGCCCTGGTGGCACGCGCCTACGAGCTCTCGAACCTGGGCCGGCTGCCGGAGCGATTGCTCCTGCTGCTGGATGAGGTGGCCAACATCGTGCCGCTGCCCATGCTGGCTCGGCACATGAGTGAGGGTGCTGGCCAGGGCGTCCTGATCTACTACGCGTTGCAGGACTGGTCTCAACTGCGCCACAAGTACGGCGACCAGGTGGCCGACGCCATCTTCTCGCTGGCGCGGGCCAAGATCCTATTTGGCGGCTCCGACAACGAGCGGGAGCTGAGCCGGATCGAGCGGCTGCTGGGCACCCACCATGTGGAACGGCCGACCTCGGAGACCCGCCAGCAGGACGGAGGCCGCTCCCGCAGCCGGAGCTGGGAGCGAGAGGCGAGGATCTCGACCGCGGAGCTGCGCGCGATACCGCCCGGACGGGCCCTGCTCGTGTATCACACCTACGCGCCAGAGCTGGTCGAGGCGAAGATCGCAGCCAGGACCAAGCCCTTCCATCGTCACGTGGGTTGGCTGGGAGTGCGACCGGAGGAGGCTTGGCCGGTCGGCTTGGAGTACCGTCAGCACAGCGGGGTGGGAGCATGAACGGCGAAGGAACGGGCGAGACAGCGCCGCCCTGGGCTTGGGCCGGCCTCAAAGAGGCCGAGTGGCTGAAGGAATTAGACGAGCTGGGTCAATGGGTGGGCCGGCTTCAGCAGTGCTATCGCTGGGTCCACCTGGAGCCCTGCTGGCCGGCGCATGAGGGGCTGCGACGCGAACTAGACGCCTTTCGCTGGTGGTGGCTGGAGCTGCACCTGAGCCGCAGCGTCGACGACCCCCAGGTGCCGAGCGCCGAGGGCCTGGTGCGCTGGCACTCCGCACTCAGGGCGGCGGCTTCGGCCTGGCAACAGGTGTATGGCCGCTGCGCTCACCGCGGTGCCTTCGAGATCGATGAGCTTCAGCGGCCGCTGGAGCAGCTCGCAGGCCAGCGCGAGCGTTACGCTGCATCTGCCTGGGAAGTCACTTCCCGGCGGCGCGAATAAGCCGCAGGAGTCCTTGCGGACGGCGGCGCACCCCTGGCAGCGGACTTATCGACGCGGCCGGCATAGCAGCGGCTTCGAGATCGAACGACCGACGCGGCAGAGCCTAGCTGCCCCGGCTTCTGGGCCGTCCGGCCTGGATCCAGGCTGAGTACCAGTCGGCAGCTATCTCGCGTTGGGCCTCCACCAGGGAGATCCGGGAGGCGCAGACCTGGCCGTGGAGGTAGTTTTCCAGCCCATCCTTGTCGTTTGGTTGTCGGTCTTGGGGTTGAGGCCAGAGGTTTCTGGGATCGGAGGGAGCGCCAAGCAGCTCGAGGGGCACCAGATGATCCTCCTCGTGCGCCGCCGGGCTATCTGTGAACCCGTATGCCACCATCTGCTGGCGCTTGAGCGCACCTGTATAGGAGGCCGGCGGCCGGACCGCTTTGGTCTTGGCGATCGGGCAGATCTCGCTCAGTGGCGCCGAGCGGGTGGAGCCGGGAGTGCAGCTAGGGTCGGGCAAGAACGCATCGGACTCGGCCCCGACCTTCCGAGCGTGACAGCTGTTGGGTGTCGCCGCTACAGCGGGCGCTGGACTGCCCCTCGTGGCGCTGCTGGCGCTGGTGTTGGGATTGTGAGCGCGAGGCCACGCGCCCGCTGTGCCGCCCGCACAGGCCGCCAGAACCGAGACCAGGGCCAGCGCCACGGCGGTGGTCAGTGCTCCTCGTGTGGTCAAGGCTGGGAGGCCGGGTCGCTTGGCGGTGGATCCACGGATGTCATTCACGTTCCAGGCCGCGCTCGCGCTCCGGCGCCGGCTGGGCTTCTCCCGGCGAGGGCTGGCGCGGAGCAGCTCGGCGGAGCCAATCCAGACGACGCTGGGAAGGCGAGAGGGGCTCTGCCGCCGGCGCCAGCACCGCCTTGGCCTTCCCGTCGAAGCCGACTTCGTAGTCGAGCGTCGATTCCTTCCGCTCCCAGCTGACCCAGCCGCGTGCGTATCGGTCCTCCCAGCTAGGGCGCTCCAGGCGCTGCTCCAGCGGCTCGTGGTGGACCCCGGCGGAATCGTTTTCCGGGGCCTGATCGACAGCGTAGAAGGTCACGCCCTCACGCTGGCGGGTGATCGCCGTGTAGGTCAGCTCGGCCCACGCGCTCTCGCTGCCGGCGAAGAGAACCTGATCCGCTGTCAAGCCCTGAGCTTTGTGGAGCGTCAGGGCGTAGCCGTAGTCCAGGTCCTGGTACCAGCGGGTGTCAATCGCCAGCTGCTGGCCGGCTGGCGTGCGCAGCTGGAGGATGTCGTCCTCGATCCCGATCAGCTCGCCGCGGGTTCCGTTCCGGATCCGGCCGGCGTTCTGAAGGCAGAGAAGCTGGTCACCGACGCGGTACTCGCGCCCAGCCACACTCAGTGCCTGCTCGCCCAGCCGTCCCTCCAAGTCGGCTGCACCGCGAGCGAGCTGGTTCAGCTCCGCCACCTCGTCGCGGCGCAGCGTCAGCATCACGGTGTCCTGCCCCGCCCTGGTCGCCAGCGCATAGTCAGCGACCATCGCCTGCCGGCGCTGGTCAGCAGTCGGCGCGATCCGCACGGCACCGTGCTCCTGGAAGCTCTGCCACGCCTCCTGGCCGCGCTCTTGGCGTAGCGCGGCAGCAGCCAGGCGCTGCCACTCCTCGCGTTGTCGCAGGACCTCGGGCACGTCCACCGTCCCGAGTCGATCGCCAAGAGCCCGAAAGGCGGCCCCGCCGTCGATGGGCTGGAGCTGGGCGCGATCGCCGATCAGGACCAGCTTTGCCTCGTGCCGCGCCGCCAGCTCGACCAGGCGGGCGACATCGCGGCTACCCGCCATCCCCGCCTCGTCGATGACGATGGCGCTCCCGCGTGGCGGCGCAGCCTCCTCCAGGGCGGGGATGAGAGCCGCCAAGGTGTAGCTCCGGATCCCCGAGTCCTGCTCCAGCTGGAGCGCCGCACGGCCAGCCAGCGAGCCACCCACCACGTAAACGCCGGAAGCATTCAGAGCCTCCCGAGCGACCTCGGCGGCGGCGGTCTTGCCGGCGCCGGCGCGACCCTCTACCACGATCACGCCGGCGCGGCCGCGGCAGATGGCATCCACCATCCGTTGCTGACCAGCCGTCAGCGCGACGCCGTGTTGCGCCTCCCAGCTGGCCAGCGCGGCCGCCATGTGCTCCGGGCTCGCTTGGGCGACCTGCGCCTCCTGTCGCTCCAGGGCGCTCTGGAGCATCCGGCGCTCCAGCTCGAGGACCTCCGGCGTCGTGTAGCGCTGCTCCTGGCCGGTTTCCTCCCACCTGGCCATCGCCAATCCGGCGGGCAGCAGCCCATCTGCGCCAGGTTGAGGCTCTGAGGGCCTCAGAGGAACGGCAAGCGCCGGATCCGCCAGGATTCGGTCGGCCATTTCCTCCAGCTGGTCGGCGCTCGCCCCCCGAGGGGCGTGGACGGCCAGGGCGCGGACGACATCACGCCGGCGGAGCAGGAAGTTCTCCTTGGTCAGCTCGGTCAGCAACCGCTCCGGGTTGGTGTCCATCGTCCGCTCCTCCTGCGCGTGCCGCTCTCGGCCCAGCAGTCCGCGGATCCGCTCCGGCGTCCAGCTCAGCGCAGCCGCCCGCTCCCGCACCCGCGCCCAAGCGCTGGCCGTCAGCTTCGTGATCTCGTCTTTGCTTTCGCGCGTGGCCAGGGTGGCCACCTTGCGACCCATGCGGCTAGTCACGTCCATGGCGTCCGCCGCTCGCTCGACTTGCTGCGTCCGCCGCGAGAACTCTCCGCGCAGCGCCGCGTCCACGCCGCGCAGCTCGAAGGTGCCGTTGCTCGCCACCTCCACCTCGACGCCCAGCTCCCTCACCAGCTGATCCCGCATGACTGCCTGGCCCAGCGTGCCGGCGGCCGCTGCGTGAGAGTAGAGCGGCTGGGAGTAGAGGGCGGACCACTGACCGTCGTCCACCCGCCGGACCATGGCCGGGATCACGGTGTGGACGTGTAGCTGGGGGTCGACCGTGACCTCGCCGGTCGTCGGATCGGTGACCGGTCGGCTGATCCGGTGCAGGAACTGCGCCTGGACCAGCTCCGCCTTGCAGACGACAGCTCGCCGGCTCACCGGGTCGTAGCGCCGCGCATACGCCGCGTGCTCCTCTAGGTACTGCGCGCTGGCTTCGGCGCCCGCCCGGAGGGCATCGAGCACGGCCTGGCGGACCCGCTCGTCGTCACTCAGCGCGTACAGCAGGCTGACCGACTTGGGCGCGCTGAAGGCGACGTCGAAAGCAGCCCAGCGGGCCTTGCCCCACTGCCGGCCGAGCGGCTGGCCGGTGGCGGGATGGAGGCCCTCGAAGACGCCCCGAAAGGCTGCACGATCGATGCTCCCATCGAGTCCCAGCGCCTTCGCGCCGGCGCCCCGCCAGCGCCCGATCTCTCCGTCCTGGCGCCAGTAGCTCGCCGGCTGCTGGCCGGACGCCTCGGTCGTCAGGCGCTCCACCTCGATGTCCCGCTCGGCGTCGGCGAAGTAGCGCTCCAGGTTCCGCACGAGCCCGACCTGGCCGGTCGACGAGCTAGCCTTGGCGATCTTTCCGATGCTGTTCACTCGCCGCCAGAATAGGGCATAATCACGAATGGTGAAACTGTCTGTCACAAGTCGCACGTGGAACGCTATCGTTACACAACGGTCCTGGCAGTACGTCGATCGGTCGAGGGCCGAAGATGTGAGGGCAGGCAGAAAGGTGCTCGTGGCAGAGGCGATGGACGGTCGGCAAGAGGCAGGATCGATGGGACAACCGGGGCGAAAACTGGCGGGCTATCCGGAGGAATGGCCGCTCGTCGCTTGGTTCGTCAAGTCTCTTTCCGGCTGGAGCTGCGAGCACTGTGGTGCCCATCTCCCGCCCGGCGCTGGCGAGAATCTGACGGTCCATCACCTCGATCGCCGGCCGAACAACCTTCAGAGCTGGAACCTGGTGCCGCTCTGTTTTTCCTGCCACGGGCTCGTCGGCCGCCTGGTCCAGGACCTCGACATTGAGCAGCTGAGCCTCCTCGGCGAACCGCTCTTCCCCTGGTTTGCCGGAGCGGCTACGGGAGCGGGCTCTGCACCCCTGGCGGCCGCCGCCGGCGGCGCCGGTAGGCAGGGTCGTCCCCGAACCGACGGCGGTTGCTTGCGACTCGGCGCGGGCCTGCGTCTGTGGGTGCGGGCGGAGGGTGCCGCCGGCGACACCGGGACGGACACGAATCTATGCATCCAGGGCCTGCCAGCAGCGGGCTTATCGGGAGCGCCGCCAGCCTGGCAGTCAGAGCACCCTGAGCATGGCTCCGGCGGGCCGTGGTGGCTGAGCCTGACGGAGGGCGGGGCGCGGGCCCGCTCGGGGAGCGGGGTCCGGAACGAGGGGGACCGGAGCAGTGACGCTGGCGGCCGCCAGGAGTGGGACGGGCGCCACGGCTTATGTGCGGATGGCGGTGCACTTCGACTCCTGCCCGCGCTGCCAGCTCGCCGGCGCGGAGTTGGGACAGATGCGCCAGCTGTGCCCTGAGGGCCGGCTTCGGCGCCGGCGCTGGGAGCGAGCAGAATGGCGCGAGCTGGAGCGGCGGCGAGCCAAGCGTTGACGACACGCATGCGCCGTCTTCACCTGAGTGAGGTCGAAATCCGAGTCCTGCTGGAGCAGCTGGAGGTGGCCCAGGGCGGCAAGTTCAGACCCTGGAATACCGAGCGATCCGAGGCGCTGAGGAGCGCGCGAGCGAAGCTGGAGGGACGGCGCGGCCGCGCCCGACCGGAAGTCGAGCCTGGTTTCGGATCGCCAGAGGTGAGGTGG
>JAABUQ010004688.1_pt1 | contig 23019 bp, 18 predicted proteins | sample 5560001 | NCBI WGS metagenome assembly JAABUQ01 (sample SAMN10711888, study PRJNA513371) | rock metagenome | isolation source: Antarctica rocks | place: Antarctica: Victoria Land, Finger Mt nord | collected 2015-12-18 | reverse complement strand
ATCAGGCCCACCCCAGGGGTCGAGTGCCTGGTCCGCGCGATCCATGGGTAGACTTTGTGACCGGGCAGCTGCCCACCTTCACCTGGCTTCGCTCCCTGCGCCATCTTGATCTGAAGGTCGTCCGCATTGACCAGATACTCCGAGGTGACTCCGAAACGCCCCGACGCGACTTGCTTGATCGCCGATCGACGCAGGTCGCCATTCGGATCACGCGCGTAGCGGTCGGCGTCTTCGCCGCCCTCGCCCGTATTCGACTTGCCCCCGATCCGATTCATGGCGATGGCCATGGTCTCGTGCGCCTCCTTCGAGATCGAGCCGTACGACATCGCCCCGGTAGCGAAGCGCTTGACGATCTCGCTGACGGGCTCGACCTCGTCGATCGGCACGGGCGGCCGCAGGTCCTCACGGAAGGTGAACAGGCCCCGCAGCGTGGCCAGGCGCCTGGACTGGTCGTCTACGAGGCGGGTGTATTCCTTGTACACGTCGTAGCGTTTGGCGCGCGTGGCGTGCTGCAGCTTGAATACCGTGTCAGGGTTGAAGAGGTGGTACTCGCCCTCGCGCCGCCACTGGTACTCACCGCCCAGGTCGATGTCACGATGAGCTCGCTCGTCGGGCCGATCGGCGTAAGCGATGCGGTTGCGTCGGGCGATCTCTTCGGCCATCGCGTCCAGGCCGATGCCGCCGAGGCGGGAGACCGTGCCGGTGAAGTACTTGTCGACGACTTTATCGGACAGGCCGATGGCTTCGAACACCTGGGCGCCGGTATACGAGGCGACCGTGGAAATGCCCATCTTCGACATGACCTTGAGCACGCCCTTGCCCGCGGCTTTGACGTAGTTCTTGATCGCCTGGTGCGGGTCGGCGCCGCCCAGCTCGTACAGGCCCTGTGCGATGAGCAGCCCGATTGTTTCAAACGCCAGGTAGGGATTTACGGCGGCGGCGCCGTAGCCCACCAGCAGCGCCATGTGGTGCACTTCGCGTGCGTCGCCGGTCTCGACGATCAAGCCGACCTTGGTGCGCGTTTTCTCGCGGATGAGGTGGTGATGCACGGCTGAGGTGAGCAGGAGCGACGGAATGGGCGCGGACTGCTGATTCGAATTCCGGTCCGACAGGACCAGGAGGCGTTTTCCAGCCGCGATCGCAGCCGAGGCCTCCTGGCAGACGGTGTCGAGTGCGGCGCGCAGGCCTGCGCCGCCTTCATCGACCCGGTACAGGCCAGAGATCACCTGCGCTGAGAGGTGCGGCCGATCGCCGTCCGCATCGATATGAATCAGCCTAGCCAGCTCGTCGTTGTCAATGACCGGGAAGGGCAGCTCAACCTGACGACACGACTCAGGGCCTGGCGCCAGAAGATTGCTCTCTGGGCCAGTGGCCGAAGAAAGCGACGTGACCAGCTCCTCGCGGATCGCGTCGAGCGGCGGGTTGGTGACCTGTGCGAAAAGCTGCTGGAAGTAGTCGAAGAGCAGCCTCGGGCGGTCAGACAGGACTGCCAGCGGCGTATCGGTCCCCATCGATCCGATCGCCTCGTAGCCGACCCTCGTCATTGGCGCCACAAGGATCTTGAGCTCCTCGTGGGTATAACCAAACACCTGCTGGCGGCGTCGTACCGACTCGTGAGTCGAGGGGACGCGAACGCGCTTGGGGAGGTTCTCGAGGCTGACCATGCCGGCCTCGAGCCAGGCAGCGTAGGGGTGCTCGCTGGCGAGGTCTGCCTTGAGCTCTTCGTCGTCGACGATGCGGCCCTGGGCTGTGTCGACCAGGAACATGCGTCCTGGCTGCAGGCGGCCCTTCTTCACGACACGACTCGGCTCGACCTTCACCACGCCCGTTTCGCTGGCCATGATCACCCGGTCGTCGTCGGTGACCCAGTAGCGGCTGGGTCGCAGGCCATTGCGGTCGAGCACGGCGCCGATGACGGTGCCGTCGGTGAAGGCAATCGACGCCGGACCGTCCCACGGCTCCATCAGCGAAGCATGAAAGCGGTAGAACGCCCGCTTTTCGGGCGACATGGTGGCGTGGTTCTCCCACGCCTCGGGGATCATCATCAGCACCGCGTGCCAGATCGGCCGTCCGGCCAGGTGCAGGAGCTCGAGGCACTCGTCGAAGCTGGCCGTGTCTGATCCAGACTGGGTGATGATCGGGAACGCGCGCTCCAGGCCGGGGATGGCGGGAGTGTGCATGAGCGCCTCGCGGGCGCGCATCCGGTTGCGATTGCCCTGCAGCGTATTGATCTCGCCGTTGTGGGCAACCATGCGGTACGGATGGGCCAGCGGCCAGGACGGGAAGGTGTTCGTCGAAAAACGGCTGTGCACCAGCGCCAGGGCGGACTCGACGCGCGCGTCTGAGAGCTCGGGAAAGAACTCCCCCAATTGCAGCGTGGTCAGCATCCCTTTGTAGATCAGCGTGCGGCACGACAGCGACGGGAAGTACACCGCCTGGTCGTCTGGAATCTCATGCTCGCAGCGCTTGCGGGCGACGAAGAGCTTCCTGTCCAGGTCGATACCCGTGGCGCCGCGTGGGTCGTGCACGAAGACCTGCCTGAAACTGGGCATGACCCGCCTGGCGGTGGCGCCGATGCTCGACTCGTCGACAGGCACCTCGCGCCAGCCGAGAACGCGCAGTCCTTCGTCGAGCATGATGCCTTCGAGAAGGTTGATCGATTCCTGGGCGAGGGTGAGATCGGCTGGCAGGAAGCACAGGCCGACGCCGTAGGCGCCGAGAGGCGGGAGCTCGAACTCGACTAGCGAACGCAGGAATCGGTCGGGGATCTGGATGAGGATTCCCGCGCCGTCACCACTGTTGGTTTCGGCTCCCTGAGCCCCGCGGTGGTCCATGTTGCACAGTGCGCCGAGCGCCGTCGCGATGATGTCGTGGCTAGCCCGACCTTTAATGTCGGCCACGAACGCGACGCCACACGCGTCGTGCTCGAAGCGCGGGTCGTACAGACCGGTCGCGTCCGGCTGGCTACTAAACGGCACGCGCCGCGCGTCGCTACTCTCGTTAGCCTTCGTCATCTTGCACCCACCCTGCCACCTACGGGTTAACTCGGGCGCAGAGGGACAACGTCGGCCCGGCTGCGAAGGGTTAGCATAGCCGCTCTAGCGGCGGCTTACCAGTTGAGGTCTGTGAGCGAGGCGCTACCCAGAACGGGCTGGGACTTACCGACGCACTGGTTCAGGCCGCATCGCGGTGGCGGCGAGCGCCAGCACCCCTGGCGACCGATGCCTCATCCGCCCCCGCGCTCGGGGCGGCACTCGGCCCGTCTATGAGCAGGCTGCCTGGCCGATGCTCGCAGGCCAGGCCGCCGGTTCTCGCAATGTCGACCGCTGCGCGAAGCGCCGAAGCTATGAGACGGCCCGTTTCGCGATGATCGGGGGTGTCCCAATGGTCGGCCTGATGCTCGAACTCGAGCATTGCCGCTTCCCAGCCAGCAGTTCCCACCGCGTGGGACGATTGATTAGTTTCGACCCATGCCATGTCCCGTCTCCTTGGGTTCAGACCCCGTTCCATGCGGGTCGCCCGAGAGCGGAGCGTGCGTACGCTCCGTCGAGCGACGACCCCACCGCCATGCCTGAATGTCGTCGCAGGGTGGCGGCCCGTCTGGCTGATGTGATCGGCGCAGCACTGTTTCGACCCGCGCCTCGAGGTCGTCAAGATCGAACGGCTTTTCCACGAAATCGGCGGCACCCAGCTTGGCGCTCAGAACGCGGTCGACCTGGCCTTGTCGCGCGCTGCAGATGATAATCGGCGCGCTCGTCCGGTTTTGGAAGGACGTGGTCAACATCAAGCCGTCCGCGTCCGGCAGCATCAGGTCGAGGATGATGAGATCTGGCTGGGCCGTGTCGAAGAGAGCGAGCGCCTCGGCACCCGTCGAGGCAGCGAGCACTCGGTAGCCCCCGGCCTCGAGGGCCTTGAATATCGCGCGCCGCATGTGCGGGTCGTCCTCAACCACGAAGATGGTTGCAGTGGTCGTTCGGTTCACTCCTTCGGAGATCGAGCCACGACTCAGCATCAGCGTCACCGAAGCGGTTGCAAAAAGCGTGCCGCGCATGCTGATTCTTAGGCTATGCCGGTAAACCTCCCTTTCCAGCCGCTCCGCGTGGCTAAAGCTCGTCCCGGGCGGCGCTGTGTACTACGATGATCAGCAACGGCGAGTCGCGTAACACTCGCGCTCCGAATGAACTGGAGAAGGGACCTCAGGTGACGGTTTCCATGCCACGGACCGACGACTCGTTGGACGTGGCGCGTCGAGCAAGGTCCAAGGCCACGTCGTTGCGAGAGCATCTGCGCGCCTTGCGGGCCGTCGGCGAGGCTCTCGCCCGGCCGCTGGACATCGTGGAGTTGTTCCGAGCCGCGCAGCGGGAAACCGCGCGTACGCTGAAGGCCGAGGCGTTCTTTCTCGCCCTCTACGACGAGGCGGGTCAGTCAGTCGAGATCGTGCGCCAATTCGACGCCGGGGAGGAGCTCGCTGGCGGAACCTTTCCGCTCGGCAGCGGCTGGACCAGTCAGGTCATTCTTACCGGTCGACCTCGGCTCATTCGCCACTGGTCAGTCGAGGGTCCGCCTGTTCAGGTGCAATACGCGACCGGTACACCGGGCGTGCCGGAGTCGGCCATCATTGCGCCGCTCGTGTATGGAGGGCAGGTGCTTGGCGTGATCTCCGCATCCAGCTACCACCCCCAGGCGTTCGACCAGGACGACCTTCTGGCGTTGGAGGTCATCGCCGGCCAGGTTGCCATAGCGATCACCAATTTGCGTCAGTCCGACCGCCTGGACTCACAGCTTCAGCGACGGGTATCGGCTTCGGAGGCCATCTTCGCCAATATGGCCGATGCGCTGCTGGTGGTCGACGCTGACGGACGGATCGTGCGTTTGAATCACGCCGCGCGCGCGCTGTTGTGTATCGACAATACCAGCATCGTGTTTGGACAGCCGCTGGATCGCGAGCAGTGGGGCCAATGGCCGCTTGGAGCCCAGGAGGTCGCAGAAACGCTCGCGCCCATGATCGACGTCTTGCGGAAGGGCCAGGCACCGGCTGCAATCGAGGTTGAGCTCCGGGCACAAGGCCGACGATTCCTCAGCTTCGGTGGAACGGCTCTGTTCGACGCTCATGGAGTGCTGACCGGTGGCCTGCTCGTCGTTCGCGACATCACCGGACCGCGCGAAGTCGAGCGACTGAAGGATGAGATGCTGTTGATCGCGTCGCACGATTTGAGGCTGCCGGTCAGCGTGATCAAGACCGAAGCGCAATTGCTCCAGCGAGAGATCCGGCGCGACCTGCCACGGACCGACGCGCTGGATGACGGCCTGGCCACGATCGTTGGCCAGGCCGACCGACTCTCCACGCTCCTGTCTTTACTGTTTGACCTGTCCCAGATCGAAGCTGGCCGGCTCGAGCTCGCGCCTGCGCCGATGGATCTGGGTGTGCTGATCTCGACCATCATCGCCGACATCCAGAAAACAACGTCGCGGCACAACATCGTGCTGCGAGTGCCGCCAGCGGTCATTGGTTGCTGGGACGAGCGCCGCTTGCAACAGGTAGTCGGAAACCTGCTCACCAATGCGGTGAAATACTCGCCGGATGGCGGCGCGATCACGGTGAGTATCCGCGCCAGCCAGCGCGATGTGACGGTCCGTCTGCGCGACCACGGCGTCGGCCTCGCCGCGGACGAGGCGCTTCACGTCTTCGAGCGCTTCTATCGCGCCGCGGGAACCCGTCAACTCGAAGGGACTGGCCTGGGCCTCTACATTTGCCAGGGTATCGTGACCGCGCATGGCGGCCGCATCTGGGCCGAGTCGGCTGGCCCAGGCCAGGGCAGCACGTTCTGCTTCACCCTGCCGCGCAGGGCGGTGGAGCCGACGCGATGCTCAATCCCAGACTATGTTTAAAGGCCGCGCAACTGTCGCGTGAGTTCCTGCGCGAGCTGAGGTGGACCCGGACGCAGACGCGGATGCTGGAAGTAGCGAAACGAGAATGGCAGCTGCCAGAAGGACCAAGCGGTAGCGGAAGAGAGAGCGCATTACCCGGCGACTCCTTACTTTATACTTAGTCGCAACCTAACTACTTGTATTTCGCGGTTGCAACTGAGAAAAGTATGCCAGCGCTGAGGCGTACCTGAGTTCACAGTGCCCCTAAGATTGCACGCAAAAGCTCTCGGTTCCGTATGCTAATCGTGAAACGTGTTCATCCTGCACGTTAACAGTGAGAGTTAGTGTTACCGAACCGATAGACGGCGGGTAAACTCCGGGCCCACGACTTGCGTTAGCGTAGGCAAGACTTGCATCTGGTATGGCGATGACATCAGCGCTGCGATTAGTGGCCAAAAATGGTCCGCCCGGGTTCCTGCGGCCTCAGACGATCATGGTGGTAGACGACGATCTAATTGTCGGAGCGACACTCGCGACGGCGCTCGAGTTTGCCGGGTACCGCGTGTGCATCGCGAAAACGGGTGCGGAGGCTTGCGCTTTGCAGCCGAGCCTGCGACCGGACCTCATCATCCTGGACCTCATGCTGCCAGACACCGATGGACTTGTGCTGACGACGACGCTCAAGGCGATGACCGACGCGCCGATCATCATTTGCAGTGGACGCTACGGGCAGGTCGATCGCGTACTCGCGCTGCGGCTGGGTGCGGCCGACTTTGTAGCGAAGCCGTTTGACCTCGACGATCTGGTAACCCGTATCGCGGCAGTGTTGCACGGTGCGCCCGAGGGGCTCCGACAGCAAGCGTAGGGCCAGTCACCGAAGCGTTCGCGCTTCGTGACTCAGCCAGCCATATGGAACCACTCGAACACGAGTCCTCTGCCGCCCCAGAGGGGGCCGCCAGTCTCGCACCTGGCTGGGTCGCGGCCTTGGAGGAGATCGAGCACCAGGCAATGCACTGGGATACGCCCGATCACGGGACGACGGGTCATCTCATCGCTGAGGCGCTTCGGGCAGCCGTACAGATCGCCCGCGGCGGCGGGCTGAAGTGCGAGCACCGTCAGGTCGAGGAACCCTGACCAGGCTCCCCCGTTCAAACAGACGGGGCTGGAGGGGGGCGGATGTTTGTGTCAACAAGGTTTTCGGCCGCGCCTCTAGACTGGAGCGTGGGCGCTACGGATGGACTGGTTGGATGCTCATGCTGGCGGGGTGCAGGCGGTCGCCACCCTGGTGCTGGTGATGTTGACCGGGTACTACGCCTGGACGTCGCAGGCGCTCGTCCGCGAGTCGCGCATAACCCTGAGGGCGACCGCGCGGATGGCCCTTCAGACTCGGCTCGACCGCCTCAGTGAAGTCCTGATCCACGAACCCGCGCTCTACCTGAGCCTGGACCAGCTCCTCGTCGCGGGAGAGGAGCAGGACGCGCGATTTCACATTGCCAACATGTTCGTGTCCGTGCTGGAGGAGGCACACACGCAGTACGTCCACGAGCGGTCCATGACGCGTGCGGATTGGGACGCGTGGATTGCCACGTGCGACTATTTTCTGCATCGTCGCTACGTTGCGGACTACTGGCAACGCGTCCGTACCACCTACAACGCCTCCTTCCAGACCTTCGTCGAAGAGCGCCTACAACTGCCGCGAGCATGACATGGTCGTTTAGGTAGGGGTACTCAGACCGCAGCCAGCAGGGCGGCGCTGACTTCGGGGATCACCTGGGTTGCGGCGGGGTAGATCGGCTCTTCCTTGGTAATCATCTCGAGCACGGCCGGCTGGCCCTCGCGACTGGCGGCGACAGCGCGCAGGATCGCTGGCACGACGTCGTCTGGCCGCTCGACCCGCTCGGCGTGCGCGCCCAGGGCTGTCGCGACGGCCGCGTAGCTGCCCGAGAGACGGTTGGCGCCAAACCGCTCGCTAGCCGTCGGCATGTGGTGACCATAACCACCCATGACCGAGTTATTGAGGATGACCGTGATGATCGCCAGCCGCTCCCGTACCGCGGTCTCGACCTCCATGCCGACTGTCCCGAAGGCCAGGTCGCCCATGATGTTGACGACCGTCTTGTCGGGGTGAGCCAGCTTTGCGCCGAGGGCCATCCCCAGGCCGGTGCCCAGCTGGGTGGACTTGCCCCAGCCGAGATAGCCGCGCGGAGTAACAGCTTCGTACATCGTCAAGGTCTGGTCACGCGGGTTGCCGGAGTCGTGGGTGACGATAGCGTTGACCCGATCCAGCGTGTGGTTGAGGTCCCAGATGACCCGATACGGATTGATCGGCGTCTCGTCGGCAGTCAGGCGCGGCAGCCACTCGCGGAGGTCGGCCTCTCTGACCTGGCGGACCTCAGCCTGGACGTCCGCGCCGTCGCGAGCGTGAGGCAGTTGCCGCTTGACCTGGTCGATGAGCTGGAGCAGCACCAACCGCGCGTCTCCGACCACGGCCTGGTCGATGACGTAGTCTTTGTCGACGTCGCGCGCATCCGACGTCAGCTGGACCAGCTTCTTGCCGGAAGGGATCGGCGATGAAAACCCGCCGCGAGCAAAACTGCAGCCGACGCCGAATACCAGGTCCGACCGCACCAGGAAGTGAGCCGCGGCCCGGGTGATGGTGTGCCCGCCGGCGCCTATGGCCAAAGGGTGGTTCTCGGGGAACGCGCTCTTTGCAGCCATGGTGGTCATGACTGGCGCCTGGACGAGCTCGGCCAGCTGGCGCAGCTCATCCCACGCCTGGGCCCAGAGGACCCCGTGGCCCACGTGCAGCACCGGGCGGCGCGCCTCGACAAGCAGCTGCGCCGCGGCGGCGACGTCGGCTGGATCGCCAGCCGAGCGGTAGGCCCGAGCCGGCACGTAGTCATACGTCGACGGGTCGAGCTCACCGGCCCCGACGTCGCGCGGAAGCTCGAGCAGTACCGGCCCAGGCTTGCCGTTGCGAAGCTGCGCAAACGCCCGACGCATCAGCTCGGGGATGCGATCGGTGAAGTTCAGGCGGCCAGCCCAGCGGGTGATGTTGCGGTAGACAGGCAGCGGGTCGAACTCAGGCGGCTCGCCCATGCGATGCTGGTCCGGGCCGCCTGGGATGATCAGCAAGGGCACGGAGTCCGCGTACGCCTGAGCCAGCGCGCCAAAAGCGTTCTCGATGCCGGGCCCCGCCTGGACCACGATGACCGTCGGACGCTGGGCATTGGTGGCTCGGGCGTAGCCATCGGCCATGTTGATGAGGGTCTTCTCACCGCGGGCGATGATCGGCCGGATGCCGATTTTGGCGGCGGCGTCGATGAGCGGGTGATTCGGATACGAGAACAGGTACTCTGTTCCCTCCTGCTTCAGGATCTGGGCGATTGCGTCGGTACCGTTCATGGTGGATTGTTCAGCCCTTGCCTTTCCTTTAGACGCTCGCAGGCTCGGCCAACCTGACCTTCTGCAGAACCTCTTTGTTGACGACGTTGCGCGGCATGCGTCCCTGCAACACGGCGGCGATCTCCTGTCCAACTCGCCGCCGTCGCTCGATATCCGAGATGTCGGAAACAGACGCGCTGTGCGGTGTCAGCACGACGTTGTCCATGGCATGCAGCGGATTGCCTGACTGCGTGGGCTCGATCTCCATCACGTCCAGCCCGGCGCCGGCGAGCCGCTTCTCGTTGAGCGCCCGGATCAGGTCCGCTTCGACGTGTGTCGGACCTCGGCCAGTGTTGATGAAGTAGGCGGTGGGCTTCATGGTGCTGAAGAGCGTGTAATTGAGCAAGCCGTGCGTGTCCTTGTTGAGCGGCAGATGTGACGATAGGAAGTCCACGCGGCGGAACAGGTCTGGCAGGTTGGCCACTCGCTCAACGCCGTAGCGCTCGAACACATCGTCGCTCACGAACGGGTCCCACGCGATGACCTGCATATCGAAGGCTTTCGCGCGCGCGGCCACCTTGCGCGGGATGTTTCCAAAGGCGACCAGCCCGAGCACCTCGCCCGTGAGCTTCGGCATCGGCGACATGTAGCGACGCGAATCGCCCCAGCGGTTCTCACGGACAGCTCGGTCGAGCGGGATCGTTTTCTTGGTCAGGCACAGCAGCAGCATCATGGCGTGATTGGCGACTTCGTCTATGAACACGTCGGGGACGTTGGTCACCACGATGCCCGCGGCAGTCGCGGCATCGAGGTCGACCCGGTCCACGCCGACGCCACCGCTGGCGATGACCTTGCACCGCTCGATCTGACTGATGATGCTCGGACTGAGCATGCGACTGCCGGCCATGATCGCGTCGGCATCTTTCACGTACGCCAGGTAGGCTGACTCGGTGTCGTTTTCGGCCGTCGCGATGGTGATGCCCAGCGGTCGCAGAGCCTCGTGTTCGTACGGATAGTCAGATTCGACGCGGCGGCCGAATGGTGTTGCGACGACTTTGAATGCCATGCTGCCCCTTTTTCCCCTCCACCGGGTGTGGCTGGGCAGTCTACCGCGCCCGGGTGGTACTCGGCCTCGCGTCGGCAACCGTCTGAGTGAGTCGCGTTGCTCGGGCCTGAAGCTCGTCGAACCGTCCGGCTGCAACAAGCTCGGGCGCGACCAGCGCCGAACCCATGCCCAGACCCCACGCGCCCGCCTGCAGAAAGCTAGCCGCATTGTCCAGGGTCACGCCGCCTGTCGGCAGCAGCGGCACCTCGCGCAGTGGGCCGAGCAAGTCCTTCAGATAACCCGGGCCGACCGATCCAGCTGGAAAGAGCTTGACCACGACGGCTCCGGCCCGCCAGGCGAGCAGGACTTCGGTCGCGGTAAACGCGCCTGGAATCCAGGCCACGCCACGGGTCGTAAATGACTGTACGAGGTCAGCGTCGACGTGCGGGCTGACCAGAAACTGCGCACCCGCGTCCAGGGCTGCCTGCGCGGTCGCGGCGTCCAGAACAGTTCCGGCACCCACCAGTGCGCGGTCGCCCAGCGCCTGGCTGATAGCGCGGATCATGTCGACCGCGCCCGGACTGTCGCAGGTCACCTCGAGGGTCGGTATGCCGCCGCCAACCAGGGCCTCAGCCGTAGCCACCGCTGCGCCAGGGTCGGTCCGCCGCAAAATCGCCACCACCCGGCTCTTCTCCAGCCGAGCTGGAATCTCTGGTCTTGCCACTCGCATAAGGGTACTGGCTCGTGCACCCCTCGGCTTCTGCTGCGCCCGCCGCTGCGCGGCTGCGTGCAATCTCCGTGAAGCAACGAAGAGAGGTGGCCATACCGAGCGTCGCGAGGGGGCGAATTTTCCACGGGCTCGGGATTATTCGCGCTGGGATATGATGGCTCCTGCCAACGGCATGGGGGGCCGCGGGCGTGTTTGGGGTAGAGGGCGTGTTCGGGGTAGAGGGAGCGCGTGGGGAGGTGAAGACAGTGGTGCAGGACAAACAGGCGGTGCCGTTGAGCCGCCGTCAGCTGTTGCGCCTGGCGAGCGTGGGGACCATTGGAGTGGTGGGCGGCCTGCTTGCAGCGTGCAGCGCACCGGCGCCCGCGGCGCCTACGGCGCCGGCCTCGTCCAACACGACGAACGCGCCGGCGGCGACTCCAACTCAGGCCGTATCCGCGGCCGCACGTCCCACGGCTGCTCAGGCCGCCGCCAAACCTGGCCGCCAGCTGATTGGCCAACTGGAAGGCCCGAGCGTGGTCGTGGATGCGGCGCAAATCCCCAAGACCTTCCACGAAGCGCCGATGCTCGCGGACCTGGTCCAGCAGGGCAAACTCCCGCCGGTCGACCAGCGGCTGCCCCAGGAGCCACTCGTCATCAAGCCCGTCCACGAGATTGGCAGGTACGGCGGCACCTGGCGCCGCGGCTTCACCGGCCCGGGTGACCGGTGGAACGCCAACCGCACCGTATCCGGCCCCGACAGCCTGCTGTTCTGGGACTTCACCGGCGAAACAGCCGGGCCAAACGTGGCCAAAGGCTTCGAGTTCCAGGACGGCGGCCGCACCTTCATCCTCCACCTGCGCAAGGGCATGCGCTGGTCGGATGGCCAGCCCTTTACCGCGGACGACTTCGTGTTCTGGTACGAAGACATTTATAAGAACGAAGACCTCATGCCTACGCCGAACATCCTCCTGTCGATCAACGGCAAGCCCGGCAAGCTCGAAAAGGCGGACGATGTTACGGTCCGCTACGTCTTCAGCGATCCCTACTTTTTGATTTCGGATCTCATGGCGGGATCAACGCAGATCAGCGGCCACGCCTTCGCGGGAAACGAATTGATGGGCTCGTTTGCGCCAGCGCATTACCTGAAGCAGTTTCATCCGAAGTACGTGTCCGGCGGGAGAGCGGCGGTCGAGCAGATGGCCAAAGACGCCCAGTACGACAACTGGCAGCTGTACTTCAAGTTCTTGAACGATTATGCCAAGAACGTCAAGTTGCCGACCATCACACCCTGGGTTGTCACCTCGCCCAGCACGCAGCAACAGTGGACATTCGAGCGAAATCCATACTACTACGCAGTGGATACGGACGGTAATCAGCTCCCGTACCTCGACAAAGTGCAGCTCACGCTAGCGGAGAATCTCGAAGTATTGAACCTACGCGCAATTGCTGGCGAGTTCGACCACCAGGAACGCCACGTCGACTTGAGCAAGCTGCCCGTCTATCTTGAGAACCAGACCAAAGGTAACTACAAGGTGTACCTGGACCCAGGTGACTACGCTGGTGACTGCATCATCAAATTTAATATGAGCTACGAAGATGATGCTGAGCTCAACAAGTGGTTCAATACCGCCGATTTCAGGAGAGCACTATCGCTTGGGATCGACCGCGACCAGTTGAACGAAGCCTTCTGGCTTGGACTGGGCACGCCGACGTCGATGGCTCCAGCAGATAACAACAAGTACAATCCCGGCCCTGAATACCGCCGGATGTGGGCGACCTACGACCCAAAGAAGGCCAACGAGATGTTGGATACCCTGGGCCTCACCGCGAAGGACGACCAGGGCTTCCGCATGCGAAGCGACGGCGTCGCGCGCTTAAGACTAGAGATCACCACCCTCGGCGGCCAGTTCGTCCAGTTCACGAACATCATGGAGATGGTCCGGCAACAGTGGACGAAGGTCGGCATCGACCTCATCGTGCAGGAACGCGAGCGCTCGTTGGCCGAGAAGATGGCCGGCGCAAATCAGACCCAGTTGTACGCTTGGCTGGCCGACGGTTCCGAGCATCCGTTCACGTTTCCCGATCACGTGTTTCCCTACAATGCCAACACCGAGGCGGCCGGCGTGCTGTTCGCCAAGTGGTTCCAATCCGGGGGCAAGCAGGGCAAGGAGCCACCACCGAAAATCAAGGCAGTCATGGATAAATTCAGGCAGGGCTTCGGTGCCCCGGAAGAACAGCGCATCCAGTTGGGCAAGGAGATGTGGAAGACCGTCGTCGAAGAAACCCACGTGATCGCAACCGTTGGTCTCAGCCCGGCCGCTCAAGGCACTCGCATTGTCAAGAACACGATGGGTAACATCCCGACGCGCATGTACAACAGCCCAGACGGCAAGACCCCCGGCATCTCGCGCACGCCGACGTACTACTTCAAAGCGTAGAGCGCATGCTGAGCTTCATGGCGCGACGGCTGATCCTGGCGGTGTTTACCACCATCGCCATTTCGATCCTGTCGTTCCTCATCATCCACCTGCCACCTGGTGACTACGTCACGACCTACATTGCCCAGATTGCTTCCTCGGGCGGGACCGTCTCGGCCGAAGAGGCGGCCAACCTGCGCAATCTGTACGGCCTCGATCAGCCGGTCTACGTCCAGTACCTCCGCTGGGTTGGACTGATCGCCCGGGGCAACTTTGGCATGGCCATGGAGTACCAGTTGCCAGTCGCCCAGGTAATCGGCGACCGCTTGTGGCTGACTGTGGCGGTCTCGATAGCTGCGCTGATCTTCACCTGGCTCGTCGCACTGCCAATCGGTATCTACTCGGCCGTCCGCCAGCACTCGATTCTGGACTACGTCTTCACCTTCATCGGCTTCATAGGACTGGCGATTCCGAACTTTCTATTGGCCCTGTTGGTGCTGTACTTCGGGTTCAAGTACTTCAACGCCAACATCGGCGGATTGTTCAGGCCCGAATTCGCCGACGCACCCTGGAGCTGGGCCAAGTTCCAGGACCTGCTGGGACACATGCCCGTTCCCGCGATCGTGCTCGGCATGGCCGCCACTGCTGCTCAAATACGCATCATGCGCGCGAATCTGCTCGACGAGAAACGGAAGCCGTACGTGGTATCGGCTCGCGTCCGCGGCCTGCCGGAGTATCGCGTCATCCTCAAGTACCCTGTGCGCGTCGCGCTCAACCCATTCGCCAGTACGATCGGCTACACGCTGCCGTACATCGTCTCAGGCAGCGTGATCGTGTCCATTGTCCTGAGTCTGCCGACGGTTGGGCCGCTGCTGTACAAAGCGCTCATCGCCCTCGACATGTTCCTGGCTGGCACCATTATCCTTTTGCTTGGCGTCCTGACCGTGGTCGGCACGCTGCTCTCGGATCTGCTCTTGATGTGGCTCGATCCGCGCATACGCCTGGAAGGCTGATGAGGCTCGAAGAAGCGGTCCCACCAGGCCACCTGGACGCCGAGCCGGCCGCCACCATCACCGAAGCCGAGGAGCGCGTATCGGTAGCCCCGCAGTGGCAGCTCATGTGGTGGCGCTTCCGCAAGCACAAGGCCGCCCTGGTCTCGACTGCCCTGGTGTTGCTCTTCTATATGGTGGTCGCCTTCGCCGACTTTTTCGCGTATGCAGACCCGCACGCATCAGAAGCGCAGCGATCGCTGATCGCCCCCCAGACGCTGCATTTGGTGGACGAGGGACGGCTCAGCCCCTACGTCGAGGGCCTGGCAGGCACCCGCGATGCGTTGACCTTCAAGCGCGTCTACGTCCCCGACCCGAGCATCAAAGTCCCACTTACTTTTTTGGCCCAGGGCTTTCCGTACAAGCTGTTCGGCGTGATTCCGACGGATCGTCATCTGCTTGGCGTGGGCGGCCAGGACAACACCACCGAGAACTCGCTGTTTCTGCTCGGCACGGACGATCAGGGGCGCGATCAGTGGTCCAGGCTGATGTACGCAACGCAGGTGTCGCTCCTGATCGGCCTGGTGAGCGTGGTCGTCAGTCTGCTCCTGGGAGTCGTACTCGGCGGCCTCTCAGGGTATCTCGGTGGAGCCACCGATACGGTCATTCAGCGCATCATCGAAATTTTGCGCTCGATTCCGACGATTCCGCTGTGGATGGGCCTGGCCGCGTCAGTTCCGAAGGACTGGGACATCGTGCGGGTGTTCTTTGTCATGACACTCATCTTTTCGTTGTTCTCGTGGACGGAGCTGGCGCGCGTGGTTCGCGGGCGGTTCCTGTCCCTGCGTCACGAGGACTTCGTCACCGCGGCCGAGCTGGTCGGTTGCTCGCGCATGCGGATCATTTTCCGTCACCTGGTGCCATCGTTCCTGAGCCACATCATTGCCGCGACGACCCTGGCTTTGCCGGCGATCATCATCTTCGAGACATCGCTGAGCTTCCTCGGGCTGGGTATGCGTCCACCAGGACTTTCCTGGGGTGTCATGCTGCAGGCGGCCTCCAACGTCCAGTCGGCCGCGGTCTCGCCCTGGCTGCTGCTGCCGGCCATACCCGTGACCATCGCAATTTTGGCGTTCAACTTCCTGGGCGACGGCCTGCGTGACGCCGCCGATCCGTACGGCGTCTAGCGTGCTTGGCCCGCTGCTTTCCGTTCGCGGTCTCCAGACGCACTTCCTGGCCGACGAGGGCATCGTCAAGGCGGTTGACGGCGTCAGTTTCGACGTCTACCCCGGCCAGACACTGGGGATCGTCGGCGAGTCAGGCTGCGGCAAGAGCGTGACCGCCCACTCGATCTTGCGCATCGTTGAGGAGCCGGGACGAGTCGTCGGCGGCCAGATCCTGCTGCGGCGCGACGAGGGCGAGCTGGATCTGGTACCCCTGAGCCCCAACGGGCGGACGATGCGCGCGATTCGAACCGGGGTGATCGCCTACGTGTTCCAGGAGCCGATGAGCGCGTTCAGTCCCGTTCACACCATCGGCAACCAGATTTGCGAGGCCATTCAGTATCACCGACGCGCGAGCAAGCGCGAGGCGCGCGAGCGTGGCATCGAGCTGCTGCGGCGAGTTGGCATCCCCCGCGCCGAGCACCGCATGGACGAGTACGCCTTCCAGTTGAGCGGAGGGCTCCGCCAGCGAGCGCTGATCGCCATGGCCCTATCGTGCGACCCGAAACTGCTCATTGCAGACGAGCCGACCACGGCTCTGGACGTGACCACCCAGGCCCAGATTCTGGAGCTGCTGGCCGATCTCCAGGAGCAAACCGGCATGGCCATCGTCCTGATCACCCACAACCTCGGGGTGGTTGCCGAGATGGCCGACGACGTCGTCGTCATGTACCTTGGCCGGGTTGTCGAACAAGGATCGGTGGAGGAGCTGTTCTACGCTCCGAAGCACCCGTATACCCAGCTGCTGCTGAAGTCGATCCCCAGCGTGCATTCCGAGCGGCGGACCAAGCTGCCGACAATCGCCGGCTCTGTGCCCCATCCCTACAGCCGTCCCCAGGGCTGTCCGTTTCACCCGCGGTGTCCGAGTTTCATGCCCGGCACGTGCAACACGCACGAACCGCGACTGTTGCCGGTCGAAGGATCGCAGCTGGCCAGCTGCTTCCTGTACCAGACGCCAGAAGGTGGCAGCGGGGTTGCTCCTGTTAGCGCACATGCCACCCACTAGCTCGGTCCTGGATGGAACCGCCGGCGTGATCCGCGACGACGCGTTGCTGGAAGTAAAGCGTCTCAAGAAATACTTTCCGATCCAGCGCGGATTGCTGCGCAAAGTTGTTGGCCACATTCGGGCGGTGGACGACGTGAGTTTCTTCGTCCGCCCAGGCGAGACCCTGTCGCTGGTTGGCGAGAGCGGCTGCGGCAAGACGACCACCGCTCGCTGCGTGCTCCGAGCTGTCGAGCCAACCGAGGGTGAGGTGTTGTTCAGAGCTAACAACGGCTCAGTCGTCGACGTTGCCTCAGTGCCCCGCTCACGTCTGCGGCCACTCCGACGTGAGATGCAGATGATCTTTCAGGACCCGTTTTCGTCGCTCAACTCGCGCATGACGCTGCTCGACATCGTCGGCGAACCGCTGGAGGTCAACGGCGTCGGCAATCGGCAGGAGCGCACGGACCGGGTTGCCGAGCTGCTCAGGCTGGTCGGCCTCCGGCCGGAGTACATGCGCCGCTATCCCCACGCGTTCAGCGGCGGTCAGCGCCAGCGAATAGGCATCGCCCGTGCTCTCGCATTGAACCCGCGTCTGGTTGTAGCCGACGAGCCGGTGTCAGCTCTCGACGTGTCGGTGCAGGCCCAGATCCTCAATTTGATGCTCGAGCTGCAGGAGCGCCTGGGTCTGACGTATCTGTTCGTGGCCCACGACCTGAGCGTGGTCAAACACATCAGCGACCGTGTGGCGGTGATGTACGTCGGCCAGATGGTGGAGATGGCCGAGACGGAGACACTGTTTTCATCGCCCAAGCATCCGTACACCGCGGCCCTGCTTTCGGCCATACCGGAGCCTGATCCACAGGCACGTCGAAGGCCTCGGCGCATGCTGCGCCCGGGCACCTCGACGCTCAACGGGACGAGCTCGGTGCCGATAAGCTCGATGCCGGCCAGGGAGGTCCGCCCGCGAGTGGTTCTGCAGGGCGAGGTTGCCAATCCAGCCGCTCCGCCGAGTGGCTGCTACTTTCATCCGCGTTGCCAGTACGCCCTCGAAGTGTGCAAGACGACCCCGCCGATCTGGGAAGAGCTCGAACCGGGCCACTTCGTCCGCTGCCATCGCAGTCGCGAGCTTCAATTAGCGGGAGTATCAGCCGCGCCCGGACAGTAGGACGCGGCGGTTTGACAAGGAGTGTGGGGATGCAATCACCGCTTGGTCGAGGGACCACGCTATCTCGCCGAACACTGTTGACCACGGGCCTGGGTGCCGGCATCGTGTCGGTGCTGGCCGCATGCAGCACGCCGACGCCCTCGGCGCCGACGCAGGCCCCAGGCGCGGGGACGGCTAAACCGGTTGCTGCAACGCAGCCGCCCGCCGCGGGAGCCACCTCGGCGCCGGCCGCAGCTGCGACGCAACCAACCGCCGCTGCAGCCAAGCCAGCCGCCGCCTCAGCCAAACCGGATCTTGGCCAGCTCGTCGGCAAGCTCGAAGGCGCAACCATCGTCACCGATCCAGCTCAGGTACCCAAAGCATTCAAGGAAGCACCCATGCTGGCGACGCTCGTTCAGGCCGGCCAGCTGCCGCCGGTGGAACAGCGCTTGCCCCAGGAGCCGATGGTCCTCAAGCCAGCCCACGAGACGGGTAAATACGGCGGCACCTGGCGCCGAGCGTTCACGGGACCGGCAGACGGCGAAAACGTGAACCGCATCATGGCCACCGACAAGCTGCTGTTCGTGGATTTCACCGGCGTCAAGATCGTCCCCTCGGTCGCCCGCGATTGGAAGCTCGAGGACGGCGGCAAAACGACGACGCTGTTCTTGCGCAAGGGCATGAAGTGGTCGGACGGGCAGCCCTTCACCGCCGACGACATCATGTTCTGGTTCGACGATCTGTATTCGAACAAGGAGTTGACTTCGTCACCAGCGCCTGAGATGTTCATCAATGGCAAGCCGGGCAAATTCGTCAAAGTCGACGATTTCACCGTCCAGGCGCAGTTCCCTGAGCCGTACCCGATGTTCGTGGACGTACTGGCCGGCTTTACGACCGTGGGCAGCGGACTTGCGCTGGGTGGTGGCGGAGGCGGCGGAGGCGGCGGCAACGTCCAGGGTCCGTATGCACCAGCACACTACCTGAAGCAGTTCCACCAGAAGTACGCGACGCCCGCTCAGCTCGATCAGGCCCTGAAGACGGTCGGCGTCGACAACTGGGTCACGCTGATCAAGAACCGCAACGATTACCAGATCAACGTCGACTGTCCAGTGCTGACGCCGTGGCGGACCACAATGCCCAACAATACGGCCAACTGGGTCCTCGAACGAAACCCCTATTTCTGGGCGGTCGATACAGAAGGCAACCAGCTGCCCTACTTGGACAAGTTTTCCCTGACACTCGCTGAGAGCCTGGAGATCGCCAATCTGCGCGGCATGGCCGGCGAGCTCGACGAGCAGAGTCGACACATGGATCTCCAGAAGTTGCCCGTGTTCCTGGAGAACCGCGACAAAGGCAACTACACCATTCGGCTCGATCCCGCGGCGGAGTCCGCGGCAACCAGCCTGCAGTTCAACCTCTCCTACAAGGCCGACCCGGAGATTGCGAAGTGGCTCGGCAACAAGGACTTCCGCCGCGCCCTGTCGATGGGCATCGACCGGTCGCAGATCAACGAAGCCTTCTTTTTGGGGACCGGTACGCCGAGCTCAGTAGCGCCGGCTGACGATGCGCCCGATAGCCCGGGCCCGGAGTGGCGCACCAGGTGGTCGACCCTGGATATCAGCCAGGCCAATAGCCTGCTGGACAAGATCGGGCTCGACAAGAAGGACGTCGAAGGCTATCGGCTGCGTACCGACACAACTGACCGCCTGCGCATCGAGATCACCACCGTCGCCGCCGCGTTCTTGCCGTGGGCGCAGCAGATGGAAATGGTCGCCCAGCAGTGGAAAAAGATCGGCATCCAGGCTGACATCAAGGACACCGAACGAAACCTGGCAGTCACCAAGAACATGAACAACGAAACCCAGATCTACGTCTGGGGCGCCGGCACCGAAGACCTGTTCCTGTTCCCCCGCCACGAGCTGCCAGTCGAGCCGGTCGAGCCGTTCACCGGCCCTGAGTACGCCAAGTGGTACGCGACGAACGGCGAGCAGGGCACCAAACCGACCGATCCGGATCTCTTGAAGGCAATGGAGCTGCTGCGCTCAGGCGCGGGGGTCGAAGAGGGTCCGCGTATGGAGATCGGCAAGCAGATTCGTCAGCTCATCGTGGACAACCAGTGGGTCATCGGTACGGTCGGCTTCGTGCCCAGCATCCGCGTTGTTCGCAACAACATGGGCAACGTCCCCGAACGTATTGCCTGGCGTTCGCGCTGCCGTACGCCCGGTGCAACCCACCCGTCCACGTACTACTTCAAGGCCTGAGTCGGGGCGCAGTTGTCAGCCTGACGAAGGCCCATGTCAGCCTGACGAAGGCCCATGCCATCCTGACGAAGGAAGGTTCCGCTTCGCGTTGCGATTCGGGTCGTGCGCTGGATCCTTCCTCGTCAGGATGGCATACGGGTTGTGCTGACATACGGGTTGTTGCGGTGCATGCTGGCCTGGGGAGGCGTCTGCCGCAGGTGCGCGGCCGTCGTCCGTGTCAGACGCTGACGGCTGAGCGGCCGAGGGGCTCGAGCAGTTCGTCTTCTTCGTACGCGAGATGCGAGAGCAGCGCGTCGCTCAACTCGTCGGCGACCAGACGGACCGCGTCGATTCCGGCTGGGTCCTCCAGCATGGCTACCAGCGACTGATCAAACCGGTCGATCACCTCGGCGATGACTTCGTGCTCGACGCTCAGACGCTCGAGGACCGGCGCCAACGACGCCTGCTCGTGGCGCAGCCCGGGAAACAGGCGCTGGTCCTCGATGGTGTGGTGGATGGTGACCACGCGGCAGTACTGGGCGCAGAACGCCCCGAGCGTCCAGTAGTTCTGGCGCAGCGTCATGCGATTCAGGTGCGAGCGCGCCGCGGCCGGATCCATCTGGCCGGCGGCAACCTGGTTCGCAACGTCTCGAATTTCGGTGAGCTCCGTTCGCAACATCTCGTGCGCCGCCAGAAGTGTTTGCTGGCCGATGCGTCCCGCCGCAGTCGTGCCAGCACCATTGGCGCTGGCATCTCGCCGCCAATGTGGGCGAAGCGCTTCGTCGAGCAGGATCGACGTGGGAGTGGGTGAACTGCGCGCGGGTACCACGAGCGCGGGTGCGTCCGTGGTCGCCGAAACGGGCGGTGGGCGGTCAACAGCAGGAATCGGCGGACCAGCCCGACGCGCTTCCGCGACTGCTTCTCGGACGGCCGGCGCCACCTCTTCCGCAAACCGGCGCAGGTCCAGCGTAGGATTCTGGCCAGCCGCGAGCACAAACCCGCTGAATCCGTGCACCAGGGCGAGATCCGTCAGTTGTGCCGCCCACACCTCTGGCGGACCGACCAGAAAACCGCCCTCCACAGACGCGAACCGCCCGACGATGTTGTAGATGCGCCGAACCATGGCCGGGTCGCGGCCGGCGTCTCGAGCGGCGTCGTCGATGATGCGCGTCATCTCCCCCAGCTCAGCTGGTGCTGCGTACGGCGACGACGGCAGCCAGCCATCGGCAGTCCGGCCCGTCAGCCGCAGCAGGCGGGGCTTATAGGCGCCCAGCCAGACATTGATAGGGTGCGGCGGAATCGGTCCGGGTTGCGCTCCGAGCAACGAATAGTGCACGCCTTCGAGGTGCCACCGGAGGCCCCGGAGTCCACAGCGCTCGCAACACAGCAATGGCCTCAGTCAGTGCATCGATGGCCTCTTTCGGGTCGCGCCTGGGTGCGTCCATGGAGCTCGCCGCGTCGGGGAATGCCCCGCTCCCAAGACCCAGCTCGATCCGGCCGCCGCTCAGGATATCCAGGCTGGCCGCCGCACGCGCCAGCACGGCGGGCGGTCTGAAGGGCAGGTTGACGACGTCTGGAAACAACCGAATGCGGCGCGTCTGGCTGGCGACGACCGACAGGAGCGTCCACATGTCCAGGAAGCGCGGCTGGTACGGGTGGTCCTGGACCCCGAGCAGGTCGAGCCCGGCCGTGTCGGCCAGACGTGCCAGCTCGAGGATCTGCTCAGGCTGGCCCGCGTCCGGCGTCAGAAACAAGCCGAACAGGAGATCGTGCTGTAAGTCAGTCATTGCACCCCAGACGTTCACGTCTGACGCAGACATACTACCGACGCTCGAAGCCGGTGTAGGGGTGTTGAATTTAAGCGATCCTGCTTTGACCATACGGTGCGTCGAGAGTGCGACTCGGCGGCGGCAACGAGCGTCCGACCGACGCCGCATCGCCCGTTCTGATCGCGCACATACATTGGCCAGGTCTTCACACGGAGCACCGTCTCCGATCCGCCACGAGCTGAATGCAGCAAACCGATGACGTCTTCAGGATGTTACCAGCACCTTGCGAGCGTCCAAAGTGACTCGGAAGCCTCCATCAGGAAACTCCAAGGTTGGCATTCGTACGTCTACCTCGCGCCTGCGGTGCACCGGCATTGAGCAACCGGTCCAGTTCGTCACATGTATGGTTGATGGTTTCGCTCGGGCCGACTACCTGCGAGGAGCATTGCTTTCGCCTCGCTGCCGCTGCCTGAACCATCCGATCAAACTTGTCCGCAGAACTGTGGCGACGCCAGCCCGCAGTAATGCGAGCTGTAGCCCGTGACCTAGCAGTCTTGCTTCAGGGTTGTGCCCGAATTGCTGGCCCAGATGCTTCTGAAAGAGTTCACCTCGTTCTTGGCGGTGATATCGACGACCTACTCTCCCACGTCCGGGCTGGGAGGTTCGGTCGAACGTCTTAGAATAACACTCGGGGCGCACCACCCGTACAGAAGGTCCATGACATCTGCCACTATGTCCTCATCTCCATCATGCCCGGCTTCGCGCAATTCCGAGCGCAACGCCTCGAGTGCACCCAGCATTTCCTGCTCATCGAGACCCAAATCAAGATACGCCCTCACGACTGATGTCAAAGCTTCAAGACCATCTCCGGCGAGAGCTGCTTCGAATCGAGCCCTGACCTCATTAGGGTCGGCCCAGGCCGGTAGTGGCTTCGGTGTCAGCCAATTTCTGCTCATAAACAACTCATGGATTCAGTTGCCACCTGCCTTGGGTAGACTCCAATTCACCTTCGTACTGAGCGTAAGACATCCGATGAGACGGCTCAACAAATCCGTGGCCCAGCAGATTATCCGGATCGGGTCTGTAGCTGAGATCTACCCCGAGTTGGGTTACGAGAATACTCCACACCGGATCCTTCGATGTGCCACCCGGTAACGACGACGGCCTGCGGTGAGATGGAAGATTGGCGGGACTAAACGGTGCCACCGACATGCCGCCGGTTCCGGGAGAAACCATGCCGTCAGCG
>JAABUQ010004687.1_pt1 | contig 23020 bp, 17 predicted proteins | sample 5560001 | NCBI WGS metagenome assembly JAABUQ01 (sample SAMN10711888, study PRJNA513371) | rock metagenome | isolation source: Antarctica rocks | place: Antarctica: Victoria Land, Finger Mt nord | collected 2015-12-18 | reverse complement strand
TGACAATTCGGATCCGCGCACTAATGGGCGCGCGTATCACCTCTTCGTTCCTCAGCAGGATAGCGTCGAGGACGACGGGCACGGCGGTCGGGCCCTGGGCCGGTCCGCCGGCGAGCGCGGCCGTTCCGAGGGGGCCGAGGATGAAGCCGAAGCCCTCAAGCTCCAGGTCTACATACTCCGAAGCGACCTCAACCGGTCGGTCGGGCGGATCGACCTGCTCCGAAGCGAGTCGCAGCAGGCCGTGCAGGATCTCCGGGCCGCGCAGGCCAGGGCCGACGAAGCCGATCGCTCCTGCGCCGAGCTGAGGGCCAGGGTGGCGGAACTCGGGGCCGAGGGAGAGGAAGCCGCGCCTTGGCGGGCCGAGCTCGATCAGTCGTATTCACGGTTGCTCGGAGCCACGTCCCTGATATCCGCCGATCTCAGGAGCGTGCGGCAGAGCCTGCGAGCCGGCGGTGCCGACCGCGCGGGCCGCAGCGTCGAGCTTCGCCACAAGTACCTGGATCTCCTGGAAGGCGCACTGACGGGTCGTCTCTACGGAGATCCTCCGATCTCGCCTTTGCCGGCACCCGCCTACGATCCCGGAGTCCGGCAGATCGGCCGAGACTGGCCGTCGCTCGCGCAGACGATGATCGGCACCGTGCGGATGCGAAACATCCGGATCCTGGCGGAACAGATTCTCGAGGACGGGATCGCCGGCGACTTCCTCGAAGCGGGGGTCTGGCGCGGGGGCGCCTGCATCTACATGCGCGGAATTTTGGACGCCCACGCCGATGCGGGCCGCACCGTGTTCGTCGCCGACTCCTTCGCCGGCCTGCCTCAGCCTGACCAGGACCGCTACCCGGCGGACGCCGGCGACCCGCATCACACCTTCAAGGAACTAGCGGTGTCCCTGGAAGACGTGAAGAACAACTTCGCTCACTATGGCTTGCTCGACGAGCAGGTCGTCTTTCTGAAGGGCTGGTTCAAGGACACCCTGCCCAGCGCTCCCATCGAGAAACTGGCCTTGCTGCGTCTCGATGGGGACATGTACTCCTCGACCATGGAAACCCTGGACGCGCTTTACGGTAAGGTTTCATCGAACGGCTTTGTCATCATCGACGATTACATTTTACCGGCGTGTCGCAGTGCCGTCGAGGACTTCCGCTCGCGCATGAGGATCACGGACCCAGTGCAGGAGATCGACGGTGCCGGCGTGTACTGGCGCAAAACTGCTTGAAGCAATCGAGCCTGCCCCTTTGAAGGGGCATGCGGACCCGAGGTGAACGCCGTCTGACCAGGCGCGGTCAAGCCGCGCGCGCCGGCGTGTCTCCATCGAGAATGTCCGCCGGAAGTTGGCCGTCTGTGGACGTCGCGTGTGCGCGGCACTCGGTCAGCATCGTTCGACGCAACGCGAGGCATCACGGGGCCGTGATGACGAAGGGCGCTCCTGGGCCGACGTCATCGCGTTGGCGCGCCGGGCGAGAGGGACGCGACGGCATGGGCCGAGATTCGCAGCAGCACCGGCATGTGCGTTCCGTGCAGGGAACGTCGAACGCGGACGGCAGGCCTCCAGGGGACGGTGCGAGGCAGCAAGTCCGGGCAGCCGCCTGAGACCGGCATCGCCGGACACGTCACGGTGGCACCCAGGCCCTCCAGGTACCAACGTTGACCATCGCCTTCGCATGGCAAATTTCCGCCACCTCGGGTATCCGGGTGTCTTGCTGTGGTACCGTCTCGGCTGGAGACACTGCGTAGCCCTTAGGGTGGTTTAGCCGCGAGGCCGGCGTGTGCCCGGATGGCGAGGAGATTGATATGCCGGAGGTTTTCAAGCCGAGAGTGACCATCGCGATACCGGTCTACAACGGCTCGAACTTCCTGGCCGAGGCGATCGACAGCGCCCTCGCTCAGACCTACGACGACGTCGAAGTGATCGTCGTCAACGACGGCTCGACCGATGGCGGAGCAACCGCGAGCATCGCCCGTAGCTACGGTACGCGCATCATCTACATCGAACAGGCCAACGGCGGCGTCGGCGCCGCAATGAACACGGCGCTGGCCAAAATGACGGGCGACGTGTTCACTTGGCTCAGCCACGATGACATCCATCTTCCCCAAAAGGTCTCGGCTCAGGTCGAGTACTATAACCTGATTGGCAAGAAGGATGCGATCCTGTTTTCGGACGTCCATCTCATCAACGAAGCGGGACGGGTTTGGCACACGTCGAACTGGCCCCTCGATCATTATATTGCAACGCCGATGCTCGCGCTCTTGAACGGTCGCATCAACGGGTCCACCCTGTTTATACCCGCACACATCCTCCGGGAGTTTGGCCCCTTCGATGAGAGATTGCGTTTCACCCAGGATTATGATCTATGGAATAAACTTCTGACGAAGTATGACTTTTTTCTTCAACCTCTGCCGCTGGTGAAATATCGAGTCCATCCTGGGCAGGATACGAACAGGCCAGCCGCACTTCCTGAAGGTGACGCGCTCTGGATCCGGATGATGGATTCGCGCACCGAGACCGAACGCGTGCAGACGTTTGGTAGTTCGCAACGTTTCTTTGCTGACATGGCAAGTTTTCTTGATCAGACGCCTTACAAGAAAGCTGCCGCTCACGCGCATCAACGTAAGATCCAGGTCAAGAGCGAGGCTCTCGTGTCCATCGTTCTTCCTTTCTTCAACGAAATATCATGCGTCGTCCGAGCAATCGAAAGCGTCCAGGCGCAAACATGTGACCAATGGGAGCTAATCATCATCGACGATGGCTCCACGGAGGATACGTCGGCGGTCAGCGCCGCGGTGCTCTCCGACGCTCGCATACGGCTCGCCTGGCAACCGAATGCGGGCGCCGCATCAGCGCGGAACCACGGCATCTCGCTCGCCAAGGGGACCTACATCGCGTTCCTCGACGCGGATGACCTCTTTCTCCCGCAGAAAATTCAGCGCCAACTGGACCTGATGCAGGATCATGGTACTGTGTTCTCACACACTTCCTATCACGTTAGCTTCCCGGAGCGTCATGAACGGCTTGCAGTCCTTCGGTCGGGAAAGGCGAGCGGACAACTCTACCCATCCATTCTTTCACGGTGCCAGATAGCGACGCCGACCGTAATGATGCATCGATCGCTGATCGCCCGAGGCTTTCAGTTCCCGGCCAACACGCATTTGGGAGAGGATGTCCTATCCTGGATCTGGGTCGCGCAGCGGCATGAAGTGCTCGGTATCGATGAGCCATTGACGGTTGTCGAATGGAGCAGTTCCAGCGCTGCGATCAACGTCCGAAAGTGCATACGCGGGGTAACGCATCTTCTCAATACGCTTAAAGACGATCCTTTTCACTCGCAAAAGGGAGAAACCGACCATCTCTCAATCGTTCTCGATCAGTTAATGAGGCTCTATCCGGTGCATCTCAGCCAAGTCACCAAACCACTCCTGAACGAATCGCTGATCGATAGCGTATTTGCCGAGCGATAAGTCAGTCCGGCCTTGCGACAAAGCCCAGCTCTGTGAAAGGCGAGCGTGCGTTCGACGATTGAGCGCTTTGGCAAAACAATGAAGTGGTGCAGTTTGAGCGCTTGACGATCTCCAGTGTCCACGCGTCGGCGCGCTCGACCAGTTCGGCCATCTTCGGCCCCCAGTATCCACCGTCGCCGACGATGCGCTCGACAAACGGAAAGCGACGGCGAACCTGTCGCAATCCCAATTCCAATTGTGGACTTTCATAGAGCGAAAGCGGCCTCGATCACGGTCTCATCCAAGACACTTCCGAATTGTGTCTCTGTGCGAACGTTCGAATTTTCGACCGAGCAACTCGCCGCCGCCTTTGAGGTGGCTCCGGTTGTCTGAACAGCACCGGGCGCTTTCTTGAGTGGAGCCCCGCCGGGTTCAAGCTGCCGCGATCTGTGGCAGCCTGTCGAAATAGGCCTGGTCCGGCGTCTTCCGGTCAAGGCTCGAATGCGGTCTACGTCCATTGTAGAGGGTTAGATAGTGGCCGATCGAGGCCCGAGCCTCACCGACGCTGTCATAGGCCCTGAGGTAGATCTCCTCGTACTTGACGGACCGCCAGAGCCGCTCGACGAAGACGTTGTCTCGCCAGGCTCCCTTGCCGTCCATGCTGATGGCGACCCCGGCCTTGAGCAGCACGCCGGTGAACTCCTGGCTGGTGAATTGCGATCCCTGGTCGGTGTTGAAGACATCCGGCTTGCCATGCCGGGCGAAGAGAGCCAGGGGCCCCGGATGCGAAGCATCCCGGGGTGGCGAACAGAGGGGAGCGCCTCCTCTAGCGCCTCAACGCAGAACTCCGCCTCCATGGTGATGGAGAGCCGCCAGGCCAGGACCCGGCGAGAGTACCAGTCGACCACAGCTGCCAAATAGACGAAGCCGCGCGCCATCGGCACGTAAGTGATGTCCATCGCCCAGGCCTGATCGGGGCGGTTCACCGTCACCCCACGCAGCAGATAGGGATAGATCTTATGGCCCGGCTCGGGCTTCGACGTGTTGGGCTTACGGTACAGGGCCTCGATGCGCATCCGCTTCATCGGCGTCGCGACATGCCGGCGGCCGATCTCGATCCCCTCCCGGTTCAGGAGATCGCGCAGCATCCGGCTCCCCGCGAAGGGGAACTCGAGATGCAGTTCGTCGATCCGCCGCATGACGGCGAGGTCGGCCGGCGACACCGGACGGGGTACATAGTAGACGCTGCCGCGGCTGATCCCGAGCGCCTTCGCCTGCTTGGCGATCGACAGGCCGTGATCGCCATCGATCATCGCTTTGCGCTCAGAAGCCCGGCCTTGCCGAGCGCGCCTGACAAAAAATCGTTTGTCAACGTCAGCTCGCCGATCTTGGCGTGGAGCGTCTTCACGTCGATGGCCGGCGCCGCCAGGCCAGCCTTCGCCTCCGAACCGAAGACCTCGGCGGCGCCACCTACGAGCTGAGCCTTCCAAGCCGTGATCTGGTTCGGGTGCACATCGAACTGCTGCGCCAACTCGGCCAGCGTCTTCTCTCCCTTCACGGCCGCAAGGGCCACCTTCGCCTTGAAGGCCGGCGCATGATTTCGGCGCGTTCGCTTGCTCATCGTCTCTCCCGATCCGCAGCCACCTTGGCCGCCGTCAGGCAGAAAATCCACTCAGCCCACCTGTTCAGATTCCCCGAGCCACCTCAGTGCTCGGCGGCCTCGGCGTCGGCGGTTCGGACAATCCGACCGTGGACGAAGCTTGCGCCAACGCGGGACTGGCCAAGATCAAGGACCGGCTGAAATAGGCCGCTGCAGGGTCGGGGAATAATGCGAGCGTGCCCCGACGATTGGGCAAGACTTGCTTTTCGGGTCCGTCCGACAGCCAAGCAGCACGCGGGAGCTCGCTTCGGGCCGCGGGCAAGCAATCCCAGGTCATCGCGGAGAGGTCTTCGAGATCGCAGTTTGCGCGGTGGTGCTACGCTGCGTCAGCGTCGCGGCAATGGCTCGTGCCATTGGTCGACGCCCTCAAGGTCAATTTCGAAGCCTGATCGAACACGACCAACGGCGAGGTCGAGCGGGCGTGGGTGGGCCCCGATCTGCGCCTAGGCTATCCCATAATTCCGATGCGAGGATCGGCGCCTCCGCTCCCCTTGCGCATCACCGGCCTTCGAACCTGCGCTGCACACGATCCTGATGCGCAACGACAGCCCGCAAGTCGTCGATGGGACCTGCAGATCGGCCCCCGCGCGGCACCAACGGCAACATGGTATTCCGCTGAGCTTGGCGATCCGCGCTCGCCTTAAACCAAGCCAAGGCAGTGCCGGGCGTGTCCAGTTGATGGGCGCCGATCCAGAACAGCACCACACCTTTCCAGCATGCGGGGCCGTCGCGCCAATAAAGTTCGGCCTGTCATGAACCGGGTTGATGCCCCGTCATACTCTAAATCGATTTGCCTTCATATTCCTTGAGCGACTATGGATTCTGCAAAGACGAATACTGCGGGGAGGCGTTGCCATGCGCAAGTATTTAGACCGACGTTTGAAGCTCCAGATGTTGAGGATAGCGGACGCCATCGACACGCAAGGCAGCATCCTCAAGGCCGCCGCCGCCTTGGGCATGAGCCAACCGGCCGTGACCAAGAGCCTCCAGGAACTCGAAGAGATCACCCAAGCCCGCCTTTTCGATCGTCACGCCAAAGGCGTGCGCGTGACTGCGGCGGGATCGCGGCTCATCGGCAGCGGCCGCCGGATCCTCGCCGAAGTGGTGCGCCTCGACGACGACCTCGACCAGCTCGCCCGGCCAGAGGGCGGACTCGTAGCGGTCGGCGCACTGCCCGTCGCGGCGACGGGCATCCTTCCCGGCGTCCTCATCCGGCTGAGGCGGCAGTATCCGGACATCCAGGTCCGCCTGCAACAGGGCCGCACCGAGGAGCTGCTGCCGATGCTGGCCTCCGGCGAGCTGGACATGATCGTAGGGCGCCTTTACAAGCCGGCCAGGCCGGACGGGCTCGTCCGGGAGACGCTCTGGGCCGAGCCCATCTCTATCCTGGCCAGAAGCGACCATCCCATTTTCGGCGGTCCCTGCCCGGACCAGGAGGCGATCCGCCGGTACGAGCTCGTGCTGCCGACAGTCACGCAGCGCGTCGGACAGGAGATCGAGCACGTCCTGGCGCAGCTCCATTTGGAGCCAACCTCCTCCCTGCGCTCGAATTCGTACGGCTTCATCAGGGAGATGCTGCACGGCACCGATGTCCTCTCGGCGATGCCGCGACTCATGATGGTGGGAGACCTCCTGCGAGGTACCCTGAAGGTCGTGCCCCTGCCCATGGAGACGCCTGAAAGGCCCGCAGGCCTGATCCTCTCCAGGGTCGCTAACGTCTCTGCCGCCAGCGCGGCCTTCGTTGATTGCATGCGAGAATATATCGCCCAGATCTCAAGCCAGGGCCTGATGGCTCGGATGGATGTGCAAGCGCTCACGGCGGCATGAGCTAGCGCCGCCCGGCCCGGCTGCCCAAACAAGCTGGGGCCCTGCGACAAACTGGGGGACCCACCCTATGGGAACTTCAGACGCTCGCCTGTTCCTCTTCGCATGCCGCGAACAAGTCCCGGTAGTCTTCTATCGCATGCGAAAGGCCCTGCTCGCGCGAGTAGCGGACCATCGCCTCAAGGGCCTTGACGTTCTTGGACGTGCCGTAGGGCCAGTAGTCGCTCCCCATGACCTCCAGCGTCTCGGCATAGTCCTGCAAGGACCAGGGCAGCGTGAGCTGCAGGGCGTTGTCGTCCTCGATGGCGGCCAGGCAAGCCGCCTTCGCTTGGTTGAAGGCCTTGAACAGGGAGGAGGCGAGCCACGGATGGCGCTCGATCAAGCTCCTGCGAACGCCGATGAGATGCATGATGGGGAAGAGTCCGGTTTCGCGGTAGTATGCCTGTTCCTGCGGCACAAAATCCGGAAACAGCCGGCTCACCGGCGAGCTGCCGGAAGTGAAGCATCGAGGCGGCCGCGCGCTGACGATGCCGTCAAGCTCGCCGCGCGCCAATAGCGCGTCCAGGGTCTCGTCGGCCGGTATGGGGCGGACGTCGAAAGGAGGAGCGAAGGTCAGGCCGAACTTCTCGCGCCGGCCCGGCTGCAACAGCCCGCCGGTGCGCCAGGAGACCTGCTCTGCCCTGACGCCGTAGACATCCGAGATCATCCCTCGCACCCACAGCGCGGCCGTCATCTGGTACTCGGGAACGCCGAGCGTCTTCTGACGCAGGTCCTCCGGCCTGGAGATCCCGCGATCGCTCCGGACGTAGATCGCGGAGTGCCGGAACATCCTAGAGACGAACACGGGAAGGCCGACGTATGCGGCAATTCCCTTTTCGGTCGTGACGATGTGACTGCTCATCGACAGCTCGGTGACATCGAATTCGGCACGGCCGTAAGCGCGGCTGAAGATCTCCTCTGCCGTCAACGGCAACATAGCAATGTCGCACCCTTCGACCCGCACGCTGCCGGTCATGAGCGCGGTGACGCGGTCGTAGGGGCGGCAGGCGATGCTGAGTTGAAGCGCCATGGGTCACCTTCGAAGTGCGAGTTCCGTGGGATGGACGCGGCGAGCCTGCGGTGACCGTCCCGATGCACCGTCGCCGGCTGCGTGCGCAGTCGCTAGCCAGGCCCCGCGAACCGATTGGAGCCTCAGGCGTTGCCGCCCGTTGGAGTTCATCATAGGTCCGGGACCCGACCCTCGACCGGCCCCCGCCGCGCCAAGTCTTCCGCGCACCCGCGGGCCCGATGTGGAACGCGACCGTGCGCTAGACTAGAGGTGGGTCGCCCCCCCGTCGAGGTTCAGCGACTGGCCGGTCATGAAGCCCGACCCTTCGGAAGCCAGGAACAGCATCACCCCAACTAAATCATTGGGGACCTGGGCACGTGGGATGCACTGTAGGGATGTAATCCGCGTGCGCTGTTCCGGCGTCACGGTCTCGCGCTGGATCTCGGTGACCACCGCCCCGGGAAGGATCGCATTCACGGTGATCCCCTCGGCCCCGAGCTCGCGTGCCATCGATCGCGTCATCCCGATCAATGCTGCCTTCGAGGTCGTGTAGTGCAGGTAGTTCGGTCGGCCGAGCAAGATGCTTCCGGAGGACATGTTGATGATCCGACCCCACTTCGCCCGACGCATGTGGGTGAGGACGGCCCGGCAGCCCAACATCGCGCCCGTGATGTTGACCCGCATGACCGCCTCCCATTCGTCGAGCGGGATCTGCTCGAAGGGGCGCATTGCGAGGGTCGAGAAGATGCCGGCGTTGTTGATTAGGATGTCGATGCGGCCGAACTCCTGGGCCACCCTCTGCGCCATCGCCTCCAGCGACTCTGGCATAGCGACGTCGGTCTCGATCGCCAGCGCCCGACCACCACCCTGACGGATCTCGGCGGCGACCGCCTCCCCGCGCTCGGCGTTCCGTTCGGCAATGACGGATACCGCGCCGGCCTGGGCGAGCGCCTTGGCGAATGTCCGGCCGATCCCCTGCCCCGCGCCGGTGACGATCGCGACGCGTCCTTCGATCCCCCTGAGGGCGTCGACGTCAATCACCTCTGAAACATCCATGCGATAGCATCCAAGGTTTGGACCGGACCGCTAGGGCCGATCGACGTACCGCCAGCGACCGCCGGAGAGCTCGCGGCACCAACCCAAGCCGAAACAAGGCTCACGCACCCACGACGGCCATGATCGCCGACCAAGTGACACGCATGGCCACTGCAAAGCCACTCACGAGCCCCGGCAAACCAGGTCGCCTATTCCTGGGACGCCCAGAGTTCGGCTTGTGGTCTTCGGGTGGGCCCGCTTGGCCAAGCTCCGCGAGGAGCTGTCCGAAGTCTGCGATCACATGCATGCCGTTCCCCCTGTGATCTTCGCGGCGCGACTTCGCCAGATGCGCCGTGCTCCCAGTATCCACAACCCCGCTTGCGCCTTCGAGGATATACGATGGAAACGTAAGGTCTAATTCCAAATGTAACCATGATGTATAAGCATCCTCGATACGAATTGTTGCGAAGTTGAAGACATGGGCGCGGCCGTCCGCCTCGCCTTACCCCTGGAGGACGCCGGAGCGCCCCGTTTGGAGACCGGATGCGCCGGTCTTCGGCCAGTTGCCGCGCTGTCGGACGGGGGCCGACAGCACCCACGCCCAGCACGTGATGCGCGTGGGACAGTGCGCGCCGTCATGTCGAGAGCGCGTGGCTCGGCCGGACCCCGTCTCGCCGATCGTAGCGGCCCTCAGCCCGTTTGACGGCTCGCGCCGGGGCGTCGCGTAGCCGCTCGCGCTTTCTCCTCGCGGGCTTCGTGTCGTCCATCGCGTCGCGCCCGTGCCCAATTGTCAGGCGACTGCACGCGGACCGGGGCTGCCCACGTCCCCTGGGCGCAGCGACGATCGGCTCGAATGAAAGAGGCTCGGGCCGCCGCTGATCTTTATCTCGAGGCGATTCTATAACCCGACGGTATAGCAACGTCTGAAGATACGATGCCGCCCCCCATTGCGATGCTCGGTATTAAACCCCTCAGATCCAAGCGCTCGGTCCAAGCGGGACAGGGAAGGAAGCACGTCCTTGATTGATCACGATCACCCGAGGGGCTTGGCCAGTAGGTGGCAGGGCGGCCCCCTGTCCGGGACGTCGGGCCACGTAGTGCCGATCGCACACCCGGGCGCGGCCACGTCAGCCGCCTCAGGTGAGCCTTTCGGGCTCCAGAGCCCACCTGCACCCGAACCGGGCGGCCGGTACGCAAGCCTCAGGTATGTGACCTCGTCCTCTGGCCGGGTCCGCGACGGCCGTAGCGGCATCGAATTGCTTGACGCACGTGGGCAGGGTCCTGCTCGACACCCGGGCGCGACGGTGTCGATGGCCCACCGCAGACCGATACCGACGCGCGCCGGAGCATGGTCCGGAGAGTTACTATCGAAATCGCAAAGCTCCGGTGCTCGCGCAAGCGACGGAATTTCCGATAGGGGACGATGATGCATCTTGGCGTGGACATCGGCGGCACATTCACGGACCTCGTGCTGCTGGACGAGATCGGCGTGCTAACCACGACGAAGGCGCTTTCGACACCGGGTGAACTCCACAAGGGCGTCTTCGATGCCGTGCAGGACGCCGCCGCCCAGAACGGCATGACCGGCGAGGAGCTGCTGTCGAAGGTGCTCACCTTCGGTCACGGGACGACGCAGGCGACCAACGCCGTGATCGAGCGTACCGGGGCCCGCACCGGCCTGCTGGCCACCCGCGGCTTCGGAAGCACCCTGAAGCTGCAGCGCCTAATGGGATTCACGGCGGGGGTGCCGGCCGATCGGCTCGGCTGGTATTCGCGGCGGCGCAGTCCCGAGCCGATCGTCCAGCCCCACATGACTCACGAGGTCCGGGAGCGGGTGGATCTCATCGGGCGGGTCCTTATCCCGCTCGATGAGGGGGATGTCCGCAAGGCGGTCCGCGCGCTCATCGAACAGGGGGCCGAGACCTTCGCCGTCGCTTTCCTCTGGGCATTCCGCAACCCGCAGCACGAGCAGCTCGCGGGGCGGATCATCCGGGATATGGCCCCGGGGGCCTACGTAAGTCTGTCGAGCGAAGTCGCGCCAGTGATCGGCGAGTACGAACGGACCGCGACGGCGGCGCTGAACTCCTATCTTGCCCCGAAGGTGGTCTCATACCTCGACGGGATCGAGCTGATGCTGCGCGAGCGAGGGTTCAAGGGCGCCTTTTCCATCATGAACTCGGCGGGAGGCGTCATGCCCGTGGCCGAGGCTGCAACGCGCCCGGTCACGCTGGTGATGTCGGGTCCGACAGGCGGCGTGATGGGCTCGGTCCACATCGGAAAACGGCTCGGCTACCAGAACATCATCGCGACCGACATGGGAGGCACATCCTTCGACGTCGCTATTGTGGTAGATGGGAGGCCGCTGACGACGAAGAACCATGAGGCAGGCGGCTTTCACATCGCCACGCCGATGGTCGAGGTGCGCTCGATCGGCGCCGGCGGAGGGTCGATCGCCCGGGTCGTCGACGGCCAGCTGAAGGTCGGCCCCAACAGCGCCGGTGCCCGTCCGGGACCCGTCTGCTACGGCCGGGGCGGGACGTTCGCCACGGTGACGGATGCAGACGTCGTCCTCGGAATCATCGACCCCGCGACCTTCCTGGGGGGCAAGATGAAGCTGGATCGGCAGGCCGCGGCCAAGGCGATCGAGGAGCAGATCGGCCGGCCGTTGAGCCTGTCGACTGAGCAGGCGGCCGCCGGCATCAGGCGTATCGTCGACTCGCAGATGGCCGACACGTTGCGCGAAGTCACCATCGGGCGCGGCTTCGACCCGCGCGACTTCGTGATCTTCGCCTACGGGGGAGCCGGGCCGGTGCATTGCGCCGGGTACGGCGCCGAACTCGGCGTGACGAAGATGATCGTACCCGTCACCTCGATGGCGCACTCGGCCTACGGGGCCCTTGCCGCCGACGTCAAGCATTCCAGCGAGCGCACCCTCCTGATGCGGGGCGGCGGCGGCGGACTGCCGCCGTGGGAGGGTCTGGACGCCAGTGGGATCGAGGCCGCATTCGTTCAACTGGAGGCGGACTGCCTCGCCGCAATGGAGCGGGCCAAGGTGGATCGCAAGGACGTTCAGCTCAGCCGTGCGGCGGATATGCGCTATCGTCGTCAGACCAACGACTTGATCGTGGCGGTGCCGGAGGGTCCAGTCGATGAGCAAGCGCTGCGAATGCTCGTCGCGAGTTTCGACGAGAGCTACGAGCAGGTTTATGGCAAGGGTTCGGCCTTCCGCGAAGCCGGCATCGAGCTGACGAACGTTCGCGTTGAGGCCTTGGGGCGATCCAGACGGCCCGAGATCCAGGTGCCCCCGGCCGACACAGGTGCAAAGCCCGGCCACCGCGACATCTTCGAGCCGACCGCGAACACCTGGATGCGCGCCGAGGTCCACAATTGGCGGGCACTCCTGACGGGTTCGACCATTAAGGGACCTGCGGTCATCGAGCATCCCGAAACTTCGGTCTTCCTGGCCGCCGGCCAGACCGCGCGGGTCGACCAGAGCCGGAACATCACCATCGAGAACGAGGGGCGCGAGTAGGATGCCGCAGGGAACAATGGAGATCGATCCCATCACCTTCGAAGTCGTGCGCAACAAGCTTCAGGCGATCACCGAGGAGCAGGCGATCACGCTGAAGGCTGCCTCCGGTTCTCCGGTCGTCACCGACGCAACGGACTTCAACAATGGGCTGTACCTCGCCGATGGGTCGATCGTGACGATGGGTCCCCAGGTCATCTTCCACACGGGGACGATGTCGACGGTGATCCGCTCGATCATCGACAACTTCGCGCAGAACCCCGGAATCGCCCAGGGCGACATGTTCATCCTGAACGACCCTTACAGGGGCGGGCTCCACCAACCCGACATGTCCATCGTCGCGCCGGTCTTCTTCGAGGGTCGCCACGTGGCGTGGGCCGGCTCCTGCGCGCACGAGCTGGACGTGGGCGGGATGAGCTTCGGCTCCTGGGCGCAGGGCGCAACGGAGATCCAGCAGGAGGCGATGCTGCTGCCCGGCATCAAGCTCGTCGAGGGCGGCACCCTGCGCCAGGACCTCTGGCAAATGATCATGGGCATGTCGCGGCTCCCAGACGTGCTAGGCCTCGACCTCAAGGCGATGATCGCCGCGAACAATGTCGCCGTGCGGCGGCTGACCGAACTCATGGTCCGCTATGGCGTCGACAAGGTCGAAGCCATCATGCGCGAGGAGATCGACACGACCGAGCGACAGATGCGCCAGACCCTCGCTGACCTTCCGGACGGTGTCTTCCGAGCTCGCGATTACATCGAGCATGACGGGCACTCCAACGCCCTCTATCGCGTCTGCGTCGCGGCGATCAAGAAGGGTGACACCCTGACGATCGACATGACGGGGACCTCCCCCCAAGCTCCTGGCTTCATCAACTGCACGCGATCGGGAATGCGCGGTGCAGCCTTCGCGGGCCTCCTTCCGATCCTCGCGCCGACCTTCCGGTGGAACGAGGGCGTCGTGCGCGCGATCGAGTTCAAGGCGCCCGAGGGCGTCCTGTGCAACGCGACCTGGCCCGCCCCAGTCTCCGGCGCAACAATCTCGGCTGCCTGGATCGTCCAAAACGTCGTGGTTGCCGCCCTGTCGCGCATGGTCGCCTTCTCGCCGAAACACGCGAACGAGGGGCAGGCGGTCACCAAGGGGCACATGATGGTGATGACGCTCGCTGGAAGAGACCGGGACGGCCGGACCTTCGGCACCTTCCTGCTCGACGCGACGGCCGGCGGCGGCGGAGCCTACCTCGATCATGACGGCCTGGACGGCTCGGGCGATCATTGCGTGCCGCGTCCCGCCATCACCAACGTCGAGTCCAGCGAGGCGAGCGGGCCGTTCCTCTATCTCTACCGAGCCTACGTGCCCGACACGGGCGGGCCCGGCCGGATGCGCGGCGGGATTGGGACCTCGCTCTCGATCGTGCCCTACGACACCGATGGGATCTATGCCAACCTGGTGGGGCATGGAATCGAAGTCCCGAACTCGATCGGCCAATTCGGCGGCATGCCCGGCGCCTGCGGCCGCAACTTCATCTGCCGCGACGCGGGAGACGCCCAGGCCGTCGCGGGCATGGCAAATGACCTTGAGGAGATGCTCGGCGTGGGCGTCGAGGAACTCGAGGCGAAGCCTGGCCGGCTGCGTCTGGGCAGCCGGGATGTGCTCGGCTACTCCTTTCAGGGCGGGGGAGGCTACGGCGATCCCGCTAAGCGAGACCCTCGTGCAGTTCGCGCGGACGTCATCAACGGTCACGTGAGCGAACGCGCCGCGTCCGCCTGGTACGGCGTGATCATCCGAAAGGGCGAGGTCGACGAGACGGCGACCGACCAGCGTCGGAGCGCGATTCGCGCCACGCGGCTGGGCAACAATGCTCCGTCCAGGCAGGCGGCAAGTGGCGACATCCGCGTCCAAGGCAATCGGTTCGCCTGTTCGTGCGGTTGCGACCTTGGCGTCGTCACCGGCAACTGGAAAGACCATGCGCGGAGCCGGGCGGTCGAACCAGGCAGCTATGGACCCCATATTCGCACCCATGCCGACCTCGAGATGCGCGAACACGTCTGCGAGGACTGCGGATCCCTTCTCGAGGTCGAAGTGGTCCGCAAGGATGAAGCGTCGCTCCTCAGCTTCGCACTGCATCACTGACCCGAGGAGCCGATCCGTCGGACGGCTCGCCAACACCGATGCCCGCGATGCTGTTCGGGCGCGATCGCTGCCCCTGGCTGGAGGACGGCGCCGACGAGCCGTCGGCGAACCAAGGGAGCAAGCGCCATGGGTGCTCACGAGCACGACGTGATCGTCGTCGGCTCAGGCCATAACGGCCTGGTCGCCGCCGCCTACCTGGCCAGGGCCAACAAGAAGGTGCTCGTTCTCGAGCGCCAGCCCTACTTCGGCGGGGGAGGGAACCATCCGTGGCTTCAACAGGCTCAAGCGTGGGCTGCCATCGGACGAGCCGCTCCTTTGGAGCTCGGCCTTGTCCGATCCCGACCGCGCTCCCCCGGGCAAGGGGGTGCTGCATTGTTATTGCATGACGACCTACGACCTCGAGGGTACACGAGCGCCGCATCCCGTCCCAGGATGATCCCGATGTTGGGCACGAGCCAAATTCGATGGTCCGGGACGAACCAGACGCCGTCCGCGATCTCCTTGGGGTCCGAGATGTCGATCGTCGGCGGTCGCGGATCGCTCAGTTGGGCTGCCACGGGGAAGGTCATGGAGGCGCTCGCCAGAGCTGCGGTGGCGGCTAACGTGAATTGCCGACGGGACAATGAGTTGCTCATACTTCGCTCCTGGCAAGCGAGGAGGTCAGAACTCCCTCCCCATCGACGGATCGAGGGAGTAGCGGGTTCCAGCTTGGAAGGCGACGTGCAGGACGAGGAACGCCGTTAGAAGCGGATGCTCGATGGCGCGGTCGAACCGACCCTGGTCGGACCCAAGATGAAGCAGATGGCGGCCATCTCTACTACCATCGGCACAACGAGGCTCTGAGGAGGCGGAAGGCGGGCGTCGTCCGCCTGCACCCTCATAGGCGCGTAGGAAGCAGCCGAATTGGACCGGTGCAAGGCTCAATCATGGACGTCGTGCGCCGCGGCCGAGCCGCGCCGCCAATAGCCCGAAGCCTTGAGCGCCGCCGGATCGGCTCCCCGTGCCAACAATGCCATTCGGATGGCCTTCGCGTCGGAGGACTCGGCGGCGACCCAGGCGTAATAAGCCCCCGGAGACAGGTGTGCAGCCGCCAGCGCGTCCAGCAGGCGAGAGGATCCGCGGCCTGCGTTCTTTCGATGAACCCAGTGGGCCTCGACCTGTGCGCGGCTCTCGAATGGCTCCTCGTCCTCGGGGCCATCCACCTCCGCGAAGACCCTTGAACGAGATCCCGCCGGCAGCTCCGCAAGACGTCTACGGATGGCGGGCAGCGCGGTGTCATCGCCCATCAGGAGATGCCAGTCGAAAGCCGTCCCGACCACGAACGAACTCCGAGGGCCGCCTATGACGAGCTTCTCTCCCTTCCGCGCCTGAAGCGCCCAGGCCGTCGCCGGCCCGGCGTCGTGCAGCGCGAAATCCAGCTTGAGTCGCAGGGCTGCGGGATCGAAATGCCAGGGCGTATAGTCCCGCATTGCCGGCCCGGGCAGTCCGGGGTTGAAGGCTGGGCCCTCGGGGCCAAGTGTCGGCAATTCGTGGAATGGCCGACCCTCGGGCGGGACGAACACCTTCAGATGGTCATCGAAACCGAGGCTGGTGAAACCCAGAAGCTGCTCGCCGCCGAACGTGATCCGGATCATGTGAGGGGTGACGCGCTGCACTTCGGCCACGTCAACCAGCCGGAGCCGCAGCTCGTGCCGGACGCGCGTGGTGGACCGATCGCTCAACGCCTGTCCTGTGGAATGGTCATGAGATCATCGATGCCAAGCTGCTTGAAGAACGCCTCCTGCTTGGCGCGGTGCAAAGCGTTGAGGTCTTCGACACCTTTCTGCTGGCCATCAACTACGATCCGGGCCGGCCGCTCGCCGTGTGGGAGCTCCAACACCTGGCGGACGGCATCCCCGACGGCCGAGACATCGAGCGCCCCGCCATTCGTCGCCTCGATCGCTTCGAGGCGCCCGCCCAAGGTGTCGATCACCTTGGGCAGGTCGCCGTACTGAGCGACGACCGAGCGGGACGCAGGCCCGTGCGCGTGCGCGAAATGCTCAGTCCCGCTCGTGAAAGCCCCCGGCACCACGATGACGCTCTCGATCCCGAACCGGCTCACCTCGAAGGCCATCACCTCGGCCAGCGCGTCGGCCGCCGCCTTGCTGGCGACATAGGGGCCCATGAACGGCTCGAAGATGTTGGCGGTCGTGCTGCCGATGTAGACCAGCACGCCGCGCCCCTGCCGGCGCATGGCCGGGAGCACCGTCCGGTTCACCCTGAGCCAGGAGATTGCGTTGGTGTCGAAGATCTGGGCGAGTTGCTCGGGGGCGAAGGCCTCGGTCATGCCAACCATCAGCATGCCGGCGTTGTTGACGACGACGTCGATACGGCCTTGTTCGAACAGGATCTGGTCGACCGCTGCCCTGCAGCTCGCCTCCGACAGCACGTCCATGTCGACGACGCGCAGGTCGAGGCCTTCGTGCTTTGCGAATGCCCTGGCGTCGTCGGCCCGCGCGCCTCCATGTTCCCCGGTCAGCCGCATGCTCGCGTAGACGCAGTGGCCGGCGCGGGCCAGCACTTGCGCCACCGCGCGGCCGATGCCCGAGCCTGCCCCGGTGACGAGGACGATCTTCTTTTCCGTCATGTTCTTCCTCCCGCAATTAGCCGATGCCGCCGTTAGCCCTCACGACCTGCCCGTTAACCCAGCCCGCTTCCGGTGAGACAAGGAAGGCCACGAGGTCGGCGATCTCCGACGGCCGCCCGAGGCGCCCAAGGGGAGCCATGCCGGCCATGCGCTTGATGTCCGTCTCGCTTTTGCCGTTCAGGAACAGCTCGGTCTCGACCGGCCCCGGCGCCACAGCATTGACCGTGATACCGCGCCCACCCAGCTCCTTGGCGAGAACGCGCGTGAACCCCTCCACCGCCCCCTTCGTGCCGTTGTAGATGGCGTAGCCGGGCGCATTGAGGGCCAAGGTGGTACTCGAGAAATTGACGATCCGGCCGTTGTCCCGGAGACGCCGGGCGGCCTCCCGCAGCGCGTTGAACGTGCCGCGCACGTTGATCGCGAATTGCCGCTCGAAGTCGTCGTCTTCGACCCCGGCCATCGGTCCTGGCTTCATCACGCCAGCGTTGTTGATGAGAACGTCGATGCCGCCGAAGGCCCGCTCCGCCCCCTCGAAGAGCCTGCGCACGTCGTCCGCTGAAGACACATCGGCCTGGATCGCGTGGGCACGTCCCCCGGAAGCGGCGATCGCGTCAGCGACGTCCTCCGCTTCCTTCTCCGAACCGACATAATTGACAATCACGGCAAAGCCCCCGCCGCCGAGCTTCGAGGCGATCGCACGCCCGATCCCGCGCGATGCGCCCGTCACGATCGCCACCCGTCCACCATCAACCATAGCCGGCTCCGATGACCTTGCGACGCCGCGGCATGAGGCGGGATGCCAAGGTCTCCGTCTCAAAATAGTCCCAGCTCTGCGACGCAAAAAATCGATTATGGATATGCTCGCACATGAACAGGCCTTATGGAGGCCAGCATCCCCGCGGGCCTGCGCTCAGCGCCCCCGGTCAGCGCCGATCCGTTCCCGCTCCGCGAGAGCGCTGCGCCGCAGCACGAACTCCCGCCCGGACTAGCAGGACCGGCGCTGGACGACGAACCCCTTGTCCCACCCGCGGCATCCTGGATCATCAGCCGCAAGCTTCCCCCACGCTTTTGGGGACCCTTGCAATTCCGCCGGGAGATCTTCAGGCGCATGCCTGAATCGCGAGAGCTCCCGTACGGAAAAGGTTCGAAGTAGCGGCTCGTCATTGGCAAGGCCGGAGCTCGTGGGGTGGAAGGAGCAATTGAGCGTCCCGAACGCGGCCAGGGCCGCCGGATGATGCGATGAGCGACCGCGTCCATCACCCCGATGAATTGCCCGACATACCCGATGTTGATTTACGAAGGAGGACCTTGCTCGTATCTTGTGGCATGGCGCTGTCCCCAACGCGGCCGGGTAACGAAGCGGGCAACCTCAACCGTCGTTCGACGGCAGCCCGCGCCGTAACGCTTTCGAACACCATTGGCTGGAGCTGCGACCATTGGCTACTCGTGCGGAAGGGCCACCAGACGCCGCCTACGATCGGACAACGATCGCGCTGCACTGGATCACGGCGACATCAGTCCTCGTTCTCTGGGTCATCGGACAAACGGCCGATTGGATCCCCGACGGGCCGGCCAACACCGCATACTGGTCGGTCCACGTCGTGCTCGGCTTCGTCCTGGCTGCCGTGCTCGCCTGGCGCATCCTTTGGCGGACGTCCGGCGGTCGCCGCCTGCCGGCCGCCGATCCCGCGATGCTCCACGCCTTTGCCAAGGCAACGCACTACCTGCTCTACGGCCTACTGCTTGCCTCCGTGGTTCTCGGCGTCGTGAATGCCTTCGTCCGCGGGTACAACCTCTTCGATCTCGTAAGCCTGCCCCAAATCGGCGACTTGGCCTGGCGCCGGCCGATCACACGGTGGCATGGCCTAGCGGGCAACATCCTCCTCGGCTTGGCGCTGTTCCATGCCGCTGCAGCCCTGGTCCATCACTATCTTTGGCACGATCGCGTCCTGAGACGGATGTTGCCGACCAAGCGCGAGATCGAACCGGCTCGCTCCGATCAGGCGCCAATCGCAAGTTGAGAATTTGAGTTACCCTTCGCGTCAATTCGCGCTTGTGGCCGATGCTGGTGGCAACAGCGAAAAAGGAACTTGGAAATGGAGCCCATGAGCAAGGCTTCCGATTACCGGATAGATAGGCGGCGTGTTATAGTCGCAACGGCTGCCGTGCCTCTCGCGTTGCTGACGGGCCAGAGGATGGCCGGTGCGCAAACGTCTGCGCCGACTTCCAATTGCTCGGGCATGACGCCTGAAAGCGAAGAGGGCCCCTTCTTTAAGCCCGGTTCGCCGGAACGTTCCTCGTTGCTGGCCGCAAGCACTGCCGGCGTCAGACTGTTGCTGACCGGCATAGTTCGCAGCTCCGCTTGCCAGCCGATCCAAGGGGCGCTGCTTGAATTCTGGCATGCGGACTCGAAGGGCCGCTACGATATGGTCGGCTTTGACCTGCGCGGCCACCAACACAGCGACGATCAAGGCCGCTACCGGCTCGACACGATCGTCCCAGGCACCTACCCGGGACGCACGCGCCACATCCATGTGAAGCTGCAACGTCCCGGCGGGAAACTTGTGACGACGGAGCTGTACTTTCCCAAAGAGCCACGGAACGGCTCTGACGGTCAGTTCACCACCGCCCTCGTCATCGACGTGACAGCTCGCACAGGTAGTCGCCAAGAAGGAAGGTTCGATTTCGGGCTGAGTTGACGTTTGCAAGGATTACAACCGGTCGAAACGCGCTCAACCTTGGCCGAACGGCCTTGGACCGGGTCTCCTAAAGCTGCCGCGCCCCGCAATGGAAACATATGAGGCAAGGCAATAGAAGTCGATCGTGGCGCAGCACTGCGGCATGTGCCCCTTGCCAGCGGCGAAGAGACATGGTGCTTAAGCCGCCGGCCGGGCTTGAGGGCGCGAAGTAGAAGCGCGTTGGGATTCGGGATGTCGGGTGCCGACCAAAGCCCCGCCTTGGACGCCTGGGCCGCCTCTTCGGCGACGACATAGGGAAGAGATACCGGTCGGCCGTTCGCATCGAGAGCCGCGAATGCGAAGCCGCTGGCGATGAGAGCCGTACCGAACTCGATCCGCCGTGGCCCCGCCGAGGTCGTAGCATCGGCGTAACACACGACAAACGTCGCACGGGCCCGGGCGCTTTCGTCAACCGGTGAGCATTGGGGGCTCCACGATCTGACAAGGCCAACCAGCATGCACATGGAGGCGTCGCCGCAATCGTGCTTGTGCCCGTCAGGCCCTTTGTAGGCCGTGCCGCGGAGGCAGGATTGCACCCCGTAGAGGCGGAATCGCCTTCCGTTCGTGACCCAGGTGTCGCCGGTCTCGAATATCGTGTTCCTCGCGATCGGCTGCCACTGAAGCGAGGGCGCGGCCCCTTGCGCTTGCGCGGCCGGGCCAAGCAAAAGGGCGCAGACGGTCGCTGCCGTCAGCATCAACCCGCCCATACGGCGGCCCTGCACGGCTGCGTCGAGTCGATCCGCTCCGGCGTGACCACGCTTGTGGACTTCATGTACGTGCATCCGCGGCCGGGGCTGACGCAGGCCGTGTTCGACGCCTACGAGGTGACCGGCATGCGCGGCTTCGTATGTCGCGGCTTCCTGTCCAATGGCGCGCAGTATGGCGTCCCGGAGCCCCTGATTGAGACGCCGCAGAAAGCGCTCGCCGACGCGCGCGCACTGATCCAGGCGAATAACCTTCCGGGTGGCCGCGTCCAGGTCGGTCTCGCCCCGTGCATGATCTGGGCCTTGGACGACGAGAGCCTGCGGCAGACCCGGGCGCTGGCCGACGAACTCGGCGTCCTGGTCACGGTGCATGTTGCGGAAACGCCGTTCGAGATCGAGCATTCGCTGCGCACCTACGGCCGCACCGACACCGAGGTGCTGAGCGACCTCGGGTTCCTCGGGGCGGACGTGCTGGCCGTGCATTGTGTCCAGTGCAGCAGCCACGACGTTCAGCTTCTGCGCGAACGCAACACCAAGGTCTCGCATAATCCGTGCAGCAACATGTACCTGGCCTCGGGCTTCGCGCCCGTGCCCGAGATGGGGTCGCTGCAAGAAAGTGAGCTGAGCGTACGCTAAGGTCGAACGGAGCGGGAACTCAGGCCTTGGGGGCCTCGCCGGTGTCGGCGAGGGCGTCGTAGAGGGCGGTTTTTCCGACCTTCACCCGGGCTGCGGCCTCACGGACGGTGAGGCCGCCGGCGAGATGGGCGCGGGCGCGGGCGAGCTTATCGGCGGTGACCACGGGCTTTCGGCCGCCCTTCCTTCCTCGCGCCTCCGCCGCCTTCAGACCGGCGTTCGTGCGCTCTCGGATCAGGTCGCGCTCGAACTGGGCGAGCGCTCCGAACAGATGGAAGATCAGGACGCCGCCGGGCGTGGTGGTGTCCACGCCCTCGGTGAGGGACCGGAAGCCCACGCCCTTGGCGTCGAGTGCGCGAACAGTCTCGATCAGGTGGGCCATTGAACGGCCGAGCCGGTCGAGCTTCCAGACCACGATCGCGTCCCCCGCGCGGACGTAGGTGAGAGCCTGCGCCAGACCCGGCCGATCGGTCTTGGCGCCGGAGGCGCGCTCCTCGAACACCCGTTCGCACCCCGCCGTGCGGAGCGCGTCGAGCTGAAGGGCGAGATCCTGCTCCGAGGTCGACACGCGCGCATAGCCGATCAGCGCCAACGTCCCCTCCGCGTCCGTTTTCCCGTCCGCTTTTCTCCTTGTCCGCCTCGCCGTTGTCAACGCATGTTGCCGGACAGCTCGGGTCCTGCCCGCCATACGGTCGTATGGCGGACGGCCCATCGACACGGACTCCGTCGCGGGCGGGCGGGCGTAGGCTGCTCTGGGCTAGCATTACAGTTGCTTTTTGAATAGATGTGCTCGCCTCGCCTCGGCTTGGTGGGCACGTCGCCAGCATGACCAGGCTATGATGCGAGCTGGTTCGATGCGATTGAGAGCCAGTCGCGTGACGACGCGACGGATCTCCTGCATCGACCAGCGGATTAGGCCGGCAGTCGTCTTGTCGTTTGAGTCAGTTTTTTTGGGTGTATGGTCAGATTGGCCTTGTAGCGGATCACCGCCATCATGGCAAAAGCCAGCATGCTGAGTGTCACGTGGCGGTGCCATCCGTGCCAAGATCGGGTTTCATTGTGGTCTAGACCGAACTCATTCTTTGCGGTTTCGAAACTATCCTCGATCGCCCAACGATGACCCTCGACCTCCACCAGTTTAGCGATGCCGGTCCCGACGGGACACCAGGTCGAGAAATACGCGAGAGCGCCGTCGGTCATGTTGCGGCGGATCAGCAAGCCGCGGGTCCACAGGCCCGCCGCAGCCTCGTCGTACTCCGATGCATCCAGGTCGGCGAGTTCGCAATAAGCCCAGTCGTAGAGCCTCGGCCCCTTGGTGCCGTCGCCGGCCGACAAACGATGCCACGCCGAGGCCTCCAGTCCGCGTGCGATCTCCTCGGCCGTACCGGCGAAAGCAGGCGTTTTACCCCAAGAATTGAACGGCCTGTTGGCGTTGACGCCGAGCACATAGCCCTTTCCGGCTCGCCGCAACGCCGTCTCGAGCGCACCCACCCCGTAGACGCTGTCGGCCGCCACCCATCCGAAAGGCACCCCGGCCGCGATGGCACGCCCGATCATGGCCGACGCCATCTGCGGCTTCGTCGTGAAACCGATATCGGCTGAAACACGCGTCTGCTTCAGGCGCGCCGGATCATCCGTCCACACCTTCGGCAGGTACAGCGCCCGA
>JAABUQ010004686.1_pt1 | contig 23020 bp, 22 predicted proteins | sample 5560001 | NCBI WGS metagenome assembly JAABUQ01 (sample SAMN10711888, study PRJNA513371) | rock metagenome | isolation source: Antarctica rocks | place: Antarctica: Victoria Land, Finger Mt nord | collected 2015-12-18 | reverse complement strand
CGGGCCCAGGAGATCGAGGGGATCGTGATCACCCACGGGCACGAGGATCACCTCGGAGCGCTGCCGTGGGTGCTGCGCGAGCTCGGCGGTACCGCCGCGCCGCCCGTCTACGGCGGCCGCCTGACGATGGCGATGGCCCGCTCCAAGCTCGACGAGCACAGGCTCCGCGAGTGCGAGCTCCACGACGTCGCGCCCGGCGACGAGCTGGAGCTCGGCCCCTTCGGCATGGAGCTGGTCCACATGACGCACTCCATCCCCGACGCCAGCGCCGTGGCCCTCACCACCGAGCTGGGCACCGTCCTGGTCACCGGCGACTACAAGTTCGACCAGACGCCGGTCGATGGTCCCCCCGCAGATGTCTCCCGCCTGGCCGAGCTCGGCCGAGAGGGGATCCTGCTGCTGTGCGGCGATTCCACCAACGCCGATCGCCCCGGCTTCTCCCCCTCCGAGCGGGGGGTCGGCCCCCATCTGGAGGAGGTGTTCGGACGGGCGGAGGGGCGGATCATCGTCACCAGCTTCGCCTCCAACATCCACCGCGTCCAGCAGGTCATCGACGCGGCCGCCGCGCTGGGGCGCAAGGTCTCGCTGGTGGGCCGCTCGATGCGCAAGAACGTGAACATCGGCCGCTCACTCGGTCACATCGACCTCCCCGAGGGCATCCTGATCCAGCCCCAGGAGGTGGAGGACTGGCCCGACCACAAGGTGATCGTCGTCTCCACCGGCTCACAGGGCGAGCCGCTCTCGGCACTGCGGCGAATGGCCCACAACGACCACCGCATGATCAAGCTGCACAAGGGCGACACGGTGGTCTTCTCCGCCACGCCCATTCCCGGCAACGAGCGCGCCGTCAACGAGACCATCGACCGGCTCTATCACGAGGGCTGTAACGTCATCACCCCGCGCGACGCCCCGATCCACGCCTCCGGTCACGGGTACGTCGAGGAGCTGAAGCTGATGCTCAACCTGGTCAAGCCGCGCTACGTGCTCCCGATTCACGGCGACCACAAGCGACTCCAGCTCCACGCCGGGCTGGCCGATGCCGTCGGCATCCATCCCGACAACGTCTTCCGGGGTGAGAACGGGCTGCCGCTCCAGATCGACGAGCGCGGAGCGCGCTTCGGCGAGCGTGAGCAGGCGGGCATGATCTTCGTCGACGGCATCGACATCGGCGATCCCGCCGACGTCGCCCTGCGCGACCGCCGGATGCTCTCCGCCGACGGCATCTTCATCGTCGTGGCCACGATCTCCGAGCAGTCGGGGCGGCCCGTGGCCGATACCGAGGTCATCTTCCGCGGCGTCCCGTTCGTGGAGCAGGCCGACGAGCTCATGGCCGACATCCGCCAGGAGGTGACCCGCTCGCTGGAGCGCTCGGCCAGCGCCGGGCTGCGGCAGATCGACCTGCTCCAGCAGGAGCTCCACGACGACCTCGCCGCGTTCGTCTACGACCGGCTGCGCCGCCGCCCGATGGTGCTTCCGGTCGTCGTGGAGGTTTGACCGGCGGCCTGCGCCCGCCCCTGGTCGGGCTCCACCGGCGGGGCGTCGACGGTCGGCAAGGCGATCACGAACCGCGTCCCCGCTCCGTCCTGAGGCCCCTGCAGCTCCACGGTGCCGCCGTGGGAGTCGACCACGGCGCGTACGATCGCCAGCCCCAGACCGGAGCCGCGCCCCCCGTCGCGGCCGTCGCGCACGAAGCGCTCGAAGATCCGCTGGCGCAGCTCGGCCGGTATCCCCGGGCCGTCGTCCTGCACCATCAGGATCGCGTGAGTGTCGTGCGCCTGGGTGCTGGCGTGCACGCGGGTGCCGGGCGGCGTGTGACGAACGGCGTTCTCCAGCAGGTTGAGCGTCAGCCGGTGCAGGTCGTCCCTAACCCCCGGCACGATCGCCGGCGCCGCGTTGATCGTCAGCACGTGCCCCTCGGCGACCGGCTCGAGCTCGGCTGCGGCTTCGGTCAGCACCTCCGCCATGTCGGTGGGGTAGAGGCTCTGTTCGCGCTTGGCGTCGGCCCGGGCCAGCAGCAGCAAGTCGCCCACCAGCCGGCGCATGCGGCGGGTGGAGCGCAGCGCCGCCCCCGCGGTCTCGGCCTGCTCGCCGCGAAGCTCCTCGGCCAGCAGCTCCAGGTTGGCGAGCACGCTCGTCAGCGGCGTGCGCAGCTCGTGCGAGGCGTCGGCCACGAACTCGCGCTGGCGGGCGAGCATCGCTTCGGTGTTGGCCCGTGCCGAGTCCAGCGCCGCGAGCATGTCCTCCAGCGTGCGGGCCAGCTCGGCCACCTCGTCATCGGCCTCGGGACGGGGCAGGCGGCGGCTCGGGTCCCGAGTGCGCTCCACCTCCCGGGCCGCCTCGGTGAGCTCGGCGATCGGCCGGATCGCCCGTTGCGCGGTGGCCAGTCCGGCCAGCAGGGCCAGCACCGTCCCGCCGAGGACGCCGAGGATGAGGAAGAACCTGACCCGTGCCAGGGTGTGATCGAGGTCGGAGAGCGGGCGGGCGTAGAGCACCTTGACCTCGCCGAGGGGAGAGACACCGTGCTCGCGGACGTCGACCCGGTAGCCGGACTCCTGGAAGGTGCCGGTGGTGTCCGGCAAGGTGAACTGCGGCGTGGCGGGCGGGAGCTTCGTCCCCTTGACGAGCACCTGGTTCTGGGTGCACAGCAGATCGCCGTCGTCGTCGTAGATCCGGATCTGCGCGTGCTCGGCGCTGGCGTAGTCGCTCAGCCGGATGGTGGTGTCCACGCAGTCAAGGACGCTGCCCCGGAAGCTCAGGTGCAGGTGTCGCTCGAGCTGGTCGGCAGCGGCGCGGACCTCGTCGTTGAACTGGCTGCGGACTTGGCGGCTGGTGAGAACGCCGACGATCGCGGCAAAGCTGGCCAGGATCACCAGCGTCAGCGCAGCGGAGCCTCCGGCTAGCCGCCAGCGGATCGGCAGCGACCTATACGCGGAGAACGTAGCCCGCGCCGCGGATCGTATGTAGGAGCCGAGGCTCGCCACCAGCTTCCAGCTTTCGTCGCAGGTTTGACACGAACACCTCAATCGTGTTCGTCATCGAGAACGGGTCGTACCCCCAGACCTCGTCGAGCAGGCGCTGGCGGGAGATCACGATCCGCTCGTTGCGCATCAGGTACTCCAGCAGCTCAAATTCCCTCTGGGTCAGGTCGATCGGGCGCTCACCGCGGGACACCTCGTGGGTGTCGGGGTTCAGGCGCAGGTCGCCGACCGCGAGCGACGCCTGCCCGCGCGGCGGGCGGCGCCGCAGCAGCGCCCGCAGCCGCGCCAGCAGCTCCTGGCGCTCGAAGGGCTTGACCAGGTAGTCGTCGGCGCCGGCATCGAGCCCCTCCACTCGCGACTCGACAGCGTCCCGCGCGGTCAGCACCAGGATCGGGACGTCATCGACGCTCCGCAGCGTCCTGGCCACCTCGATCCCGTCGAGCCGGGGCAAACCCAGATCGAGTATCACCAGGTCGGGCAGGAACGCGCTGGCCAGGTCCAGGGCGCTGATGCCGTCGCCGGCGATCCGGACCTCGTAGCCCTCCATCCGCAGCGAGCGCTGCAGCACCTGGGCGATGGCGTCGTCGTCCTCGACCACTAGCACGCGGGGCTGTCGCTCATAGTCGGTCATCGTGAGCTGATGGTACGGCGCCCGCTTGGGCAGGCCCCGGCGAGCTGCCAGGCAGGAGCCGGCGCGCCGGCGTCGAAGCCATATGTCCGGACATGGCCGCCGCCCGCAAGAAGCCGACCCGCAAGCGCAAGGCACCGCCCGCGCGGGCGCGGCGTTCGCTGCTGGCGGCAAGGCCCTCGCTGGCGTTGCCCCTGCAGCTGGAGGCCCACCACGTCGACATCATCGGCCTGGGCTTGATCGCCGTCGGCATCTTCCTGGCCGGGGTCGACTACCTGCACTGGGCCGGCGGTACGCTCGGCGACGGCGCCATCCGGGGGGCTCGGCTCGCGCTCGGGCAGCTGGGTTATGCGGTACCCGCCGCGCTCGTCCTGGGCGGCGCGCTGGTGCTGGCCCGGGAGCTGCGGCCCCCCACCCGTCCGATGCGCACCGGGGCGATCTGCCTGCTGGCCGCGGCGACGCTGGCCCTGGCCGGGGGCACGCTCGGCCTGGGACCCGGCCCGGCACCGTCGGACGCGCTCTGGCACACCGCGTCGCTGCAGTCTCGGGGCGGGGTGCTCGGGCAGGCGGAGCTGTGGGTCGCCGCCAATCTGCTCTCCACCGCCGGCGCCGACATCCTGGCGGTGTTCCTGTTCCTGACGGGGCTGATCCTCGTCACCGGCGCCACCCTGGCCGGCGTGCTCCGAGCCACGCAGGGCCACGTCGCCGGCACCGGGCGGGCGCTGCGCCGCTCGACGCTCGCCGCCACCACCGTGGCGCGACAGGCGGCGACGCGCGTCCCGGCGCCGACGCGATCGGACGCGATGAATGGCGATTCACTCCCACCCCCCCGAACCGAGATGCCAGGGTTCCCCACACCGGAGCCGCTCCTGCCGCCGGAGCTGGACACCGCCGAGCTGGTCGTCCGCGCGACCCATGTGGAAGCGCCCCCGATCGGCGCGCAGGACATCTTCGACGAGGAGCCGGAGCCCGTGGAGCTGCCCGAGCCGGACGCGGGGGGGGCAACCTCCGATCCAGAAGAACCTCTTGGCGACCCCCTGGGGCCGGGACGCCCGGTCGGGCCGGAGGACCTAACCCCACAGGGCCGCCTCCGGGCCTCGGTCACGGACGATCCCGATTTTGTCTGGCGCGTGCCCGGAGCCCGGTCGCTGACCCGCTCTACCGGAGAGGCGGCCAGGCCCGACACCGAGGGCCAGGAGCAAGTGGCACGTACGCTCGTGGAGACGCTCGGGCACTTCGGCATTTCGGCGCAGGTGATCGGGAGGGTCACAGGCCCCCACATCACCCGCTACGAGCTGCGCCTGGCGCCCGGGATCAAGGTCGGCAAGGTCGCCCAGCTCAAGGACGACCTCGCCTACGCGCTGGCGGCCACCGACATCCGCATCCTGGCGCCGATCCCCGGTAAGCAGGCCGTGGGCGTGGAGGTACCCAACGCCCGTCGCCGGATCGTGCACCTGGGCGATGTGTTCCAGGAGCCACCGCCCGATTGGTCGCCGCTGACGGTGTGGCTGGGCAAGGACATCGCCGGGCGGGCCATCGGCGCCGACCTGGCCAAGATGCCGCACCTGCTGGTGGCCGGCACCACCGGCGCCGGCAAGTCCGCGTGCGTGAACGCGATGTTGTCCTCAGTCCTGCTGCGCGCCACCCCGCACGAGGTGCGCCTGGTGCTCGTGGACCCCAAGCAGGTGGAGCTCAACCACTACGAGGCGATCCCGCACCTGCTGACGCCGGTCATCACCAGCCCGCGGATGGCGGCCAACGCGCTCCAGAACCTGGTCAAGGAGATGGAGCTGCGCTACGGGACGATGTCGCTGGCACGCACCCGCTCGCTGCCCGAGCTCAACCGCGCCCGGGAGAAGCGCGGCGAGCCGCCGCTGCCCTACGTTCTGTGCGTGATCGACGAGCTGGCGGACCTGATGATGGTGGCGCCAGCCGACGTGGAGGACTCGATCATCCGCCTGGCCCAGAAGGCCCGCGCGGTGGGAATCCACCTCGTGCTGGCCACCCAGTCACCGAGGGTCGACGTCATCACCGGGATGATCAAGGCCAACGTCCCCTCGCGGATCGCCTTTGCCGTCTCCAGCCAGACCGACTCTCGCGTGATCCTGGACCAGAACGGGGCCGAGTCGCTGCTCGGGCAGGGCGACATGCTGTTCTCCCCGGTGGGCACGAGCAAGCTCCAGCGGATCCAGGGGGCCTACATCGACGAGGAGCAGATCGCCGAGCTGACGGAGGCGTGGCGGCGCCAGGGCGAGCCCGACTTCCACGAGGAGCTGCTGGAGGAGAGCGAGGGTGCCTCGGAGGGCGATGGGGGGGAGGACCCGGAGTTCAATCCCAACGAGGACCCGCTGCTGGAGGAGGCGATCTCGCTGGTGGCCCAGATGGGCACTGCTTCCACCTCGATGCTCCAGCGCCGCTTGCGCCTGGGTTACACCCGCGCCGGGCGCCTGATCGACATGCTCGAGCGCCGCGGCATAATCTCCGGCTACGAGGGCTCCAAGCCCCGGCAGGTGCTGATCACCGAGGCCGACGTCCCTCGAATCCTGATGCACCTGGCCGAGGCGGAAGGAGCTGCGCCGCCGGTGACGGTTCCCGACGCCTCCGCAGAGGTGTAGCGCGGCCGCGCGCCGGTAGCCTTCCTGGCGCATGGCGGACATCGGCAGCACTCTCCGCGAGGCGCGGATGCGCGCGCGGATCGACATCACCGAGGTTGAGGTGCGGACCAAGATCCGCGCCAAGTACCTCCGCGCGATGGAGAACGAGGAGTGGGACCTACTTCCCGGCCCGGTCTACGTCAAGAGCTTCCTGCGCACGTATGGCGACTTCCTCGGCCTCGACAGCCGCCTGTTGATCGATGACTTCAAGCGTCGCTACGAAGGACCCTCCGACGAGCTGCGCCCCATCGCCGCCCTGCACCGTGAGCGCGAGCGCGCCGCTCGAGGGCCGCTGGTGCCGCCGTGGGCGCCCATCGGCCTGGTGCTGGTGGCCGTGGTGGTCGTGCTCTACATCCTCGGCAGCAGCAGCTCCAACAAGCCCAAGATGACTTCTCCGACCGGAGTCCACGGCACCACCGCGCACCGCCACTCACGCCACCGCCCACGCGCGCCGGCTGCTGCGGCCACGACGGTGAGCCTGCAGCTGGTGCCGACCGGAAGCGTCTACGTCTGCCTGGTCGACGCCAGCGGGCGGCGGCTGATCCCCGGCCGGATCTTCGCCGCGGGTCAGAGGATCCCCGTCCAGCGTGGGTCCAAGCTGCGGTTGACGCTCGGCAACGCCTCGGTACGGATGAAGCTCAATGGCTCCACCGTCCATATCGGCGCCTCCTCCAGCGCCATCGGTTACCTGCTCCGCCCGGCCGGGGCGACGCCGCTGCCCGCGGCCCAGCAGCCGAGGTGCGCATGAGTCCCGCCAACCCTCGCGCCGGGATCCTGATCACCGGCACAGAGGTCCTCACTGGGATCATCTCCGACCGCAACGGACCGTGGCTGTCCGAGCGCCTGCGGGAGATCGGCGTCGATGCGGCGATGATCCAGATCGTCGGCGATCGATCCGAGGACCTGCTGGCCGCGCTTCAGTACATGGACCGCCAGGGCATGACGCTAGTGCTCACCAGCGGCGGTCTCGGTCCCACCGCCGACGATCTCACCGCCGAGGTGGTGGGGCGCTTCAGCGGTCGACCGATGGTGCTGGACGCTCAGCTGGAGGAGCAGATCGCCGAGATCCTGCGTCCGATGATGGCGCGCTGGCCGGGCCTCGACCGCGACGCCATCCGCGCCTCCAACCGCAAGCAGGCGGTCATCCCGGAGGGCGCCACCGTGCTCGCGCCGGTGGGCACCGCGCCCGGGCTCGTGGTGCCCCCGGCCTCGGGGGCGGGTCCCACCGTGGTGGTGCTCCCGGGCCCTCCGCGGGAGCTTCAGCCGATGTGGCGCACGGCCACCGAGACCGAGGCCTTTGGCCGGGCAGTGAGCGATGCCACGGTCTACCGCCGGGAGATCGTGCGCCTGTTCGGGATCCCCGAGTCGGAGATCGCCAACACGCTGCGGGACGCCGAGGCCGAAGGGGTGCCGCTGGCGCCGCTGGAGATCACCACCTGCCTGCGTCGCGGGGAGATCGAGATCGCCACGCGCTACGAGCCACCCGACCAGCAGGCCTTCGACCGGTTGCTGGAGTTCGTCGCCGCTCGGCACGCGGACGCGCTGTTCTCCCGTGACGGCTCCACCGTCGACGAGCAGGTGGTGGAGCTCCTGGAGGGCCGCACGGTCGCGGTGGCGGAGTCCTGCACCGGCGGGTTGATGGCCGCGCGCCTGACCGAGCGCGCCGGATCCTCCGCCTCCTTCGCCGGCGGAGTGGTTGCGTATTCGGACGAGGTCAAGGCCGCCGTCGCCGGGGTCGACCCAAGGCTGTTAGAGCGCGTCGGCGCCGTCTCCGCCGAGGTGGCAGAGGCGCTGGCCGAGGGCGCCACGGAGCGGTTCGGGGCGCAGGTCGGCATCGGCATCACCGGGATCGCCGGGCCCGGCGGGGGTAGCGAGGAGAAGCCCGTCGGGCTCGTCTGCTTCTCGGTGTGCACACTCTCGGGTGAGGCGGCATCCGGCGCGATCGCTCGGATCACGCGCAGCGTCCGGCTGCCGGGCGGTCGGGCGGACGTGCGCGACCGCTCGACCACGGTGGCCATGCACTTGCTGCGACGCCTGCTACGGAACGAAAGCGACGCAACGTGAAGCTGGTGATCGGCATCGTCAGGCCGGAGAAGACCAACGACGTGCTGGAGGCGCTGTATCGCGCCCACGTGCACGGGCTCACGATGACCCGAGTGCAGGGCCACGGCGGCGAGCTGGACCGCGTGGAGACCTACCGCGGGACCAGAGTTAAGATGGAGCTCTCCGAGAAGGTGCGCTTTGAGGTGGCGGTCTCCGAGGAGTTCGTGCAGGCGACGATCGATGCCCTGTGCGACGGAGCACGCACCGGCGAGGTTGGCGACGGGAAGATCATCGTGGTGGATCTGGACAGGGCCGTGCGGATCCGCACCGGCGAGACCGACACCGCGGCGGTGACGCCGATCGGGCCGTGATCGCTGCCGCGACCGCGCTTGCGGGCCGGATCGACACCGGCGACACGGCCTGGATGCTCGTCGCCACCGCGCTGGTGCTGATGATGACCCCGGCGCTGGGCCTCTTCTACGCCGGCCTGGTACGGGCCAAGAACACGCTCAACACCTTCATGATGAGCATCGGGGCGCTGGGCGTGGTGACGGTGGCGTGGGCGCTGATCGGCTACTCGCTGGCCTTCAGCAAGGGAAATGGCGAGCGTGCCGTGCTGCTGGAGCCATCCACCGCCCCACACCCAGTGGGCCAGCACCGGGTAGACGAGCACCGACCACAGCAGCAGAAGATCAGGAAGGCGCCGAAGCGCATCCGCTCCACGCCGGAGGCGTGCCGGTGGAGATGGCCTCAAGCTGATGAGCCTGGTGATGCCGCTGCGCGTCTCCCCGCGTGAGGAGGCGCTCGGGATGGACGTCATCCAGCACGGGGAGGAGGCCTACAACTCCGGCGAGGGCGCGATCCTGGTGGCCTCCGAGGGCGAGCTGGACGGAGAGGCAGTCGCTGGCTTGCCGCGATGAGCTGCGGTTTGTTGCAGTTCCGTGAGAAAGGCGTCTTGTTCTGTCACAGCCGCTCGCTCTAGCTTGGCTTTCCGTCCGCACCGGGCCCTACGGTGGATTTCCAAGCGCGAGATTGAAGAATGAAGGAGCCGAACCAGAGATGAGCGAGAACCAGAAGGCCGGCGCCAAATCCGGCGCGTCGTCTGAACGAACCTACGGCACGGGAGATGCCAAGCGCCAGGCTGCGCTTCAAGGCGCATTGACGCAGATCGAGCGACAGTTCGGCAAGGGATCCGTGATGCGGATGGGGGACCCCGGCGCGCGCGTGGCCGTCGACGCCATCCCCACCGGCGCGCTCTCGCTGGACATCGCGCTGGGGATCGGCGGCGTGCCCCGGGGGCGGATGGTGGAGATCTTCGGCCCGGAGTCCTCGGGAAAGACGACGCTCGTCTACCACATCCTCGCCGAAGCGCAGAAGCTCGGCGGAGTGTGCGCGTTCGTCGACGCCGAGCATGCGATGGACCCCCTCTACGCCCGGGAGATCGGAGTCGACATCGACGAGTTGCTCGTCTCCCAGCCCGACTACGGGGAGCAGGCACTGGAGATCGTCGACATGCTGATCCGCTCCGGGGCCGTCGACGTGATCGCGGTCGACTCGGTGGCCGCGCTGACCCCGCGGGCCGAGCTCGAGGGGCAGATGGGCGACCAGACCGTCGGCGTGCAGGCCCGGATGATGTCCCAGGCGATGCGCAAGCTCGCCGGCAACCTCAACCGCACCCAGACGCTGTGCGTGTTCACCAACCAGATCCGCGAGAAGGTCGGCGTGATGTTCGGCTCGCCCGAAACCCAGCCCGGCGGCCGGGCACTGAAATTCTACGCCTCCCAACGGCTCGACATCCGCCGGATCGAGACGCTCAAGGACGGCACCGAGGCGGTCGGCAACCGCGTCCGGGTCAAGGTGGTCAAGAACAAGGTGGCGGCGCCGTTCAAGCAGGCCGAGTTCGACATCGAGTTCGGCCGGGGCATCTCCACCTCTGGCTGCCTGATCGACTACGGGATCGAGCACAACATCGTCACCAAGTCGGGTTCGTTCTTCTCCTACGGAGATGAGCGGCTGGGGCAGGGCCGGGGCAACGCCAAGGCGTTCCTCGACGAGCACCAGGACATGGCCAAGGAGATCGAGGGGAAGGTCTACGCGGCGCTCGAAATCGGTCGTGACCTCGTCAAGCCGATCACTCCGCCACGCGGCGACGTCGAGGTGGCAGCCGTCGAATCGCCGCCACCGGTTCAATCCCAGGCGGCGTGAGCGAGGAGTCCCTTCAAGCTGCGCTGCGGGTCGCCTTCGCCTACCTGAACCGCCGCGAGCGCACGGTGGCCGAGATGCGCCTGCGCATCGAACGCGATGGGCACAGCGCCGCCACCAGAGACGCCGTGATCGATGAGCTGATCGGGGCGGGATATCTCGACGACGCTCGCTACGCCCGGCTGTTCGTGCAGGACAAGCGGACGCTGGCGGGCTGGGGCGGCGAGCGCATCCGGCGGGCACTGGCGGGGCGGGGCGTCGATCGTGATCTCGTGGAGGCAGCGCTGGCGCAGGAGGAGGGGGAGACCGAGCTCGACCGTGCCCTGGCGCTGCTGAGGCGCCGGTTTCCCGAACCTCCGCGTGAGCGACGGGAGAGGGACCGCGCCCTCAGGATGCTGCTACGCCGGGGCTATGACTTGGAGCTGGCCGTGGAGGCGCTGGCCGCGTACGCGCGCGGAGTGGAGGTTCCTTAACGGCGTTTGCGCCCAAGGGGCCCCGGCACTACGATGCTGGGAAGCGAACGAACGGCCTGCAGGCCGCAAAAGACCAGCAAATTTCGTAGATCCAGAATCCGGAAAGTCAGTTGACGGCAACCGACGACAGGGCACTCGCCCCGCAACCACCACCGAGACACACCACCAGATAGCCGCAGACCCCGCCACGGGGTCATCTCGACTGCACCCCGGCCGTCGTACGCGCGACGCCGCACGGGCCGCTCGGTCGCTCCCGAAAACCTAGAGAAGGTGAACCGGCCTGAATCTCGGGCCGTGAGGAGAGGACACGACCATGGACATCATCGCGGCCGCAGCCCTGATCGCGGTGGGCATCGTCGCCGCTGCCGTGGCCTACGCGCGGGTGAGCGCCACCGCGCCCCAGGCCGCCGCCGGCCCCGCCAGCTCGGCCGGCGAGGATGCCGGCTCCGCGGCGATGCCTGCCAGCCGCACCACGACGCCCGCCGGCGCACCCGCGCCCGCCGGTTCCGCTGTGGCGCCGGGCCCACCCGCGGAGGAGGACCTGCCCCAGCGAGCCGCCGCCCTCGCCCGCCGGGAGGAGACGGTCGTCCGCCGGGAGGCCGAGCTCCAGCACGAGCGCGAGGCTCTGCGCGAGGACCGCAGTGAGATCGCCCGGGAGCTGGAGCGGATCTCCGGGATCTCCGCCGCCCGGGCCAAGCAGCTGCTGCTCAAGGAGATCGAGGACCAGGCTCGTCACGACGCCGCTCGGCGCCTGCGCCAGGTAGAGGAGGAGACCAAGCGCGAGGCCGACCGCCGCGTGCGCAATATCCTCTCGGTCTGCATGCAGCGGGTCGCCGCGGGCCACGCCGCGGAGACCACCGTGTCGGTGGTGCAGCTCTCCGCCGATGACATGAAGGGCATGAAGGGCCGCATCATCGGTCGTGAGGGACGCAACATCCGCGCGCTGGAGAACCTCACCGGGGTCGACTTCATCATCGACGACACACCGGGGGCCGTCGTGCTCTCCGGCTTCGACGGGGTCCGCCGGGAGATCGCGCGGCTGACGCTTCAGAAGCTGCTCCAGGACGGGCGCATCCACCCGGCGCGCATCGAGGAGATGTACTACCAGGCCAAGTCCGAGCTCGACGGTCACCTCGTCGAGCTCCCCGAGCAGGGCGTGTTCGACGCCGGCGTGCAGGGCGTGGGACCGGACCTCGTGAAGCTCCTCGGACGCCTGCGGTTTCGCACCAGCTATGGCCAGAACGTGCTGGCGCATTCGATCGAGGTCTCGCGTCTGGCGGCGATGATGGCCCAGGAGCTCGGTGCCGGCGTCGCCACCGCCCGTCGCGCCGCGCTGCTGCACGACATCGGCAAAGCCGTGACCCACGAGATCGAGGGGCCGCACGCGCTCGTCGGCGGGGAGCTGGCCCGCAAGCACGGCGAGACGGAGGCGGTGGCCCACGCGATGGAGGCGCACCACAACGAGGTGGAGCCACAGACGGTCGAGGCGGTGATCGTGCAGGCGGCCGACGCCCTCTCGGGAGCCCGCCCCGGAGCCCGGGGAGAATCCCTGGAGCACTACGTCAAGCGTCTGCGCGACCTGGAGCAGATCGCCACGCGGCACCATGGCGTCGAGAAGGTCTACGCCATGCAAGCCGGCCGCGAGATCCGCGTGATCGTCGCACCGGGCGCCATCGACGACGACGATGCCACCATCCTCTCGCACGAGATCGCACGTGAGATCGAGAAGGAGCTGGAGTACCCCGGGCAGATCAAGGTGACGGTGATCCGGGAGTCCCGCGCGGTGGAGTACGCCCGCTAGCCGGTTTGCCCATGCGTGAGCTGATCCTGGTGATCGAGGACGAGCCCGGCATCGTCGACTTCCTGGAGCGCGGCCTCGGGGCGCTCGGCTTCGACGTCGTCTCGGCCGCCGACGGCGTCGCCGGCATGCACGCCGCCCTGACGGAACCCGTTGACCTCGTCGTGCTCGACATGATGCTCCCCGGCGCCGGCGGGTTGGACGTGCTCGCGCGGGTGCGGGAGGCCAAGCCCACGCTGCCCGTGATCGCGCTGACGGCCCTCGGGGAGGTCGACGATCGCATCCGCGGACTCGACGCGGGCGCGGCGGACTACCTGTCAAAGCCGTTCTCGCTCAGTGAGCTGGCCGCCCGAATCAGGGCGCAGCTGCGCGCTGCCTCTCAGGCCCCGGCGACGATGCTCAAAGGCGGGGACATCGAGCTTGACGTCATCACCCGCCAGGTGCGAAGACGAGGTCAGGAGGTCCGCCTCTCCACGACCGAATTCGAGCTGCTGGCCTACCTCGTCCGCCACCGCGGGCAGGTGCTCACCAGGGAGCAGATCCTGCGCGCGGTATGGGGCTACGAGTACGACCCCGGCACCAACGTCGTCGACGTCTACGTCGGCTACCTGCGCCGCAAGCTGACCGTGGACGGCGATCGCCCGCCGATCCTCACGATCCGCTCGGTCGGCTACCGGCTCAATGTCGCTGCGAGCGCTTAGACCACTGCTGCCGACGAGCCTGCGATGGCGGCTGGCGGCGTGGGTGGGCACGATGCTGATCGCCTCGGCGGCGATCGTCTTCACCGTTGTCTACCTCAGCACCGGCGCGCAGGTGCGCAGCCAGATAGATCGCGACATCTCCACCCAGCACACCGCGCTGGTGCAGGCCCTGAGCGTTCCACCAGGGCGGTCCTCGGCGGCGATCGCGGCCAGCGCCGCAGCCTATCTCCGCGGGCGGCCCTACAGCCCGACGTCACCGGTGCTGTTCGTGATCGTCCCCGGTGGCGTCCTCAGCAACCTTCCCGAGCTGTTCGGCTTCAGTCGCCCGGAGGCCGGCGAGACCGCGGCCGAGCAGCAGAGCGAGAACCAGGCGGCACACCAGCTGCGCGTGGCCCGGCTTGGTCACTCCGATGCGCAGGTCCCCGACGCCGGGGCGATTCGCATCCTGGAGCGACCGCTGGCGGGTACGGACGGACAGGTGGTGGTGGGTGCAGGCGAGCCCCTGGCCCAGGCCGAGCGCGCCCAGCACGGCATCGCCCGCGCGTTCGTGCTGGCAGGGGCCGCCACGCTGCTCCTGGCGCTGGTCGCCTCCCTGCTGGCGGGAACGAGGGTCAGCGCTCCGCTGCGCGGCATGGCGGCGGTCGCGCGAAAGGTGGACGGCGGCGAGCTGGAGCCGCGGATGGCGCCTCCGCCAGGCAGCGGCACCGAGGTTCACGTGCTGGCGGAGGCCTTCAACCACATGCTCGACCGCGTGGAGGGCGCCTTCGCGGCGCAGCGCGCCTTTGTCGCCGATGCCTCCCACGAGCTACGCACTCCGCTCACGGTGATCCGCGGGCAGCTGGAGGTGCTGGCGTCCAGCCGCGACCCGGATGCGGCGGAGGTGCGCCGCGTCGAGGCGCTCCTGCAGACCGAGGTCGCACGCATCAACCGCTTGGTCGACGACCTCCTGCTGCTCGCCCAGGCCGAGCAGCGGCAGTTCCTGCAGCCCCGGCGGTTCGACCTGCAGCCATTCGTCACCGAGCTGTGGGACGGGCTCAGCCTGACCGCAAGGCGGCGCTTCGAGCTCGGGGGGGTACCGGCGGGGACCCTCCACGCCGACCCCGACCGGCTGGCGCAGGCACTGCGCAACCTGGCCCGCAATGCCATCGACCACACCGCGCCCGAGACCGGCTGCGTACGCCTGGAGGTCTTCGCCGCCGGGCGGGGACAGCTCGTGTTCGCGGTGCTCGACGATGGCCCCGGTATCCCCACCGCCGAGCACGAGCGCGTCTTCGAGCGCTTCCACCGCCTCGATGCCGCCCGCAGCCGAGCCGGCGGGGGCGCGGGCCTCGGGCTGGCGATCGTGCGGGCGATCGCCGACGCCCACGGCGGGCAGGTGCGGGCCGCGCAGCGGGAGGAGAGCCGTGGAGCTCGGATGGAGCTGCGACTGCCCGGCTTCGCCGCCCGCTGAGCGATCCAGGAGCTGGCAGGGTTGCCGTCGCTACCCTCCTTCGGGCGATGAAGCGCTACCACCTCACCACCTTCGGCTGCCAGATGAACGAGCACGACTCGGAGCGGATGAAGGGGATGCTGGACGCGCTCGGCTATGAGGAAGCGCCCGAGCGCGGCGATGCGGACCTCATCCTCTTCAACACCTGCTCGATCCGGGAGAACGCCGACAACCGCTTCACGGCCCACCTCGGCCACGCCAAACGGCTCAAGGTGCAGCGCCCCGAGCGGATCGTCGGCGTCGGCGGCTGCTGGGCGCAGTCGGTCAAGGACGAGGTCTTCGCCCGCTTTCCGTTCGTCGACGTCGCGTTCGGGCCCGGCCAGGTACACAAGCTGGCCGAGTTCCTGATGGGCGACTCGCTCACCGCCCAAGGCTTCTTCGAGTTCGAGGGCTTCACCGGGCACCTGCCGGCCAAGCGGGCCCGGCCCTTCCAGGGCTGGGTGCAGATCAGCGTCGGCTGCAACTCCGTGTGCTCATACTGCATCGTGCCCTCCACGCGGGGGCGCGAGGTCAGCCGTCCTCCCGGGGAGCTGGTCGACGAGGTGGCGGCGCTGGCCGCCGACGGCGTGAAGGAGGTCACGCTGCTGGGCCAGAACGTCAACTCCTACGGCCGTGACCTTCCGCGGCCGGAGCGGATCAGCTTCGCCGAGCTGCTTGGCGAGCTCGATGCGATCGAGGGAATCGAGCGCATCCGCTACACGAGCCCTCATCCCAAGGACATGCGCGAGGACGTGATCCGCGCCCATGCCGAGCTGGCCTCGCTGTGCCAGCACATCCACCTGCCGCTGCAGTCGGGCTCCAGCGCGGTGCTCAAGCGCATGCGGCGCACCTACACACGTGAGCGCTACCTCGACCGCGTGGCGCTGATCCGCGAGCACGTCCCCGACTGCGCGCTGAGCACCGACATCATCGTCGGCTTCCCTGGGGAGACGGACTCGGACTTCCAGCAGACGCTGCACGTGGCCGAGGAGGTGGGCTACGACGGCGCGTTCACGTTCGTCTACTCGCCGCGCCGGGGCACCGAGGCCGCCACGCTGCCCGATCACGTGCCGCACGAAGTCAAGGTGGCGCGGATGGAGCAGCTTTTGGAGGTGGTCCAGCGCCGTGCCGCCGAGCGCGCCGCGCGCTTCCTGGGGCGCACGCTGGAGGTTCTCGTCGAGGGTCCCTCGCGGACCGACCCCGCCCGCCTGCGGGGACGCTCGGAGCACAACAAGGTCGTCAATTTCCAGGGCGCGGCCGCTGCCGGGGATCTGGTCGAGGTCGAGATCACCGTCGCCACCAGCCAGACGCTCAGCGGGCTGCAGTCGCTGCTGGCTCCCGCCGCGCGCTGACTCGCCGCTGACGGGTTCCCAAACCGAACGCTCATCGTGGCCAGAGAGGGCCGACAGCTTGTCCACGAGCGACTGTGGGTGCGACCTGCACCCACAGTCGGCTACGCTTGATGCATGTCCAAGGTCATCCAGATCCGCGATGTCCCCGACGAGGTCCGCGACGCACTGGCCGAGGCAGCCCAAGCTGAGGGCCTTTCGCTGGCGGGCTATGTCCGCCGCGAGCTCGACCACCTGGCTCGGCGCGCCCAGCGAGTGCGTGACAACGCTGCCGTCATACGTCAAACGCAGAAACAGGTCCAAGGCGGCGTCGACCGGAAGGCGATCTTGTCTGCGCTGCACGAAGGGCGAGATGTGTGAAGGTGGTGGACGCCGGTGTCGTCGTCGAGCTGATCGCCGGAGACCTCGACCCAGACCGGCTCGGGGATGAGGACCTTGCCGCGCCGCACCTCATTGACAGCGAAGTCACCCACGGCCTACGAACCCTCGTCCTTCGTCGTGATCTGAGCGATCAGCAAGGCACCGAAGCATTCGCCGGCTTCACCAGGCTGGGAATCGCCAGGTTCCCGGCGGACTGGCTACGGTCGAGGATGTGGGCGCTCCGCCACAACCTGAGCGCCTACGACGCCACCTACGTGGCTCTCACCGAGATGACCGCCGCAACCTCCCTACTGACCACGGATGCCCGGCTAGCGCAGGCACCCGGGATCCGGTGCACCGTCGAGCTGCTGTGATCAGTCGGCGCCAGACACCCTCGCGCGGCAATGTCCCACCAGCGGGATCCTGAGCACCTTTGCGCCCAGCCACTCCCTGTTCCTCTGATCGGAACGTCTCCATCCGAATCGAGTAGGAACATGTGTTCTTGCGCTGGAGCAATCTCAGCCTCACCGAGTCCGAGGGGATGCGTTTGCCCGGATACCGCGACGAGGCGGTGGTCCGCCATTTCCAGGCTCCGGACGCGATCAGCACCCGCTTCTACGAGGTCCGGGCCAAGTCGATCCTCAACCGGGTGCCCGAGACCTCGGCGGTGCCGTTCCGCTGGACGATCAACCCCTATCGCGGCTGCACGCACGCGTGCTCCTATTGCTTTGCCCGCCCCACCCACAAGTACCTGGACTTCGACGCCGGCCGTGACTTCGAGCGTGAGATCGTGGTCAAGGTCAACGCGCCGGAGGCGCTTCGGGCCGAGCTGGCACGGCCGTCGTGGGCGGGGGAGCACATCGCGCTGGGCACCAACACCGACCCCTACCAGTGGGTCGAGGGGAGGTACAGGCTGATGCCGGGGATCTGGGAGGCGCTGCGCGACACCGGCAACCCGTGCTCGATCCTGACCAAGTCACCACTGCTGCTGCGCGACTTGCCGCTGATGGCGAAGATCGCTGCGCGCACGGAGTTCAGCGCCGCGCTGTCGGTGCCGACGCTCGACGAGAGCGCCTGGCGCGCCACCGAGCCGCACACCCCCAGCCCGCGGGCACGCCTGGAGGCAGTCCGGGAGCTCACCGCCGCCGGGATCAGGACCGGAGTGCTGGTGGCCCCGCTGATGCCCGGGATCAACGACGAGCCCGCGCAAGTGGCGAAGATCCTGGAGCTTGCCACCGAGGCCGGGGCTGCCTACGTCACCGGCATCGCGCTGCACCTACGCGGCGATGTGCGCAGGGTGTTCTTCGACTGGCTGCGTGAGCACCGCCCGGACCTCCTGCCCCGCTACGAGCAGCTCTACCGGCGCGGCGCCTACGCGGATCCCGCCGAGCGCCGGCGGCTGGCTCGGCTGATCCGCGGTCCGGACCTGGCGCCGGGAGAGCGAACCCCGAGCCTCCCGTCAGCGCCTGTAGCCTCCCCGCTGCCCACCTCGACCCCAGCGCTCCAACCCCAGCAGCGGCTGTTCTGAGCGTCGAATGGGAGAAACGGGTGGCGCGAAAACGACTGGCTTGAGACACTCACATCGAGCCTTGAGGCGATCTTGAAGCGCCCCTGCTGAAACTGTGGCCCGGCCGTGGCCAAGCGGAGGAGCAATGCCGCGCCCGCCGACAACTGCCTGCCATGAGAAGACGAAACCCCGAGAACAAGCGAGACCCCCATCTGGAGCGGATGTTCGAGACCCGCAGCGAGGCGTGGGAGCGCGTCGGGCTGGTGGTGACGGTCAGCCAGCGCACGCTGCGCCGCGCCCAACGCGAGGCCGCGGTGCTGCTACCGCTGCTGGTCGGCGTCTATGTCGCCTACAACAACCGCGCCAGCCTCGTGGGTCGGGCGTCAGCCGCCCACTGGCTGACGGAGATCCGGATCGCCACCGTGATCGTGCTGCTGGCGCTCGGTTGGGCCATCGCCCGAGACGTGGGCCGGGCCGCGGCACCCACGTTCTTCCGGCGCATGGACCCGGCCACCGCGGGCACCGTGGGGTTCCTGATCCGGCTGGTCACGCTGGCCATCACGCTGCTGATCGCGCTGCACGTGGCGGGCATCGGGCCCTCCACGATCGCGGTCGGTGGCGCCTTCACGGCGGTCATCTTCGGACTCGCCGCCCAGCAGACGCTCGGCAACCTGATCGCCGGCATGGTCCTGCTGAGCGCGCGCCCGTTCCGCGTGGGGGAGCTGGTGCGGCTGCAGGCCGGGGCCGTGGGGGGCTACCTGGAGGGTGTGGTCAGCTCACTCGGTCTGCTGTACACGACGCTGGCCCGCGGCGAGGATCGCATCCAGATCCCCAACAACGTCGTCCTCAGCGCCGCCGTGGTGCCGCTGCGTGAGCCCGATCCCGTCGACGTGCGCGTCCGCCTGCGCTCCGGTATCCGGCCGAGCCACGTCCAGCAGATCCTCGACGATCAGATCTCCACCGCCACCCGCAGCCAGGCCAAGGTGCTGCTGCAGGAGCTCGACGGGGAGGAGCTGGTGGTCCGTATCCAGGCCACGCCCGAGCGCGCCGCCGACGGCGCCAAGCTGGCCGACGAGGTGATCGCGGCGCTGGCCTCGGTCACCCGCGATCACGTGCTGGACGACTCAATGCTCGGGTCCGTCTCGCCAGGGGTGAAGTAGCGTCGCCGCTGCAACGAGTCGGCCGCGGGCGCGGCCCGCCCGCCCGCGTGACGGATGGCGCGGTAGATCGTGTAGCGGGTGACCGGAAGAGCTCCTCGAGACCAACGGGCAGTCTGGCCAACTCAGTGCAAGCGCCGCTCGGTCATTTCATCTCGGTTGCGCCGGGTAGAGCAGGCGTTGCGTTCTGGCCATGAGGTCGTCTGGAACGCCGTCGGGGTCGATCAGTCGTTCGAGCGCTAGGCCGTTGGCGAGCGCGAGCGTGACGATCGCCCAGTCTTCGGGCCCGAGCGGTGTTGAGGTCTCCGAGGCCAGCTGGGCTAGTCCTGCGCGTAGACGTCGGTAGCGGGCGGCGAGCTGGTTGAGCAGGCCGGGGTCGCGGGCGGCGTGCGTCAGGAAATCGATTGTGAGTAAGAGCCATTGTTGGTTGCGTTTCTCGGCGGGTCGTTCGGCGAGCGTTGAGATTCGGGTCTGTCCGGGTGGGTGCTGGTCGAACAGGGCGGTGATCTCGTGCAGACGCCGTTCGATGATCACGTCGAGCAGCGCGAGGAAGAGGCCAGCTTTGCTGTCGAAGGCAGAGTAGACGGCGCCTTTGCTGTAGCCGGCGTCCTCAGCGATCGCCTCCAAGGTGGTGCCGTGATAGCCGTCGCGGTAGAAGCGTCGCTCGGACGCCTTGAGCAGTTCGCTTCGGGTCAGCGCCGCGCGCTCGGGGCGCGACAATCGAGTCCGAGCCATCACCGTCCCTTGTCGGAGGGCTCCGGGGTGTCGCCGCTCATCTGAGGTCCGGCGAGCCATTCGGCGGGGAGCACGCGGCCGACATGTCCCCCGTATTCGGGTGCGACACGTCGGGCCAGTATCTCGGCGGGGCGGTGTTCAACGAACGGTGCGAGGTCTTCGGAGCTCAGGAGGGCGGAGAGGTTCGCGGCGATCTGGAAGTCGGCGGCGTTGAGCGCGGCGCCGCCGAGGCGACTCTCCTCGATCCACGCGTCGATCTGGTCAAGCCGTGCGGGAAGCAGTGCTACGTCCTCGCGGCCGGCGGCCTCGGAAGCTCGGTGCGCGCCCGTGGCGAGCCGAATGATCAGCCGCGCGCCGACGCGCAGAAAGATCCGCATCGGCAGCGCGCGCTCGGCCAGGATGACGCTCAGAAACGCCTTACGGTCCCGCCGCGCCATGCAGTAGAAGATCCGCCGGGTCGCGTTTTGAAACTCCTCGCCCCAGCGCTCCGCGTCCTCAACGGCGTGGCGGCGCGCGGGGTCGGCGGGGAACAGCGGCCACGAGCGCACGAGCTCGTCCAGGGCCCGCGAAATCGACCTGGTTCCTTGAACGCGGCGGCCGTCGACTTTGATCGCGGGGACACCCATCGTCTCGAAGCCCAGCATCAGCATGATGAATGCGTGGAGGCCGGGGGGGAGCTTGACCAGCTTGTAGTCGATGCGCTTGTGATCGAGCATCAACCGCCCCGTGAAGGATGAGTTCGAACCCGGGAACATGTACAGCTTGACCTTAGACGCCACCTCGGCTCCTCCTGTCTCCCGCTTGATCGGGCACGTCGAACCGCCAGCATCAGAGCCACATACCTACGGTAGACTAAGACCGTCGGTATGCTTTGTCAAAGGTGAGGACGCCCGCCATCCTGAATAGACACGAGGCTGTCCGTCTCCCGACGGTCATGGGGGCTGCCGTTGGCGCTCAGGCGGGTCTAGCGGAGGCACAAAGCTTGTCGCCCCAAGACTTGCGCGCTCGCACCTCGGGGCGCGAGAAGCCTTGTGTGACGCTGGCGCTCAGTTGCGTTTGCCGGCCTGGCCGGCAGCGAGGTCCGTCGCGGTCCGATCCCCGCCGAGTCGACGGGTGACCGCGGCCGCCAGGACCGGGGCCACACCCGCCAGGACCGCGCCCGCCCGCAGCCCGGCAGGGGCCACGTCGATCTCCGCGCGATTACGCTCCACGGCCTGCACCGCCGCGGCGGCGACATCATCCGGCGAGCGGGTTCCCACCCCGCGCGGCAGCTCGATCCCGGCCTCGGCGAACATCCCCGCCTCGCGGATGAAGCCCGGCAGCACGACCGAGACGCCGATGCCATGGACGGCCAGGTCCTGGCGGGCGGCCAGGGCGAAGCCCCGCAGCCCGAACTTGGTGGCTGAGTAGATCGAGGACGCCGGCGAGGTGGCCTTGCCGGCCAGCGAGGAGATGAAGACCAGGTGCCCGCGGCCACGCTCGATCATCCCCGGGGCCAGCGCCCGCGCCAGCGCCACGGGCGCGCGCAGGTTGACCTCCAGAATCCGGTCGATCTCCTCCTGGGTCAGCTCGGTCAGGACGCCGCTCCCGGGCAGGGCGGCGTTGGCCACCAGCACGTCGACCTCGCCGGCCTCCTCTACCAGGCGCTGCAGATCCTGACGATCGCTGAGATCACAGGCCGCCGCGCGCCCCCGCACCTCCTGGGCGAGCGGCTCCAGCACCTCGGCGCGCCGTCCGCTGAGGACGAGCTGCGCACCGCGGGTGGCAAAGGCCCGCGCAATCGCGTGGCCGATGCCACCGGTGGCGCCGGTGATCAGCACGTGCCCGTTGAGCAGCTCCTCTGCACCCATTCGCCAGCAGAGTCTACGCCCGAGGGGATACTGCCGGGGTGGCCCGAACCGAGGTGATCGCGCTGTTCGGACCGACCGGCGTCGGCAAGACCGCTGTGGCCCTGGCACTCGCTGAGCGCCTGCGCGGGTTGGGGGAGCGCCCGGTGGCGGTCTCGGCCGACGCGCTCCAGGTCTACCGCGGCCTGGAGGTCCTCACCGGCGCCGCCCGGGCCGCCGAGCGGGCGCAGCTGGAGCACCGGCTGCTGTCGTTCCTGCCGCTCGACGCCACCTTCAGCGCCGGCCAGTACGCCGAGCTCGCCCACGCGGAGATCGACGGACTGCTGGCCGAGGGGCGGCGTCCGCTCGTGGTGGGCGGTACCGGCCTGTACCTGCGGGCGGCGTTGACCGAGCTGAGCCTGCGCCCGCCGCCGGCGGAGGGCGTGCGCGAGCGCTGGGTCGCCGAGCTGGAGCTGCGTGAACCGGCGGCTCTGCACGCCGAGCTGGCCCGCCGAGCCCCGTGGGCGGCGGTGGAGATCGCTCCCGGCGACCGCCAGCGCATCGTCCGCGCGCTGGAGCTCCACGAGTCCGGTGAGCTTGAACCGTCCCCCGAGCAGTCCGAGCTGTGGACCGCGGCGACGCGCTGGCCGACCCTCCTGATCGGGCTGGTGATGGAGAGAGAGCAGCTGTACGCGACCACCGACGCCCGCGTCGATGCCATGATGGCGGCGGGGGCGCGGGAGGAGGTCCAGCGCGCCCATGCCGCGGGTGCCTCCGCCACCGCGCGCCAGGCCCTCGGCTTCCACGACCTCTTGGCCGGAGACGTGGAGGCGATGAAGCGCCGCACACGCAACCTCGCCCGCCGCCAGCTCACGTGGATGCGAAAGCTCGCGGCAGTCGAGGTCCTTGACGCCACCGGCCACTCGCCGCAGGAGCTGGCCGAGCGGGCGCTGGCGCTGTGGCTTGCCGGAGGCAACTGACCAAGCGGCCGCTCAATGGGGCACTGCCGTCTGCTCGGTGAGTCCACGAGCCGCAGCGTCAATCCCAGCGATCTCGCAGGTGGCGCGTTGATCACCCGCTCCGCCACCACGCCGCAGGAGCTCGGGCAGCGCCGCTAGCTCGGGGCCGCAACCCAGCTCGC
>JAABUQ010004684.1_pt1 | contig 23023 bp, 34 predicted proteins | sample 5560001 | NCBI WGS metagenome assembly JAABUQ01 (sample SAMN10711888, study PRJNA513371) | rock metagenome | isolation source: Antarctica rocks | place: Antarctica: Victoria Land, Finger Mt nord | collected 2015-12-18 | reverse complement strand
GCGTCCGGCGGCCTCGATATCGGCGTTGAGGGCGAAGTGCCGGCTCAGATCCGGGTGCTGCTAGCGAGTGGATCCTTCGCTTCGGCCGCGCCCATCGACGGCTGGCACTTTGCGTGGAACGGCCGCAACTTCAGGGGAACGTTTGCCTCCGTAGCGTTACCCGGCGGCCGTAGCGGACTCGTCAATACGTTACCGCTCGACGCGTATCTTTATGGCGTCTTGAGCAAAGAAATTTCGTCATCGTGGGCCTCCGCCGCGCAGCAAGCTCAAGCGATCGTAACGCGTACCTATACGCTCGCGAAGCTGCGTCCGGAGCGCGTTTACGACGTCGTAGCAGGCGACGCCGATCAGAATTATGGCGGTCTCGACGGCGAGTCGATCGAGGGGCGGGCGGCCGTCGACGCGACCGCATCGACGGTCGTGTCCTTCGACGGCAAACCGGCACAGGTCGCGTATAGCGCCTGCTGCGGCGGCCGAACCGCAGACGCGGCCGATATTTGGGACAGCAAGTTTCCCTATCTGGGCGGTGTCGTCGACCCGAACTGCGCTGGAGCACCGAACTTCAACTGGGAGACGACCGTCGCCGTCGATGCGCTCTTACGCGCGCTCGGTCGTGATGCGTCGGCCTGCGGACGCTTGCACGACATCGCATTGCGCTCGGACGGCCGAGATAGCCGCCCACACGCCGTCGCCTTCGTTGGCGATGCCGGTGCCCTAGAACTCTCGATCGGTTCTTTCCGCGCTCGGGTCGGTCCAAGCGTCGTCCGGAGTTCGTACGTACGCCAAGCGGTGTTCGACGCCAAACAGAATACGCTCGCACTCGCCGGCACCGGACGGGGTCACGGCGTTGGTCTGTGTCAGTGGGGTGCGCGCGCGCTGGGTAGCGCCGGACGCACTGCGCAGGACATCGTCGCGTTCTATTTCCCGGGCACGACGCTAGGACGCGCTTGATTCGTACGCGTGACTGACGAAGGCGCTTCGCTCTTCGAGACGAGCGCTTATCGCTACGATTTACCAGCCGAGTTTATCGCAACGACGCCGGCCGATCCGCCCGACTCGTCGCGCTTGCTCGTCGTGCGCGACGACGGTTTCGAGCATCGGTCGTTCCGCGACTTTCCGCAAGTGCTCCATCAGGGCGACGTCCTGGTCATTAACGAGACGCGCGTTATCCGCGCACGCCTGCGGGGTGTTCGCCAACCCGGTGGCGGAGCGGCGGAAGTACTCTTATTGCGTCCCGCGGCAGGCGGCCGGGTCGACGATTCAGTCGTCGAGTGGCAAGCGCTCGTCCGACCGGGACGCCGTTTACGGAAGGGCGCCCGCGTGGCGTTCGGCGACGCCGGAGAGGCTGAGGTAACCGCGGTCGGCGAGAGTGGAATCCGTACCGTGCGTCTGACGCTCGGCGTACCGCTGTCGGCGTTGCTAGAGCGCTTTGGCGAGATGCCGTTGCCCCCGTACGTTGGCTCGGGCGACGCCGCACGATCGCAGCACTACCAAACCGTGTTCGCACGCGTGCCGGGAAGCGTTGCCGCGCCGACGGCATCGCTCCACTTCACCGAACGCGTGCTTGCGTCGATTCGCGCCCGAGGCATAATGGTCGCGCCCGTCGTGCTCGACGTTGGGCTCGGTACGTTCAGGCCGATCGATAGCGCGTCGATACGTGATCACCACATGCACGCCGAGCGTTATGAAATTACGGACCACTCGGCCAACGTGGTCAACGAGGCTAAGCGGACAGGTCGTCGCGTCATTGCAGCCGGAACGACGGCGCTACGAGCACTCGAAGACGCCGCCTCGAAGCACGACGGCTCGGTCGTGCCGGGCGCTCGCGACGCGACGATCTTCATTCAGCCGGACTTTCGTTTCGCAGTCGTCGACGCATTATTGACGAACTTCCACCTACCGGCGTCGACGTTGCTCGTGCTGCTATCGGCATTCGCAGGCTATGACCGCATTCGTAACGCTTATCGGCAAGCAATTGAGCACGGATACCGGTTTTACTCATTCGGCGACGCAATGTTCGTCGAGCGTGCCGCAATATAAGATTCCTGCTGTTTGTAAGGTGTGCTACACCGTTAACGAGTTAAGGCGGCGGATAGCCGAAACCACTATCTTCTCGTGGAACGGCTTCGCAACGTCATCGACGATTCAGCTACTTGCCGCCTCGCTGTCCCGCTACGGCTTCGCCCTCGGATGATTCCGGGCTGTCGACGGCGAGAAAGATGACGATGTCCCAAGCATTGTGGATTCCAGCAAAAATAAGTACGGCGACGCCAAATGCGAAGGCGAACATCGCTTGCCAGGCCAGCGCTGGAAGCGTAACGGCACCGCCGAGCAGAGCGCCATACGCGAGCAGCGGCATCAGCGTATGGCCGATCCAATCCTCGGTGTCCGCATCGTAGCCGCTCATGCGGCGAATTCGGATAGCGGTGCGTATAACGTATACGACGCCGTACAGCCCCGCAAACGCGAGCAGCGCGGCGACGCTTAACAGTGACGGCCACGGAATACTGAGAACGAGCGCGACGAGCAGCGCAGCACCGAAATGAACGACGGTCGGCGTCGTGAACGCCGCAGTGCCTTCACTCGTCCTCCGCGCTCGGGACGAGTTGTTGATGACCGTAATGACGACGAAAACAAGTCCGGTCAGCGTGGCGGCCGATGAGCCGATGACGACGTAGAAATTCTGCCACGGGTTGAGCACTAAGTGTGCTGCATGCTCCATCTATGCAGCAGGTTCTCCAGTGGCTGGCCGGCCACCGTCCGTACACGGTCGGCGCCGCGTCGCGGCACCGCGTATCAATAGCCGAGCCGTTCAAGCTCGCTGGCCGGCTTATCTACATTCCGTCACGCCTCGAAGCCCCGGTGCACCGTAAATCAGGTAGAGCGGAACGCCGCTACTAGCGACCAGCTGCAACTGCTTATGATGCGCGCGTCTCTGTTTGTCCGAGCGACGCGGAACAAGGCGGTGCCCTGCAGGACATCCATGCGCTAAGGTGCGAGCCGATTTCCTACCTAGCACGCGACGGCACGGTGCCGCATAATTAGACAAAGCCGTCTGCGTATCGCACATCGTGCGCATCTCCGTCCTCGACGTGCGCCATTTGCTTTCAGCGGCTGACCCGGGCTTAGCCGGTGGCTAGAAGTGCCACAACTGCCGCGCCGATCGCGCTGGCTGCTTCGAGCGCAGCATAGCGTCTGTCAATGGACACGCCGCAGATGCGGCAATGCCCGCCCAACACGATCCAAGATATTACCGGAACGTTATCGTGCCATGCGATAGTCGACCGGCACGTGCCGCATGCTGACCGGCCGGCGCCCCATCGCTCGCGGCGACGTCTGCGCTTCGCGAAGCAGACCGCGAACGAAGCCAAAGATCCACCAGTCGCCGCCGCGAGCGCTACGATAAAAAGCCGACTAAGCGCTATGGAGGCCATCCCCATCTGTCAACATGATCTGAGGCCACCGACTGCAAGCCGGTAAGCTCGAAGCGGGGCAACGGAGAACAGACCATGATGACCAGCACCAATGGCAAGTCGCCGGTGTCGTCGGAGACCGTGCTTAAGCCCAAGCGGCGCCACATTTCCGTCGCAGAGAAGATTCGCATCTTGAAAGCGGTCAAAGCGGCCGCACCCGGCAAGCAAGGCGCAGTTCTTCGTCGTGAAGGCGTCTATTCGTCGCAAGTTTCGACGTGGCGACGACAGGTGGAACGCGGCGATCTCGATCCCACGACATTGCGTAAACGCGCTGAGATCAAAGACGAATCGAAAGCCGCCGACCGGCGTATCGCCGAGTTAGAGCGCGAAAACCGCGGCTTGCGGCGCCGCGTCGAGCGTGCAGAACTCATCGGAGAGATCCAAAAAAAAGCGGCGCGGCTCTTGGGGATGGATACCGAGAGCCGCGAGACCAACGACGAAAACTAATCGAGGTGGCACGCGTTTTGTGCGCAGAATATCCAACTCGTCTCGTGTGCATCGCCCTCGGCGTGTCTCGTGCCACGCTCTTACGCCGCCGGCCAAGGGCCGTCGCTGATGCGGAGGTGCCTGCGCCACGCGTCGCGGTACGTCGATTGACAGAAGATGAGCGTGCAGAAACGCTCGCGCTTCTTCACAGTGATCGCTTCGCCGATCGATCGCCGGGTCAAGTCGTCGCGGTCTTGCTCGATGAAGGACGATACATTTGCTCTGAAAGCACGATGTACCGGTTGCTGCGCGAGCACGGGGAGATTCGCGAGCGTCGTCGTCAACGGCGTCATCCGAAATACCGCAAGCCCGAGCTCCTGGCGACGGAAGCGAATCAATGCTGGTCTTGGGACATTACGAAACTCCGTGGTCCCAATCGTGGAGAATGGTATGCGCTGCTTGTCATGCTCGATATCTTCAGTCGCATGGTCGTTGGCTGGATGCTCGTACGCCGCGCAAACGCTTCGATCGCCGAGGCGTTCATCGAGCAGACGATCGCCGACCACGAAATTAAGCCGGGGTCGCTTACGATCCACGCCGATCGCGGTGTTGAAATGACGGCACATCCGGTTTGCGAGCTTCTCGAGCGACTCGCCGTCACGCGATCGCATAGCCGTCCGCATGTCAGCGACGACAACCCTTACTCCGAGTCGCAATACAAGACCATGAAGTACGCCGCTGACTTCCCCGAGCGCTTTGGTTCCTTCGAACACGCGCGAAGCCATACGCGGTCTTTCATGACGCATTACAATACCAAACACCGGCATTCCGGCATCGCGATGCTGACGCCGGCCGACGTTCATGCTGGGCTCGGGCCAGCAAAGCTCGCGGATCGGCATGCCGTTATGCGCGCCGCCTTCGAGAAGTCCCCAAATCGCTTCGTCCATGGCGAACCGAAACTCGCTAGCCTGCCCGAAGCCGTCTGGATCAACAAACCAATCGAGAACGATCAAGCAGCGTAGTACTCAAATTGTTCACATGAGCGGTCTCAGAGCCGTTGACAGATTCCGCATTGCGATGTAGGAACGACGCGTGCGCATGACGGGATCGTCATCTCACGAAGCGAACCCGATAACGACCTGATAGCGCTCCATTGTTGACCTGGCCCTTTCGAGGTATTCATGCTCAAATCATCAGAGGTGGCGCCGGGTAGTTGGACAGCGGCTTAAGTGATGAATCCGCTCCATCGAAGGCGAAGAAAGCCTTCAATAAGGAGCATCGCTTGGCACGACGTTCTCGCCGGAACCACTCGCCGGCCTTCAAAGCGAAAGTGGCACTTGTCGCCGTCAAAGGCGAGCAGACAATCGCGGAATTGGCGAAGCGCTTTGAGATCCATCCGAACCTGATCACCCACTGGAAGACGCAGCTTCTCGAGAACGCTGCGGTCGCATTCAACGGCGCAAGCACGAAGGCCGACGAGCCTGTCGACGTACAGGCGCTCCATGCGAAGATCGGCCAGCTGACGCTGGAAAACGATTTTTTAGAGAAAGCGCTCGGGCGCGTCGGCGGTCCGAGCGTAAAGCGATGATCGATTGCGAGCACGATCTTCCGCTTACGCGTCAAGCCGAAGTGCTCAAGCTCTCGCGCAGCTCACTGTACTACAAGGCGAAGCCCGTTTCGGCAGCGGACCTGGAACTTATGCGCGCGATCGATGGCCTGCACTTGGAGTACCCGTTCGCCGGCGCTCGCATGTTGCGCGATATGCTGAGGCGCAAAGGCTTCAGCGTCGGCCGCCGACACGTCGGAGCGTTGATGCGTCTGATGGGAATTGAGGCGCTCTATCGCAAGAAGCGCACCACGAAACGGAATCCCGAGCACGCCGTCTTTCCGTACCTGCTGCGCGATCTGCAGGTCGAACGGCCGAACCACGTGTGGGCGGCGGATATCTCGTACATTCCGATGCGGCACGGGTTCCTTTATCTCTTCGCCGTGCTTGATTGGTCGACGCGCCGCGTTCTGGCCTGGCGGCTCTCGAACACGCTAACGACCGATTTCTGCATGGAAGCCGTCGATGAGGCCGTCGGGAGCTACGGCGTGCCGGAGATCTTTAACACCGACCAGGGCTCGCAGTTCACCGACCGAGCTTTCGTAGACCTGATTCGCAAGAAGCATGGCATCGCGCTGAGCATGGACGGCAAGGGCTGCTGGCGCGATAATGTCTTCGTCGAGCGCTTTTGGCGATCGATCAAGTACGAAGAGGTCTATCTTCATGCGTACACGAGCGCATCCGAGGCGCGCGCGGCGATCGGCAAGTACATCAACTTCTACAACAGCGAGCGCCCGCACTCGGCCCTCGACGGACAAACGCCGGATGCCGTATACTTTTCTTCACGAGCCGTCCCTGAGGCGGCCTAACCTGCGGCTTCATCACTTAGCGAAGAGCTATCCGCTGTCCGAAAATTCAGCGCCACCTCTATTGGCAGCGTTGCGCCCGCCGAAGACGTCGCGAGCCGGCACGTAGACGGCGTAGGAGCTCGCGGCGTCTGCGCGCATCCTTGCGATCGACTGCGTCATACCGATCGGTCCGTTCTCGGACGTTGCGCGGTCGGCGACCGTGCGGGCGTAGGTCTGCAGTACCGCGAGCGCGACGAAGGCCACCACGATCATCAAGACGCCGGCTAACAGCACCTCCATGACGGCGAAGCCCCGTTCGCCCGATCGTTCGCCTCCCACGTTATTGTGTCGAGCCCGGAGGCGGTGCTTCATTATATAACCGTTGCCGCTCCGTCGCGGAGACGGCCCCGTCGCTCGCAGTGACGGTCACCGTCGGACGCGCGCCCGCGTCGATCGCTACGGCGATCGTTTCGAGGCCGCCCGACGCGCGAGGAACGGACGTCGTCGCGCTGCGGCCTGCGAGTCGCGCGAGCAAGGCCGCATCGTAGGCCGTCGCTGCTCGGACGTCGGTAATCACGTTGAGCGCATCGTCGGCGAGCGCCGCTCGATCGTCTGCGAGCGCCGTCGCGTGAAGCGATGCGAGCACCGCCCCGGAGACGGCGAGAATCACTGCGATCGTGAGCGCCGAAGCTGCGAGCACTTCGATGAGCGAGAAGCCACGCTGGCCGTCGAGCGCCGCCTCGGCTTCGGGTTTCACGCCGGGGCGCTCGAGGCGTCGTAGATCGCTTCCCGGCAATGGAAAGCGTGCGACTCGGAATACGCGCCGCTGCGCGCCTCGATGCTCGCGCCGGCTTCGTAGCAGCCCGGATCCGTGCGTAGCCGCGCGAAGCTGCCGGGCGAGGCCGAATACGCCGGCACGACGCTCGCGTAGCCGCTACTCGAAACGAGAATCGCGAACGTGCCGCTCGCCAGCACGCTTCCCGAAGCCGTCTGCTTTACTGCGAACGTCGAACCCACGCGGACGGGCGGGAAGCCCTCGTCGACCGTCGGGTTCTGTGCGCCCGGGATCGGCCGCGAGCGGTACACGGCAATCGAGCTTCCGCCCGCGCCGTCCGCACTGACGGTAACGGTCGCTCCGGTAACGTTCGCGGCAGCGGAATCCGGTGAGCCGGCGTCGAGCGCCATGGCGAGCGCGCGTGCTTCGCCGAGCGCGGCTTGCAGGGCCAAGGCGTCCGCGTGCAGCCGTGGGGCCCGCATGCCGAAATTGCTTGCCGTAACGAATAGCAGGCCGGCGAAGATTGCGGTCGCTACGAGCAGTTCCAACGTCCCGAAGCCGCGTTGGCCGTTCATATCGGAGCCGTGAGTGCCCGCTCAGACGACCCCTCGGACCCCATTTCGTTTGACATCGCTTGCGCGGCTTGATAAAGTACCCGAGTTGTGGTCCTCGCCGCGAACGCCTTTTGTGCGACGCGGCGAAATGGACGACATGTACGCCAGGCCCCGTGGAGTTGCAATGAAGAACATCATCGGCCGCAAGGTCGGGATGACGAGCGTGTTCACCGCCGACGGGCGGTACGTCCCGGTTACCGTTATCGAGGCGGGGCCGTGCGTCGTGCTGCAGCACAAGACGGCAGCGAGAGACGGTTATACGTCGGTTTCGCTCGGCTTCGGCGATGCGCGGAAGAACGGTTTGAATAAGCCCGACGCCGGCCGCTTCAAGAAGGCCGGCATCGGCGCGGGCAAACGCCACGTGCGGGAATTTCGCCGCCAAATCGACGGTGCGCCCGAGGTCGGCGGCCTCGTCTCGGTCGATGTCTTCGCCCAAGGCGAGCACGTCGATGTGGTCGGCGTCTCCAAGGGCCACGGCTTTGCCGGCGGCATCAAGCGCCACAATTTTTCCGGCGGCGGACAGACCCACGGCTCGATGATCCATCGTCAGCCGGCCTCCAACGGCGACACGAATTCCGGCCACACGCACCGCGGCTCGCGTCGGCCCGGCCATTACGGCGTCGACCGCACGACGCAGCAGAACCTCGAGGTCGTGCGCGCCGATCCGGAGCGCAACGTGCTGCTCGTTCGCGGTCCGGTGCCCGGCGCCAAGAACGGCCTCGTGCTCGTTTCCGGCGCCGTGCGACCGCCCAAAGCCCCGAAGCCCGCCCCCGCAGCCGCTGCGAAGAAGGGCAAGTAACGCATGCCGAACGTGATCGACGCTAAGGGCGCGACCGTACGCGAAGCCGCCGTTCCCGCCGGCTTCGCGCAACATGACGCGGTGAAGGCGAACGCGATGTTCCGCGCGGTGTTCCGCGAGCTTGCCAATCCGCGCGCCGGTACGGCTTCGACGCTGCGCCGCGACGAAGTGCGTGGCGGTGGTCGTAAGCCGTGGAAGCAGAAGGGCACCGGCCGAGCGCGCCAGGGCTCGATCCGTTCGCCGCAGTGGCGTCACGGCGGCGTCGTCTTTGGCCCCAAGCCGCGCAGCTACGCCGTCAGCCTCAATAAGAGGGAACGCCACGCCGCGATGCGCGCCGCACTCGCCGATCGTTTTACAAGCGGCGCCGTGACGGTACTGGCGACCGACGCCTTCGACCTGACGAAGACGCGCGAATTTGCTGCGTTGTTGTTCGGTTCCGTAAAGGCGGCGAAATCTGCTCCGCGCACGCTCGTCGTGTTCGGGCAGAGCGAAGTCGCGTCGGTCGGTGCGCAACTCACGCGCATCGGACGCAACCTCGAGCGTGCCCGCGTTACCCACACGGGTTCGCTCGACGTGAAGGACGTGCTCGGCTGCGGCCGGCTGATGTTGACCACGGCCGCGCTCGACGAACTTGCAGCGACGTTTCCCGAGCGCAAGGAGAAGAGCGCCTGATGGAAGCCCGCGACGTCATCATCGCGCCGATGATTACCGAGAAGTCGATGGCCTCGACGGCCGCCGGCCAATATACGTTCGAAGTGCATCCGCGCGCGACCAAGACGCAGATCAAGCTCGCCGTGCGCGAGATCTTCAAGGTCGACGTCCTGAAGGTGAACACCACGAACGTGCTGGGCAAGGTCAAGAACTTCGCCCGGCGCGGCGTGCGAACGCACGGAAAACAGTCGGATTGGAAAAAAGCCGTCGTCACTCTCAAAGCCGGCCAGAAGATCGAACTGGGCGGCGTGAATCCGTTCGAGCAATAATATGGCAGTAAAACGATATCGCCCGACGTCGGCCGGCCAGCGGTTCATTACGACGATCGACACGAAGGACCTCACCAAGAAGAAGCCCGAGAAGTCGCTCGTCGAGGTCAAGAAGAAACATTCCGGCCGCAATAATAACGGCCATATCACCGTGCGCCATAAGGGCGGCGGCACGCGGCGCCAGTATCGCATCGTCGATTTCAAGCGCACGAAGGATGCGATTCCGGGCAAAATCGCGGCGATCGAGTACGATCCAAACCGCTCTGCGCGCATCGCGCTCGTCAATTACCGTGATGGCGAGAAGCGCTACATCCTCGCGCCCGCCGGTCTCGAGGTCGGTCAGACGATCGAATCCGGTGAAGCGGCCGACATCAAACTCGGCAACTGTCTGCCGATCAAGAACATCCCGCTCGGTACGGTGATCCACAACATCGAACTGCGTCCGGGCGAAGGCGGCAAGCTCGTTCGCAGTGCCGGTTCGTCGGCGCAGCTCATGGCGAAGGAAGGCGATTACGCCCAGGTGCGCATGCCGTCGGGCGAAGTGCGCCGCATCCTCATCGTCTGCCGGGCGACGATCGGGCAGCTCGGCAATCTCGACCACGAGAACGTCGTGATCGGCAAGGCCGGCCGGATTCGCCACATGGGGAAACGCCCGTCGGTGCGCGGCATTGCGATGAATCCGGTCGACCACCCGCACGGCGGCGGTGAAGCGCGCTCGACCTCGGGCCGTCCACCGACGACGCCTTGGGGCCAGATGACGATGGGCAAGAAGACGCGCCGCAACAAGCGCACCACGAAGATGATCGTTCGTAAGCGGAGTGCCAAGTAATGGGACGCAGCCTTAAAAAGGGGCCGTTCGTCGCGGACCATCTGATCGCCAAGGTCGAGAAGATGAACAGCACGCGCGAGAAGCGTGTGATCAAGACGTGGTCGCGCGCGAGCACGATCGTGCCGCAGATGGTCGGTCATACGATTTCGGTCCATAACGGCAAGACGCACGTGCCCGTGTTCGTCTCGGAGAATATGGTCGGTCACAAGCTCGGCGAGTTCTCTCCTACGCGGCTCTATAAGGGCCACGGCGGTCAAGAAAAGAGCTCGGTGAAGTAACGATGTCGACGTTGGAACAGGCCGAGCGCTCCGAAGCGCTCGCGCACCTCAAATTCGCCCGCGTCGGTCCGCGCAAGTTACGCCGGGTCGCCGACGCCATTCGCGGTAAGACCGTGCGCGAGGCGCTCGTGCTGCTGCAATTCTCCGGCGTGTTCGCTTCCGAGCCGATCGAAAAGCTGCTGCGCAGCGCCGTCGCGAACGCGGAAAACAATCACGCGATGACGACCGACGGTCTGTTCGTCACAAAGATTACCGTCGACGGCGGACCGGGCGGTTCGTATACGCGCCGGCTCGATCCCCGCGCGCAAGGCCGCGCCGCCTTCAAGCGCAAGCGCATGTCCCACGTAACGATCGCGGTCGGTCATACGCCGCCGAAGCACCAGCCGAAGAAACGATCCGGCGCCTCGATCGCGCTATCGACGATCGATTCGCGTCGCCGCAATGTGGCGGCGGCCGTTGGAGCGACGCCCGCGCGCCGCACGCGTAAACCCAAAGCCGCGGCAGCCGCCGGAGCGTCGGAGTAACATGGGACAGAAGATTCATCCGGTCGGACTGCGGCTCGGCATCACGCGCACGTGGGAGAGCCGCTGGTTCGAAAAAAAGAATTACAAGATTTGGCTGCACGAAGATCAAGCGGTTCGCAAGTACTTCGGCAAGCTGACGCGCGCCGCCGCGATCTCCAAGGTCGAGATCGAGCGCCGCGCTAATCAAGCGCGCATTATCGTCCACACTGCCAAACCCGGCATCATCATCGGCAAGCGCGGCGTCGGCATCGAAGACATCCGCCAAAGCCTCGAACGGCTCACGCAGAAGAACGTACAAGTCAACGTCGTCGAGATCAAGCATCCCGAACTCGATGCACGGCTCGTCGGCCAAAACATCGTCGATCAGCTCGAGAAGCGCATCGCGTTCCGTCGCGCCATGAAACAAGCCATCATGCGCACCATGAAGGCCGGCGCCCGCGGCGTTAAAGTTATGTGTTCGGGCCGTCTCGGCGGCGCCGAAATTGCGCGCACGGAACAGAATCACGATGGCAGCGTTCCGCTCCACACGCTGCGCGCCGACATCGACTACGCGCACGTCGAGGCCTTCACGACGTTCGGCCGCATCGGCGTCAAAGTCTGGATTTACAAGGGCGAGGTGCTGCCCGATCAGCCGCGGCCCGAACCCCGTCCGCAGGCCCCCGTGGGCGAGCGCGCGACGTTCCGCGACCGGCGTAACGACCGTCGCGGCGGTCGTGGCCGCGGCGCGAGCGGACCTGCGTCCGGCGGCGGCGCGCCTCGGCCCGCCGACGCGGGCACCGACGCTGCCGACGGCGGGCTCACGCTTCCGACGCCGGGTGAAATTCTGCACGACAACGCGTCGCTCGCGTCGGATATCGACGGCGCGCTGGCGGATCCCGGCCACGTGCGCGGCACGAGCGAGCATGGCGGCGCGGCGGTTCACGATCGCGGCGCGCAGCACGGACATGGCGTCACGACCGAAACCTCGGTCGTCGATCCGGCATCGCAGCATACCACGGACGACGCCGAGCGCCCGGGGGCCGGTTCCACGGCGCCGACGGCGCACCACCCCGAACCTGCGCCGGGCGGTGGCACGCACGATCGTCCCGAGCTCGATACGTCGAGCGAGTCTAGCGAGGCACCGCAATAATGCTCACCCCACGACGCGTCAAATGGCGCAAGCAGCATCGCGGCCGCATGACGGGCAAAGCGCTCGTCGGCAACACGTTGACATTCGGCGATTACGGCTTGCAGGCGCTCGAGCCTGTTTGGATGACGAGCCGTCAGATCGAAGCGGCGCGTATCGCCATGACGCGCCACATCAAGCGCGGCGGCAAGGTCTGGATCAAAGTGTTTCCCGACAAGTCGGTCACCAAGAAGCCCGCGGAAGTTCGCATGGGTTCCGGTAAAGGCAACCCCGAGTTCTGGGTCGCCGTCGTGCGTCCGGGTCGCGTCTTATTCGAGATCGGCGGGATCTCGGAAGACGTCGCGCGCCAAGCGCTACGGCTCGCCGCCGCGAAGTTGCCGATCGACACGAAAATCGTCACGCGCGCCTCGGAAGTCGAGGCCGTATCGTGATTCACGACGAGCTGAGTTCGCTGCGCGGTCTTACCGTCGCCGAGCTGACGCAACAGGCGCGCGACAAGAAGGAAGAGCTGTTCAATCTGCGCTTCCAGCTGCGCACGGGACACCTGTCCGACTTCAGCCGCGTCAAGGCGACGAAGCGCGAGTACGCCCGCATTCAAACCGTCATATCCGAGAAGCGCCTCGCGGAGTCGAAGCATGGAGCAGCCTGACGTGGAAACCGAAATCGCAGATGCGCTGCCCCACGCCTTGGTGCCGGATGCCGCGGCGCTGAGCGCAACGTCGGCTCCGGCCTCGGCGCCCGCTAAAGATACCTCCGGACGCAACCGGCGACGCACGAAGCTCGGCGTCGTTCGCAGCGATAAGATGGATAAGACGATCGTCGTCGTTACGGAGACGCGCGTTCCTCATCCCACCTATAAGAAGATCGTCCGCAAGTCGGTCCGCTTCAAAGCGCACGACGAGAAAAACGACGCGCGAACCGGCGATACGGTTCGCATCATGGAAACGCGTCCGATGTCGCGTGACAAACGATGGCGGCTGCTCGAAGTCGTCGAGCGGGCGAAGTAATGATTCAGCAAGAGACGCGACTCAAGGTCGCCGATAACTCCGGAGCGCGCGAGCTTCTGTGTATTCACGTGCAGGGCGGTTCGCGCCATCCCTACGCGTTCGTCGGCGATATCATCGTCGGCACCGTGAAAAGCGCGATCCCCGGCGCGGCCGTGAAAAAGGGCCAAGTCGTCAAGGCGGTCGTCGTACGTTGTTCGCAGCCGATGAAACGTCCGGACGGCTCGTTCATCAAGTTCGACGAGAACGCTTGCGTGATCATCAAGGGTGAGAAAGACAACCTCGATCCGCGCGGCACGCGCGTTTTCGGACCCGTCTGTCGCGAACTGCGCGATCGCGGTTTCCTCAAGATCGCCTCGCTCGCGCCGGAGGTGCTGTAATGGCGTACGCTCCGGTTGCAAAGCCGCACCTCGTCAAGGGCGATACGGTCGTGCTCCGTCGCGGACGCGAGAAGGGCAAGCGCGGCGTCGTGAAAGCCGTTTTTCCCAAAGACGGCGTCGCGACGGTCGAGGGCCTCAACGTCGTCAAGCGTCATTCGAAGCAAGGCGCCGGCGGCGCAAAATCGGCCGGCATCTACGAAAAAGAAGCGCCGATTCCGCTGGCCGCATTGCAGGTCGTCGATCCGAAGACCAACTTGCCGACGCGCGTTCGTCGGCTGCGTAAAGCCGACGGCACCGTCACCCGCGTGGCGGTCCGCTCCGGCGAAGATCTGCTCGTTCCGGGCAAGGGCAAATAGACATGGCCGCTACGCGCTTACGCGAGAAATACGATGGCGACGTTCGCAAGAAACTGATCGGCAAGTTCGGGTATCGCAACGTGCATCAGGTGCCCAAGCTCTACAAGGTCGTCATCAATATGTCGGTCGGCGAGGCGATCACGAATTCGAAAATTCTCGACGTCGCCGTCAAGGAGCTCGAGTCGATCAGCGGTCAGAAGCCGATCGTCGTCAAGGCGAAGAAGTCGATCGCGGCCTTCAAGTTGCGCGAAGGCATGAACGTCGGTGCCAAGGTGACGTTGCGCGGCGAACGGATGTACGTGTTCCTGGACAAGCTGTTCAACATCGTCCTCCCGCGCATTCGCGATTTCCGCGGGCTCAACCGCAAGTCGTTCGACGGCCGCGGAAACTACAATCTCGGACTACGCGAGCAGATCGTGTTTCCCGAAATCAACTTCGATCGCGTCGACAAGATGCGGGGGATGGACATCGTCATCGTAACCACGGCGAAGAACGACGAAGAAGCGACGGAATTCTTGACCGCAATGGGCCTGCCGCTCCAGCGCGAGCGCCAGGACGCTTCCGCTTCGCTACAGCTTGGAGGTACAGTTTGAGGCACGCTTACGCTTCGCTTCAGCGTGCTTCCGCTTCGCGGAAGCAGCGAGGCCTGAGCGCGTAATGGCTAAGACATCGAGTATCGAGAAGGCAAAGCGGACGCCAAAATTTGCCGTCCGTCAGCATAACCGTTGCCTGTCCTGCGGGCGTCCGCGCGGCTACTATCGCCGGTTCGGCATGTGCCGAATCTGCTTGCGCGAGAACGCGCATCGCGGCTTCATTCCCGGCATCACGAAGGCGAGCTGGTAATGGGCGTCATTACCGATCCGATCGCCGACATGCTGACGCGCATTCGCAACGCCAATACGGCCAACCATCAGACGGTCGACATTCCGGCGTCGCGCATGAAGAAAGCCGTCGCGACGATTCTTCAGGAAGAGGGCTTCGTGCGCAACGTCGAGGTCCTGCCCGATGGTCCGCAAGGCACGATCCGCGTCACGCTCAAGTACGGGCCCGAGAAAGAAAAAGTCATCACGAACCTGCGGCGCATCAGTCGGCCGGGCTTACGCGTCTACACCGGACGCGGCGAGATCCCGCGCGTGCTCGGTGGCCTCGGGCTCGTGATCATGTCGACCAGCAAGGGCATCATGTCGGGCAAACGCGCGAAGCGCGAAGGCTGCGGCGGCGAAGTCCTCGCGTACGTATGGTGAGGCGCTATGTCACGCATCGGTAAGCTGCCCGTCGCGATTCCCGACAAAGTCACGGTCGAAGTGGCCGGCTCCGTCGTGCGGGTCAAGGGGCCGAAGGGCGAGCTCTCGCAGGCCGTGTTGCCCGTGGTTTCCGTCAAAATCGACAACGGTCAGGTGGTCGTCGAGCGTAACGGCGACGCGAAGCCGCACCGGTCCGCGCACGGCCTGACGCGCACGCTCGTCGCCAACATGGTCGAAGGCGTCTCCAAGGGCTTTCGTAAGAGCCTCGAGATTCAAGGCGTCGGGTATCGCGCCGCTAAGTCCGGTGAAAAGCTCAACCTCACGCTCGGGTTCTCGCACCCGGTCTCGTATGACGCGCCGTCCGGCATCGCGTTCACCGTGGAAGGCACGAGCAAAGTGCACGTCGATGGGATCGATAAGCAGCAGGTCGGGCAAGTCGCGGCGGAGATCCGCGGCATCCGTCCGCCCGAGCCGTACAAGGGTAAAGGCGTGCGCTACGAAGGCGAAGTCATTCGCAAGAAGCTCGGTAAAGCGGGCAAGGCTGGTAAGAAGTAATGCCGTCCATCTCGCGCAATTTGCAACGCGTCAAGCGCCACGCGCGTCTGCGCAAGAAAGTCGTCGGTACGGCCGAACGGCCGCGGCTGCAAATCCACCGTACGCTGCATCATATCTATGCGACCGTCATCGACGACGCGCGCGGTCATACGCTGGTCGCCGCTTCGACGCGCGAAGAGGCACTCACCGGAATCGGGTCGCGTACGAACGTCGAAGCCGCGCGCAAAGTCGGTGAAACGATCGGGCGCAAGGCCAAAGAAGCCGGTATCGGCGCGGTCGTGTTCGACACGAGCGGTCTGAAGTATCACGGGCGCGTCGCCGCACTCGCCGAGGCCGCCCGCCAAGCGGGTCTGGAGTTCTGAGAATGTACAATCGAGGCGGACGCGATCGCGACAACTCCGGCATCGAAGAAAACGTCGTGCGCGTCAATCGCGTTGCGAAGGTCGTCAAGGGCGGTAAGCGCTTCAGCTTTTCGGCGCTCGTCGTTGTGGGCGACCGAAAAGGCCGCGTCGGCTTCGCGATCGGTAAGGCCGGAGAAGTACCCGAAGCAATCCGTAAGGGCGTCGACCAGGCAAAGAAGGCAATGATCACCGTCCCGATGGTCGAGCGCACGATTCCGCACGAAGTCACGTTGCAAATTGGTGCCGGGCGCGTCTTCATGAAGCCGGCCGCACCAGGTACGGGCGTGATCGCGGGTGGCCCCATGCGCGCGGTCCTAGAACTCGCCGGCATCCACGACATTCTTACGAAGTCGCTCGGAAGCTCCAATCCGATCAACGTCGTGTATGCGACCTACGAAGCGCTTCGTTCGCTGAAAACGGCGGATACGGTCGCAAAGCTGCGCGACAAGACCGTCGCCGAACTCTACGCTTAGGATCGCACCGATGTCAGAAACAACTCCCGCGCCCGCACATACGACGCTCGCGACGCTACGTGAGAACAAAGGCGCACGCCCGAAGCGCACCCGCGTCGGACGCGGGCACGGTTCCGGCATGGTGAAGACGGGCGGCGAAGGCGGTAAAGGTCAGACGGTACGTTCGGGCGGCGGTAAAGGGCCGGCGTTCGAAGGCGGACAGACTCCGTGGGCACGACGCTTGCCGCATCGGCGCGGCTATTCGCAGAAGGCGCGCGACATCGGGCACTTCCGTACCACCTTCGCCGTCGTGAACGTTTCCGCGCTGGCCGGCTGGGACGCCGCCGTGCAAGTGTCGCCGCAATCGCTGATCGAGCGCAAGCTCGTGACGAAGGCGCCGGACGGCATCAAGATCCTGGGCGGGAACAAGTCCGGCGCAACGGTACCTCAGGGCCTACGCTTCCGCGACGTCGCATTTTCGGCGAGCGCGCGCGAAGCGCTCACCGCCGCCGGCGCCGACTTCGGCGACGACGCCTCCATCTCCGAAGCGTAAGCGCATTGCTCGAGAACCTTCGCGCCGCGCTCCTCGTCCCGGACATTCGCAAGCGCCTCATCTTCGTGATGTTTGCGTTCGCGGCGTTCGTGTTCATGATTCACGTGCAGCTGCCGGGGGTCGACGAGGAGAAGTGGCAGCGCCTCTTGCAGGCGGGTTCCTTTTACAGCTTCCTTGGATTCTTGTCGGGCGGCGCGCTTCAGCATCTCTCGATCATTGCGATGGGCATCACGCCCTACATCAACGCCTCGATCATCATGCAACTCATGACGGTCGTTCTGCCGCAACTCGAAGAGATGGCGAAAAAGGGTGGCGAGGAAGGGCGAAAGCGCATCAGCCAGTACACGCGCTGGCTGACGATCGTCCTGGCGATCGTGCAAGGCACGACGATGTCGATCAATATGAGCCGCGCCGGCGTGTTCTACGATTCTTCGACGGCGTTCGTCGTCTTCGCAGTCATAGCGTTTGTCGCCGGCACGCTGTTTCTAATGTGGCTCGGCGAGCAAATCACGGACAAAGGCATCGGCAACGGCGTTTCGCTGATCATCTTCATCGGCATCGTCTTACGCTATCCGACCTACGTCGCGCAGACGATCTCCGCCGGCCAAAAAGGCGGCTTATTGGTCCTGAACTTGCTGCTGTTCCTCTTGATCGCGCTGTTCACGATCGTGTCGATCATCTTCATGTATCAAGGGCAGCGGCGCATCCCCGTGCAGCAAGCGCGACGCGTCGTCGGGCGTAAGATGTTCGCCGGGCGCGCGTCGTACATTCCGTTGCGGCTGAACAACGCTGGCGTCATCTCCATCATTTTTGCGATCTCGATCCTGCTGTTGCCGCAGCAAGCGCTCTCGTGGTTCAACGTGCGCGGCGGCCAGGAAGCCTACGTGCATCTCGGACCGATCGGAATACCGGCCAACGCCGCCGCGCTATCGTCCTTCTTGCAATTGAACTTCAGCCCGAGTGGGCTGTTGTACAATATCGTCTATTTTTTGCTAGTCGTCATCTTCACGTTCTTCTATAGCTCGATCGTCGTCAACGTCAAAGACATTGCGGACAATCTGAAAAAGAACGGCTCGTTCATTCCGGGCATTCGTCCTGGGGCACCGACCGAAGACTACATCCGCCGGATCTTGCTCCGCATAACGACGGTCGCGGCGATCTATCTCGGATTGCTCGCCGTGCTTCCTTCCGGTCTGCAGCGCGGGCTTAACGTTACGACGTTCTACCTCGGCTCGACGTCGCTGCTCATCGTGGTCGGCGTCGCGCTCGATACGATGACGCAGATCGAAGCGCGTCTGGCGATGCGCGATTACAAGGGCTTCATCAAACGATGACGCCCGGCGAGCACGCACCCGGCGTGCGGCTCGTGTTCTTGGGTCCGCCGGGCGCTGGCAAAGGAACCCAAGCGCAGGTGCTCGCTGGGACCTCAGGGGCGGTGCAAATCGCGACCGGCGACATCTTGCGCCGGCATCGGCGCGACCGCACACCGCTCGGCCTCGAAGCACAGAGCTTCATGGATGCGGGCAAACTCGTTCCCGACGATCTCATCGTGCGCATGATGGAAGCAGAAATCGCCGGCCACGATTCGTTTATTCTCGACGGTTTTCCACGCACGGTTCCGCAGGCTGAAGCGCTCGATGCACTACTGGCCCGCCTAGGTCTTCCGCTCGTCGCGGTGGTTTTGTTTGAGACCGACCGCGCCGAACTGATGGCGCGGTTGACGGGACGCTTGACGAACGAACGGACGGGACGGACGTATCACGTCGTCACCGATCCGCCCAAGGTGGCCGGCGTCGATGACGATGACGGCGGCCCGCTCGTGACGCGTCCCGACGATCGCCCAGAGACGGTCGCCAAGCGACTTGTGGAGTACGACTCGCTTACGGCCGCGCTCGTGCCCTATTACGGCGCGCATGGTTTGCTCGTACGGATCGATGCCATGCAAGCCGTGCCTACCGTAACGGCGGCCATCGAAGGCGCGGTGCGGCGGCGGGAGGCGCACGTGTCGTGATTACGATGAAATCCGCTCGCGAGATCGAGATCATGCGGCGCAGCGGAAAGATCACGTCGGCGGTTTTGTCGTCGCTGATGCGGGCCGCACGTCCAGGGATGTCGCTGCGCGAAATCGATCGTCTCGCCGAGAAGGGCATCCGCGAACGCGGGGGCGTCCCGACATTTAAAGGCTATAACGGTTATCCGGCCTCGGTCTGTGCGTCGGTCAACGAGGTCGTCGTCCACGGCATCCCGGGCGACCGCATTTTGCGCGACGGTGACATCCTCTCGCTCGATCTCGGCACGACGTTCGAAAAGTACGTTTCCGACACGGCAGCAACGATAGCGATCGGCAACGTCTCGCTCGAAACGCAACGCCTGCTGCGCGTGACGCAAGAAGCGCTCATGATCGGCATCGCCCAGATGAAAAAGGGTAACCGGCTCTCCGACATCGGCCACGCGGTCCAGAAGCATGCGGAGTCGCATGGCTACGGCGTGGTCCGTGCGCTGGTAGGCCACGGCATCGGCACGAAGATGCACGAGGAGCCGCACGTGCCGAACTGGGGACCCGCGGGCCGGGGGATCGCGCTCAAGCCGGGCTTGTGCCTGGCGGTCGAGCCGATGGTCACCCAAGGCCGGTATGAGGTCGAAACTTTACCCGACGGCTGGACGGTCGTGACTGCGGATGGTAAACTAGCTGCGCACTTCGAGCACACCATCGCGCTCACCGATGCGGGGCCCCGCATCCTTACCCTGCGCGACGGCGATTTTATGGAACTCGACGTCGACGCATACCGACCGGAAGCTGAGATCGCCGCTTGATGCGATGCCCGCGCTCGATCCGCACTCGTAGGAAGTATTTATGAAAGTTCGACCGTCCGTCAAACGCATTTGTGAGAAATGCATCGTCATCCGGCGCGAAGGCAAAGTCCGCGTAATCTGCGAGGCGAATGCCAAGCACAAGCAGGTGCAGGGCTAATGGCACGCATCTCCGGGATCGATCTGCCGCGCGAAAAGCGCATCGAGATCGGTCTCACGTACATCTTCGGCATCGGCTTACCGACGGCGCAAAAGATCCTCGCTCGCGCCGACATCGATCCGAATACGCGCGTGAAGAATTTGACCGAAGAGGAAGAGCACAAGCTACGCGAAGCGATCGACGGCCAGATCAAGGTCGAAGGCGATCTGCGGCGCGAGGTCGCGGGTCATATCAAGCGCTTGACCGACATCGGCTGCTACCGCGGCCTGCGCCACCGTCGCGGTTTACCGGTTCGCGGTCAGCGTACCAAGACGAACGCCCGTACGCGTAAGGGTCCGAAGAAGACCGTCGGCGCTAAGAAGAAGGCGACGAAGAAGTAGCGCGGCCTCTGGACGTTAGTAACGGCGGCGGAACGCGCCGCCCCAGAAGGTATGCGGACCGGCGTGCATCAGCGGCATGACGTGAAAGGCTGACCGTCCCGCTATCGCAGCCGGCTGAAGCGGCGAATCGAAGCGGGGTACTGCCGCGGACGGAAACTGCCAGGTGCGGCGTGCATAACGCGGCACCGCGGCGCCCTCGGGGCGCTCGCCCGAGCCCAGCCGGATGGCCGTGGTTTGGAGGAGTCGGCGAGCGTGGCCCAGTCCGCAATGGCAGTATGCGACGGGCGACGGTGCTCCGTCGTATCCGTACGGCACCGGAACGGTTGCGGCGTAGTATTGCGGCCCGAACGGTACGAATGGGTAGCTGCCCCCGAACCCGGCGAGGGTCAGGAAGCCGCCGCCAAGCGGGCCCGTATAAACGAAACGAATCATGTCGCCGCCGTAATAGGGCCCGATGCCGGCCGGGTAGAACGATCCAAATCCGGCTCCGTAGAAACCGCCGCCCTCGTATCCGCCGAGCGAGGTAAAACTCGGGCGAATCAGCGGCGCGAAAGAACCGTCATATGGCGGATTCGGCGCCACGTCGTTTACGTACGCTCGAGTGGCGTGGGGAAGCTCCTCTTCCGGTTGGCCGGCGGCCGGCACGGATTCCCGATAAGCAGGGGTGTCGCCGCCGTCGCGAATCGTCGGCAGCCGTCCAGCCGGATCGATGGTGAACGCCCAGCGCACGGCCGCCGTCTGTATGCGGTCGCCGATGCTGACCGTCACGACGTGGCGCCCCGCCGCAAGCGGAACCCGCGGCTGCGTTTCGAGGTGAGCGCCGACGATCCGCACGTCGCCCTGAAGCGGTACGCCGTCGAGTCTTACGACCAGCGCTCGACGTGAAATGCTGGTGCCGTCGCCGCTGTGCAATTCGAAGTCGATCTGCGGCTGCCGGTCGGCGATCGTAGCGCCCGCCGCGGGCGCGAGCGGTACGATTCGCACGTCGCCGAGGACGGCTGCTAAAATCGGTTGCACGGTCATGGCCGTTAGCGCCATGCCGCACGCGGCCGCGGCGGATCCGATCGTGCGCGGTGAAAGTGCCCTCAGCATACGCTCGGATTTCGACGCGCCGCGCTCCGCGTCCGGCCGTATTCCACGTTGCCCAGCATAGCAAGCGATGATTAAGAACGAGACTCGTTTCGCCCGCGGACCCAAGCCCGAACGCCGTCGTTCGAAAGTCGATAAACTCCGTGTTCACGCCGTTTTTCGGGGATTCGAAAAGCCATGCCGGCCGGTGACGCTCGTTGGCTTAAGCTGACGATAAGCGACCATTAAGCTTCATGGCCTACCGTACGAAAAGCATGCCCTTCACTTTGAAGGGCATTTGCGTACTCGCCTACAGGGAGTTTTCGGTGCGTTTCCTCAGATGCCGGTCGTTTGTCGCGGCCTCGTTATCGGCGTTCCTCACGGTCGCATCGGCGCCGGCAACGTTCGCGCAGACGCCGTCGGGAACGACAGTCGCGGCAACGGCCCCGGGCGTCAACGGCACCGTCGTGGATCAGGCAAACGGCTTGCCGGTCCCGCGCGCGCAGATTACCGTCTTGCGCGGAACCACCAAGGTGGAAAGCACGACGACCGATGCGAGCGGCGCGTTCGCGATCGCGAACGTAACGCCGGGATTTTACGTCTTGCAGATTTCGGCGCCCGGTTACGAGACGTCGTCGTCGCGTGAATTTACGATCTTGCAAGGTCAGAGCGTCACGCTAAATCTTGCCGTAAGCGCCGCACGAAGCTCGCAAAACAACGGCCTGCGTACGATCGGCTCGGTTTCGGTGAGCGGTTCCAGCGCCATCGCCTCCACCACGGCGATCACGCGAACGCTCGATCCCGCGACGGTCGAAAAAGAGAACAACCTCCGGCTCGTCGACCAACTCGTGCGCCTGCCGGGCGTCAATGGCGCCGGGCTTTCCTCATCGGTCGGCGACGACACGTACATCAATATTCGCGGCCTCGGCCAATCGGAAACCGTAGCGCTGCTCGACGGGCATCCCGTCGGCCCGCAAGGCGTCTACGGCATTAATGGCGGCGGGTCGTTCCCGTCCTCGTTCAACTACGCCGATACGCCCGTTTATGGATTGAGCAAGGTGCAGGTGACGTTTGGTTCCGGCGGCACGGGCCTGTACGGGGTCGACGCGATCGGCGGAACGATCGACTTACAGACGTTGGCGCCCACGCAGAAGCCCTCGTTCAACGTGCTCGAAAGCCTTGGAAATCAAGGCCGTCAGCAAACGGCTGCGACGTTGACCGGAAGCGCGGGGCGTCTCGGCTACGCGTTTGCCGGAGGCGTTCAGGGAACGTTCGGCCTGTTCACGCCGCAATCGATAGCACAGACAGGTCGCCCCAATAACGACAACAATGGCGCGAACGGCGGCATTTGCACGAAAGGCAATGACGTCTCCGCATGCAATTTCGCACTAAACACCTATAACGTAAGTCAGAATGTTCTCGTAAAGGGCGGGCTTGCGAA
>JAABUQ010004683.1_pt1 | contig 23023 bp, 23 predicted proteins | sample 5560001 | NCBI WGS metagenome assembly JAABUQ01 (sample SAMN10711888, study PRJNA513371) | rock metagenome | isolation source: Antarctica rocks | place: Antarctica: Victoria Land, Finger Mt nord | collected 2015-12-18 | reverse complement strand
AATCAAATCCATGAACAACACCCCAAATCCTCCAGCGCAAACGCCGGATGATCGCACAAACCAGGGTGGAAACTATTGGACGCTGTTTACCCCCGGAACCTGGAAACCTTTGCACGCTGTTTCACAATGCTGGCGAGGTAGCCGCATCGCAGTGCGGCCTAGCCTCCATACGTTGCGGCTGAAAGCGACCCAGCCGCGGGTGCGGGGCGACGCGCTCCAGCGATCATGCGCATCCCGATCCACGCGAGGTAGGCCGCGCCCGCGAGCTTGAAGACCATGGTCAGCCAAGTGAGCTGCGCCAGCAGTCCAAATCCGAGCATCGCAACGGTCGCCCAGGTCAGGGTGGCACCAGCAACGCCCAGGCCGGTCAGGATGCCGGCTCTGCGGGACACGGCAATCGAGGTGGAGGTGATGACCACCCAGACCGGGCCAGGGCTGAGGCAGGCCAGCAGGAACACGCCCGCTATTCCGCCCAGGACACCAAGATGATGCATGTCGCGCTTCCTGCCTTTGCACCGGCATTCAGCACCACGAACACCCTGCATGAAAAGCCATCTCAACCGGGGAGTCTGCCTCGGGTCGAGAGCGAACCATCATAGCCGAGTGACCGTCTGGGGTTCGGACGCCGGAGGCGGCCGGCGACCGGGGCGCGATGCCGGCCAGAAGCACCTGCTCCTACGCCGCCCTGACCTCGGCGATGAAGCTTCCCACCTCGCTCGTCAGCCGCTCGGCCTGGCGCGACAGGTCCGTCGCCGCGCTCAGCACCTGGCCCGCCGCCGCGCCCGTCTCCGTCGCAGCCTGGCTCACGCCGCCGATGTTGACCGTCACGTCGCTTGCCGAGCGCGCCGTTTGCTGCACGTTGCGCGCGATCTCCGCCGTCGCCGCACCCTGCTCCTCAACCGCCGCCGCAATGCTGACCGCGATCGAGCTCACCTCCTCGATCGTCCCCGTGATCCCGCGAATGGCGTCCACTGCTTCCTTTGTCGACGACTGGATCTGCGCGATCTGCGTGCCGATCTCCTCCGTCGCCTTCGCCGTCTGGCTCGCCAGGTTCTTCACCTCGCTCGCCACCACGGCAAAGCCCTTCCCCGCATCCCCGGCCCGCGCCGCCTCGATCGTCGCGTTCAGCGCCAGCAGGTTGGTCTGGCCGGCAATGTTCGTGATCAGCCCGACCACGTGCCCGATCCGCTCCGCGCTCTCGGCCAGCGCACGCACTATCCCGTCCGTCCGCCGCGCGTCCGACACCGCCTGGCCGGTGATCCTCGACGATTGCGACATCTGGCGGCTGATCTCGCCGATGGACGCCGACAGCTCCTCGGCCGCTGCCGCGACCGTGCTCACGCCCATGCCCGCCTCCTCCGCCGCAGACGCCACCGTGGACGCCTGGCTGTTCGTCCGCGCCGCAGTGGACGACATCGACTGCGCCGTGGCCTCCAACTCCGTCGATCCCGACGCCAGCAACCCCACCATCGTGCCGACCTTGGACTCGAAGCCACGCACCAGGCCCTCCAGCCGGACCGTGCGCTGCTCCTTCACCACCTGCTCAGACGCCCGCTCGGTGGCGAGCTGGTCGGCCGAGATCATGTTGTCCTTGAACACCTGCACTGCTTGTCCCATGCGACCAATCTCGTCGGCGCGCTGGAGCATCGGAACCGCCGCGTCGAGCTTGCCATTGGCGAGTTCGATCATAGCGACGCGCAGTCTGCCGAGCGGGCGGAAGGTGCGTCGCACGAAGAAGAGTAGAGCACCGCCCCCCAACAGCAGCATTGCTGCGCCGCCAAGAACTGCCGCACGTTCGACGTCATCGATGAGAGAAAGGAACTCGGCCTTTTCCACGCCGACATAGAGAATGCCAAGTATCTTGCCCTGGGCGTCCTTGAGCGGCTCATAGATGGTGAAGTATGCCGTGCCTAAGATATCGGCTTCGCCACGGTAGACTCGCCCTTCCTTGAGCACGACGTCGTATACCGGGCCTGGTGCGAGGCGAGTGCCGACTCCACGCGCGCCGTCCGGTTTGAGAACGTTGGTGCTTACGCGCACGTCGCCTCGGAACAGGGTCATGGTGCCGCCGACGATGGCGTGAACCTTGTCCACCACCTCGAAGTCACCATCGAGCACGTAGCCATTCGCCGCTTCCAGTCGCTCGCCTTCCAGTCGCAGCGAGGTGCCAGCTGCCTTCATCCCAAGCAACTCACGGGCAAGTCGCAGGTTGGAGTCAAGCCGAGCTTGTGCTTGCTGGGTCATGGTCACCTGGACCTGCCAGACAACCAGGCCCGTCGTAAGCACGACAGATACGGCAACGATTATAACACCGATGGCTGCCAATCTTGCCGCGGCACTCCAACGCGACAAACTGAAACGGGAGAAAAGACCTGACATGATGGATTTCCATAGCCGTATGGGCCTCCCTCATCATATAAGTGCCTGCCTGAGAATGCCTGACGGGTGCGAGCTGCCCCAGCTTGGCATTTAATACGGTTGGCATGTCCCTGCAGGCTTCCGTCCATCACGGCGGTGCTGCATCCTGTGCCGACCTGCCGTGTTTCGGCCCCTGCCCCTTGCGCTATATGCTCCCTCCCAACCCCTGTGCACTTCCTCGCAATCGGGAGGTGGTTTTGAAAGGCTATTTTGAGAATCCAGAATGCCCGTGCGGCGGGTTGTGCAGCTACGGGCACCGGCTTTTCCTGCAATCGGAGGTTATTGAGAACGCCCAGCCGTCGGGCGAGAGGCAACTTCCATTGGCAGCCAATGCGGGCACGATCCTCCGTTGGCGAGTGCGGCCCGATGATGGCAAGCACAGTGGCAGATGATGTGAGCACGACGCGCGCTTCATTGTCGGCTAATCCGAGCGGGAAACACCGCTATTTGCGAGCACGAGCGCCGATGATTGCGAGCGCCTAGTGCGTCGGGAGACCGGCAAGGAGTAGATGGTGCAAGTCCATTATGGTGAAAGAGTAGCGATCCACACTGGCCCCGAGCCGTGCGTTGTCGCCCGCGAGGACGGCAGCGAAGCGTCGGCAGGGGAGCGCATAGGCCAGCCATTGAGCCGTGAAAGTGCAAGAGTTTCGGGTGCCGACGCTGTTAGGTATGCGGAAGGCAATATGACCGGGCGCGTCAGCGCGAGTGCCCGGACAACCCGGCGCGGTCGGAGACACTGGCATGTGCGGACGCTCCTTGTCCGGGAACCGAGAGATCTCACGGCTGACCAGGACGGCTCGCCGTCACTGGCCCGCATCGGGAAGGCGAGGAGCCGTAGCCGATGATGCACGGCCGTGAGAAGTCAGAGTCCGCCATAGTAGCTGTGAAGTCGGCGAACAAGGTTGGGCGACCAACCGCGGAGCCGATGGAGCCAAGGGCGGACGCCAAGGGGAATGCGAGCCAGCAACGCACGCGCCGGGCACAGGACCGGGAAAGCGTGTCACAGGCGCTGGGGCGCATACGGAATGCCGCGAGGCATAGGAAGCAGGAACGGTTCACGGCGCTCTACCACCATCTTAGCCAGGAAACCCTACGGACAGCCTTCTTCGCTCTCAGGCGAGAGGCCGCCCCTGGCGTCGATGGGCTGACATGGCAGGACTACGAAGCAGACCTCGATCGCAGGATTGAGGACCTGCATGCTCGGGTCCATCGGGGAGCGTACCGGGCACTGCCGTCCCGGCGGCGGTACATACCGAAGCCGGATGGGCGGCAGCGCCCGCTCGCGATCACGGCCCTTGAAGACAAGATAGTCCAGAGGGCAGCGGTCGCCGTGTTGGGCGCGATCTACGAGGAGGACTTCCTCGGGTTCTCGTATGGGTTCCGACCCAAGCGCGGCCAGCATGATGCGCTGGACGCCCTGGTGGTCGGTATCAGCCGCACGAAGGTGAACTACATACTCGATGCCGATATCCGGTCGTTCTTCGACGAAGTCAGCCAGGAGTGGCTGGTCAAGTTCCTGAACCACCGGATCGACGACCCGCGCATGATCCGTCTGATCCAGAAGTGGCTCAAGGCGGGCGTCCTGGAAGAAGGGGTCATCATGGCGAGCGAGAGGGGGACAGGGCAAGGATCGGTGGCATCACCGCTCCTCGCCAACATCTACCTCCACTACGTCTTCGACCTCTGGGCCGAGCGCTGGCGACGGCGCGAAGCCACGGGCAACATGATCGTCGTACGATATGCGGACGACATCGTGGTCGGCTTCGAACATGAAGCCGATGCCCGCCGCTTCTGGGACGCGATGCGTGAGCGGCTTGAGGAGTTCTCACTGTCGCTACATCCCGAAAAGACGCGCCTGATCGAATTTGGCCGCTTTGCAGCGACCAATCGCGAACGACGCGGACACGGGAAGCCGGAGACCTTCAACTTCCTGGGCTTCACCTTCATCTGCGGCCGCAACAGCCAGGGCAAGTTCCTTCTTTGCAGGAAAACCCGGCGCGACCGGCTGCGGGCGAGGCTTTTGGACATCAAGGAGGAACTCCGGCGACGCATGCACCAGCCGATCCCTGAACAAGGGGCCTGGCTGAAGCAAGTGGTAGCAGGCTACTTCGCCTACCATGCCGTGCCGACAAATGACCGCACGCTTCGCACGTTCCGAAGCGGGGTCGAGTTCCTCTGGATGCGCAGCCTACGCAAGCGCAGCCAGCGGGACAGGACGACGTGGGAGAAAATGAAGAAGCTATCAGAGGAATGGCTCCCAAAGCCCCGAGTCCTCCATCCCTGGCCGTCTCAGCGGTTTGCCGTCAAATACCCAAGGTGGGAGCCGTATGCGGGAATTCCGCCCGTACGGTTCTGTGCGGGGGGCGCGCAGTGATGCGCGTCCCTACCGCGATCACCTATCAGACCGCCTCACCTGTCCAGGCCAGGACAGCAAAGCCAGCCCTGGTGCAGTCCTCATCAAGGATGCCCACCACGTCAACTGCCGGCACCGGGCGCCCCAGCAGGTAGCCCTGCACCTGGCCGCAGCACATGGAGCGCAGCATGCGAAGCTGCTCCTCCGTTTCCACACCCTCGGCGACGATGTCGAGGTGGAGCGTGGAGCCCAGGCGGATGACGGCGTCCACGATCGGCATGGCCCTGCCTTGCTCCAGCATGCGGGAGACGAACGACTGATCGATCTTGATGGTGTCGATCTCATAGCGGTCGAGGTAGCCGAGCGACGAGTAGCCCGTGCCGAAGTCATCGATGGCGATGCGCACGCCCATCGCACGAATGAGCTTCAGCACCCGGCCGATGATCTCGGGCTGGTGCAGGAACACGCTCTCGGTGATTTCAAGCTGCAGCCGCCGCGGGTCCAAGTCGTTGGACTGCAGGACGGCACGCAATTCCGGTATGAACTTCTGGTCGCGCAGCTCGTCGCCCGAGACGTTGACGCTCATCTTCGCATCCAGCCCCGGATACCGCCGCTGCCAGTCGCGCATCTGGCCGCAGGCCTCCCGCAGCACCCAGCGGTCGATGTCGCGGATGACGCCGATCTCCTCTGCAATCGCGATGAACTGCCCCGGCGCCACAAGGCCGCGTTGCGGATGGTTCCAGCGCACCAGGGCCTCAAGCCCGGTCAGGCGCAGGGTGGACGGGTCGAAGATCGGCTGGAAGTGCAGGCAGAACTCGTTCCGCGCGACGGCGTGCCGCAGGTCGGTCTGCAGAGCCAGCGCCTCTGCCGCGCCGGCATGCATGGCCTCGTTGAAGATCGCGTAGCCGCCGCTGGCGCGCTTCTTGGCGTGGTACATCGCAATATCCGCGTCGCGCAGCAGCTCCTCGGGCTTGGCGTGGTGCTCGGTCGCCTGCGCGATGCCGAGGCTGCACAAGGAGAACACGTCGTGCTGGCCGAGCTTGAACGGCTTGCCCAGCGCTTCGATGATGCGCTCGGCCGTCATCATCGCAACAATGAGCTCGTTCGAACCTTCGATCAGCACGGCGAACTCGTCGCCGCCGACCCGCGCCAGGGTATCCTGCGGGCGGAGGCACGCCTGAAGTCGCCGAGCCACCTCCATGAGCAGCAGGTCGCCGGTCCTATGCCCCAGGCTGTCGTTGACCAGCTTGAAGCGGTCCAGGTCGAGGAACAGAACAGCGCAGGGGCTTGCCGGGCGGTCAGCCTGCTGCGCCACCCCATTCCGGTCCACCCGGCCCAGGACTGTTGCAAGCCGCTCCATGAGGTAGGCGCGGTTGCGCAGCCGGGTTAGGTCGTCATGGAAGGCAGCATGCAGCAGCCGCTCCTCGGTCCGCTTGCGTTCCGCGATCTCCGCCTCCAGCGCCCTGTTCTCCACCTCGGCGATGCGGGCTCGGGTCGCAGTCTCCTCGGCGTGCTTGCGGTGGCTGACGTCGCGCTGGACGGACACCCAGTGCGTGAACCAACCCCTCTCGTCGGCCACGGGCACGATGCTGAGCTCCACCCAGAACTCCGTCCCGTCCTTATGCACGTTCAGCAACTCGACCTCGACCGGCTCCCAGCGCTCGAGCGAGCGGCGCAGCCGGTCCAGCGTCGGGCGATCCACCTTGGGCGATTGCAGGACACGAGGTGTTCGGCCCAGCATCTCGGCTTCCGTGTAGCCGGTCGTCTTGGTGAACGCGACGTTGCAGTAGACGATGCGCGGCCCCGGCAAGTCGATTGGCTCAGCCTCTGTGATCAGCACGGCGTCGTTGGCATGCACCACCACGGACTCCAGCAGCCGGAGACGTTCCGTGCGGCGCTGCTCCTGCGTTGCATCTCGCCTCGCGCCGCAAGGGTCCTGCAACTCCAGCCATGCACCCAACTGCAAGCCATGCGTGCTCAGGACGTAGGTCTGTGCAGGGCTCAGCCCAGCATGAAGCATGTGATCGGCCACGACCAGGATGCCCCACCGTGCACCATCAGATCCGCACACCTGGACGACGGCAACGAACTGCACGGGCAATCCGGCATCCAGCACCAAGCCGGCCATGGCCGGGTCGGGAATCTGGTCAGCATCGTCGATGATGAGAACACCGCTGGATGGAACGTGCGCTGCAGCCGCGATCAGCCACTGCTCAGCTTGTGGTGACAAGCATGCCTGTGCACCAAAGCTCTCGGCAACTGTGAGCCCTGGTTCTGACATGGTGTAGAATACTGCTGCCGGGCATCCTGCGGCGTAGGCGGCACTTCGCACGAGCCTGGCACAGGCCAGCAACGGGCCGAGAGTGCCCACGGTCCTGCGCGCCTCCACAATCGGGTGGCCATCACTGCCGGGTTCAATAAATCCCAAGATCACGCCACTCCTGCTCGCAGTCATGTGCGTCACCGCGTTCCGGGACTATCGACTAAAGCCGCATGGAAAAGAACTGCTGGTGGACGGCACGCAGGTTAGGAATTGCCATCTTCAGATGAGGTTGTGGACTGTACTTGCTGACATGGCCCAGGCGGGCGCTGTATCCATCACGGGGCAAGCTGCCAACACCATCCCAACCGCCACAGCTGACCGAAGAACCGGACACGACTACGGTAAGCTGCCACAAGGTCATTCAGTCTAGGATTGCAGATTGAGATCGGCACCGCTCGTGACAGATCTCGTCAACCTGACAAGTTTGGGTGGTGCAGGTTCGTCCGGCCTCGGCTCATCTGGCAAGCCGCCGCAGCGCAGGGTTAGCCGTCGATCGTCCTGGCCAGAACTAACGAACTGGCCGTCCTATACGCATAGGCGGACAAAGCTAGAAGGCTCTTGTTGGGTTCCGGGGTGGTGAGGTCGAGAGCGGGGCGCGAGGCTAAGGAGGCCTGGTGCGAGGGCGAAGACGGGAGTAGGTGGCCTGCTCGCGCGAGGAGGCTCCGCTATCATGGCTGCATCTGACTTGATCAACCTTTCGGGCCTGATGGACGATGCCAAGTGCTTCGCGATGGTGCGCGAGCATCGCTGGCCGGAGGGCGTGCGCTGTCCTTTCTGCAACAGCAGTGCGGTGATCCGGGATGGGTGCGACGACACGCAGCCGCATCGCCAGCGTTACCGGTGCAAGGCGTGCGCCGGACGTTTCGACGACCTGACCGGCACGGTGCTGGCCGGGCATCACCAGCCGCTGCGGGTGTGGGTCTTGTGCCTCTACTTCATGGGCCTGAACCTTTCCAACCGGCAGATCGCCTCGGAACTGGGTCTGGACGGCTCGGACGTGCAGATCATGACGGAGCAGTTGCGCCGCGGCTTGGTCGCCAAAGTGCCAGCGGTGGAGCTGACGGGCGAGGTCGAGATCGACGAGGTTTACGTGGTGGCCGGGCACAAGGGCCAGCCGGCGGCCGTCGCCAAAAGGGGCGGCTTGGACGGTGCCGCAAGCTGGCAGGCGCGCCGGGCCGCGGCACGCTGGAAAAGGACAAGCCGCCGATCCTCGGCCTGATCCAGCGCGGCGGGCAGGTCGTGCTGCGCATGCTGGCCAACGTGCAGCAGGCCACGATCAAGCCAATCATCGCCACCACCGTCACCCCGGGCACCCTCGTCCACACAGACGAATACAGCATCTACGCGCGCCTGCCCGCCTAGGGCTACCAGCACAAGACGGTCTGCCATGGACGCGGCGAGTATGCCCGCGACGAGGACGGCGACGGCTTTTGCGAGGTCCACGTCAACACAATGGAGGGGTTCTGGTCGCTGTTGCGTTCCTGGCTTCGCCCGCATCGAGGCATTTCGCAGGACAAGCTGCCGCTTTATCTCGGCTTCTTCCAGTTCGTGCACAACGCACGCCGACGCGGCAAAGCCCTGCTCGGAGCGCTCATCGCCGGCCTGGTGGCGTGACGGACACGTCACCACCCCGGAACCCAATAAGAGCCAGCCGACTTTATTTAAGGACTCGAAGTCTGCGATCCCGTTGGTCATCCGCTGTGTCGCGGGTAAGGCGAGCGCGAGCCTGTCGGACATCACGGTTCGAGCCGTTAGGATAGGTGAAGCGAGTGGGAGTCGCATGAAACCCAAGTCAAGTCGCTGATCCTCCAATCGAGCTTCCTGTTCTGACGAAGGTAGGTCGTTGAGGGTGACAGCTACTGAGGGAAAAGCCCGACGGAATGCCGCTACCATTCGTGGGGCGAGATCGATCGTTGACAGGCCGAAACCGATCTCAAGTAGTCCCGTGCTTCCTTCGACTAATCTGCGACTATGGGCAATCAGTGCGTCAGCCTCGCCAACGATATGCCGCGCGCTTGCGAGTAACTGTTCGCCGGTTTTGGTAAGAGCGACTCCCCGACGATTACGGTCGAAGAGTTGTAGCCCAATGGCCATCTCAAGACTCTTTAGCCGTTTGGTGAGAGCAGGCTGGGTAATGTTAAGCCGGTCGGCGGCTCGACCGAAGTGCTTCGAGTCCGCCAAGGCGACAAATGCCTTCAGGTGAGCTAACTCCATTCCATTCAGTTATCACAGACGGATAATTTCTCACCATGATTTATCACACCTGATCCTTAAATTGCTCCAATCCGTTTTAGGAAAGCGACCAATGCAACGCGAGCTTCACGTGACGACCGTACAATTTCAGCATCGGGCCAGCGACAAGCACTACAATCTCGCGCGGGTGGAGGACCTCGCGCGCCAGGCATCTGAAAAGGGTGCGCAACTTGTGCTCATGCCTGAGATGTGTGTCACCGGCTATTGGCATATACCCCGCCTGAGCGACGAGAGCTTATTAGCGCTGGCCGAACCGGAGGATGGCCCGTCGCTCGACCGGATATCCAAGCTGGCGAGCGAGCTCGGCATCGCCATCGGCGTTGGATGGCTCGAGAGGGACGTTAGCGGTCGTATGTACAATGCGTACCGTCTTTGCCTAGCGGACGGCGGCGGTCATACTCACCGTAAGCTGCATGCATTTGAACATCCCCTGATCCATAGCGGTGCAAACTACACTGTGTTCGACACGCCGTGGGGCGTTCGCATGGCCATTCTCATATGTCTGAATAATAATCTGATCGAGAATGCACGAGCCTGTGCGCTCTTGGGGGCAGAGGTCTTGCTCGCGCCGCATCAGACCGGCGGCACGCTGTCGCGTAGCCCGCATGGTATGAGACCAATACCTCTAAGTCTCTGGGACCAACGTGAGACTGCCCCCGAGGCGCTACGGGACGCCTTTGCGGGACCAAACGGGCGAGGCTGGCTGATGCGCTGGCTGCCGGCCCGCGCTCATGACAACGGAATGTTCGTAATCTTCAGCAATGGAGTCGGGCGCGACGAAGAAGAAATCCGCACTGGCAACGCCATGATTTTAGATCCTTACGGCAGGATCGTTGCAGAGTCCAATTCCATTACTGATGACATTGTGACGGCAACACTCGACCTTGATCTAGTGGCGAGCAGCAACGGAAGACGCTGGATGACAGGTCGTCGCCCCGAACTGTATGATGTACTGATTGAACGCCGGGGTAATGAACGTTCAGCAAGGGCCATGCGCTTCGATCTAAGTGAGAACTGAAGCCAACGTCTCCGGCGTTCAGGCGCGGGGAGGGTAGACGGTTTGGAGATCGTTGTGCGGCCGGACGCGGAGAAAGCGGCCGGGTTCGTGGCGGAGATGGTCGCGACGCGGCTGCGCTCGGAACCGCGCGCCGTTTTGGGGCTCGCGACGGGGCGGACGATGGAGCCGGTTTATGCGAGGCTGGTGGCCATGCATCGCGCAGGACTGAGCTTCGCTGGGTGCTGGACGTTCAATCTTGACGAGTATGTCGGGCTGAGCGCGGACGATCCGCGGAGCTACCGGGCGACGATGGACCGGTTGCTGTTCGGGCCGGTCGATGCCGTGCGGGTGCGGACGGCGGTGCCGGATGGGATGGCGGCTGATCCGGAGCTGGAAGCGGCGCGTTACGAGGCGGCGATCGCGGCGGCGGGCGGTATCGGGCTGCAAGTGCTGGGGATCGGCGAGACGGGGCATATCGGGTTTAACGAGCCGCCGTCGCCGCTCGGGTCGCGCACGCGGGTGGTGACGCTGACGGCGCAGACACGGGCGCAGAATGCGCCGATGTTCGGCGGCGATCCGGGTGCAGTACCATTGCGCGCGATCACGATGGGGGTCGGGACGATCTTGGAGGCGCGCGAGATCGTGCTGCTGGCGACGGGTGAGGCGAAGTCACAGGTCCTGGTGCGGGCGCTCGAAGGGAAGGTGACGCCGGACGTGAGTGCGTCGGCGTTGCAGGGGCACGGGCGGTGCGTCGTGGTGGCGGACGCGGCGGCGGCACGGCTCGTGCTGGGTGGCGACACGGAAAAGCTCGGTAGCACCACGTTGTGAGGCAGCACGCCAGATGAGTTTACCGTGTCGCCTGACAACCATGCCGCCTCGTCTCGAAAGAGGAGTGTATGAACTCTTAACTCAGAGATAGAGTTCATACACCTTGCAGCACCGCAGAATGTGCGTTTTGGCCGCAGCATCCAACATAGGCAACGAGCGGCCCGCTGTCCGCCAGGGTTCGTTTGACGGACAGGGTGCGGTCACTGCGCTCAGTCATATCCCATTAAGTCTCGCAGCTCAGGCGCAAGGATGGGAGAGCACCTTTCAGCCGACAGGGTGGCGGCGGCAGGTTTGACCGGAAGCGATGATGCCGGATGCACAACGGTCCACCGCTGCGCTGCAACCGCGAGGTTGAGCAAGGCGATGATGATGGCAGCCAGCACGAGGGCTGGGTTGATCCTTGCAGACATGGCGTCGAGCGCAGCCGTCCATCCCCTCATGCCAGCCCCCGCCAGACGAGTTCGCCCCCTAGTGCCAGCAGACCCACGAAGAAGCACAGCCGGAACGCCTCGGGGCGCACCCGCGCGCGCATCCACCCGCCTAGCACCATGCCCGCCAATGCCGGCACGAGGGCGAGCAGCGAAGTGGCGGCGGCCTGCAATGGCAGCGCGCCATGCCAGGCCAACCCGGCGGCGAGCGCCAACGTGGAGACGGTGAAGGACAGGCCGAGCGCCTGTATCAGGTCGTCCCGCTCCAATCCCAGTGAGCTGAGGTAGGGGACAGCCGGGATGACGAACACCCCCGTGGCCCCCGTCACCACCCCGGTCACCGCGCCGACCACCGGCCCGGCCCAACGCTCCGACCGGAGCGGTACGCGCAGCCGCAGCTTTGCCAGCCCAACCACGGCGTAGAGCACCAGCGCCGCGCCCAGCGCCGCCGTTGCGCGGTGCGCGGTCGCGCTCACGATCAACCCCGAACCTGCCCAGGTGCCGGCGACGATGCCGAGCATCATGGCCCACAGCCGCAGCAGCAGCCCGCCAAAGCGCGGGCCGGCAAGGAGCTGCCAGACGTTCGTCACCAGCGAAGGCACGAGCAGCAGCGCCGCTGCCTCTGCCGGCAGCATCACTAAACCAAGCAAGCCCATGGCGACGGTAGGGAGGCCAAGGCCGATCACCCCTTTGACAAGGCCAGCAAGGACGAAGGTGCCTGCAATCAACAAGGTATGGAGAGGGAGATCGATCATGGTGGCGACGTTGCGGCTGGATACCCGCCCACCACAATGCGGGAGTGGTATAGCCTGCCTCAGCCGCCGACGAAGGCAGCATCATCCCGGGGCGCCATGCACTTCGACCTGACCGATCTGCGCCTGTTCCTGCACGTTGCCGAGGCGGGAAGCATCACGGCAGGCGCGGCGCGCTCTGGCCTTGCCCTCTGTCGCGTACCCCTAGATCGCAAGAATGGTGCTACTGAACCGCCGCCAGTTGCGAAATGATGCCCTTGATCGCAAGACGAACGGCTTTGGGTTGCTTCCAGAGGTATTCTATATCGCAAGACGGGCATGGTCTTGGTGGCTGTCCGGACCGAGCGCGCGCTGACCGACTGACAGCCGGACGGCGCCATCAACTGATGGCAGGCGGACAGTAACGCAGCACCCGCGGCACGGAGGCCCGCGACCAGCGGTCGCCGCCACGCGGTGCCGGCAGCCGCGCCGCCTGTAGAGCCTGCGCGTAGTCCCCCAGCGAGAGGGCGCCAGCCGCGCGGGCTGACGCGATCACTGCCCCATATGCTGTAGCCGCGCGTGCTTGGGCCAAGGCCACACGCGCCGTGCCTCCAGCCGTGGACGGCGCAGAGACAGCGGCGAGCGTGCCTATCGGCGGCAGGCGCGGGTTGCCCAGCCGCGTGCTACGTACCTTGGCTGCGGCCAGCGCCGCCTTGGTCCGCTGCGAGATCATCTCTCGCTCGTGCTCGGCGACGGCGGCGAGGACGTGGATAGTGAGGCGGTTCACGGTGGGCATGTCGGCCGCCAGGAAGTCCACCCCGCTCTCCATCAGGTTGGAGATGAACGCAACGCTGCGCGCCAGCCGGTCGAGCTTGGCGATGAGCAGCGTCGCCCGTTTGGTGCGGCACAGGGCCAGCGCGTCGGCCAGGCCGGTGCGGTCGTCCTTGCGCCCGCTTTCGACGTCCTGAAATTCGGCGATGACTTCGGCGCCCACGGACCGGGCGTGCAGTTCGACCGCGGCGCGCTGGGCGTCGAGGCCGAGGCCAGACTGGCCCTGCTTGTCGGTGCTGACGCGGTAGTAGGCGACGAAGGTGCGCGCTGGTGTGATAATGGGACCAAACTCCCAAGCTGGATTGCAGTCCCAACTCTAGCGCCGCGGCTCCGTCCGGTCCAGCCGCTACAAACGCTCGTTTGTAGCGTCAACTGGCGTTGCAAGCAGGAACCAGAGCAGGGGCAAGTGCGCCAACGTACTCGAAGTACCCGGCTCCGCATCAGCATAGGATGCATTAGGCATCATCTGGTTCATTATGGTGCATAATGCAACTTTTTATACATCTTTTGCTCTTGCTAAAATCATTGTTGTAAGAAGGGGCGATCTTGCTGCAACAAGCATGAATGAGGTCACATTGCCAAAGTTTGAGCGAGATGCATTCACCTTGCGGCTCAAACCAGAGGTGTTCGCCTTCGTTAAACACGCCGCCGAGGACGAGAACCGATCCATCCCAAATTTCGTGGAAACGGTGCTTCTAGCGGAAAAACGCCGACGTGAAGCGCTGAACACATCGCTGGGTGAGGCGAAGTAGTCATCTGCAGCAGACTTCAGTCCAAAGCGTTACGCCGTCACGTGACGGTGCTGCCATTGTCGGCCCAGGGTGTCGAGGTGCTTACGCGCCCAATGGAACGTTTGATGGTTTGTAAACGGACGAGGATGATGGGTGTCATTTCCCAAAGCCGACCCCAGCGGATTACCAAAGTGGGCTTCAGCAAGCGCCCCCCACCGTCTCCGGCATTGGATGCAGGGTGATACTATCTCCGCACAGAGCAGCAGCGCCGTCTCGGAACACTTTGGCGAGCGCGTCCGCCACGGCCCGTACCGGGCGCATCCTGCGCCCGCGCTCGTGCAGCAGCAGATGCACGTCCTCGACCAACTCGGGCGGCGGTTCGAGCAGGCGCACCAGCTCTGGATCGCCGTCACCCAGGAAGCAGGGCAGCAGCGACACCCCGGCCCGTTCCCGCACAGCCCGGTGTCGGAGTGCCACCTCGCCGAAGCGCAATCGGACAGCGGTCCCGTGCCGCTCGGCTACGGCGTCCAGCCAGCGCGACTGCGAGGATGCGCGCGTAGTCTCGGGCAGGCCCACAGCGCCGAGCCCACGCCAGGTTTCCGGCCATCCCAGCTCCTCCCAGAGGCCCCGCGCCGCATAGACAGCGAACGCTACCCGGCCCAGCTTGCGTCCGGCGAGTGGCCCGTCCTCGGGCAACCGGCGCATGCGCAGAGCGATTTCCGCCTCGCCCCCGGCTACGTCGAGCGCGGCCTTCGTGGTCAGCACCGAGATGGTGGTGCCCTCCGCCGCGGCCATCTCCACCAGGCGCTGGGCGTTCGCTGCGAGGAACAGCGACACGGAGCCGGTCGCAGTGACGCGCACGGGCGCGTCGGCCGGCGCCGCCCAGGCGTCAGCGCGCTGCACCAGGGCGGTCGCGCCCTGGTGCATGACCATCCCCGCCTCGACCAACTCCTGCCCGAGCGGGGTCAGTAACAGCCGGTTCGGCAATCGGCCAAACAAGGGCGCGCCGAGCGCTGCCTCCAGCCGCTGCACGCGCCGGCCGACTGTGGCCGCGCTGACGCCCAGCATTCGCGCCGCCTCGGGCAGGGAGCCGCGGCGCGCGACCTCCAGGAACGCGCGCACATCGTCCCAGCCCAGGACGGCGGGGTTGATCACGCGATGCCCGGCTCACGGAGCGGCACCGTCAGCCCACCAGGTCGTGCAGCTTCGCGTATTGGAGCAGCATGATCGTTTTGCCGTCCGCGATCTCGCCGCGCTCGATCATGGACAGTGCCTCATCCAGCGTCGGCTCCAGCACCTCGATGTCCTCGCCCTCGGCCTGCACTCCACCCCCAGCCGCCACGCGGTCGGCGGCACTGTACTCGGCAACGAAGAACACGAGCCGCTCGGTAACCGAGCCGGGCGACATGAACGCTTCGAACACCCGCCGGGGCTGGGCGATGCGGCAGCCCGCCTCCTCTTCGGCCTCATGGCGAATTGCGTCCTCTGGGCTGCGTGCGTCCAGCAGCCCGGCGATGACCTCGACCAGCGGCTCGGGATGGCCGCTGACGTAGGCGGGATAGCGGAACTGGCGCGTCAGCAGCACCGTGCTCCGGCCCGGGTCGTAGGGCAGGATGGCCGCACCATTGCCGCGGTCGTAGGTCTCGCGCGAGAGCGTCTGCCATGTACCGTCGCGGCGGCGGTAGTCGAACGTGGTCTTCCGGAGCACGTACCAGTCGTCGGACAGCACGCGCACGTCGCGCACACGGACGCGCTCTTCTGTCATGCGGCACCTGCGGCGACAGGCGGCAGCTCCTCCACCTGGCGGAACACCGGCTGGCCCTGGCGCTCGAAGATTGCAACCATGGCGTCCGCCCCCGCCGAAGCGCCGCCGATCCGCAGGCAGGCGTCGCAGCGCGCCGCGATCCGCTCGGCGACGGGGTGAAAGATTGTGTCCCAGGTCGCGTCGCCCATGCGCGCCGAACCAGCCGTGCGAGTCAGGGGCAGGGCGAACCACTCGCCGGCAACCGGAAGATGCCCGGCGCGGAACACCGCAAGCGCGGCCTCATCCATCGCCTGCATGTTGCGCGCGATCAACGCTGGGTCGTCGCCGGTTCCGGACCGGTAGGGACCGGCGACCAGGACCATGAGGGGGTATTCGGGCTCGGACACGGGGTTTCTCCTGCAAAACTGCCCCATCCTCGGCCGAGACCCTCGCGAATGCAGCCCTGCACCGATGAAGGCACCCTTACAGATCAGCGGCTCTCGACTGGTCACTTCCTGCGGTGTCGAGCGCCCGGTAGAGCGTGGCGTAGCAGCCGAGTCTGATAAAACGCCGCCTGCTGCAGCCCATGTTGGCCAGATTGCAGTCGAGTGTGGCAGGACGAAGCGTTATAAATCAACGCTCATTGCTGAAGCCGACTTTGGAAAGTGACAGTGGGAAGGCTGCGCGCGGTAGCATCTGCATAGGGTCAGCGCAGTGCGCGTCGGCAGTATCATAGCCAGACTGGCCGCATGGCAAGCACCTGCCCAGGTGTTGTCACTCTAAACGTGGGGACACTGGTGGCGAATTCAGAGTTGGCAGTTTGTTCATGGGCGTTGGAGGCTGGCGGGTCTGCTTTTGCGTCCGTTCTTGACCCCTTGGCGGCCCTCCGCTGCCCGGCGCTGGCCCAGCCGGTGAATTCGCCACCAGCGTCCGTGGGTTTAGAATCCATACACCCGGAAGGAACCCTGATTTGGATGGTACAGCCTTCGGTCGTTCCTGTTGCCCACGCGAAGCACGTTGAGGCGTGCCTCGTATCCGGTCTGCTGGATGGGGCCTGACGTTGGTAGGCCAGGGACGGTTACGGGGCGCGTGCAGCGATGGCCTGCACCTTCACCTTGGCCCCGAACGGCAGGCGTGCGGCTTGATAGACCGTGCGTGCGGGACGGCGACCTTCGGCGAACAGCTCCCCATACAGGACGTTCACCTCCGACAGGTCGGCCAGGTCCTGGAACGCCAAGTCCACATACACGATGTGCTCACGCCCGAAGCCTGCGGCGACCGCAATCCGGAACACCAGTTCGAACGCGCGCTCTGCCTCTTCGCGCGGCGTGCCAGGCGCATACCGTCCATCGTCGCCAACCGACAGTTGGCCGCTGATCCAGCAGATCCCGCCCGCGACGACAGCATTGCTGATCGGGCTAGGCGAGATGGGCACACCGTCCACGGCGTTGATGAAGCGGCGGTCGTCGCTTAAATCTGTCATGGGCTGACCTTTTCTGCTGCGACTGGTTCGATTAGGTCGAGATCAGCGTTGCCGCGATATGGTCGGAGGCCCGGTCGCTCGTCGTAAGCCCCTTGGCCACGCCAGCCCGGTCCTCGGCGCTCCGGTTCTGGCTCATCTTCCGCTTACCCTCAAGACGCACGATTGGCAGACGAAGGCCGACAATCCCCTTGAGCTGCGCGCCGATGAAGCGTTCTGGCGCGTCCGTGACCGCCCAAGGCTCAGCGCGGGGCCGTTCGTACAGGTCGGTCAGCCGCGTGACGACATCGAGCAGGCGGCCTACATCCTCAAAAAACTCGACCGGGCCGTAAGCGTGGATGGCGACATAATTCCAGGTCGGCACAACCTTCTGGTGCTCCAGCTTGGTGGGATACCAAGAGGGGCTGATGTAGGCATCCGGCCCCATGAACAGGGCCATGGCGTCGCCGGTCGGCGGTAGTTTCCACTGCGGGTTCGCGCGGGCCAGGTGGCCATAGAGCGTGCCGTAAGGGCCTTCCCCGGGCACGAGGAAGAGCGGCAATGGAGTGGCGGCCAGCCCCTCGGCCGTGGAGGTGACAAGGTTCGCCAGGCGCGCTTCCCGCATAGTCCCGTGCAGGGCGGCAAGATCATCCTCACGGAAAGCGGGCGGAACATACATGCGGATGGCTCCAGAACTGGGCTGGACCGTGCCCCAGGACTGGCCCATAAGAAATATCCAGTTTCCGTCTAATCTGTTGGGCCAGTGGGTCGTCATGGCATTGGATGCACCCGCCCAGGCACGGATCAGCCAGAGGATCTGCAAGGCGATCAAAGGCCAGATCACCTCGGCTCTGCTCGGCCCTGGTGCCTGGCTGCCCTCTACCCGCTCTCTGGCGGCGGAGTGGGGTGTCTCGCGGACGACGGTGACGGCCGCCTACGAGCAGTTGGCCGCCGAGGGATATCTGGTGAACCGGCAGGGCGCCCGAACGCGGGTCGCACAAGGTCTCGGCTCCCCGCCTATCTCAGTTAGGCCGTCTGCCCTGTCGAGAAGTCCCGACCGGCTGTCCGGATACGGTCAACGGCTGTCGGACTTCACGCTTCCACCTGCGCCCGACGCCGCCCGGTTAGTTGCAGACTTCCGTTACGGGGACATGGCCGCCGCCGATTTTCCCCTGCTCGCCTGGAAGAAAGCCGTCACGACCGCCCTGCTGCGCCAGCAGCCGCGCTTACAGTATGGCGACCCCTGCGGTTTGCTGGAGCTTCGGACGGCCCTGCAAGGCTACTTGTGGCGGGCCCGCGGACTGCGGTGCGAGCCGGATCAGGTGATGGTAGTGAACGGCTCACAGCAGGGTCTTGACCTCTGCGCAAGGCTGCTGCTCGACCCAGACGACCAGGTGGTGATGGAGAACCCCGGCTATATCCTCGCACGTCAGGTCTTCCTTGCAGCCGGGGCAGAGCTGATCCCCCGCGATGTGGATAGTGAGGGTATGCTGACGAAAGGGCTGCCGCACGCCCGGCTGGCGTATGTAACACCCTCCCACCAGTACCCGCTCGGCAGCGTCATGTCGGCAGGGCGTCGGCGGGAGCTCCTCGCTTGGGCGCAATCCACCGGCGCCTACGTCATCGAGGACGACTACGACAGCGAATACCGCTTCGACATTGGCCCAATTCAGCCCCTACAGGCGCTTGATGACGCTGAGCGGGTTATCTACCTGGGGACGGTCTCCAAGACGCTCTCGCCGACCCTGCGGCTCGGTTATCTTGTTGTCCCGACGGCGCTGTCCATTGCCTTTGCCAAGGCGAAAAGGCTAACGGACAGGCATTCAGCCAGCTTGGAACAAGAAGCATTGGCCAATCTGATCGAGAGCGGCGCCTATGAGCGGCATGTCCGGCGTGTTCGCCGCCGGAACGGCCAGCGACGCGCCGCCCTCCTGTTTGTCCTGTCGGCCACCCTGGGCGACGCGGCGACGGTGGTCGGGGCTGATGCCGGACTTCACGTCGTCATCTGGCTGAACCGGGTGCCAAGAGCGCGTGAGGACGCGCTCGTCGCACGGGCGCATGTGGCGGGTCTCGGCGTGTACCCCGTAACTCCCCTGTATGCCCCCGCTCTGGCGGCAGTCCGTCCTAACGCGGCAGGGCTGGTGATGGGCTATGCAAGCCTTGACGAGCAGGCCATCGAGCAAGGCGTGTTGACGCTCAAAGAGGTTCTTGAAACCTTCGGTGCTGAAGAGAACGGAAGTCGTGCATCAACTTAGGCCTAGTGACCGCGAAGCTGTGCAGATTGGCCATCTACGCATGGGGCCTAAACCGATGCCTGTAATCATGGTGTCCGCAAACTAACCCCAGGCGGTCACTCGGCTATGGCGGTCCGCTCTCGACCCGAGTCGGTGATCAACGCGCCCGAAAGTCAGGCCCGAAAACAGCCGTTCAGGTGCGGATACCCTCCCGCGCTCGCAACCAGAACCGCCTAGCCGGCTCTTGCAGCCCGGCGTCACAAGCGTCGGCGCGCGACACCGAAGGCCGATGCGGCAACCAGCACGGCCGCACCGCCGTAAAGCAGAGACGCCGGCAGGACCGGCACCAGCAGCCCCGCCAGCAGCGGCCCGGCGCCCGCGCCCAGGTCGCGCCAAGTCGCCAGCCGCGCCAGCGCCGGCACCCGCGTCGCGCCTGGGTTGGCCGCCACCGCGACCGGCGCGGGCAAGGACTGGATCATCCCGCGCACCAGCACGACCAGCACCGCCCCTGCCCACAGCAGCCCGGCCCCCACGAGGGCGAGGCCGCCCGCCCCGATGAGCGACAACAGCACCAGCGTCCGCCGCGCCCCGTGCCGTTCGGCCAACGCGCCGCCCGCCGGCCCCAAGAGGATTTCCGCGGCATAGCGCAGGGCAAGCGCCGCCCCGGCGGCAAGGACGGCGTGGCCCGGAACCGCAGCGGCTGCCAGCGCCGACAAGCCAAGCACGAACAGGCCATCAAACGTCAACCCTTGCACAAAGGACCACACGTCCAGCCGGGACGGCAGGGCGAAGCGTGGCCCGCCCGGCGCGCGTCCGGTGGCCGCCTCCGCACCGGGTGGCAGCCGGAGCGCGAACGGCGCGGCGAGCAACGCCGCGGCGCCCAGCACCAGGAAAGCAGGACACAGTCCCGCCACCTGCGACAGCAGGGCGCCCCCGAGCAGCCCCAGCATGGGTCCCGTGGCGATGACCGCGCGCGAGCGCCCGCTGCGCCGGGCCGCGCCCGCCGGTTCGGCCGTGGTCATGGCCTGCGTTGCGATGTTCAATGCCGCAAAGCACATCCCCCAAAGCAGGCGCGCGAGCAGCAGCGCCCACAAGCCCGAGAGCAGGGCATAGCCGAATGCCGCCAGCGCCGACCCGAAGGCCGCGAGCAGGCAGGCCAGGCGAGGGCCGCGCCGGTTATAGAAGCGCGCCACCCAGCCATAGCCCGCGATCCGCACCAGGCGGTTGGCCGCCAGCAGCAGCCCGGCCTCGCCCAGCGTCACGCCGAAGGCGGCATGGTGCAGCGGCAGCAGCAAGTAGAGCAGCGTGTCGGCGGGCAGGGCGAGGCCCTGCACGAGCGAGGCGTCCCACGACGCCCGGTCTGCGGCAGGGGCGTCCATCGCTGCTACCGGCCTTCGCAAGGCCGGCCCGTAGGCCGCGGACCTTCTCGACGGTGCCGGCGAGCTGGCGAAGCTGCCTTCGAGTGCTGCCTGATGCGCTGTCACCGGAACACTGCCCAGCACATCACTGTCCTCCGGGGCCGCAGGGATTGGGCACTTGGCCGTCACTGCACCGGCTCATCCTGGAACGACGCCAGGCTCTGGCGACGCCGGTCCACAACCAGGCGGGTCACATCGGGGCGGGCGTAGTGCCCGGCAAGGTCGAAGTTCTGCCGCTCACGCCGCACCTCGCGGTGGTCCAGCGTCGCCACGACCAGGTGCTCCCGCCCTGTCACCGGCGGCACCACCCACGCTCCATCCGGCCCGGCGATGCACGACCCGCCATCAGCCAGCACGTCCGGGCACCGGTCCAGCATGGCCGCCGCCGGGGTGCCCGCCGGCACGTCCTCGCGGCGCATCAGGCCAGACACCGCCAGCACGTAGCTCCGCCCCTCCCTGGCCAGGAAGCGCGTCGTGTCACCGGTGTTGCGGAGGCTGCCCGGCCACAGTGCCACGTGCAGGTCCTCGCCCTGCGCGTAAAGCGCGGCCCGGGACAGCGGCATCCAGTTCTCGTAGCAGTTCAGGCCGCCTGCGGTGAACGGGCCAACGGGATGCACCTGCAGTCCGTGCCCGTCGCCGGGCGCCCAGCTCAGCCGCTCCTCGTAGGTCGGCAGCAGCTTGCGATGGACCGACGCGACCTTGCCATCGGCGCCGACGTGGACGCGGGAACAATAAACGCTGTGCCCGCCCCGGTCGGCCGGGCGCTCGATGGTGCCCAGCATGACGGCAATGCCGAGCCGGGCGGCGGCGGCGCAGACGCCATCTAGATGGCCGGCTTCCACCTGGACAGCTTGGTCCAGGTAGTGGGCATGTATGTCTTTCTGCAAACCGGACTCGAAGCGCGCCCCGTCCGTGTGCTCGATCCAGAACGGGTAGCCCGGCACCAGCGCCTCTCCGAACGCCACGAAGCCGCAATCCGCAGCAGCGGCCCGCCCGATCCAGTCCACAACCTTTGCGAGCGTGGCTTCGCGGTCAAGCCACACCGGGGCGATTTGGGCCAAGCCCACCGTCAGCTTGTCTCGGTTATTGGCTGACATGGCTTCGTCCTCTCGTCCCAGGTGGCTTGCCGGCGAGTATGGGATGGACCAGCATCGGTCCAATTAATCTTTGTGATAGGCTGCTATCGTGTTTCCTAATGTCAGCGTTGTGCAGCTACGGTGTTTCCGTGGAGTTGCCGAGCAGGGCAGCTTTACCGCCGCCGCCGACCACCTTTGCATGTCGCAGTCCGCCGTGAGCCAGGCTGTCGCGCTGCTGGAGCGGACCCTGGGCGTGCCGTTGCTGCTGCGCGGGCGCGACGGCGCCACCTTGACCACGGCAGGCGCCACGGCGCTCGCCGAGGTACGGGCGGCGCTGGCCGCGGTTGAGCGGCTCGCGGCCTGCATGGCCTCCCCCAAGACGCTGAGCGGGCCGCTTCGTGTTGGCGTCGTGCAGAGCGCGGCGGTGCGGCTTCTGCCTGGGTGGCTGCGGCGGCTGCGCGCCGGGCATCCCGGCATACGGGTAGCGCTGTACGAGGGCAAAGATACGGAGATCATGGATTGGGTGCTTGCCGGCGTCGTCGAGGTCGGCATCACTAGCCGCACCCATGCGGACCTGGTGGCCCAGGCCGTGTTCGAGGACGACTACGTGGTCGTGGTGCCAGACGGGCACGCATTAGCCAGGCAGGGGAGCATCAGCCTGCAGCAGCTCCATGGCCAGCGCATGTTGCTGTCCGGCGGCGGGTGCGAAACGCTGATCGAGGAGTTGCTGGCCGCGGCGGGAAGCCACCCGGAGATCATTTGCGTCGTGCGCGACAACGCGACCCTGGCCAGCATGGTGCGTGAAGGGTTGGGGCTGACGATCATGCCGGAACTTGCCCTGCCGGAGAACCACGACGGGTTGGGAGTGCTGCGGCTGCGGCCAAGCCTGCGCCGGACCTTGCACCTTCTCACCAGGCTGCCGGACGCGCTTGGGCCGGTTGCCATGGCGTTCACAGGCGTGGCTCAGGGCGCGGAGCCTCCGAGATGATGCTTGTCCGCCAAACGAACCCTGGCGGACAGCGGGCCGCTCGTTGCCTATGTTGGATGCTGCTGCAAAACCCACATTCTGCGGTGCTATACCCTGTTCAGGTCAGAACCCGAAAATCCTTGGGCGAGATGATGCGGAAGTTGTCGGTTACCGCATCGCAATAGGCATTCCACTTTCTGGGCACCTCCTCACGCAGGAACCCCAGGATCGC
>JAABUQ010004682.1_pt1 | contig 23028 bp, 16 predicted proteins | sample 5560001 | NCBI WGS metagenome assembly JAABUQ01 (sample SAMN10711888, study PRJNA513371) | rock metagenome | isolation source: Antarctica rocks | place: Antarctica: Victoria Land, Finger Mt nord | collected 2015-12-18 | reverse complement strand
GCCCTGGAACAGCCGGACGGTGCCGGTGGACTGGCTGACGACGACGGCCAGGGCGCGCGTGACGTTGGTGATCGCCGCGGCGGCCCAGTGGCGGGTGCCCAGCCCTTTGGGGAGGGTTAACCCGGTGGCCGGCGCGTCGATGATCCGGCAGGCGGCCTCGACGGTGCCGTCGCGGGCCACGACGAAGCCGCCGTCCATCTGGGCGATCTCCTTGATCGCCTCGCGGACGCGGGGGTCGCGCAGGTTGCGCTCCTTGCGCAGGTATCCTTTGAAGGGGTCGAACCCCAGGGTGCGTGAGCGTTTCAGGACGTCACGAGGGTCGCCCACGACGATCAGGGTGCCGACGGGCTTGCCCTCGCGGCCTTCGCGGCCGATCTCCACGGCAACGTCGACGACGGCCTTGAGGGTCTCGAACGGGACGGAGGTTTCCAAGGCGCGGAGGTCCCTGGCGGTGAGGCGCTCCAGGTGCTCGCCCAGGCGGACGACGCTGAGGGAGTCGAGCGTCTCGGCCTCGAAGCCGCAGTACAGGACCACCACCCGGGCGCCGGCGGCGAGGTGGTCGTTGGCGACGGCCTCGATCAGCGCCAGGGTGATGCGCTCGATGATGGCCGCGTCGGTGGGTTCGACCTCCAGCGGCACCAACCCAGCCTCGCGGACGGCGTCGCGCTGGCGGGGCGCGGTGACGGCCACCAGCACGGGGACCTCGCCCGTGGCGGCGCGGACGGCGGCCCAGTCCATCGGCCCTTCGGGAAGGACCAGGAGGCCCGACCCTCCCAGGGCGGAGGCGGCGTCGCGGCCCAGGCCCAGCAGGCCCGTCACCGCCTTGCTCGGCGTCGTCGTCGTCAAGGCGGGCCGCCTCTCTGCTCCTGCGAGGGGCGAACGCGAATGGGCGTCCCGATGTTTCGGATCGCGACGGACTCTGGAATCAAAGGGCCCGGCAAGGTAACAGGCCCCGGCCCCCCTTGCCAAGGGCGCGTTGCCGCAATCTGCCGCGGATTCAGGGCGGCGTCGCCGGCCGCGCCCACTTCGCGGCGAGCTTTGCCGCGTCGGTCCGGTTGACCCGGTAGATCAGGATGGAGTGGCCTACCTGGGCGATCGGGGCAAGGTCCGCGAAGTAGGCAAACGCCCCCGGCTTCGCGTCGAAGGGCGCCCAGGCGGTCCGGTCGTAGACCCGCCAGGGCAGGCCCCGCATCAGCGAGGCGCTCACGGCGTAGAGACCCGGCGGGGGGGGCGAACTGGCCCCGGGGCTCCGGGGGCCCCCGTCCTGCCAGCTCCCCGGCAGCGCTGGCGGCAGCGACCAGTCGAACACGTCGCCGCGAAGGTTGAAGACCTCCGGGTTGATCTGCCCGAAATACGCCAGCCCGATCCGCTCGCCGGGCGCATGCTTCCGCGCCCACTCCCGCAGGCCCACGAGGTCCTGGCCCCAGTCGAGGTTGCTGTCGATCAGGTGCTCCGACCCGCGCCCCGGCCCGCCCGAGGCCCAGTTGAACGACGCCAGGTACGACGGGTGGATCATCGCCGTGGCCAACGCCGTCGCCCCCAGGCCCGCGCTGATGCCCGCAATGGCCAGGCGTCGGCGGGTGCGTTCCCGACCGGCCGCCCACGGCACCAGCTTGCCGGTGAAGACGAAGACATAAGGGAACATCGGCAACACATAGCGCAGGCCGAGGTTGATGTCGGTCCCGAAGCTCATGACGCCCAGCACCGCCGCCGGCACCAGCAGCAGCGCCCCCTCGTCGGCCCAGGCGGCGCGGGGCCGTCGCGTCGTCGCCAGGATCACCAGGGAGAGCGCGGCCAGGATCAGCGTCCCCTCCGGGACCTTGTAGGCCAGGGCCAGGGTGTAGTAAGACCACCAGCCGGTTTCGCGGAGCTGCCCGTCGAGGAAGACCGTGTAGCCCGTCCATTCGCCGTCGGCCGGCCGGGGCCCCGCGCCGGGAGGCCGGAGCCAGAGCTTGGGGATGCCCTCGGCCTCCAGCTTCTGAAGGTCGAACCCGATCAGGTAGTACGCCGGCAAGGGGGCGGGGAACGAACCGAGGGCGGTCCCCCGGAAGCGGTTGACCCGGTGGTGCCAGGCCAGTCGCAACAGGGCGTCGCCGTTCGCGGGGACGACGGGCCGAGCCTCGGGCCTGGTCAGGGTCGAGCAGGCGAACTCGAAGTCGCCCAGCGGCCGACCGACCCCCTCGAAGCCGTAGCCCAGGTCGATCGTCAGGACGCACAGGGCGACAGCCCCCGCCCCACGGCCGATCGCCCCGGCCAGCCGCGCGCGCCGGCCGTCCCTCGGGCGGGCGAGCGTCTCGTGGAGCAGCCAGATCAGGGACCACAGGCCCGGCAGCAGCAGCATGCTGAACTTCGAGAGCTGCGCCAGCCCCAGCGCGACGCCGACTCCCGCCGCGCCCGGCCACGAGGGCCGCCGCAGCGAGCGGGTGAAGGCATAGGTCGCGCCGAACCCCAACACGGTCGCGCCCACGTCGGTCGTCACCAGCCGGGCGTGCGCCAGGATGTTCGGGCAGAGACACCAGAGCGCCAGGCTCAGGAGGCCCCCCCCGTCCCCATACAGCCGCCGCGACCACAAGAAGACCACCAAGCCTCCCAGCACCGAGAAGGTGGGCATCGCCAGCCGGGCGGCGCCGAAGATCTCGAAGTAGCGCGTGGCGTTCTGAAAGGCGAACTCATGCGCGAACCCCGCCTTGTTCGGGTACGGGCCCCGCCAGTACGGCCCGTGGTAGAGCCGCTCCGTCCGCGGCGCGGACGCCAGCGCCGGCAGGGCGGCGACCAGCTTCACCAGGGGCGGGTTGTGGGGATACAGCTTGAACGTCCCGGTCTGCCAGTACGAGATCCCCGCCGGCAGGTGGATGACCTCGTCGACCGTGGGATTCTCTCGCGGAAGGCTCGACGCGGCCAGCGCGTAGTGCGTGCCCAGCAGCGCGACGACCGCCAGGATCAGGCGAGGGGTCGCGAGTCTCGGCCGGGGTGGCTCCGGCTCCGGCACGGCCTGGCGTCGGGGCAACGGGAGACTCCGGGCGTCAGGGTTTGGCGGGCGCGGGGGGCTCGGGCGTGGCGATCTTGCGGAGGACCTGGGCGTTGTCGGCCCGCCAGAGGAAGACCGCGCCGTCGGCGCCTCCGGCCGCGACGCGGGTGCCGTCGGCGGAGACGGCGACGCCGAAGACGTAGTCGGTCGGGCCGGCGAAGGTCTTCTCGACGTTGCCGTTCTCGGCGTTCCAGAACCGCACGAGCTTGTCGCCGGAGGCCCCCGCCACCTGCGGCTTGCCGGGCAGCCAGCGGACGGCCGTGACCTGCTTGCCCGCTGGCTGGGACGTCTTGAGCTGCTCGCCCGTCTCGTAGTCCCACACCTTCAGGACGCTGTCGGCGCCCCCCGTCACCAGGCGCTTGCCGTCGGCGCTCCAGTCAACCGCCTGGACGTGGTGGGTGTGCCCCTCGAACGACCTCGGCTCCCCCTCCGTGGCGAGGTTGACCACCTTCAAGAACTTGTCGGCCGCCGCGGTGGCGAGCTTGGTGCCGTCGGGGCTGAACCGGACGCCGAAGACCGTGTCGGAGTGGAGGTTGTCCCAGGTGCGCACGAGCTGGCCCGACGCGGCGTCCCAGAGCTTGACCTCGCCGGAACGCGAGGGCTCGCCGCCGCCGGTGGCGACCAGGCGGCCGTCGGGGCTGAAGTCGATGGCCAGGACGCGGAAGGCGTGCGGGCCCAGCGGCTTCGACTCCGACCACGACCCCCGGAAGGCCCACGTCTTGAGCGTCCTCGACGCCGAGGCCGTCGCCAAGGCCCCGTCCGCCAGGAACGCCACCGCGAGGGCCGGCTGGATCGGCTCGTCCTTGGGCGAGGAATGCCCGAAGGCGATGACCCCCTGACCTGTCGCGGCCTCCCAGACCTTGATCCCGCCGTCGGCCCCGGCCGTCGCCACCCGGTCGCCCGCGGGCGCGAACGCCACCCCGGAGACCGCGCCGGCGTGGCCTGCGAGCGTGCGGGCGAGCTGGCCCGACCCGAGGGCGAACAGCTTCGCCGTCTTGTCGGCCGAGCCGGTGAGCAGCCAGTCCCCCTTGGGGCCGACCGCGACGGCCAGGACCGGCCCGCCGTGCCCGGCGAAGGCGCGCACTTCGTGGCCGTCGGCGAGGTCCCAGAGGCGCGCCACCCCGTCCTGGCCGCCAGCGACCACGCCCCGGCCGTCGGGCGTCGCCGCGACCGCCGACAGCGGGCCGCCCGGCCCTGTCAGCACGAGCGGGGTCGGCTCGACGGGGGGCGTCGTCGCTTCTGGGACGGCCCAGACGCGGACGGTGCCGTCGGCCGAGGCCGAGGCGACGCGGTGGCCGTCGGGCAGGAAGGCGACCCCGAAGACCGGCCCGGTGTGGCCCTTGAGCGCGGCGCGGAGCGTCCCGCCGGGGAGGTTCCAGAGGCGGACCACGCCGTCAACGCCGCCGGAGGCCGCGACCTGGGCGTCGGCCGTTGCGGCGAGGGCCAGCACGGGCGCGGGGTGGTCGATCTTGCGGACTTCCTTCCCTTCGGCGGCGTCCCAGAGGCGGATGGTGCGGTCGGCGCCGCCGGAAAGGAACGCCTTGTGGCCGGGCAGGGGGGCCAGAGCCTTGACCTGGTCGCCGTGGCCCGTGAACGTCCTCGACTCGCCGCCGCTCGGGAGGTTCCACACGGTGACGACCTGATATCCGCCCGCGGCCAGTTTGCGGCCGTCGGGGCTGTAGCGGACCGACTGGACGATGTCCTTGTGGCCGGCGAGCGTGGCGATCTCCAAACCGGAGTCGGCGTCGAAGACCTGCACGAGGTTGGCCCTCCCCGCGGCGATCCGCCGGCCGTCGGCCGTCATGTCGAGCGCCACCACCGGCGGGATGCCCGGCGGCAGCGTCCCCAGCTCGATCGGCTTGGCGGCCTCGGCGTTCTCGGCCGAGTCGTCCTTCGCGCCGGCGTCGATCCAGAGTTTCAACAGGCCGAGTTCCGCGGGCGTCAGCGGCTTCGCGTCCTTTTTGTCCGCGGGCGGCATGACCGGCTCGACCCGGTGCGCGGCCATCGTGAACAGCAGGCTTTCCTCGGCCTTGCCCGGCACCAGCGCCGGCCCGCGCTTGCCCCCCTTGAGCATGCCGGCCACGTCCTCCATCATCAGCTTGTTCTCGGCCAGCGCAGAGCCGTGGCACCCGACGCATTTCGCGTCGAGCAGGTCCGACACCTCCTTCGCATAGCTGACCGGCTCCTTGCGCGTCGGGGCCGCCACCGCGATCGGCGTCGGTTTCGGTTTCGGCTTCGCAACCGCTTCCGGCGCCGCGGACACGGCCGGGGCCAGCAGGAGGAGCAGCAGGAGCGGTGCGGGTCGCATCATGGGGTCCCTCCGTCTTATCGCACGGCATTTTCGGATGGAATTAATGAAAAAATGCGTCGAGCTGTCATGCGAACTCCTCGAAGGGCCGGGGTGGCTGGGGTCTGTACCCAGACCCCGGTCTTGCCCACCCGAGCGGGGACGGACGCGCGGCATGGGCATCGAAATCTCTCGTCAATGCCTTGGCATTTGTAGGGCGTAGGAAAGACGCCATCCCCACTTCGAGAAAAAAGATCGGCGTATTTCCTACGCCCTACGGGGCTCCGATCGTGACGGCCAGCGGTTCGTCGACCTCGACCGCCTCCTCGCCGACCTTGCCGGCGGCGCGGACGGCCAGGCCGGCGGCGGGACCGGCGGGGCTGTCGGCGGCGGCCTGGATGACGAACTTGGCGGCCTTGGCGTCGGCCGCGACGACCACGGGGGCGGCCGACAGCTTCGAAGGCGCGGGGGCGGCGAGCGTCAGGGTGACCGCGCCGGCGAAACCATTTTGACGGTTGACGGCAACCTCGATCTCCAGCGTCGCGCCGGCCTTCAGGGCGCCGCCCTTGGCATCGATCGCCAAAGCGACCGGGGCCGGGCGGACGGTCACGGTGATCGGGTTGGAGGGCGCCGTGACGGCGACGTTCGGGCGTTCCTTGGCGGCGGGGTCCTTGTGGAAGGGGACCGGGCCGGTGCCGCGCAGGACGAAGGAATACACGCCCGGTGGCACGGTCTTGGGCAGCAAGAGCGGGAGGGAGGCCGCGTTCGCCCCCTTGGCGATCGTGATGGGGGGGACGGTCATGGTCGGCGGGAGGTCGGTGGCGGCGACCTGCACCGGCTCGACGACCCCTTCGGAACGCGCGAGGGTCAGCTCCAGGGGAAGCTGATGCCCCTGGCCAACGAGCCAAACGGCGGGCGCGGCGGTCAGGCGGAAGCCCGGCTGGTCGCGGATGGCGACGACGAATCCGCGCGTGAGGCGGGCCGTCGCGAACGTCGGGCCGCCGGCCGGGTTCACGGGCGGGGGCCGGGTCATCGAGCCCGCCAGCGCTTCGCGCTCGACGCCGGGGGGCGGGCCGACGCCCTCGGCGCGGCCGAACAGGCGGGCGATGCCGGCGATCGGCCGGGCGCCGTCGGCCGCGGCGAAGACCACCGGCGCCTGGAACTGGCCGGGGCCGATGACCACCGGGTCGCACGAGACGCCCGGCGGCAGGTCGCGGGCCTCCACGCGGATCAGGCCGGCGAAGCCGTCGAGCCGCGCCGCCAGCAAGCTGGCCGACGCCCTCCCGCCCACACGCAGGGTCAGGCCGTTGGGCTGCTTGGCCGAGTCGGGCGCCACGAAGAGGCGGAAGTCGGGGCGCTCCGGGCGGATGTTCAGGCGATAGATGAGGCGGGGATCGCCGCGACTGGTCTTGTACAGGTCGTTGATGACCACGAAATAGATCCCGTCCGCCGGCACCACCCAGCGCACCGCCGCGTCGACGGTCGCCGCCGGGAAGCGGGGCCCGAAGCCGGGGTCGGCCAGGTCGTCGCCGGTGGCGAAGATGTTCGGCGGGCCGGTCGCCGGCGCGTCCTGGATCACGAACGTCGGGTCGGCCTGCGATCCGAGGCGCTGGGCGGTCGCCTCGATCCACCAGACGGCCCCCTTGGCCGCCTGGAAGCGGTAAACGTCCACGTCGCCGACGGCCCCGAAGGTGCCGGTCAGGTCGCAGGGCAAGGCGACCTCCTGCGCGTGCGCGGAGTCGTCGTTGGGCTCGCGCTCCAGCGTCACCGGGTCGGCCGCCTCGGCGAGGAAGACCGGCTCGGATAACCCCGAGGGGCCTGGCAGGCGGACCTCCGCCCCCAGGCGCGACGCCGCCCACGACGGGACAAAGTCGAGGCCGGGGGCGAGGACGGTCGTCGGGGTGATCGCCACCGGCCGCCGATCCGCCGGGACGGGCGCACCGGCCTCGCCCATGTTGCGGCCCAGGATCGTGAAGTTCGCGGCCGTGCCGGGCACCCCGGAGGCCGGCACGATCGCCTCGGGCCAGGGGCCGTCGTGCAGCGTCAGGCGGTAAACGTGGTCGGGCGTGCCGCTGTACGTCACGTCATGGACCTTGGCGAGATAGGCACCGTCGGCGGGCAGGGTCAGGTCGAGCACCGGGTCGGAACCGCGGACATCGTGGGCCTCGGCGATCTCGGCGCCATCGGGTCCGTAGACGCGGAGGGTGGCGTCCATCGGGCTATCGAGGCGCTCGGCGGCGAGGTCCAGGACGACCCGGCCGCCCGCCTTGCCCTCGAAGCGGAAGAAGTCCACGTCGGCGGGGGCCTGCGACCGCCCGTTGGCCACGGAGTTGATCGTCAGCGGGGAGGCCGTCGCGGGCGTGTCGTTGGGCTCGACCTCCGCGGTTTCCGGGCGGTCGCCGACGGCGAAGGCTCGCGGGTTGGTCACCCCCAGCGGGCCGAGCACGCGGACGTCGTGCAGGCCGACCGGCACGCCGGGCGCCACGGCGACCACCATCGCCCCGCCCTTGAGCCGGAAGGCCCGGAACCCCGGGTGGTCGAACCAGAGGCCCTCGGCGCCCTCCAGGTTGTCGCCGACGGGCTGGATCGTCACCGACTCGCCCGCCCGGCCGCCCGCCGGGTAGACCGAGCGCAGACCCGGCTGCGGCAACTGGGCGCGGGCCGTCGCGGGGCCCATCGCCGTCGCCAGGGCGATCGCCATTGCGGCGCGGTGGGGAATCGGCATGGCAGGGCCTCTTCGCGGGGCGAGCAGGGCGGGGCAGGGCAGGGCGGGGCGGGAGAGACTGACCGCGGGCGGCGCCGGTTCGGGTCGCGGGAAGACCCCTCGCGATTCCATCGTAGCGAGCCGGCGAAGCCGGGTCGAGAACCTTGAGGCGGGATGCGGAATCCTCTGGGGGATATCCCTCTGGATTCTGGAGCGGGATGACGGTTCCCGGGTGGCCCGAAGAAGGTCGGGGACTCTCCAGGATCGAAAGCGATGCCCTCCGGGTGGCCGTGGTTGCTCGCCCACCCGCGCGGGAGGAGGCCGGGGCGAGCACGGGTGGGCCAGCCACCCGTGTCCCCCGGACCCGTTCCGCCGTTACCGGAAAAGGCAGGATACCGGGACGGCCTTACTTCGGCTCGTCCTTCTTGGGCTCGTCCGCCTTCGCCTCATTCTTGGGGGCGTCGGCCTTGGGGGCATCGTCCTTCTTGGCGTCGGCCTTGGGGGCGTCGTCTGTCTTCTTGGGCTCATCCTTGGGGGCATCGTCCTTCTTGGCGTCTTCGTCCTTCTTGGCGTCAGCGGCTTTCTTCTCGTCGGCGGCCTTCTTCTCGTCGTCGGCCTTCTTCTCGTCGGCCTTCATCTTGGCCTCATCGGCGGCTTTCTTCTCGTCGGCCTTCATCTTGGCCTCATCGGCGGCTTTCTTCTCGTCGGCCTTCATCTTGGCCTCATCGGCAGCCTTCTTCTCGTCGGCCTTCATCTTGGCCTCATCGGCAGCCTTCTTCTCGTCAGCGGCCTTCTTCTCGTCGGCGAGTCGCTTTTTCTTCGCGTCGGCGGCTTTCTGTTCGTCGGCGGCTTTCTGTTCGTCGGCCTTCATCTTGGCCTCATCGTCGGCTTTCTTCTCCTCGGCGGCCTTCTTCTCGTCGGCCTTCGTCTTGGCGTCTTCGTCCTTCTTGCCGTCCTTGGCCTTGCGGGCCTCTTCGATGTACTTGTTCAGGACGGCCGCGCGCTGGTCATAAAGGGTCTTGAGGCCCTTGGAGGGGTGGACGATGCGCACGTCGTTGGTGGGGTTGTATTTGGCGTCCGTCTTGCCGAAGCCGGTGAACCAGGCGCCGAAGACCTCGGGGCTGACGCCGTCCTTGTTCTTCAGGGCGACGGCGTCGTTGGCGCGGCCGGTGGCGAGGATGTCGAGGATCGGGGGCGGGCTGATGGTGGTGTTGACGAGCCCGGCGTCCTCCGCGGCGACAATCGCCTCGGCGACGGCGCGGCGGGCGGCCTCCAGCTTCTCCTGGACCTCCTTGGGGATGGGTGTCTCGGAGGTGGAGGCTTCCTTGGCGTCGGCCTTGGGAGCTTCCTTGGCGTCAGCCTTGGGGTCCTTGGAATCCTTGGGGTCCTTGGGGCCCTTGGCGTCCTTGGGGCCCTTGGCGTCCTTGGAATCCTTGGCGTCCTTGGAATCCTTGGCGTCCTTGGAATCCTTGGCGTCCTTGGAATCCTTGGCGTCGACTTTTGGAGCGTCCTTGGCGTCCTGGGCGGCGACCCAGACCGGGGCCAGGGCGAAGGTCAGCGGCAGGGACAGGGCGATCATGGCGAAACGGCGCACCGGGATTCTCCTTGGCAGGGGACGTTGAGGACTGGTCTCCGACCGCGCCCGAGGGCGGGAATCCCGCCGAGTGTAACGGGCGCCTCGCCCGGTTGCCAGGGGGCAAGGCGGCGGCTCGCGGGAGGTTCCGGTCATGCCGGGTGTGCGGGATTGCCGATCTGGAAGGAACGGGCGGATCGACCCAGGCGGCTGAGCGAGGGATTTCGATGAGGCGCGAGAAACTCCGAAGGTCGCGCCGGGCCTGGCCGGCGTCGGAAGCGCTGGAACGCCGCGAGCTTCGGAACGGCAGCCACATCCGCCAGCTCGACTACCGGACGGCCGGCGGCGCGCGGGTCGACATCCGGGTTCTGGGCCCCGGCGTCCTGGATGGCACCACCGTGCGGCCCGACGGGGCCCTGGTGCTGATCTTCAGCGGGACGACCGCCGGCAGCCAGATCCGGGGCCGGGTCACGGGCGGCCCGGGGCGGGCGAAGCTGGCGGTCGTGCGCGACGCGAATTCCCCACCGGGCGACTTCAGCGGCAACGGGACCGAGCCGCTGGACCTGATCCATCTCCGCAAGTTCGACCTGATCTCCGGCGGCTCGATCAACCTGACCGGCGGCGTCACCCGGCTGGAGCTGGGCTCCGCCGCCTCAAACAGCCAGGTCCACATCCTCCCGGTGGCCCCCCCGACGACCACGACCTCGATCAGTTCCTCGGCGCCACCCACGGGCATCAGCGGCGGGCTGGTCGCCGGCACCGTGACGACCGGCTCCGGCTCCGGGATCGGGGCCACGGGCACGCCCATCGGCACCGTGGTCGGAGGGAACGCCGGCTCGGGGGGCGTCAGCGGCACCGGCAGCGTGGGGAGCATCGACGGGATCGGCGGCTTCGGCACCACGGGGACCACGACCACCACCGGCACGACCACGACCACCGGCACCACGGGCACCGGCACCGGCTCCCCCACGGGCACCGGAGGCTCGGCCACCGGCGGCGGGACGAACCCCTCCACGGGCGGCGGCACGGGCGCGAGGGGAACGGGCGCGGGGGGTACGGTCGGCGGCGGCGGCGGCGGTGGCGTGACCTTCGGGGGGCCTGGCACGAACCTCACGACCGGCACCGGGCTGACCGGCTCGACCTCCGCGGCGGGTGCCGGCGGCAGCCTGCCGGCGCTGGGGGGCCTCCAGACTCCGGGTTCCCCCAGGACCACGACCGCGACCAGCACCGCGACGACCGGCCCCAACGTCCTGATCCACCGCATCAAGGGCGCGCCGCACCCCGGGCCGGGGCTGGGCAACGCGCAGGTCTTCGGCAACGACCCGGTGGCCCAGGCTCTGATCCGCTTCGACGCCAGGACCGGCGCGGCCCTCCAGACGATCCCGCTCTCGGGCGGGGGCACCGCCGTCGCGGGGGTGGCGCTGGGCCGCAACAACGGGCGACTGGTGGCCCTGGTCAGCGACGGCCCGACGATCCGCGCCTTCGACGCCGTCACGGGCGCCCCCGCGGGCCAGTTCCGCACGGCGAGCCTGGCCGCCGCCGGGTTGAACACCATCGACGGGATCGGCTCGACCGACACCCAGACGGTCGTCAGCGACGCCTCGGCCGGGACGCTCGGGCTGGCGCAGGCGATCGACGTGACGGCCAGCCTGGCTTCCGGTCAGGCCGTCCCGCGGGGGGCGGCGTTTGCCCCGACGCGCGAGTTCGAGTTCTCCGGCGGCCTGACCGGCGTGGCGGGCTCCGACCGCATCTACGCCGCGGGTGCCGCCCACTTCGACACCTTCCAGCCCGACCTGGTGCAGCCCGGGGTGCTCGTGCTGGACGGCCGGGGGGCGGGTCCGCTGGCCGAGATCACCCGCATCGCGTTGCCCGGCAACGTCAGCGTCGGCCCGGCGGGCTCGGCCCGTGCCAATCCGTCGCAGGCGCTGGGGAGCGTCGAGGGCGACCTCGCGCGGGTCACGGGCCTCGCGAACGGGAGGAACCTTGTCGCGCTGTTCGCGCCCTCGACCACGACGACCGCCCTGATTCCCGACGGCACGGTGGCCCTGGCCGACCCCAACCGCCTGGCGGGGCTGAGCGAGTCGTTTCACCCGGAGCTGGCCGGCTCGGTGCTGGTGGACGTCCGGGGCGACCTCGGCACGTTCGCCGCCGACTCGGCCAGGGGCCTGGTCCTGAACGACTCCGGCAGGCTGAACCTGCTGCGCATCGGCACGGCCGTCGACACGACCGTCGTCGCCCGGCCGTTCCAGCATGCCTCGATCGGCAAGCGCACCAACGTCCTGATCCTGACCCCCACCCGCGCCGTCGACGGCCGCAACGGCGTGACGGTCGACCCGACCCTGCGCCCGATCGGCCCGCTGACGCTGCCCTGAGTCTTCTCAGCTCAGCGGGCGCCGCGGGAGGGGGGGGTGGCCTCGAAGCGCTTGACGAGGGTGACCTCGTTGCCGACGTCGTTGTAGCGGAACTCGTCAACGAGCCCGCGGGCGAGCATGATGCCGAATCCCCCCTCGCGCAGGCCCAACTCGTTGCGGACGTCGAGGTGGGCGACGGGGTCGTCGGGCCTGGCGGCGTGGTTGACGGCGCGGGGGTCGAAGCCGGGCCCCTGGTCGCGGATCACCAGGGTGACGCAGCTCGGGTCGATCCGGTAAGTGATGTGCAGCGGGAGCTCGTCGTTCTTGCGGTGGCCCCACTCGATCGCGTTGGAGCCCATCTCCATGACGGCCTGGCGCAGGTCCTTGACCTGGCGGTCGGTCAGCGGGGTGTGGGCGAAGAGGTCGGCCAGCAGGTCGTTGGTCTGCTGGAGATACGCCGTCCCGCCGCGGACATCCAGGACGATCTCGCCGGTGGTGCCGCGGGTGGCGTGCTCGTGCCGCCAGGCCAGCGCCTTGTCGATCGCCTCGAAGAGCTGGTCCGGGGTGAACGGCTTGGCGAGGTATCCGTTGGCGCCGACGCGCACCCCCTGGGCGTGGTTGGCCGGGTCGTTCAAGGCGGTGACCATGACGATGGGGATCAGGTTGGTCCCGCGGTCGCGCTTCAGGCGCTCGCAGATGGCGAAGCCGTCGAGGTCCGGCAGCATCAGGTCGAGCAGGACGAGGTCGGGGTCGTGCGCGCGGATGGCCTCCGGCGCCGGGGCGCCGGTGAAGACCTGGATCGGCAGGAAGCCCCGCGCCTGGACCAGGCAAGCCAGGATGTCGTTGGTGTCGCGCTCATCGTCGACGATCAGCACGGTCCGCGGCATGGTCGGCCCCGCCAAACGGAATTCGGGCGGTCGGGCGCTTCGGCCCGTCGTCGGTCATTGTCGCGCGCAACCCGTTTCCCCGCAAGCGAGCGCCGCGACGGTTCAGGCCCTCACCCGGGGGTTTTCGCCATCGAACCGGACCCTGTCGTAGACTTCGTGCAGGGGCACGGCACAAGCGATCGAGTCCAGCCGAAGCACGTCCTCGGGCCAGCTCAGCTCCGTCATGACCCAATCGTCGCCCCGGCGGGTGAACCGTTCGACCTGCATCCGGTTTTGGGCGACGAGCACGTACTCCCTCAAGGACTCCAGCCGCCGGTAGTGCGCGAACTTGTCGCCCCGGTCGTGGGCCTCGGTCGACGGGGACAGCACCTCGACGATGGCGGTCGGGTTCAGCAGCGTGTCGAAGGCGCCATCCTGAAAGCGGGGCTCGCCGCAGACAACCGAGAGGTCGGGATAGGTGTAGCTGCCCGTCGTGATGGACCAGACCCGCATGTCGCTGCCGTACGCCTCGCAGGGGCGGCCGATGAGTTGCGAGCTGATTTCGCGAGAAAGGTTCATCGCGATCAGGTTGTGCTCCCGGCTCGCGCCGGACATCGCGTAGATGAACCCGTAGTAATACTCGCTCTTGAAGTCGGCCTTCCGCTCCAGGGCGAGGTATTGCTCGGGCGTGTAGCGTGTCTTCGCGGCGGCGGTCGACATTTGACGCTCCTTCCATTGACCTGCGATCCTCCCGCTTCCGGCTCGAGAGCGGGATCATATACGAGGGCCGAGCCGTCGGTCAGGCGGTCGGTTCGGAAATTTCCGTCCAGGGTGGTCCATCACGATGGCCCCCGCTGCGCCTCCGGATTAGGCGTCAGCCCGAAGCCGCTCGATAAACTCTCGTCGCTGCGAGACGACAACGTCATAATCGCCCATCGCGATATACGACACCGGGCTGAGCTGCTCCAACTGCCCCCAAAATCGCCCCTGGATCGGGTCGAGCCAATCGAGCCCGTGCCGATCCCAAGTCGGGTCATCGCCCTTGGGAAACTCTTCGGTCGGCACGAGCGTGAAGCCGCCGTAGTTCACGAAGACCTCGGGCTGCCACTCGGGGGACGGCGGCTCATCCAGGAGATACCATTCGTCGTATTGGTCGAGCGGGATGTCAAGCCCTTTGGCAAGAGGCGGGCTGACCATGACCTTTCCTGTTTCCATCCAGCCGTCGGCTTGATCCTGGGGGCTGGGGCTGATCGGCCCGCTGTCGCAGGAAGTGATGCAGAGGCGCAATGTTGGGTGGTAGCGGACGGTCAAATCCATGAGCGAGAGCGAGGACGAGGACGCGACGAGCCAATGGAAGCGACCATGTTGCCCCGACCGGATCATGCCACCCTCCGCCACCTATTCTTGTTCTTGAGGTCCCGCGGGAAACGCCCCCGGAAGGCCGTCTTCATGGAATGGGAATCCCCCGCGGGAGCCCGAAGACCTCCTCGCGCCAGACGACCTCGGACGGCTGCCCCTCGCGGATCGTCTCGGCGAGGGCGAAGTCTTCGAGGACTTCCGCGAAGCCCTCGTCCAAGAGCGCACGCGGTTCGTGCAGTGTCTCGGCGAGCGCCTCCTTCATCGCGCGTTTGAGCGTTCCCAGGTCGGGATCGGCCGTCTCCATCGCTTCACCTGGGATCGCGGGGCCATCGTTCATCGGGACCGCGACTCCATTATGCGGGCGGAAGGCGGCGATCACACCCCCCTTTGCCCCGGCGGGGTGGCGCCCCAGCCGAGCTTGTCGCGGAGGGTCCGATAAAAGCTGTGGCCGGGGAGGCGGACCATCGGGAACGGAGTGTGGCCGCGGCGGACGGCGATGCGGTCGCCAGGCGACAGGGGGACCTGCAACTGGCCGTCGACGACCAGAGTGACGGCGCCGTCCTCGACGCGGGGGATCAGCTCGTACAGCTTGTGGGTGCCGTCGACCAGCGGGCGCTGGGTGAGCGTGTGGGCGCAGATCGGCGTCACCACGAACATGTGGGCGTCGGGCGGCAGGATCGGGCCGCCGGCCGAAAGGCTGTGGGCGGTCGAGCCCACGGGCGTGGCCAGGATCAGGCCGTCGCCCCGGTACGTCATGACGCTCTCGCCGTCGACGCAGAGGCCGACCTCCATCAGGTGAAACGGCGGCGCGGCGCGCAGGACGACGTCGTTGAAGCCGCGGAACGACCGGGCCGGGGCGCCTCGCGTCGTCAAGGTGCAGGCCAGCGTCAACAGGTTGTCAACCGTGTAGCGGCGGTCGGCCAGGTCGGCCAGGCGGTCGCGACAGGCCAGGGGGGTCAGGTCGGCCAGGAAGCCGAGCCGCCCGAGGTTGACGCCCAGCACGGGCGTCGGCGTGTCCCCCATCCTCCTGGCGGCGTGCAGGACGGTGCCGTCGCCGCCCAGGACCAGCGCGACGTCGGCCCGCAGGTCGGACAGGTCCGTCTCGGCCCCCAGGTCGATGCCCGCCAGGCGCAGGCCGGGGTACGCCGACATCGCGGTGGCCAGGCGGTCGGCCTCGGGCGGGACCTCCGGCTTGGTCCCGTTGCCCAGGATGGCCACCGACAGCGGCGGAACCGGGGTGGGTGCCGTTGCCGGTGCGGGCGCGGCGGCGTTCGCGGGCATGCACGCCCCTCCGGGGGTTCGGGTCGAGCCGGATCTGCTTTGCCCCAATAACCCGTGCATTGAGGCGGGGGATGGGAGTAGACCGACCGGGTTCCGAGGCAAAGCTCTCGAGAACAACGTGCGAACCTGGGCGATATTGCTTGAGGAATTGGCTGTTCCCGGGTGGCCGATCGATTACCGTCCTGGCCTCTTGAGAACCAAGTCGTGCCGCAACCTAATTGTCTCAGGGACTAACAACTGGTCTAGCGCATCGTAAGAAAGAGCGGCGAACGCCAAGCGGACGTGGAGGGGTTGTTTGGTTTCCTCATTCCATGCATTTTTTATCAAATCCAAGTTTTTATTTAATAATGCTATGCGGATATTTTGAATTCTGGGCATTACATAATGTTCAATATGTTCATCGTAATGATCGATAAGTCTCGGTTGATCGAGCCCCGCGACCTTGATGGTCGTCGCACCCTTGATGCTGCCGCTCCGAGGGAATGGCAGCCAATGTTCTCGGCCCCTGACACACATGAGTCTAAATTGAATGTGGTCGATCGGATCTTCGAAAAACGGATCAATGAGGAGCGGGATTTCCTTGCCGGGGGGCATTTGATGTGCAGCTAGGGGAGTGCTCCCCGTTCGAAGCGGAAAGAGCCCTCGCTTATGGGAGCGATTGCACGGCGCGCATGAGAACATTAGGTTCTCCCAAGTCCATGCCAGCCACCAGTAGCCCGATTTGTCGGCTGATCCCGGCATGCGGTCGGCCTCTGCTTTTGGCCGGTAATGCTCCACGTCGTTGTAGGGGTGTTGAACCTTGAAATCGCAGAAACAGCATTTGTAAAATTGGCTTTTCCAGAGCTCTTCACGGACGACCGAATAACGGACACCGATCTCGTCACTTGTTGGCGCCTTGTTGGCCGCGATCGATCCCACTCGTGCGAGTTCATCAATCCTCACTTGGAGAAGTATTGCGGGCTCGGCACCGCGATCCATGCGGATCATTGGAGGGACTCCCTCGCTACCGGCTCCCATTCGGGCAACACATCGTACGCTTGGAGGTCTACTCGAAGCCTGGATATCTCGGCTTCCTCCTCGTCTGATCGGTAAGGGTTGCTTGTAAGGTAGCCGTATTTCTGCAATGATTTCCCGATGTCCTTAGGATAGAGCCCGTCGATCCCGAAGAATGCCTCGTACAACTCGCTGCCCGTCATGACGGCTGGCGATTCCTCCACCTCCTCGACGACCACTGATCCTTGTTCATTCTGCCGGACCCTGCGTATCTCGTCCTTCCGCAGGCCCGGCAGAATCATTGGGGAATGGGTCGTCACCACGAACTGAATCCTGGGGAATGTCACCTTCAACGCCTGGATCAAATTGACTTGCCACGACGGGTGCAGGTGGATATCGATTTCGTCAATGAGGACGAGCCCTTCCATCTTGTCCAAGTCGATGTCGCGTTTGGCATCCCAGAACATCTGTCCGATCAGGTCGGCGATCCAGGCGATCGTGGCCTGGTAGCCCTGGGAAAGCCAGGTGGCTGGCACCTTTACGGCCGCTCGTCCGGCCTCGAAACTGAACCGATCCCCGAGAATGAGGTGCTTGGCCGTGGTCGCTCCGCCGTGGCCCCGCAACTCCAGATCCTTGATCTTGGGCAAGATCCTGGAATTATTCAGCAACGCCTTCTTTAGATGTAATGCATAGGATCTCACTTCTTGCTTCGTGTCGAAGAGGTCGGCGAAGCCGGTCGCCTCGATCGGTCCCTTATCGAATAGCGGCGCCAATCTCTGGAACGCGGGGTCCGTCAGGTTCGGGGCGTTGTTCGGGGCGGGGAGTTTGCGATCGACTCCGTATCCGGCGACGAACCAGCCCGAGAGATTTTTGGCTCGGGCTTGGATCACAGGGTCATTCATAAGCCATTGAAAGAGTTTTTCCATCTTTTCAGCCGATACATCCCGTTGCCCGTTCCCGCGAACATCCTCCTCCTGCTCGAACTTCGAGAAACCAGTCAGGACAAAATTGCCCGGCGGCACGGATAACTTGGATATCAATCGAGGGGGAGCGTCGGGTTTGCCCTCCAGGCGTGGATAAATCCTCTCCGGATGTCCCAGAGCCCCGAAAGAAAATTCCGCCACGATAGTTCCCGTCGATTGCGGCGTGCGCCGATCGGGCAACGATGGCACGTCGGCGAGCTGGTTTGCCCGATCCCTGCCGCTCGCGGCCAGCGCGATACTCTGCAGGATCGTCGTCTTGCCCAGCCCATTCTCCCCGACGAGGACCGTCCACATCCGTTCCTCGTCCCCGCGCAGGAACGAGAGCCGAACGTCCTTGAGGAGTTTGAGGTTGCGAATATGAACATTTCGAACGTACATGTGAATAATCCGCCTCAGCCGACCCAGCGGCCGTCGGCGACGGCGTCGGTGGCGATCGGCAGGCCCACGGCCCTGGCCAGCTCCAGCGCGGACGCGGTGATGCCGTCGACGTCGAGGCCGACCTCGGCGAGCTGCTCCTCGCGCTCGGCGTGCATGATGAAGCGGTCCGGGAGGCCGAGGCGGCGCAGGTGCGCCGTCGAGAGGCCGGCGTCGCTGGCCGCCTCCAGCACGGCGGAGCCGAACCCGCCGGCCAGGCTGCCCTCCTCGACCGTCAGGACGAAGCCGCACTCCTCGATCGCCTTCAGCGCGGTCGCCTTGTCCAGGGGCTTGGCGAACCGGGCGTTAACCACCCCGACGCGCAGGCCGTGCTGCTGCTTCAATCGCTCGGCGGCCCGCAGGCAGGTGCCGACCAGCGTGCCGCAGGCGAGGAAGACGCCGTCGGTTTCCCACTCCAGGATCTCGGCCTGCCCCAGCTCGATCGGCTGCGCCTCGCGCTCGATCGTTTCCAGGGCCGCCTTGGGGTAGCGGATCGAGACCGGCGAGGTGTGCGCCAGGGCGAATTCCAGCATCGGCGGCACGTCCTTGGCGTCGCCGGGGGCCATGACGACCATGTTGGGGAAGATGCGCATGTACGCCAGGTCGTAGGTGCCGTGGTGCGTGGGCCCGTCGGAGCCGACCAGGCCGGCGCGGTCCAGGGTGAAGACGACGGGCAGGTCCTGGAGGGCGACTTCCTGGAAGATCTGGTCGAAGGAGCGCTGGAGGAACGTGCTGTAGATGTCGACCACGGGCCGGGCGCCGGCCTTGGCCATCCCCGCGGCGAAGGCGACGGCGTGCTCCTCGCAGATGCCGGTGTCGAAGAAGCGATCGGGGAACGTTTGACGGATCTTCTGGAGTTTATTCCCCTCGCACATCGCGGCGGTGAGGACCGCGACCTTGGGGTCGCGCCGCATGGCGTCGAAGAGGGCGGCGCTGACGGAGTCGGTGTACGCCTTGCCGGAGGAGACCTTCAGCGGGATGATGCCGTCGCCGGCCGCCTGGAAGGGGGCGGGGGCGTGGTACTTGACCGGGTCCTTCATCGCCGGCTCGAACCCGTGCCCCTTGTCCGTCAGGACGTGCAGGAGCACCGGCCCGTCCATCGCCTTGACCCGCTCCAGGTAGGCGCGCAGAGTCTTGATGTCGTGGCCGTCGATCGGGCCGATGTAGGTGAAGCCCATCTCCTCGAAGAGCATGCCGCCGTGGAGCGACGCCTTGACCGCGTCCTTCATCTGCTGGAGCCAGCGGTCGGCCTGGTCGCCGACCAGGGGGATCGCGGGCAAAAGCTTGCGCACCTTTTTGTTCAGATCATTGTAGATCGGCGCCATGCGGGCCTTGTCGAGGTAGTAGGCCAGGCCGCCGACGCGCGGGCAGATCGACATCTTGTTGTCGTTGAGGATCATCGTGAACTTCTTGCCCAGCCCGGCGGCGTTGTTCATCGCCTCGAAGACGAGCCCGCAGGGGAAGGCGCCGTCGCCGATGACCGCCACGGAGTGCCGCTCGGGGCGGCCCAACAGGTCGTCGCCGGCCTTCAGGCCCAGCGCCGTCGAGGGGGCGCAGCCGGCGTGGCCGGTCATGAACAGGTCGTAAGGGCTTTCGGCCGGGTTGGGGTAGCCCATCAGGCCCCCCTTGGTGCGGATCGTGTGCAGCTCCGCGGCGCGCCCGGTGATGAGCTTGTGGGGGTAGATCTGGTGGCCGGTGTCCCAGATCAGGCGGTCCTTGCTGAAGTCGAACGCCAGGTGCAGCGCCAGGCAGAGTTCCACGACGCCGAGGTTGCTGGCGAAGTGGGCGGCGCGGCGGCCGACGACCCCGATCAGCTCGGTCCGCATCTCCCCGGCGAGCTGCTTGAGCTCCGTCTCCGACAAGGCCTTCAAATCGCCCGGCCAGGCGACCCTCGGCAGCAGCGCGCTGGTCATCAGCGGTCCCTTTCCAATAGATCCCAGGCCAGGGCCCGCAGCCGGGCGCCCTTGTCCCCCAGGGGGGCCAGGGCCGCCACAGCCTCTTCCGCGACCTGACGGGCCCGCTGGCGACTTCCGCCCACACCCAGGAAACCGGGATACGTCCACTTCCCTAACGCGGAATCCTTGCCGACCCGCTTGCCCAGCTTCGCCTCGTCCCCCTGCACGTCCAGCAGGTCGTCGACGATCTGGAAGGCCAGCCCCACCCCACGCCCGTAGGCGTCCAGCGCCTGCAAGGTCGCCTCGTCCGCCCCAGCCGAGACTCCACCCAATTGCAGCGCCGCCCGCAAGAGCGCGCCGGTTTTCCGGCGGTGGATCGCTTCCAGAGCCTCGGCCGTGCCGTCGGTGCGCCCCTGGGCCAGCAGGTCGGCCATCTGGCCGCCGACCATCCCGGCGGGGCCTGATGCCTCGGCCAGCGCCCGCACGCACTCGGCCGCCGCCGCCGCCGGGCGGACGTGCCGCGCGACAACCTCGAACGCCAGGCTCAGCAGGGCGTCGCCGGCCAGAACCGCCGTCGCCTCGTCAAACGCCTTGTGGCAAGTCGGGCGGCCCCGGCGCAGGTCGTCGTCGTCCATGCTCGGCAGGTCGTCGTGGACCAGCGAATACGTGTGGACCATCTCCAGGGCGCAGGCCGCCGGCAACGCGACGGCCGGATCGGCCCCGCACGCCTCGGCCGCCATCAGCGCCAGCGCCGGCCGCAGCCGCTTGCCCCCGCCCAGCAGGCTGTAGCGCATCGCCGACGCCAGCCGCGCCGGGCACGAGGCCCCGGGCGACTCGTCGACCTCCGGCAGGAACCGGGCCAACGCCTCGTCCACCCGTCGTCGGGCGTCCTGTAAAAATTCGGCCAGGTCGGCCGGGGCAACGGTCCGTGTTGGCGTCATGGGCGGTGGAGTCACAGGCGTCCGGCTCGGGCGGGGGACCCAGCGAATCAAATCCGCCCCAAGCCCAGCCCACGCGTCCCCTTCACCGAACCTAGCGAGGAAGCCCCTGCCTTCAGGCATGGGGAGGAATCGCGTGAATCCCCGTTGATTTCCCGTTGCATGTGATTTTCCCTTGTGATACAATAAGCGGCATGGAAACCGTTCGAACCGCCGTCTGCAAATTGGTCCCCACGCCCGAGCAAGCCGTCGAGATCGACGCTACGCTCAAGGCGTTCGCGTCGGCGTGCGACTTCGCGGCGGACGCGGCCAGGCGGATCGGCTCCACCAACAAAGTGAAGGTCCAGGCTGACGCCTATCGTGCCATCCGGGAGACGTTCGGGCTCTCGGCCAACCTCGCGATCCGGGCCATCGCCAGGGCGTGTGCGGCCCTGAAAGTCCCAGCCAAGATGCACTCGAAGTTCGAACCCACTTCGATCGACTATGACGCTCGCATCTTCGCCTTCCACGAATGGAACTGGACGTTCGGCCTGACCCTGCTGTCCGGCCGGGTCAAGATCGCCACGGCTCTCGGGGATCGCCAGCGGTCCATGCTCAAGGGCCGCAAGCCCACGGCCGCCGTGCTGGTTAAGCGTCGGGACGGCGTGTATTACCTGCACGTTCAGTTGACCGACGATGCTCCCGAGCCGATCGAAACCAAGGGGACCATCGGCGTTGACATGGGCGTGGTGAACCTGGCCGTGACCGACGATGGCGAGACGTTCAGCGGGGAGCATGTCGAAGCTTGCCGTCGGAAGTACCAGCGAATTCGGAAGACCTGCCAGCGGACGGGGACCAAGAGCGCCAAGCGGAAGCTTCGCCAGGTCCGGGCGAAGGAGAGCCGGTTCAAGGCCAACGAGAATCACGTCATCAGCAAGCGGATCGTCGCGAAGGCCAAAGGCACCGCGTCCGCCATCGGGGTCGAGGACCTCAGTGGAATCGGACAGCGGACTACTGCTAGGAAGGCCGACCGATCTCGTATGAAGGGTTGGGCATTCTTCCAACTTCGGAGTTTCCTGACATACAAGGCCCTCGCCGAAGGCATCCCGGTCATCCCGGTCGATCCCCGCAACACGTCCCGCACCTGTAGCGAGTGCAGGTATTGCGAGAAGCGGAACCGGAAGACTCGGGATGAATTCGAGTGCAAGCATTGTGGGTTCAAGCTCCCGGCCGACTGGAATGCCGCGCGGAACATTCGTGACCGAGCCGAAGTCATACGGCTTCATGCGGGAATTGTTGACGCCGGGGGTCGAATCCCGGCCGAGATTACCTGCAAGCCCCCGGCTTTAGCCGTGGGGTTATGACTTTCACAAACGGACGGCTCTCGGACCCGCCCTCGCCACCTATTGTGGACGATCCGACCGCCCTTTGTCCACCCACCACCCGGAAAAAACTTTGCCATGCAAAGTCATGGTCTCCCGCCGAGGCCCCTACGCAGGGCCTCGACCTCCCTTCGCAGCCGGTCGGCCTCGGCGAGTGCGGCGTCCCGTTCGACTTCGGCCTGCTGTTGCGTGGCCTCGGCCCGCTCGGCCCGCTCGCGGCGGGTGGGCAGCCGGAGCCCCGTGGCCGGGTCGACGAGCCGCAATTCCGCGCCCATACGTTCCAGGTGGAGGCCCAGCACGAGGCTCGGGAAGCGGTCCGCGACCCGCTCGATGGGTTGGTAGTGTCCTCCTGCCAGTCGATGACCCTGGAAGGGGGGCTTCAAAGAGTCCTCGAAGGGGTCGAACAGGAAGTATTCCGGGACCTTCAGGACGTCGCGGTAAAGCGCGAGTTTCTGGCGCTCGTCCTCGCGCCGCGTTGTCTTGGAAGTCACCTCGACGACTAGGTCGGGCCCCTTGCCCTCGCGCCAGAGCAGGTAATGGTCCCGCATCGGCAACTTTGGCACGCCGAAGACCGCGAAGACGTCGGGGGCGACGTGCTTCAAGCGGTTGCCCTCTTCATAGAAGAGGAGCAAGTCGCCCGAGACGTAGACTTGCGGGTTGTCGGCGTAGCGGTCCTGGAGGGTCTGGATCAGGTCCACCATGATCTGGCGGTGGACATCGGTCTCAGCCATCGGCTTCCCGTCCGACGAGGGGTAATCGAGGTCCTGTTTGATCTCGATCGGCGCGCGAGTGGCCATGATCGGTCGCCTCCTGGGCGGTCCCTCCTCCGCTTTCCGTCCTATTTAATTTGAGAGACGCCGTCGCCCTCTTGGTCAAGCCCATTCCCGGCCGCCTCGCCGAAGGGGGCCGTCTCCGCGACCCCGGAGGGACCGACGCCCTTCAGGACCGAGACGGCGAGTTCCGCGCCGTCGAGGAGGAGGTTGCAGTATCGCAGC
>JAABUQ010004681.1_pt1 | contig 23032 bp, 18 predicted proteins | sample 5560001 | NCBI WGS metagenome assembly JAABUQ01 (sample SAMN10711888, study PRJNA513371) | rock metagenome | isolation source: Antarctica rocks | place: Antarctica: Victoria Land, Finger Mt nord | collected 2015-12-18 | reverse complement strand
GGGGAGTGGGGACGTACGGCTGTCGTGATTGTGCAGGAGGCTGTAGGGTGTGCGGAGACGTTGGGGCGGAGGGGGAAGCGAGGCAGAGGGTGAGGGATCGTAGGGTGTTGTTGAGAGGGCGCGGAGGTGAGGTGAGGGTTTTGGTGTTTGGGTCCAGAGGCATTGGAAGCACTGTGCTGCAGGCCGTAGCGTTCGTGCTGGAGATGCCATTGCGGTGATCGGGGGGGGGGAAGAATGATGGTGGCGTTTGGGCTGGAGGTGGAGAGTATGCTAGAGGGGTTTATGAGTTATGTTTTTGTGCACATGTCTTCCCCTCGATCAATTGTATCCTTTGAAGCCTGGTAATTGTCGTTTGGCATGCTTCCGCAGTAGAGATCCCTTCGCTATCGGGGCTAGGACAAAGCAAGCTAGCGCAAATCATTTCGTAGTTTTCTTTATACCTACCTTAGAAAGCTTGGCAGTATGCTTGGAACCGTGTAAATATTGTTACTTCTTGAAAACCTGTATAGAAACCGTTATTTAAAATTATTGTTTATTAATATTAACATAAAATATTAATTATTATATATTTATATTTATATTTATATTTATATTTATATTTATATTTATATTTATATTTATATTTATAAATTAAAAATACAATATAAATGTTTATTTTATTTAATATGTTTTTTTTTAAATATTAAATATTTATATATTATATATATTAATAAAAATATTAAAAAACAAAAAATAAATTAAATTAAATTAATAATAAAATTAATAAATAAATATTAAAAATAAATATTAAAAATTATAATAAATAAATAAAAATATTCGAAAACAATTTTTTTTAATAAAATTAATAAATCATTATAACAATATTGTAAAAATATAATAAACTATAATTATTATATTTTAAATTTCAATATTAAAAAAATTTACATTATTTTTTATTTTTATATTTAAATTTAAATTTATTTACGATAAATTTATTATTTATAATAAAATAATTATTATATTTAAAATATTTTAATAAAAATTAATAATAATATATTTATATTTAAACCGTATTAGAATTAAAACAGGCATTTTTAACATAATCAAATTGTAACGGTTTTTATATAGTAATAGCTTACTGCCAAGTTTCACTAAATACTTTACTTTCCTAGCAGGGTTTGGCAGTTTTGTTATTACTATAACGTTACTGTTCAACTCTTTGTTATGTAATAAGCTTTCGTTCTAATTCCGGTATGGTTTATAAATAAGTAACGTTATTAATTGTTATTATAACAAGTTATTACAATATATTATAAATATTATTGTTAAAAAATAAAGTTTTTCTTTACTTTTTTTTTTTTAATCATTTTTATCAAAAGTAAAAATTTTAATAATTTCCTTTTTCGAATGTTTTCTTTATTTACTATTGATTTTAATGTTTCCTTTTTTTCACATTTTTTTATTTCTTATTTCTTATTTCTTATTTCTTATTTCTTATTAATTTTAACGTTTAATTTTAATATTTATTTATTTATTCATTTGTTTTTCTTTGCCTTCAACCTTTTTATTTTCCAATTAATTTATAATTTATAATTTTAATATTTTGCTTTTTTTTATTAAATTATAAAAATCTAATAATTATATTAATATATATAATCAAATAAAATTTAATATTGGAAAAAATTAATATAAAAAAAAATCAATATAAAAAATTTTAATATTAATACTATATTTCTATTTTATAATTGTAATTATAAAAATAAAAATAAATTTATAATAATTAATATTTTATATTAGAGGGTGGTGGCGTAGTGGCAGCGTCGCTGGAGGCCAAATTAGTGACTGCGCAAAACGCGCCCGCAGCACGTAAAGATCTATAAGGTCGTAAATTCGAATCTTACCATCCCTAAAGGATCTACAGTGGAAGGACACGGAGATACGGGACGGAATTTCGACAACGCGGAAAACAATAACCCGCATAAAACAAGAATCGCGGTAGATATAGAGGAATACAGCAGGCCTTCGGGCAAAAAATACAACTCTCGCATAGGCCCTAACGGGCGTTATATCGAGTATGAACCAAAAAAAAAACAATTTTTTTATATTAATATTAATGAACGTTAATTTTGAATAACAGTTTCCATACGGTTTTTAAAGAAATAACAGTATCTACACAGTTCCAAGCATACTGCCAAGCTTCCTAAGGTTACTTTAGCTCCTCATATACAGTATTCCTGTACAATTCCATTTCCTGTAGACATTCCTCATCATTGAGTGCACTCAGTCACTCTATCATGGCTTGTAGACTGCCTAACTCTTGCTCCATACTACTGCGTGCATTGCCACATCGTTATCCTTTGATAGCCGCCTCCTGGATGATATTCCATGATGGCGTTGCAGGGAATCGTGTGGCAGCCAAAAGGGGGACCTCATTTCGCTTACCCTTCCCGATCTCGACCGAGATTCACGGTCGGAGTGTGATCCCAAAGAGGGATATGCCCACACTCAATCCAGTATGGACGAGGATCTCCATATCAGATCTTTGCGTCTTTGAGATCTCGGAAGCTCGGTCGTCATCATGCTAACAGAAAGTTAGGAAGCTGTAAGGAAACTTCGTCGTCAATTTCAGGTTCTCAATTCTCATATATGAATCTCTTCTTCTCCCTGCTTCCTTTGTGTCTTGCTTATAACAACGACATTTTCTTTCCAGGCACAACCTCATATTTAATATAATGAACGCTTTTGTTAGACATTGACGTCTTCCCATCATTCATTTGATGCGCTAAAGGTATCTACTCGAACAAAATGCTTTTCCTCACTCTCTTGTTATCGCTCCCTCTGGCTTTGGGGGAGAAACTTGTCATTCCTGCCGTCCAGTCCGCTGTCGCTCAGCAGCTCGCCGAATTCGAAGATTATACCGCCTATACTGGCCCCATGGGTAGTGTAAAGGCAGCTTTATCGAATCCGATAGCTCATGCTAAAGTCCTGGCTCAACTGCTAGCTGTAAACCCAGCAGCCGTGGCTGCGATACCGCAACCCTACTGGTACGAGCAGATCCCGCATCAGGGTATCGCGGCTTTCAATACGAACACGAGTTATAAGGTGTACCGCAACGTGAAAGACTATGGAGCGAAAGGGTGCGTTCGGTGGAGATTGCTGTTATGATTGCCACTAACGCCCCCTTTAGAGATGGCAAGACAGACGATACTGCAGCTATCCAAAAGGCCATCAGCAATGGCAATCGATGTGCACCGGGATCCTGCGCCTCTTCAACAGTCACCCCGGCCGTTGTCTACTTCCCTGCCGGCACCTACATCATTTCTTCGTCTCTGCTCGACTATTATAATACGCAATTGATAGGCAATCCGAACAGCTTACCAACTCTTCGGGCCACTCCCAACTTTTCAGGGCTTGGTGTAATCGATGGTGACCAGTATGAGCCTGGTAATGCGGCTGGGGTCCTTGGCTTTGGAGGCAAGATCTGAGCGCATAGCGATGGACTCGGAGTAAACACTGACGATGAACAGCGACCAATGTCTTTTGGCGGCAAGTCAGGAATTTCATCATCGATTTGACCGCGATCCCATCCAGCTCCAAAGCAACAGGAATCCACTGGCCTACGGCACAAGCAACCAGCCTCCAAAATATCGTCTTTTACATGTCTGATGTTTCAGGAACCCAGCATCAGGGTCTCTTCATAGAAGGAGGTCAGACACACTCTACCTCTCTCCCGATCGAGGCCCTATCTAATCAGCCATGCAGGCTCAGGAGGATTTATGAACGATCTCATCTTTCACGGTGGCCTTCAAGGTGTTGTATTTGGAAATCAACAATTCACTGTGCGGTATGTTTCAGTAGATACAGGCTTTGAGGTTCGACATACTCACTTACATATAGCAATCTAACATTCTACAATGCAGTCACAGCGATTGACCAGATCTGGGATTGGGGATGGACTTACAAATCAATCAGCATCAACAACTGTACTACTGGACTCGACATGACAAACGGTGGCCCTTCAAACCAGGCTGTTGGCTCTGTTACTTTCATTGATAGCTCCTTCACCAACACCCCCGTTGCGTTCAAAATATCTCGTAGCATGATGTCTGCCCCCCCGACAGGAGGCAGTCTGTCAGTTGAAAACATCGCCTTGACCAACACACCTGTAGCTGTCCAGTATGGCCCTGACGGGACTGTCTATTTAGCCGGCACGACTGGGTCAATGACCATCCCGGCATGGAAAACTGGCAACTTTTACAACCCCACTGGACCGACTACTCGTCAGCTTGGATGGACTCCACCAACGCGTCCAGCTTCTCTACTCAGTTCCGGCAATAAATACTATGAGAGGTCTAAACCACAGTATAACGCCTTGCCGATGACGTCCTTCGTCAGTGTCCGTTCTGGTGGAGCGAAAGGTGACGGTGTCACAGATGATACTTTGGCGTTGCAGACAGTCATCAACGCCGCCGCGGCTGCGGGGAATGTCGTCTTTGTGGACGCTGGTACGTACAAGGTGACCAAAACGCTTCTGATCCCCAAAGGCTCGAAGCTCGTTGGCGAAAGCTATTCGGTCATCATGTCCAGTGGGAATTATTTCTCAAACGTCAACTCCCCACAAGTCGTCGTCCAAGTGGGCAACGCTGGTGATACCGGCGTAGTTGAATGGAGCGACATGATCATCTCCACGCAAGGTCCTCAAGCCGGTGCCATTCTTATCAAGTGGAACTTAGCATCCTCGTCTTGGTCTCCCTCTGGGATGTGGGACGTTCACACGCGCATTGGTGGATTCAAGGGGTCTCAGCTCCAACTGGCACAGTGTCCCACTACTCCTTCATCGATAGCAGTCAACAACAATTGTCTGGCCGCATACATGTCTATGCACATCTCTAAATCGGCGTTTGCATTGTATATGGAGAATGTGTGGCTCTGGACAGCGGATCATGACGTTGATGATCCGAATCTCACTCAGCTCGATATCTACACCGGCCGAGGACTCTTGATCGAAAGTACGGCCGGGACATTCTGGCTTGTCGGTATCGCGGTCGAACACCACGAGAAATACCAGTACCAGCTCTCGGGCACCACGAACCTGTTCATGGGCCAAATTCAAACCGAAGCACCATACTACCAACCAAATCCCAAAGCCGGAACCCCGTACCCTACAAACACCACACTGAATGATCCCGACTTTGGCACCTCATGCCCTGCCGGCTCTCCTGCCAACTGCGCTCTCGCATGGGGCCTTCGTGTCAGCGCTTCCACTAATGTGTTCGTCTACGGGGCAGGATTGTACTCGTTCTTCAACAATTACAGTACTAGCTGTTCTGCCGCGGGATCAGCTACCAAATGCCAGAACACAATCTTCACATACGATAGCGCAGCTTCGAAGGCGATCTACGTGTACAACCTGAATACAGTCGGGACGACGGGAATGGTGTACAGAGACACGACACAGTTGGCTAAATATAGCGACAACGTGAACAACTTCCCTGACACTATTGTCCTCTTTAGGAGCGCATGATCTGGCTCGGGAGGGCCTTGGGGAGGGTGAATTTGCCTATAGCTGTATACGATTGTAGTGTTTATTTGTAGGGATTGAGAAGCATTCTCGGAACGAGCAGATCGTCGGCGTCAAATGGACGTTCTGGAGTGGCCGTAATTCGAGATGGAAAAGCCTTGATTGAAATACGAAACATACAGTGCTAGTTGCAAAGTAAATTACATTCATTCTCGAAAACTTCCAGCCGTCAACAGCGGGACCATACACCACGACGCTATTGATGACGATCGATCCTAACACCCTCAATACTGTTTACGGGTCTGAAATTCGCCAACTGTCTTTACCGCCCTTTCTACAGCATTTAGAAATGACCAATTGCTCTGTCAAAAAGGCCGTCTAATGATGACTTCTCTCTTCAAATCCACGACAATATGCACCTCCTGTCTCCGACGCCTCACGCGTCACCAAGCACGGCGGCTCACAACCACTCCTAGTAACCTCAAACATGGTCTGCCGCCAACTTCAAGCCCCTACAGAACACCAAGAGAACTAATGTTCTCAACCCAGGCGCTCTCGCAACGTTCCCGGAAACCTCCTCAGAACCCCTGAACACCCTCCTAGAGACCGTGAAATCCAACATCTTCCTCCCCGCCCACTTGATTAGCGCCCAGAAAGATCTCCTCTACAAAAAGAAAAATCACCTCCTCCTGACCGACACCGAACAGCCCGCAACTGTCAGATTAGCCAACGAGATCCATCCGCTCAAACCATTGGACAAAACAAAAGATGAGCCTGGTACGAGAAAGACGGTCTACAATATTACGAAAATGATGTCTGACTGTGGCGATTGGAGGCCCCTCGCTCCTTTCCTTGAGGAGATAAGGATCGCAAAGAGGAGGATCGACAGTGGGATGATACAACGGATTGTGAGGAAGGCAGGGGAAGGGGGGCAGCAGGAACCCGTTTTGGATGTTTTGAGGAGGGTGGAGAGAATAGGGGTGGGATTGTGGGACGTTGAAGTGGCGAGGGAGGTGGCTTGGGCTGGGTTGGAGACGGCCGTGCGAGGCGAGTGGGGTGAGAAGGCGTTAAAGAAGGCGGTGGTATATGCAAAGGTTGTTGAGGAGATGTTGTTCGAGCAACGGCATGACACTAAGCAGCCCGGGTGGATGCATCCGAGGAGCAAGCCGGAGGTGCTGGCGGTTTTGGTTTTGTTGAGGGCCGCGTTGCTGTTGAAGTATCCTGAAGCTGAAGCTGCAGCTGGGAGTGGGAAGGAGGTGGAGAGGCTTGCTGGCTTGATGTTAAAGGGGTTGGAGGGATCAGGGACGGAGATGAGGTTTGAGGGCGAGGATTGGGTGAGAGCTAATTACCTCCTCTGCATTTGGGCGCCTGTATGGCATGCATCGAGGCTGGCGAGCCGGATTATGGGCGCTGAGGCTCCGGTAGCAAGGAGCTTGGCGGAGAAGATGGATACGGATCTTCGGCCGTTGATTGAGAAGTGCGAGGCGACAATCAAGAGGCATGGGACTGGCAAGCCGAGAAGGGGGTTGAACATGTTACGAGATCTCGAGGGGGCGTATACACTGAGCAATGCTGGACTTTGACGCGCATAAGGGAAAGGAGATGAGTGCAAATATTGCAAGGTGGTGACAATGGGTCATTACTTGGCAAAACTGGGCAGACCCGTAAAGTACAGATATTTACAATATAACGATCTGGTTGCGGCAAGAGCCTTCTCTCTTGCTGACATACAAGATGATAATTGAGAACATGAAGTTAATAAGGTACTATTTCTTAGTCTTCCAAAGCTCTTTCTCTAGTACTCTTTCACACCTGACGGTCAACTCTAAGATGGCAAGTGATTACTAGCCTGTCCCTGCATTACAAAGGCCAGGAGCAGAATGGTAGCTGCTGGCGCTCTCTTGGTTTCGTCCTCTTGGCTGCTCGACGTACTAGTATGATGGAGTAGCAGAAGATCCTGAAGCACCTGCTCTACGGCTAACAATGAGCGCAAATCTTACAAAAGGTACGTACCTAGGTAGATCCTTCTGAGATTATCGGTCGCCTGATTCGGCAAGTTGTTTTCACATGTATATTGTAGTAACCACAGAATTGAAACTGGACATTGTATGCCAGTCGGTCCAATAATCGTCCCTTGCTGCGAGGATCTGGGAAGATGTAAAGGAGGCAGTTGAAATCCAATTCATGATTCTTCAGCGGAGACCACAAGTACAGTAAAACTCCAGCATTCAATCTACAATCGTCTCACTCCCCATTCATCCAAGCTTTAGATCCATCCTCTCAATCCACACAGTCCTCCCACCATGGAAACCACCCCCCAACCCCAGCGCATCTTGATCACAGGCGCAACCGGCAACCAAGGCGCAGCCGTGATCGAGGCCTCCTCCTCCACCACCCTTCGCTCCTCCGGTTCGAAATCCTCGCCTTAACCCGCAACACCACCTCCCCCCGCGCCAAATTCCTCACCACTAAGTCCCCCACCATCACCCTCCTCAAAGGCGACCTCGACAACCCCCCGCTATCTTCCCCTCCGCCCTAGGCCCATCACCGCCGTCTTCAGCGTCTGAGCCGACGTCTACGGCAGCCCAGAAAATGTCCAACAAGGCGAAATCCAAGGCCGCGCCCTCATCGACGCCGCAACCAAAAACGGCGTCAAAAATTTCGTCCAAACGACCGGGGATCGCGGTACGCCCGAGCGCTCCCCTGTCGATCTGACCAAAGTCCCCCAATACATCACGAAATTTCACATCGAGTAGCATCTGATGCTACAGGCGCACGCGGCGGGCATGTCGTACACGATCTTGCGCCCGGTCTCCTTTATGGATAACATGGCACCGGATCTTCACGGCAAGGGTTTCGCGACCATGTGGGCGAATGTGGTGGGGAGTAGACCGCTGCAGCTGGTGTCGGCCAAAGACATTGGGGTTTTTGCCGCCAAAGCGCTCATGGAGCCTGCGTCGCCCGCTTTTCATAACAAGGCGCTTAGTCTGGCGGGCGAGGAGCTGACTCAGGCCCAGGCGTCTAAGGTCTTTGAGAAGGTGTATGGGAAGCCCATGCCGAACACGTTGTGTGGTTGGGAAGTTGGTGCAGTGGCAGATTCCGGAGTTGAGGAGTATGTTCCAGTGGTTTGCGAAGGTGGGGTTTGGGGCGCAGGTCGAGGAGTGTCGACGGTTGTACCCGAGGTTGCGGGATTTTGAGACTTGGTTGAGGGAGGATAGCCAGTCTGGGAAATTGTGATGTTGGTGGATGAGGCAGGGGCTTTGGGAGGGAGGTTGCGAGGCTGTGGAGTGTTTGGGCTGTCGAGGCGACGTTGAGGTCGGCGGAACTTTCCCTCTGAATGCAGAGGCTGGAGATGCAAACGAGAATGCGGATTCCGATTGGGGAATTGTGAAGTTGTTCATGGTCTTGAAACGTGGTTGGAAGAATCTAGCCTTTTGCGGAGGGTTTTTTGCGGCTACTAGCTTTTGTTGCTTTCGGTGTTGGTTTCACTGAGCCGACGTGCTAGGGTCGTGATTTCCGAAGATAGGGGTCCTGAGACTGTGCGCTAGGATCTGCTTTTCGGAGATTGAGAGTCACTAATTTCGTTTTGTAATGATTTATTTACTGGACGTAGTACTCCGTGTGAAGGTCGAGAAAAAGCAATTTCAACATTTGGCGAGACGTTCTTGGCACAGGGACAGGGTTGTTTCTCGAAGCGTGAAATGACAGGGGAGAAGTGCATTCAATGATGGCAGCTCTTTTCACTGCGCCAAGAAAAATAAACGTGGAGGTTTGAGGTCGAAGACGGGTTTTGCGCCAGGCAATGTCATTTTTCTTGCTGTACCCAAAAGGGTCTTACATATATACAAAAGCTCACTGTATTCTAAGCTTCCAAGATTGTATGCTCAATTCCGTGTATCACTCCAACCTGTTCTTATGCTGTAGCCTTACCAATGACGTTGCGCAAGCTGCGTGCATGCCGGCGTGCTTGCTTCATGTGGACCTCGGCGTGACGGTGAACGTGCTCCACATCGCGCTCGGCAACAGTGGCGTTCTCCTCTGCTGCGCCAGAAAGGTCGCGCTTTGCGCTGGGGTATGTGGGCACCGTGACGGTGCACTGTATTGTTGGCATGCCGGTTGGGTCGTAAGGGTAGGCGTTGATGGAATTCCAGAAAACTTCTGACCCTGATGGGTTGGCGGGGGCATCGGCTGGACTGAAGAACGCGGGGTCTTGCACGCCCTGGGCGCCCGTGATTGACATGTCGGCACCGTTGTTTGGGCATAGAAAGCGCTGCGAATTGTACTTTGTACATTTGTTGCCGAGCGAGAACAGGTCACCGCCATGGCCAATGCTGGGTGCTCCTGTGGTTTTCCCCCCAGCGTTTTCCCAGTTCGCGCCATTGGAGAGCTTGCAATTTAATCCGACGCTGTACCCGTCGACGTAGCTCATGTTGCAGAAGGGCTTTTTGTCTTTGGATGGACTGCTTGGGAACGAACACTCGAATTTCGAGTTGCCCTTGCCCGCAGATGGGTCCGACTTTCCAATCTCGATGCCCATACCAGCATCGGTACCCGTGATCTGGAAACTTTGTGGGGACTGGGTAAATTTGTCTAATTGGGTTCCGCCGGCACCAGTCATGAAGTAGTAAAGTCCTACCGCACCGGTGAACTCGACGTTGAAGACGTTTCCTCCACCGGAACTGGTAGTATTGCTCGAGGGTGCTGGTGAGGCCCCAGCGCCCACAGGTGATGCGTTCACAGGTAATTGATTCACGGGTGATGCGCTCACAGGTGATTGATTCACAGGTGATTGATTCACAGGCGATGGGTTCACAGGCGATGGGTTCACAGGCGATGGGTTACCCGGTCCAGCGGAGGTTGGTGCCGGAGGGGCTGATGTGGCGGCAGGAGGAGGAGCTGTTGAAGCAACAACGGCACCATTCCCATCGACGTACACCATGGCGTGATCATAGACAGTGTGGATAACTGCGTAGGTCTCCAATGGTATGGACAGCAGGCTCAACAGCACAGAGACATAGGAGTGCTTCATGATGAGAGATTGAATCAAGGTATTTCGTAATGAGTGATGTATGTAGCAATGAATACCAGCTCGGCACCAGGCCCAGAAGTTCTGTAAAGAGTGAAAAAAGAACGTGGGCAGAAAACGAGTGTCGGTTGTTTCGGTAGAGACGGAGAGGGAATCATCGTCAAGATGGGCAATAGCTAAATATAAGGGAGCAAGAGAGCAAATTGGGACAAGGAGTGGGGTGTAAGTTTAATTGCTGAAACAAATCCAAAATAGGAGGCCTTGACTGCGGCGTCAACAGTGAATGAGACAGGATGCTATGTTGCAGGTCTACGAAACAATTCCATCAAACCCAACATCAATATTCGAAAGTCGCGAGAAATACCGGCTTCTGGCAATTTCAAGCTTAATCGTACAGCAGCCGAGCAAGTTTGAAGGCATGCGCGAAAGGTTCTAGACGGCAGCAGTGACCAAAAGAGAGAGGGACAGATTGGCAGCATTGGAGGGGTAATCATGTAGCCAACCAGTGGCTTTCTTGCGGAAATAGGGGGGTCATCGGAGAGGAAAACCGGCCAGAACATTAAAGGGGTAAACGAATCCTGGCAGGGCCCTGCAGGGTGCGCACAGCCTCAAGCTTGTATGATAGAAAGGAAAGCTGTCGCAATCTGAAGACATTTGGTGTAAATGTTGGTCCGGGAGGATTGATTCGTGGTGATGACCGTCTCAGTGTCACTTTGTTCAGATGAGTAACGCGGGGTATCCAACCCCCAAACTCAAGCGCCGAGGGCCAAGAGAACCCCTGAGCTCGTGTCTTGCTCGAATGTGGTAGAACAGATTGTGTGCTACTGGATGGAAACACATATTTAGAACTGCAGCCAGGTTTTTGGATTAGCAGCGCTTGCACCTGATGAGCTGTTCAGGAGTGTATGAAGGTGAGAGGCCGTCGCAATAGAGTCATCATGAACAAACGAAACAAATTTCGAAACGAGCTGAACCACTCACCCTAGCCTATAGCCTGTAGGATGGTGAACTTGGAAGATAATTTCCTTGGTCTGCGGCACGACCGACCCTCCGTCCGTTCGTTTTGTTTCAGGTGGGAGCTTTGCCGGCAAATGTAATCATGTCCGATCAAAACAGAAGAAGTCTTCTTCGTCATTGTTCGCCCCCGTCGAGTGTTTTCTTTTTCTAGGATCCTATTCGAGGTCGAATTGGATCCCTGTCGAATTAACGCTAATTCTTAATCGAAATCGATTTAATCCTTAATCGAAATAAATCCTAATAAGGGTCGAAATTGATTTAATTTTTAATCAAAATAGATCCTGATAAAGGTCGAAATTAATCCTGATCAAAATCAAATTCTCGCGTAAATTTAATTATATAAAAATATATTAATATTTGTTTTTAATTTAATAATTTATTTATTTTGTTATTATTTTATCCCTTTTTTTCTTATATTTATTACGATTATTAATAATAAAACCTTTTATTATTAACAATTTGATTATTTATAATTCTTAATATAAAATTTTTATTTACAAGCTATATTAATATAGGATCTCGATAATAATATTATTAATAGCCGGTCTTAAAAATTACTTCGATATTAAATATAGCAATATTCTACCGAAATATTACTAAGTATATATTATAATATTCAAAAATTACTTTTTAATTTATATTAAAATATTAATATTTATTAATATTTTTTGCTTTAATAACCTTCCGATCCCTTTTATTCAATATTATTAGAATAAGTTCGTTTATTATTAATATTATTATATCGTTTTGAACCTTAACAGTATTAAATATTATTATAAAAATATATATAATTTCTAAACAGAATTAATAATCAAATAAAAGATATATAAATTATATATTAAAAACCTCCGGTATCTCCCTTATAATTAAATTTAAAATAATAATATCCCTTATTAATATATTATAATATTTAATTATAAATAATAATATTTTCGAATTATTATTTGCCTTATTATTCCCTTATTTTATTTACAGACTTTTATTTTATTTCTTTTAACCTTATAATAGATTTATATAATTATTTTAAGTATTTTTATATATAATTAATTGGAAAATATTTTAGAAATATTAATTAATATTATTATTTTAAACTTAATAATATTATATTTAACCGAAATTAACTTATAATTTGAATATTATTATATTATTAAATATCTTTATAATTTTGAATTAAATAGTCTCCTTTTACTCGTTAATCTCCTTTAGCCGGATAAAAGGGTTTATTAGTAAATTTGCCTTATAATTAATTTCCTGATTATTATTATATAAAATTTATTCTTTATTAAAAAGATTAATATATTCGATTAAATTTTAATTAATATATTTATTAATTATAATAACTAAACAGGAACCCTTTTATAAATTAAATTATAATAAAAAATATAAAATCGATATACGGGAATTTGGAAGAAGTTCTTCTATTTTATTATTTAAATCTTTTATTTAAAAGATAATAAATTTAACTTTTATTTATAATTAACTTAGCTTCGATAATTAAAATAATATTTTCAGGAAGTTTAAATAATAAATAAAATAAAAAATCTTTAAAATAGAAAAAAAAAATATTAAATAATAGGTTTCGTTAAAATTATTAAGAGTTTTATAATCGCCCTTCTTATTTACAAACTTTATATTAAGCTTAATAAAAATATTATTATTATATTTATTGCTATATTTAATATAAATAATTATATTAAAATATTTTATAGCGCTTTAATAATAATATAATATTTCGCCGCCTTTATTAAAAGGACTTAATTAATTATAATATAAATATTTCTTTAAGTTTAAAAGGCAAGTTAAGTTTAATATACCGCCTCCTGTTTCTGCGAGATCCGAGATAAGTATTTATTTAATATATTTTATATATTATTTGCCTAGGCTTTATATTTATATAAGTATAAATAGCAATTACGTAATAATATTATTAATATTGATTATATTATTTAATTTGATAACCGGAGCTTATTAAGCTTTAAAAAAATAATATTTATTATTAACTATTTCTATACTTTTATTTAAAAAGAAATCGGCTATTTATAAAACGTTTTAGCTATATTAACCCTTTTATTAAAGGAGGCTTTATTTCTATATATATAAATATTATATATTAACCTTTTTATCTTAATTAATAACCCAGTTAATAATATTAAATAATAATTATTCCTCTAGGAATCTTAAAACTATTTAAGGAAATATAATCTTTGATTAATAAACCGGTTGCTAAGCTTTATTAATTAATATAAAGAATTTTTCGAAGCAAGGCTTATATAAGAAACCTTTCTAAACTAAGAACCTATTTAAATATTATAGCAAATTAATAAATATATTAAAGTATATTAGAACTTCTTATATAAGCTCCTTCTAATAATATATATCCTTAGAGGGCAGCTTTTATAAAATACCGAACTTTTAAACTTATACTTCCAAAATACCTTATTTAAAAGCTATCGGAATATCTTTATTAAATAAGGAATAATCAACTTTGTTATTATTTATTATAAAAAGTATAATCTCGAAAATATTACTAAGATTATTTATTGCTATTTCCCGAAATTATTAAGTTAGATTCTAATATAATATTTGATTCTAATTCGTCTCTTTATTAAATAATTTGTTTAATTCTATTTAATTCTATATACGGGCTCCGTTTTTCTTTAAGCTTTAAACGATAATTATTTATAATATAGTAACCGCTTTTTGCAGACCTTCGGTACCCGATCTATTATAATAATAAGGGACAATTATTATCTTATAATAATACCTTACCGCTATATTATTATTACTATATTTAGAGAATTTATTCCCAAAGGGAGTTATTTCGATCGATAATTAAATTAAGGTAATATAGATATTTTAAATAAATAAGCTAGCTATTATAATATTATTATTAGGGCTTTTTATAACTATTTTATTAATAAATAATTTAAATATATTAAAGTTTACCAGGAATATTATTATTAAATTAATTAAATTTAATATTAATTTTTCCTTTAACCAGTTAAGGAGAAGCCTAACCCCTTAGCCGAAAATATATTAATAAAGATAATAATCGAAATAGTAGCAAAGGTTATATAAGAGGCGGCTATATAATCTAGGCCGGAATTTATAATAATAACTCCTCTATTAGCTCTAATAATTCTAATAGCTTTATTAGCTTTATTATTAGCTTTATTATTAATTTTTTTATTAGTTTTATAGGCTTTATTATCAGCTCTATTATTAGTTCCCTTATTAGCTTTATAGGCTTTATTATCTATTTCGTTACAAATTTTGCTAAAAACAGTAGGCGGTATTATAAGAACAAATATCTTATATAATATAAAAGTAGATAAAAGATTTATATCTAATAATAGGATAACGTTTAATAACTCGGAGTATAGGGAAGCCTTATTTCTATTAGTTTTTATAAATTCTTTGTTATTACCTCCCCCCCGGCCGGTAACTATATTCTTATTTAAGCTTAGCTTATTTACTTCCTCTTCTTTACGGTTTTTTCTCTTTTAATAATAATTTCTAACCTTTAAGTCCTTTAATATTTAGGCTAGCCCTTGTACTTTTAAAGTAATTGCTCTTATCGAGGCCTATTAGTAGATAAAAGACGGTACTTTTAAAAATTATATTAATTTAAGATTATTTAAGCTAAAGCAGTTAATATTATAAATAGCCTTATTTCGGAAGGTTCTATTATTTATAGCCTTATTCTTCTTTTCGAGGATAGTATTATTTATAATATTATCCGTAGTTTTGAAAGCAATATCGATCTCTTTTCGGAAATATATTACCCCTTTAATAATTCTTATAATATATCCGGTATCCCTTAACCGGAGAAGGCCTTTTAATAATCTGATTTTATATATATAACAAAAGCAAATATAATTTTAATAGGACTTCTAATATTAATTTTTTATAACCTAAAAAGAATTATATTAGCAAAGCCTAAATTATTAGCAGGAAATATTTAACTTTGTCTTAGAATAAGATTATAAATAAAGGAGGAAAAGTAATTAGCAGAATTAGAATATTATATATAATAAGAAGTAGGAATTAAGTAAGCAAGAAATCTAATTTATATAGAAATATTTTACTTAATAATAATATAAAAGGTTAAGATTATTATTTTATATTATTTATAAATAATATATTAAATTATTATATTAAAGTTGCTCAAATAACCTCTATATTATTTATAAATAATATATTATATTATTATATTAAAATTACCAAAATAGCCCCTTTGTTATCTGTAAATAATATATTATATTATTATATCAAAGTTGCTTAAATAGCCTTTATATTATCTGTAAATAATATATTATATTATTATATTAAGGTTGCCAAAATAGCCTCTTTATTATTTATAAATAATATATTATATTATTATATTAAGGTTATTTAAATAGCCCCTTTATTATTTATAAATAATATATTAGATTATTATATTAAGGTTATTAAAACAGAGCTTATTTAATACGAATAATATAATATTTTTAATAACTTTCCGATAATAATAAGCGGCTATTGAATAATACCCCTACGAGTTATATTAAATACGATTTTAATATTTTTATTAAGATATATTCCCAACTTATTTATAAACAAGTTTCTATTTTTTGCTATAATTTAATATAGACTAATCAGCCAACTTAAAAAATTAAATAATAAAGTAAAATATCTTTCTTATCCGAATTGCAAATATCGTTTATTACTTATATTCCTTTCTATTAATATTATTATTAAGTTAATATTTTTAGGGGTAGCCAAATATTTATAAGCCTTTGATTTAATTGCTTTAATCCTTTGTATATCTTTCTTATATTTATTTAATATAATATCCGATCTTTTATATTTTTTAATAGTTTATTATAATTATATTAATATATTAATTTTATATTATAATTAGTTCTCGTTTATTTATAGGATATATTTGCCTGTTTCTTCCAATCTCGAGCTTAAATTAATATTATTATAATCTTATTACTCGTTAACCGATCTAACTTATTATTACTATTATATTCTATATTATTATTTTTACCTTTATAGTTTATTATACCTTCTCCCTAATCTATTTTATTATTATACCTTATAACTTAATATATTTCAAAGCTAATCCGTTCTTATATACTTGATATTATTTACAAATAGACTTATATAATATTAATAAGGAACGATACCGGGCCGGATATAATTAATATAGTTTTTATATATAATATTATTTCTTTATACTCTTACTTCTATTTTTTTTTACCTTATAATATTATACTTTATACCGTTTGCTTTTAATTGCCGGATATTTTACTTATTATTTTTTAATTATTTTATTATATTAATTTTTATTTAAATAATCTCTATTCCTTTCCGACGCCTTTGAAATATTAATAAAACTAATTATATAATAAGGCTCTATTAAAAGATTTCTGAAAATATATTAATTATTTATTATTTGCAGATAACGTTAGCCTTTTTTATTATCCAAATTATCTCTTTTATTTTACTACTTTGGCTATAAATAATATTTGCTATTTTATTTATTACTATTATTTCAATACTTATTAACCTTTGCTAAGATAAGGGGAAAGAAAAGTATTATCGATATTAATCTTACGAATAAGACTTATATTAAATAAAAAATTATAAAATTATAAAAATTAAAATATAAGTTTAATATTTTATAAAGAAATATCCTTAAGGTTAAAGTTATTAATTAGAATTTTAAATCTAATATTAATTAGCTCGCTAGGTATTTAGGTTTCCCTTTTATTATACCCTTAGCCAAATTTATATTAATATTAATAATAAATCGAAATTTCCTTTAACTTTAATTATATAAAAGGAATATAGGGTTTTAGATCTTAGATAAAACGAAAAATTTATTATAGATAGTTAAAATTATATTTAATATTATTACGAACAAGGAATCTTTATTATTATATTAATTTTATTAGCCTTTTCCCCTCTTAAAGGAGTACCTTTTCGAAGGTAATTATTACAGCTACGCTTTATAAATCTAGATAATATATTGAATTATTACGAATATCTCCGATTATTTCCTAGACGAGGCGTTAAATATATATAAAATTAAAGGGTATTCTTTAGAAGACTAATATTATATATATAATATATATTATTAATTTAAAAAGATAAATATTAAATTAATATATAATATTATAAATAAAATATAGAATAATACTATTATTATCCCGGAATTCCTAACGGATAAAGAATTAAAATTAATAAAAGAAAATATAATTATTAATATAACGAAGTTGTTTGCAGAAAATATTATTAATTAATAATTAATAAATCTAAGAATATACTTTATTACTACGAATAATAAGGAGTTTGTTAATTAGGCAGATTATTTATCCTTTAATAAAATTTAAGAGCAATATAATATCGATTTTATTATATATAAGAGCAACTTTAATATTACCCTTTAGAAAATAGGAGGGTTAAACCTCGCTGTTATAAACGATAAAAGATAATATATTTAAATATTATTACCGGTTTAAAAAGCCTTTATTATAGACTTTAAAAAGAATATTAAGGTTTTATATCTACCTTTAGATACCGATTTATTATTAGTTATATTTATCGAGGATATTTAAATATTTATCGTTAAGGAACTCGAACGAATAATATTAATAGAAAATATATATATTAATTTTATAATTTAAATAATAATAAAAGTTCAAAATAAAGCCGAGTTAGGAGATATAAAAGATATAACCCTTTCTATCCGATCTAAATTCTAAGGTTTCTAATTCGATTTAAATAAAGTTTCTACGGATATTTTAATATATAATAAATTATATATTATATTAATATTTAATCCCGATTAGTTATTTATCCCTTTTGCTACTTTTAAGGATAAGAGTAAAAGAAAGATATTAACAAAAGATAGGAATAACTATAAAATATTAAAAATATATTAAATAATATTTTTAATTTAAAGGCGGTTATTAAAAGCTTCCGGCTTAAAAAGGTAATTACTCGCGGATAATATAGAACTCGGTAAAACGATTAGAATCTTTAATTATTTTATTTTGAATATTTATATTATTAAAAACCTCCCGGCCTTAATTTTTAACCTTATTTTAATATTATTTATAAATAATATTAAAGTTATTAAGGGTAATACTTCTAATAAGAACGGTATTCCTAACCTAGTTATAGAGGAAAAGGAGGAAATAAATAAAAAAAAAGAAAAAAAATTAAAAAGAAAAAAAATAAAATAAAAATATTTTAAAAAAAGTTTTACCGGAAAATAAAATAGCTAAAATTAAAAGGCTTATAATTATTATTTCCGCTTATATTTACTGTAATACTTTAATCCTTAGCCCTTTTAATACTGTTAAGGTATAGAAAAATAAATATTATAAAAACTTTAATATTTTAAAGCTTATAAAGTATTTTACCGGCTCTTTTAATATTAGATTATTGAAATTCCGATTTAAAACCTTAAATATTTATATCTTTAACTTCCTTTATTATTTTTATAAGTTAAAAGATAAATCCGAAACCTATTTAATTATTATTATTTTTATTTTATTTTACCTGGTTATTCCGTTCTTTCTGATTTATTAAAGGAAAACTGGCTAAAAAAACAAAAGGCTTGCAATATAAATAAGATTCGGAGGATAATAATATCGCTTATAAAAAGGATATATTTGTAGAAATTACCAAAGAAAATATAAAATATATTTAATTATATTATTTTAAGGTTTAGGGCTAAATTATTTATAATAAAGCTTAAAAATTAAAATCAAATTATATTTATATATATATTTCGGTTACTCTTCTTAATTTATTATATATAAATTTTCTTTTTAATACCCCGATAATTAATAAAGTTAGGGGTTTCTACGGCTTCCTTAATCTTATATAAAACCCTAATTATAGCCTTATAGCTAAAGAAGGGGAGGACGAAAACCTTTATATAAATTTTTTAATTAAAAATTATAATTATATTAAATAGGAAATCAATATAAAGATAATATTTATAAATAATATTTAATAATATTTTTAATTACTAAATCCTATTTCTTTCTATATTTAGAGTAGTCTTATAATAGCCGGGAAATAAACCGACTTTAATATTATTAACTGAATTATTTTATTAATTTTAATTATCTTCTAATTATAAAGAATTATAATTATATAAATATATAATATTCGTAAGAAGACTATCCGTATTAGCTAAAATATCCCTTTTATTATTTAGAAAATTATCGAATTAGAAATAAAATTTGCAAAGCTTAAAGCTTATATTTATATTTATTATATAATCGTTTCTATTTTTAATAAAGGGATAAACAAGGAGATAATAAAAGGTCTCCGTAATATATAAAATTATTAATATTTATATTATATTATATTTAATATTTAACTAAACAATCTTTTCCGGTAAATAGAAGTTAATATAATTAATATTAAAACAATTTATAATAACTTATTCAATAATTATAAAGCTTTATATTATTTTAAATTAATATACCTAGTTTCCTCCCTTCCTAATTATAATTCGAGAACGGGGTTTATTTAATATAATATATATATAATAGTTAAGCTTAAGTTTTTTGCAGTATTAATATATAATATTTGCAATTGTTATTAACGCAAACTAATTGTTTTTATCGATTAGCTATTAACGTAATAGGTAATAGAAATAATTTTATTAAATATTGGTTTTAAAGTCCTAGAGATATAAGCTTAATATAAATCTATTAATTAAAATAATATTATAAACTGCTTTAATAATTTTAAGAAATATAATCAAATCCTGGTTATTAATATATATATTTCGGCTATTACGTTAAATCTTTAACGGGATTGCTTGGATATAATATTTATAAATATACTTAGCAATACGAATACTATACTCTAAAATAATAGCAGAATTAATCAAATAAGCTAAGATTATATATATTATTTCTATATTATTATTATTAATTATATATACAATTAGATTATTCAAGCAGCAGCGTATAAGAAGATAATTAATATTATTATTAGCTAAGGGAATATTCCTATTATCGATATAGAAATTTCCAATACTTATAAGGAATATAATAAGGATATAAATAATATAGGAATCCGTACCCGGCTTATTATATACAAATATATCGATTTTTATATTACTATTTTTGATTAGCGATTATTTAAATTTAAATAAATTAATATAAAAGATCTTACCGCAAAAGATTAGTTATTTATAAAGTATAAATAAAGAAAGTTTTTAGATCTCTGGGAGAATAAGTATAAAATCCTTTAATTAAAGGATAAAAATTATTTAGAAACTTTAATTAAATAAAATATTTTTTTTAGAGCCATAGATGAGATACTCTGCTTGGTGATTTTCAAGCCGTCGTCGACGGTCGGGATCCCGCACTGTGAATCCCACCGCTTGAGCAAGCGCATGGGCGTCCAGCAGTTCTCCACCATCGAGGTTGTAGGTGTCGATGATCGCGATGTAGAACCCTCCAATACCCTGTCCCTGTAACCGATGTGCACGCCGGAGGGCAGGAGCGAGCTTGTTGAACAGCGCCACCCAGGGTTTGTCGACGTAATTCCAAGAAAGATATCGTTCGGCCATATTTGATGTCGGGTGGGCCCATTGACCTCGAGGACCAATGGTGCCCTCTACATTGATACTCTGCGGGCACGAAGGGTACTAGGACTGTTTGCTGCACACACGATAACATGTGGCGGTAGGCCACGGAACGTAGAATCGAGCTAGGTGGGGATTGTTATCCATGGTGGAGAGGTTTCGTATCGATTTCGATGTTTGGACTTTGCTACCGGCTGCAAGGTAGGCAGGCGAAGAACTGCTTTGAGTCCGAGTTTGTGTTCATGGATGGCGGTCGCTGCGAATTCGTCTTTGGTAAAGTTGTTTCAAGACCTTGTGCTGGCGGTTGACCCTGGTATAATTTGCCCTGTCCAGGCACTGCGCCCGCCAAAGGCTATGGTGCAAGACGCCAAAACGAACAAAACCTAACAAAAGTGGTGGATGGAAGGGGCACGTTGAGGTGCCAAGATTGTCTTGTGACAGATGTTCATGCCACCAAAAAGCGTGGCCTGACGATTCCTGCGTGAGGGAGACAAGACGCATGATCAATCTTGTCGATCTGAGTCTTTTTAAAGTACAAATTTCCGCACAGCTTTGGACAAAGTCGTCGCGATGGCAAGACGCTCAGCTTGACACATTCTCTCCACTATGAACACTACTCCGAGGCTAGAATGCCTGCAGAGTCAAAATTGCAGGACAGAACAATGCTCCACCAATCCGATTGCTTCAGTTTCGCGCTTGCCGAGTTCCAATTCATCTGCACGCGACAGGTTCCCTCCACCTGGCTTCGAACTCTGTAGACAACGACACCCGCGTCGTTTCGTACCTGGTGCGGGTGCTTCTTTAGCAGTTCGCTTCTGCTCTGCTCCCACAATGTCGTCATAGGTCATAATCTTCGCGTTGCCTGTCACCGTTAGTCTAAGCGAGATAGTAAAGGTCAATCCATCAATAGGCCATGCTTCGTACTGCCACAAAGCCACTAGAGAAACAAATTCCAGGAATTTGCTTCTATGTCCAGGAGTGGCTAACCTTCATCTCAGGTGTTTTCTTTGGGCCGCATTACCTCTGCCCCACTTCCATGATCTTCTTCGACAACCAGTCAACACGTCTTTCGTATCATATACATAAAGACGTTCGCTTATGGGATAATAAGCCATCTGTGTGTCTCGCTCGACGTGTTGGGCGTGCTGGGCGATACAGCGTTACAATACATGTAGCTGCTCGCGAATTTTCAGGGCCCATCAGGGAGGGTGTTAAGTATTTTCCGGTCCCCATTGATTCAAATTCAATGTAATATATCTTTGTACCAAGGGGATTTGATAAGACTTTTCCGCGAATAGAGTTATACATTGGCTCTTTCTCAGTCACTTCCATAACTAAGTTTTATCCTCAAATCTATTCGCTAGTAATATAAATTCGTCTGAGGGGAGCGACTTTTTTGGGGGAGGTGTCTCAGCCCTAACTTATGGTGTTGGCTTAGGAGATTTCAATTGCTCTATCTACCTAGGAATACAGGCTCATCTATATACTCGGCTGATAAATCTAGGCCCTATAGATAATGAGGCATTTAGTGGAGCTGATATGCCCTGAGCATAGCCCTTGTTGTTCGGCATACAGCCTGGCTGACAGTGATCCTAGGATTGCGATACGCTAGACCTGATTTGGCTTAGTGCTGCTGGAGAGACTGCCCCAGCCATTCTCCAACACCCCCTTTCAGGCCTCGCAGCAGCTTCCAAAACACCATCAGCAAACAGTCTACCAAGCTCCATACTTCCTCTTTTGCCTTCCTAGGCTAGCCCCAGCAGCTGGAGTGTATGCCCCAGGCTTGCTGCTGTCATTGGCTTCGTCAGAGGATCTGCTGCCATTTTTTCGGTAGGGATCCAGTTTATAGCCACATCTTTGCTCTGCACCAACTCCCTCA
>JAABUQ010004680.1_pt1 | contig 23034 bp, 21 predicted proteins | sample 5560001 | NCBI WGS metagenome assembly JAABUQ01 (sample SAMN10711888, study PRJNA513371) | rock metagenome | isolation source: Antarctica rocks | place: Antarctica: Victoria Land, Finger Mt nord | collected 2015-12-18 | reverse complement strand
GTCGTGTCGATCGTCGCACCGTGCCCGGTCAGCACCTTGAATCCCACCCCGCGCGACGTCAGCTCGTGCACCGTGTTGACCAGGTGCCGGAGGTCGCGCCCCAGCCGGTCCAGCTTCCACACCACCAGAGTGTCCTTCTCCTGCAGGGCCTTCAGGCACGCCGCCAGAGAGAGGAAAGGGTGTCAGGAGAGGAAAGGTTGTCAGGAACCGATCATTGACGTGAAGGCGACGCACGGCCGCTCACTGGCCCATGTAGTCGCCGTAAGGGTGACGACCCCGCAAAAATTCCTCGATCGGGCCGAGCTTCTTGCCTTCGAGCTGGACCTGGAGGAGCTGGACGGCCCCCTGGCCGGCGGCGACGACCAGGCGGCTTCCCTGGGCTTCGAGGACCAGGCCGGGGGGGCCTTCGCCGTCGACGGGGCGGGTCTGGTGGACGATCAGGCGGACGGGACCGCCGGGTTTTTGCCAGGTGGTCGAGGCGACGGGCCAGGGCTGCATGGCTCGCACGAGGTCGTGGATCGCCCGGTTGGGCCGGGTCCAGTCGATCCGGCCGTCTTCCTTGCGGAGCTTGGGGGCCTTGGTGACCCGGGACTTGTCTTGCGGGAGGATGGTGGCGGTCCCGGCGACGAGGGCGGCGATCGCCTCGGCGACCAGCGGCGCGCCGAGGGCGGCGATCCGGTTTTCGAGGTCGCCGGCGGTCTCGTCGGGATCGATCGGGGTCCGGGCGACGGCGATCATCCCGCCGGCGTCGATCCGGGGGGTCATCCGGATCACGGTCACCCCGGTCTCGGCCTCGCCGCGCTCGATCGCCCGGGCCACGGGCGCGGCGCCTCGGTAGGCGGGGAGGATCGAGCCGTGGAGGTTGATCCCTCCCAGCGGGGGGATCGCCAGGAGGTCGGGCGACAAAATTTGGCCGTAGGCGGCGGTGACCAAGAGGTCGGGGTCGAGGCTCCGGATCAGGTCGAGCGCGGCGGGGGCGTTGACGTCCTCGGGCTGCTCGACGCGGATCTGGCGGTCGAGGGCGGCGAGCTTGATCGGGCTGGGGATCAGGAGTTGCTTGCGGCCCTGGGGGCGGTCGGGCTGGGTGATGAGCGCGACGACCCCGTGGCCGGTCCGGCAGAGATGCTCGAAGGTCGGCAAGGCGAAGTCGCCGGTGCCCAGCAAGACGATCCGGGGGGACGGCAGCATCGGGGGTTGGCCTCGTTCGCGGGGGTCAGACGGCGGTGGCCCGGGCCACCTCTTCGAGCTGGCGACGGATCGTCTCGTCGTCGGGGAAGATCCCCTCGGCCTGGGCCTTCCGGTAGCCGGCCTCGATCTCCTTGACCTTGGCGCCGGTGGTCGACCGGCCGAGCGGGCCGAGGAGGTCGAAGAACAGGCGGCCGTCGAGGTGGTCGGTCTCGTGCTGGATGGCCCGGCCGAGGAGGTCGTCGGCCTCGATCTCGACGGGCTCGCCGGCGAGGTCGTAGTAGCGGACCTTGATCTTCCGGGCCCGGCGGACCTTGGCGTAGAGCCCGGGGAGGCTCAGGCAACCTTCCTCGTTTTCGGCGGACGAGTGCCGCTTGAGGATCTCGGGGTTGATGAAGACGCGCTCCTCGTCGGGCTGCTCGGGGTCGGCCGTGAGGTTGAGGATGAAGAAGCGGAGGGGGATGCCCACCTGGTTGGCCGCCAGCCCGATCCCGTTGGCCTCGTACATCAGCCCGAACATCTCGCGGACCGTCGCCCGGAGGGCATCATCGATCCGGGCCACCGGTCGCGACTCATGGCGAAGGGCGGGATGGGGATACGGCACGATCCGCAGCACGTCGACGCTCCGGGGACGGGACATTCAAGATTCGAAAAGCCAGTATAATTCGCGACGCCCGGAAACGCCAAGGCGTCGCCGCCCCGCATGGTAATCCCGGGGGGGCGGCGTTATCATGGGGCGACCCGGGCCGGCCGCCCGGCCACGTCAAGGGCGTAGCAGCGAAGGGGCGTCGTCGATGAGGGTGGGGATCGGTCACGACACGCACCGGCTGGTCGATGGGCGCCCGCTGATCCTGGGCGGGGTCCGGATCGATCATCCGCGCGGGCTCTACGGACATTCCGACGCCGACGTGGTCCTCCACGCCGTGGCCGACGCCCTGCTCGGCGCGGCGGCCTTGGGCGACATCGGCGAATATTACCCCGACACCGACCCGCGATGGGCCGGCCTCGAAAGCGACCGGCTCCTGGCCGAGGTGGTCGAGCAGGTCGCCCGGGCCGGCTGGAAGCCTGGCAACTGCGACGTCATCATCCACGCCCAGGCCCCCAAGCTCACCCCGCACAAGCCGGCCATCCGGGCCAACCTCGCCCGCCTGCTCGACCTCGACCCGTCCGCCGTCAACGTCAAGGCCAAGACCGGCGAGCATGTCGGGCCGGTCGGCCGGGCCGAAGCCATCGCCTGCGAGGCGGTCGTCCTGCTGGTCGCGTCCCCGGTCGCGGCGGCGGGATTGTGGACTCAGGACTCAGGACTCAGGACTCAGGACTGAGCCCCTTCCTGGGTCGGAGTTGGCGGATGCTTTCGAAGGTCAACCGGGCCTCGGCCCGAATCGCGGTCACGCCGTCTGGGAACTGACGATAAACTTCCTGAGTCCTGAGTCCTGAGTCCTGAGTCCTGAGTCCTGAGTCCTCCGAGCCCGCCATGCCGCTTCGCCTTTACAACACGCTGACGCAGACGAAGGAACCGTTCCGGACCGTCGAGCCGGGCCGGGTGGGCATGTACGTCTGCGGGCCGACGGTCTACTCGAACAGCCACATCGGCCACATGGTCGGGCCGGTGATCTTCGACACGATCAAGCGGTACCTCGCCTATCTCGGCCACGCGGTGACCTGGGTCGTCAACATCACCGACGTCGACGACAAGCTGATCGTCCAGGCCCGCAAGGACGGGACGACCGTCAAGGACCTGGCCGAGCGGGTCACCGACGACTATCTCCGGTGCCTGGCGGCCCTCGGGGTCGACGGGATCGACCACATGCCCCGGGCCACGGATCACATCGCCGAGATCGTGGCGATGACGCAAGGCTTGATCGACAAGGGGTTCGCCTACGCTTCGGGCGGCGACGTTTATTTCGACGTCGCCAAGGCCCCCGAATACGGCAAGCTCAGCCACCGGAAGCTCGAAGACCTCCAAGCCGGCGCCCGGATCGAGCCGTCGACGCTCAAGCGCCAGCCCGACGACTTCGCCTTGTGGAAGGGGTCCAAGCCCGACGAGCCGGCCTGGGAAAGCCCCTGGGGCCCCGGCCGACCCGGCTGGCATATCGAGTGCTCCGCCATGAGCATGAAGCTCCTCGGCGAGCACTTCGACATCCACGGTGGCGGCCTCGACCTGGTCTTCCCCCACCACGAGAACGAAGTCGTCCAGTCCGAATGCTTCAGCGGCAAGCCGTTCGCCACCTACTGGTTGCACAACGGCCTGCTCACCAAGGCCGGCAAGAAGATTTCCAAGTCCGACCCGGGCACCGTGGTCCTGATGAGCGACCTGCTCACCCAGCACGATCCCGACACCCTCCGCTGCCTCTTCCTGTCGAGCCACTACCGGCGGCCGATCGATTACGGACCCGGGCGGCTCGACGAATTGACACGGGGGCTGCAAACCTTCTACAGCCTCTTTGATCGCTCCGAACGCCTGACGGGTCAGAGTTATTACTCCCTCGAAGCTCCGACCCGGAAGGACGACGCGTGGCTGGGGTCGCCGATCGCCGAGGTCGCCGAGCATCGCGGCCGGTTCCTGGAGGCGATGGACGACGACTTCAACACCGGCGGCGCCCTCGGCGAGCTGTTCGAGCTGGTCCGGGCCTTGAACCGCCACGCCGACGCCCGCAAGCTCGAAACCGCGGCCGACCCCGACGGGATCGCCGCGTTCCGCGCCGGGGTGGTCGTCCTCAAGGAGTTGTCCCAGATCCTCGGCCTGTTCCGCCTCCCCCGCGTCAAGGCCGAGCCGGCCCAGGACCGGCTCACGGCCCCCCTCCTGGACCTGCTGGTGCAACTCCGTACACGAGTCCGGAAGGAGAAAAACTTCGCCCTGGCCGATGAGATTCGTAACCAACTCGCCACGCTCGGGGTCACCCTCGAAGACCGACCCGACGGGACGAACTGGAAGGTGGATTGACCGGCGAACTGAAGGTTGGGTCCCGAGTCCGTCATGGTCCACGGAGGGCCTCGCGATGGCGTCGACGGCGAGAGAACCGAGGGCTTCGACCGACCCGGACCCGGCGCCCGAGCGGGTGGTGGGGATCGACCCGGGCTTGCACGTGATGGGGTACGCGGTGGTCGAGCCGACCACCCGCGGGCCCTACGTGGTCGAGGCGGGGGTGATTCGCCCCCGGGGGGCGTCGTCGAAGACGCTGGAGGGGCGGTTGCTGGTGCTCCACGGCGGCATCCTGGAAATCCTGGACGCCTTCCCGCCGTCGTCGCTGGCCCTGGAACAGGTCCACAGCCACCCCGCCCACCCCCGGACGGCGATCCTGATGGCCCATGCCCGGGGCGTCATCATGCTGGCCGCCGCCGAGCGGGGCGTGCCGGTCTTCGGCTACGCGGCGGCCCGGGTCAAGAAGACGCTGACCGGCTCCGGCAAGGCGCCCAAGGAGCAGATGCAGCACGCGATCCGGACCGAACTAGGCCTCGACCGCCTGCCCGAGCCCCACGACGTCGCCGACGCCTGCGCCGTGGCCCTCTGCCATTTCCAGATCGCCCGGAACCTCCGGGGGCTGGCCCCGCCCTGACCGGCCGGGCCTAACGCCCGGGCCCGAGGGCGCGGATCAGCAATTCGAGATCCACCGGCTTGCGGACGACCGCTTCCGGCCGGAGGAGGCGGACCGCTTCCAGGCGGTCGCCGTCCAGGACGCCGGTCGTGACGGCCACCCGGGTTCCCAGTTGACCCGAGTGGACCTCGCGGAGCACGTCGATCCCGTCGCCATCGGGCAGCATCAGGTCGAGGATCAGGCCGTCCGGGGGGAACAACCGGAGCAAGGCCAGGCCGCCGGCGACGGTCATCGCCGAATGCACCTCCCACCCCAGCTTCGTGAAGATCTTCCGGAGCGCGGATTGGGTCCTCAAGTCGTCCTCCACGAGGAGGAGTCGAGGCTTCGAGGTCGATCCCGGGTCCGTCCGCGAGGGCGCCCGGTCGGCGACCTCTGGCGCCGGCTCCGGGGCCACGGGCGGGGTCGGGGTCGCGCACTCATGCCGTTGGGTGCGGTCTGTCACGACGATCGGCCCTCCAAGCTCGTTCGGGGATGGTCACGGACCCTCACATTCCATCTTACGTCACGCGGGACCCGGGATGCCCTGGGTCCCGGGCGGATGTCATGAGCAAGGTCCGGCGAAAAAACGGGGAAAGTTCCCGTAACAGGACGGAAGGCGACCCGAAGGAACCGGATGTACCACCATCCCGGGCAATTAACACGCCCCAGTCCGAAGCCATCGGTCGAAAATCGTGGTCCAGGACGAGTCCCCCCGGGACGGATGGAGTTTGCCCATCGTCAGTTATATTCAAAATTTTCGATCGCTTTCGAACACGCTATTCTTCCGGGTTTCTTCGGAATGTCCGCGACGAGGGCGATCCGATGCGGCCGCGACCTGCTCTGGGGAGGAAGCCATGCCTCGGGGCCGCTTGACCGCGAGCCGGTCGCCGACCTACGATGGACACCCGTGCAAAAAAGGCCCGGCGGCCCGACCCCGAACGAACCGAAGCGGCGGAACCCCCGTGACGATCACGTTGAACGGCGAGCGGCGCGACGTCCCCGAACCCTTGACCGTGGCCGACTTGCTCCGCCACCTCGGCGTCAAGCCCGAGCATGTCGCCGTCGAGCGGAACCGCGACCTCGTCCCCCGCGCCCGCCACGCCGAGGCCCGGGTCGAGCCCGGCGACACCCTGGAAATCGTCACCCTCGTCGGCGGCGGTTCGCCCGAGGCCGCGATCGAGCCCGCGCCCGTCCCCCTGGTCATCGGCCCCCATCGGTTCCGGAGCCGGCTCCTGGTCGGCACCGGCAAGTACGCGACGCTCGACCTGATGCGCGACTGCCTGCTCGCCAGCGGGACCGAGGTCGTCACCGTCGCCGTCCGCCGCGAGCGCCTGTTCGACCGCGAAGGGCGGAACCTGCTCGACTACCTCGACCCGGCCCGCTACACGATCCTGCCCAATACCGCCGGCTGTTTCAATGCCGACGACGCCTTGCGGACCGCCCGCCTCGGCCGCGAGCTGCTGTCGGGCCTGGGCAACCCCGGTGCCGACTGGGTGAAGCTCGAAGTCCTGGCCGACACCCGGACCTTGCTGCCCGACCCGGTGGCGACCCTCCGGGCCACCGAAGTCCTCGTCGCCGAGGGGTTCCACGTCCTCTGCTACACCAGCGACGATCCGGTCATGGCCCGCCACCTCAAGGCCGCCGGCGCCGCCAGCGTGATGCCCGCCGGCAGCCCGATCGGCTCGGGCCAGGGGGTCCTCAACCCCAACAACATCCGGATCATCCTCGAAGACCTCAAGCGAGACGACCCCGACTATCCGGTCATCGTCGACGCCGGCGTCGGCACCGCCAGCGACGTGGCCATCGCCATGGAACTCGGCTGCGACGGCGTCCTCCTCAACACCGGGATCGCCGGCGCCCGCGACCCCCTCCGGATGGCCCACGCCATGAGGCTGGCCGTCGAGGCCGGCCGCCTCGCCGCCGGCGCCGGCCGGATCGCCCGCAAGCTGTACGCCACGGCGTCGAGCCCGACCGAAGGGACCATCGCGGGTCGATAGTCCGTCATTCCCGCAAAGGAGGGGCAGGATGCCGCAGTTCGACCCGGCCCCGACCCTGGGCCCCGGCGGGGCGATCGCCCGGCGGATGCGCGAGAAGTACGAGCCCCGGCCCGAGCAAATGATGATGGCTCGCGCGGTGGCGCGGGCGATCGAGGACGGGTCGCACCTGATGGTCGAGGCGGGGACGGGCGTGGGCAAGAGCTTCGCCTACCTCGTCCCGGCGATCCTGGCGGCGGCGGAGGCGGGCAAGAAGGTCGTGGTGTCGACCCACACCATCAGCCTCCAGGAGCAATTGCTCCAGAAGGACATCCCGCTCTTGCAGGCGGTGATGCCCCAGGAGTTCTCGGCGGTCCTGGTCAAGGGGCGGTCGAACTACATCAGCATTCGCCGGCTCGGGGGGGCTTCGAGCCGGGCGGGGGCCACGTTCGTCAAGCCCGAGGAGATCGACCAGGTCGCCGAGATCAAGCTTTGGGCGGGCCGGACGCTCGACGGGAGTCGGTCCGACCTCGACTTCCGCCCCGCGCCGGCGGTCTGGGACGCCGTGGCCAGCGAGCACGGCAACTGCCTGGGCAAAAAGTGCCCGAGCTTCCGCGACTGCTTCTATTTCGCCGCCCGCCAGCGGATGAGGACGGCCAACCTCCTGGTCGTCAACCACGCCCTGTTCATGAGCGACCTGGCCTTGCGCGGCTCGGGCGCCAGCCTCCTGCCCGAGTACGACGTGGCGATCTTCGACGAGGCCCATACCCTCGAAGCCGTCGCCGGCGACCACCTCGGGCTCCGCCTCTCCGAAGGGCAGGTCGAGTACACCCTGACCCGGCTCTACAACGACCGGACCCGGAAAGGGTTGCTCGTCTACCACGAACTCGGCGACGCCGTGGCCCAGGCGTCGCGCGCCCGGCACGCCGCCCACGACTTCTTCGAATCCGTGATCCGCTGGCAAGCGAGCCGGGGGGCGTCCAACGGCCGGCTCCGGGCCCCGTCCGGCCTCTCCGACCCGCTCGGGGAGGAGCTGCGCAAGCTGGCCTCGGCCATCACCCGGGGGGCCGAGGAGATCGAGGAAGAAGACCAGCGCGTCGAGCTGGGCGCCGCCAGCGACCGCTGCGAGATGCTCGCCTCGTCCCTGTCGAGCTGGCTCGCCCAGGACGTGGCCGATTCGGTCTACTGGATCGACCAGGAAGGGGGCCAGCGGCGACGGCTGACCCTGGCATGCGCGCCGCTCGACGTCGGGCCGATCCTCCGCCGCGACCTGTTCGACCGCGTCCCGACGTGCATCCTGACCTCGGCCACGCTCAGCGTCGGCTCGCCGCCCAGCTTCGGCTTCGCCAAGACGCGGGTCGGCCTGACGAAGTGCGAATCGCTCCAGCTCGGCAGCCCGTTCGACTACCCGCGCCAAGTCGCCATCCACATCCCCAAGAACCTGCCCGACCCCTCCGACAACCCCCGCGAATTCGAAGTCGCCGCCATCCGGGCCATCCCGTACTATCTCGAAAAAACGAATGGCAAGGCGTTCGTCCTGTTTACGTCGCACAAGATGCTCGAAACGGCCGCGCGGACGTTGTCGCCGTGGTTCGCCGAGCGGAACATCGCCCTTTACGCCCAGAGCGACGGGTTGCCCCGGTCCAAGATGGTTGAGGCGTTCAAGGCCGACGTCGACAGCGTGATCTTCGGCGCCGATAGTTTCTGGCAGGGGATCGACGTGCCGGGCGAGGCGCTCTCGAACGTCATCATCGTCCGCCTGCCGTTCAGCGTCCCCGACCGCCCGCTCCTGGAAGCCCGCCTCGAAGCGATCCGCGGGCGCGGCGGAAACCCGTTCGTCGAGTACCAGGTCCCCGAGGCGGTCCTCAAGCTCAAGCAAGGGTTCGGCCGCCTGATCCGCTCGCGCGACGACACCGGGATCGTGGTCATCCTCGACCCCCGCGTCCTCAGCAAGCCCTACGGCCGGACCTTCCTCGGCTCCCTCCCCGACTGCCCGAGGGTCGTCGAAGTCCTGGCGCCCCTCGGCCCGATCGGGATGATGGATGATGGGTGACTGTCCCATCACCCATCACCCATTCCCCACGGTGAGGCTCCCGAGCGGCGCGGTGGGGTTCAAAGTTTGCTTCTTGGGGTTCCAGCCGGCGAGCCGGGCCTCGGCGACGACCCGATGGGGGCCGGTGGCCAGGGGGTGGGTCGTCGCGGTCCAGGCGCCGTCGGGCCCGGCGACGGCCTGACCGACGGGGTCGAGGTGGCCTTTGCCCGGCTTGCCGGCGAGCAGGGAAACGGTCGAGCCGGGGGCCGAGGCCCCGGAATAAGTCGCCCGATGGCCCGCGAGGGCGGGAGCGGCGAGGGTCCCGGTCAGGGTCTCGGAAGCGATCGCGGGCGCCCCGTTGCCCAGGGTTGAAACGACATGATGCTCGTACCAGGCGGGGACGCCCTGTTTGCCCGAATGCACGACCCCGGCGCCCGTCAGGTTGAAGTACGAGGCCGGCCCTTGGACCGGGACCTGGCCCCAGATGTTGTAGATCCCGGCATTCGTCCCGTGGTCGCGGTTGGCGGGCGTCTGCTGGTAGAAGACCTGGGCCGAGTTGACCGAGGGGGGGATGAAGACGAGCGGATCTCGGGACCGGGCCTGATAGTTATCAATGGCCAGCTTGGCGATCCAGCCGACCGGCCCGCCCACGCTGTACTGGCGACCCGGGAAGTCGGGGTTGGCGGCGTGGGGGTCGAGCAAGGTGTCTTGGAGATATCCGGCCCGGAGCCGCGGCGTGGCCTGGGCGGCGACGCCCACGATCGCCTGGGTATTGACGACGGCCCCCTCGCTGTGGCCGATGTACTGGACGTCGACCGGGTTATTGCCCGGGAACCGGCCCGCGGCGTCGAGGACCATCCGGGCCAGGATCGGCCCCTGCTTCGCCGCGGCGCCGGGGGTCCGGCTTTGCGCGGCCCAATTATAAGCGATCACCTCGTCGTAGCCTTGCGCGCGGAGCGACCGGGCCATCTCCCGTTGCCAAGGGGGCCCGACCTTGTTCCACGCCGGATCTTGAATCCCGCCGTGCGTGACCACGGCGATCGAGTTCTTGCGGAACGACGCGACCGACTCCGAAGGGCCGGGGTCGGCGACGACCAGGACGTAAGGATGATTCGGGTTGATCGGCAAGCCGCCGGCCAGCGGGAGCGTGACCCGGTGGACCCCCGGAGCCGTCGCGGGCTGGCCCGAATCGTCCAGAACTGGGGGGGTCAGGACCGGGCCGACCGGCACTTCCCCGGGGCCCGGGGTCGGCGAGGCCGAGCGGGCCACGGCGAAGGTGATCGGGGTCGCGGCCTCCGGGCCCGAAACGTCATAGGAAACGGTCACGCCCCGCGAGTCGAGCGTGGTCGCCGAGAGCATCGCGACGTTCGAGAGCAGCAGGCGAACGTCGAGGGCGTCGACCCGGAGGGCCGGGGCTCGCTTCGAAAACGAAGAAACCGCCCGACGGGCTTGCGGACCACGGCGGAGGAAAGGGCGTAGGAAAAACCCGAATCGCATGGGCGAAGGACCCCGGTCGAGCTGGCTCGGTGATGCCGACCACGGGAGCCCACTTCGCCGGAAGGCCGACGGGTCCTCTCGGGGAACCCTCCGGCGCCGACCGCCTCCCTGTCGTGGCCCGCGATCACGCGACGTTGCCAGCCCTCCCGGCTGCCCCCTTGCTATCGGTGAATGCCGGCCGCCGCCATGATGGATTCCCGTTAAGGTCCGGCGCCCGATCGGATCAAAACGCGGAGAATCCGCGCGACGATCACGCGAGGACCGGCAGTATCTTTCCCGGAACGACCAACGACCTGGGGACGACCATGAATCTCGGCCAGCGTGCCCTCCTCGGACCCCTCCGCCAGGCCTTCGACGGCGAGGCCGTCGCCGGGCTGGGCGAGGGCCAGTTGCTCGAACGGTTCGCGAAGCGTCGCGACGAGCCGGCCTTCGCCGCCCTGATGGCCCGGCACGGCCCGATGGTCCTGGGCGTCTGCCGGCGCGTCCTGGCCGACCCCCACGACGTCGAGGACGCTTTCCAGGCGACCTTCCTGATCCTGGTCCGCCGGGCGGCGACGCTCGACGACCGCGACCGCCTGGCCCCCTGGTTGTTCGGCGTGGCCCGGCGGGTCGCGACCCGGGCCCGCCGCGACGCCGAGCGACGCCGGTCCCGCGAACGGGCGATCCCGCCCCCCGTCGCCTCCCCGGGCGAAGACCCCCAGGCCCGCGAGCTGGGCCGCGCCGTCGTCGAGGAGATCGGTCGCCTGCCCGCCCCGATGCGCGACGCGGTGATCCTCTGCTGCGTTGAGAACCTGAGCTACGACGAGGCCGCGTCCCGGCTCCGCTGCTCGACGCCCGCCCTCCGGGGCCGGCTGTCCCGGGCCCGCGAGCGGCTCCGAACCCGGCTGACCCGACGCGGGTTCGCCCCGGCGGCGACCCTGGCCACGGCCTGGACCTGGGCGGGGGCGGCCTCGGCGAAGGTCCCCCTCTCATTGACGGAATCCACCGCCCGCGCCGCGATCGCGTTCGCGGCCGGGCGAGCGGCGACGGCCGGGATCGTCCCGGCGACGGTCGTTTCCCTGGCGGAAGGAGCGATGCAGGCCATGCGTTTGACCCGGATCAAGTTCGTCGCGGCGGCCGTGGTGGCCTTCGGGGTCGCCGGCTCGGGGGTCGGCCTCCCGGGCCGGTCCGGTGGGTCATCGGCGGAGGCCCAGCAGCCACCGGCCGAGGCCCCACCGGCACCAGTCGAGGCCCCACCGGCACCAGTCGGAGCCCCAAGAGGCAGATCGGGTGAAGCCCCGGCGGAATCGACCGTAGTCCGACCGCCCCGGGCACTTGCCCCGGAAGCCGACCGGCTCGGCTCGCTGGAGCAGAAGATCGACCGGCTCATCGAGGCGATGGAGAACCGAGACCGTCCGCCGCTCGACCGGCGGCCCTCAACCGCCAACCCATCATCGACCGGCCGTCCGCCGCTCGACCGGCGGCCCCCAACCGCCAGCCCATCATTCTCCTCCCGCGAGCGCTTGAAGAAGAGCAACACGGACCTGCTGCCCGAGGACGAACTGGGGCCGGAAATGCTCGCCCCGAAGCCAGCCATCCGACCCGCGTTCCCCGAACCGGGGACGGGCAAGCCCAACGAGTCGACCCGCTTGGCTGCCGTGGAGCAGAAGCTCGGACGCCTGGAGGCCCGGATCGCCGCGATCGAGCAGAAGTTCAATGTGGGAGACAATGTCAACCTGCCGGCCCTACCCGCTGGAAGACGGAGCCCCTTCGACCTCGATGCCAAGCCGGAGCTGCCCTCCCCGACCGCTCCCGCCCCATAGTCAAACCCCGGCACCCAGCGCCCCGCCGCCCCGAAATGATCCGAAGTCGGGCGGACGCGATCATCGAAACGGCCGTCGCCCACCCGGGGCGGCGGCCTTTCTTCGATTCGCGGGCCGGATCACTGGTAGCGGAGCATGTTCAGGAAAGCCCGGACCTCGTCGTGGGATTCGGGGGTCTGGCGGATGACGAGGGCGGGCGGCATCGGCCAGATCCCGATCTGGCCGACCGGGGCCCGGGGCTTCCGCCGGGCCGGCCGGTTGTTCTTCGGCGGGGCCTTGTCCTTGCCGCGCGCGGCCCCCTGCCCCGGCCCCTTCCCGTCGCGGGGCGGTGCCTGGGCGGACGCGGGGGCGCCGGCCAGCCCGATCAGGGCGAGAGTCAGCGCCGCGACGGTCGATCGACGCAGGGAGGGCATCCTTTGGCTCCGCGAGGGGGCTTACAGGCCGGCGCCGCCGAGGTGCTTGCGCTTCAGGGGATTGCGGACGCCCTGCCGCTTGACCCGTCGCCCCTTGGCGATCGGCGAGCTGTCGGCCTTCTTCTTCCACTTGTAGCTCTTGCGATGCTTGGTCTTCGTCTTCATGGCGCGCCAGCTCCCACCCTCAAGTCATCCGGGAAAGGGACCATTGTGCGGTCCCCGGCCCCAGGAATCAAGCCGAACCCGTCGCGAGCCCCCGGCTTCAGGGCGAGCCCAGGGGGCCGGCGGGGGTCGTCGAGGTCACCTTCACCTTGCCCGGGGTCGGCGTGGTGACGACATCGAAGGTCAACTTGCCGCTCGGGTCGCTGCGGTAGCCCGATTCCTCGGCGCGGACGCGGACGGTATAAGTCCCGTTGGGCAACGGGCTGGCGAATTTGACGGCGTAGACGCCGTTCTTGTCGACGGCGGCGGTCCCGAGGACGGACTGGTTGTTGACGTCGACGATCTCGATGTTGGTGCCGGCGACGTAATTGCCGGTCAGGGTGGGCTGGTTGTTGTGGGTGATCGGGGTCTTCCCGTGGTTCCCGTTGTGATCCTTGCCGAGCAGCCCCGGGACGTTGGGATACACCAGCGGGCGGCCCGAGCCGAGGGCCAGTTGCAGGATCGTGGCATAGTCGTTGGTCGCGGCGATGCTCGACCCGCTCGGGGTCGTGCCGGGCTGAGAGTCGAAATTGGCCAACTGGGTCATCTGGGCCTGGAGGTCGGCCACGACCGCCGGGGGGGCGCCGGCGTTGATCAGCACGGCGCCGAAGTCGCGATTGAGGGCCGCGGCGTCCTGGGGCCGGATCGTCAGGTAAGGCTGGGCGCGGCGGAGGTCGAGGTTGAACGCCGCGACGTCGTGGGAGTTGCCCCGGTGGAGCCCGGCGACGAACGAGTTCAGGTCTTTCTGGATGTTCTCGACGGTCGGCTGGGGCACCGCGTTGTTCCGGTGGATCAGGCCGACGAAGTAAGGGAGGTTCTGGATGTGCTGGCGCTTGGCCGCGATGGTCTGCTGGGCCGGCGCGCCACCATCGACCTGCACTCCGGCGGGGACGGTTCCGACGGCCAGGGCCGTGCTGGCGGCGCTGAGCAACTGGCGGCCTTCGAGGCTTTCCGACGAGGGGATATGACGGCGGCGATCCATCGCGCGGGCCTCCCGGCTGTTGGCGATCGGGCGAAGTCGTGGGGGATTCGGTGGCGGACGCCACCCGGGGTCGGGGGCGCGGCGACTTTCTACCGGAAAAGCTCAAGGATGGCCAGGCGGATTCCGGGGGAGCGTCCCCGACGCCTCCAGGACCATCCGGAGGTAGGAGCGGGGCTCGACCTCGGCCAGGCCCAGCTCGGCGGCCAGGTCCAGGACGGCCCGCTGGGCGGCGGGCAGGTCGGCTTCGGTGGCGGCCAGGGTCTCGACCTCGGCGAACGCCCCCAGGGCGTCAGCCTCGTCGAGCGCCACGACCAGCGACCGCCCGCCGGATTCCAGGTGATACTCCGTCCGCCGCTTGCGGACCACGGCGACGGGCCCGAACCCGAGCCGCTCGAAGATCCGCTTGACCTCGTCCCGGGCCCCGACCCCTTCGGCGAATCCGACTTCGATCTCCTCGCGCGTCTTGGCCGGGCCGCCGAGCTTGGTCCCCTTGTACGTCACCCGGTTGGCCGACCCTTCCCCCCGGACCCGGAGCGCCTCGCCGGTCCGGGCGAAGTCGCGCGACGGGTGCGCGAGGTAGGCGTCTTCATGCTCCAGGGTCGGGCCGGGGGTCGCCCCCCGCCCGGCCAGCCGGCGCCGGAGGTCGTCGTGATCGGCCACCCGGAACTTGACCTCGATCTCGAATCCCATCGCGTCGGACCCCCTCGACCTGTGCCCTCGCCATCGGGTATACCGGGGAGATTTTACCCGCCAAGCCGCCAGGACCGCCAAGCCAGAGATCTAAAGGAAGGGGGAGCCCTTTGAGCGAGACGCAAGGCCGGTTCGTCGTGCTCGAAGGGCCCGACGGCGGCGGCAAGACGACGCAGGCGGCGCGGCTGGCGGCGTGGCTGGGGTCGATCGGCCGCGAGGTCGTGGCTTGCCGCGACCCCGGCGGGACGGCCCTGGGGGATCGGCTCCGGGCGTTGCTCCTGGAGCGGACGGGCGTGCCCCTGGGGATGCGGGCCGAGATGCTCCTGTACATGGCCAGCCGGGCCCAGCTCGTCGACGAGGTGATCCGCCCGGCGATCGGGCGGGGGGCGGTGGTCGTGGGGGATCGGTACTTGCTCTCGAACGTGGTGTACCAGGGCTACGCCGGCGGGCTCGACGTCGACGACCTGTGGCGGGTCGGCCGGGCGGCGACGGGCGGCCTGATGCCGGACCTGACCTTGGTCGTCGACGTCCCGCCCGAGGTCGCCCGCGGCCGGATCGGCCCGGGGCGGGACCGGATCGAGGACCGGGGGGACGACTACCGGGCCCGGGTCCGCGCCGGGTTCCTCGGGGCGGTGGCGACCTATCCGGGCCCGATCGCGGTGGTCGACGGCTCGGCCGGGCCGGATGCCGTGGCCGACCGGGTCCGGGAGGAGGTGGCGCGTGCCCTGGCAATCGCTCCGCGGCCATGACCGCGTGGTCGAGTCGCTCCGCCGATCGCTGGCCCAGGGGCGGCTCCCCCACGCCTTCTTGTTCGTCGGGCCCGAAGGCGTGGGCAAGCTCGCCTTCGCCTTGAAGCTGGCCCAGACGCTCTTGTGCGAGCGCGTGCCCGAGGCCGAACTCGCCCCGTGCGGCGTCTGCCCGGGTTGCGTCCAGGTGATCGGCGGGACCCACCCCGACTTGCTCCGCGTGGCCCGGCCCGAGGACAAGCACGAGCTGCCGATCCGGGTCATCCGCGACTTGTGCCTGGATCTGGGGCTGAAGCCGGCGCGGGGGACCCGGAAGGTCGCGATCGTCGACGACGCCGACGACATGAACGACGAGGCGGCCAACGCCTTTCTCAAGACCCTGGAGGAGCCCCCCGCCGGCTCCGTCCTGGTCCTGGTCGGGACCTCGGCCGAGGGCCAGCTCGACACCATCCTGTCCCGCTGCCGGGTGGTCCGGTTCGACCCGCTCCCCGAATCCGAGCTGGCCGCCGTGCTCCTGGACCAGGGCGTGGCCGATTCCCCCGAGGCCGCCGCCCGCCTGGCCGGCCTCGGCGAAGGGAGCGTCGCCCGCGCCCGGGGGCTGGCCGACCCGACCCTGGGCGACTTCCGCCGCGCCCTGATCGACGAGATCGCCGCCCCCCGGGGCTTCGACGCCCCGGCCTTGGCCCGCCAGATCGAGGAGTTCATCAAGAAGGCCGGCAAGGAAAGCTCGTCCCAGCGCGAGCGGGCCCGCCTCGTCGTCGGCGAGCTCGTCCGCCTCTTCCGAGGGACCTTCCGCCAGGCCGCCGGCCTGGCCCCGACCACCCCCGACCTCGCCGACCGCCAGGCCGTGTCCGCCCTCGCCGACCGCCTCGACCCCGAGGCCATCCTCGCCCTGGCCGACCGCTGCCTGGAGGCCGATTACCACGTCCGCCGCAAGCTCTACATGCCCCTGATCCTCGACGCCCTGGCCCACGACATCGGCAAGCTGGCGAACCCGAGGGGCGGCAAAGCCTGACCCCTCGGGCCGCTCTCGGCTTCAGCGGACGACGGTCTTGAAGGTGACGGAGCCTTCGGCGCCGGGGGCGATGGCGCCGGGGAGGTCCCAGCGGAGTTCGAGGGCGCCGGCCTTGTTCTCGCCGAAGGTGAAGATGGTCCCCTCCGGCCCCTGGGCGCTGCCGGGGACGTATTCGAGGCGGGGCATGAGGCTGTCGATGATCGTCACGGTCCGGATCGGCACGTTGCCCATGTTCCGGTACTGGATGGTGTAGGTCAGGGTGTCGCCGGGCTCGGCCTCCTCGGCGTCGACCCGCTTGATGACGGCCAGGCCGGGCTTGCTCGGCGGGACCTCGACGCCGGCCACCTCGCGGGGGGGCCAGGTCATGACCATCTGGCTGGCCCCTTCGACGATCCCCGTCACGACGGCGCTCTCGCCGCTCTTGAGGCCCTCGGCCTTGATCCGCGACCGGACGGCGCCGAGGCCTTGGATGGCGGTCCGGCGGTCGACCGACTGGACCATCTTGTTGACCGAGTTGGTCACCGTGGCGTCGAAGCCGCCGAGGATGCGGACCTCGGAATGCTCGCCGGCGAAGATCCGCGTGGACAGCCCGGTCGCCTTGACCCGCAACCGATTCTGCTCGGCGGCCTGGCCTTGCGTCAGCTTGATCGGCCCCTGGCGGGCGGCGGCCAGTTGCTGGCGCTGGAGCAGCTCGTTCATGATCGCCTGCGAGGCGTTGAGCGCCTCGTTGACGCCGATCGAGGCCCGGACCGAGGCGAACCGCGGGGCGTAGACGCAGACGACGTTGGTGGGCAGGACCCGGGGGCGGTCGCCGGCGTTGAAGTTGACCAGGGCGTCGCGGGGGTCGATCCCCATGAGGCCGCCTTCGCCGGCGAAGTGGAGCGGCTCGCCGCGGTCGCCGCCGTCGCAGAGGAATTCGTCGCGGGGCATCCACGAGCGATCGCGAGGCGGGGGGGCGCCGCGGGCCGGGCCGCGGGGGAGCCGGCACGGGCCGCGATCGGGGCCCATGAACGGGCAAGGGGCGTTGGCCATCCCCAGGCCGGACGGCCCGCTCACCTCCTCGGGCGTCGGCTGGCGGCCGCCGATCCGGACGATCGCCACCACCCGCCCCAGCGCCCGGGCCACCTTGAACGGGTCCTCGGCCGCGCCGATGGTCACCACGGGCGGCTCGTCCTTGGGGAGCTTCAGCGGCAAGGCCTGGTCGGGGTCTTCCAGGTACACGGCCTGGGTAACCAGCCGGCCCCGGTCGGCGGCGTCCTCGATGTCTTCGAGCCGGAAGACGACCCGGACCGGATATTTGGCCGGGTCGATCCCCGGCGGCCGGTGGAGGTGGCCGACGATCTCGATGACCGGGTACAGCTCGACCCCCGGCCGGTCGGGCAGGTTCCCGACGCGGAGCCGGTAGGCGCTGCCCACCTTCAGGCCGACCGTCGCGATCCCCTTGCCGTCGCCGGGCGGGACCGCCTCGGCCGCCGGGCCGAGGACCTCGACGAAGACGCCCGGCGGCCCCTGGAACCGGACGACCTGGACCTCCGGCGACAGCACCGGCTGGGCGGGCGTGGCCACGACCGCGGCCCCTGGTCCGGGAGCGGGGGGAACGGCGGGGGCGAGGCTGGCCGGCGGGGCCATCGACGCGGGGGGGGCGTCCTGCCCCGAGGCCGGTGACGGCGACGAGCCGAGGCCCGCCGCGATCGCCAGCCCCAGCGGCAGGGCAAGGCGCGCGGTCCGGCCGGCGACGGCGACGCGGCGGTTCCATCCTGTTCGGCTCATGTCGGTCATCCTCAACCGGGGTGCGGCCCGCACCCGAGGGCTCGATCGATCGGGGATCATCCCGCGGGCCCACGCCCGCGTACTTCCGGGGGACGAAGCGGTTATCTCGAATGGCTGATGGCTGATGGCTGGCTCTGCATCGGGAAAACCCCGGCGGGTCGCGGTTTGAGTTCGCGTCCCGCCGGGGCGATGGTGAGGTTCGAGGTCCGGGCCTGGTTCCTATCAGCGCCCGGGCGGGGCGACGGCCGGGGCCGCCGGGGCCGGGGTCGGTTCGGCGGGGGTCGGGACCGGCGGGGTCAGCGGGAGGGCCGGCGAGACCGGGGCGTCGACCGGGGTCAGCGGGGCGGCCGGGACGGGGGCGACGACGCCGGGGGGCAGCGAGCCCGGCGGCATGTTGGTCGGCGGCGCGACCACGGCCGGGGCGTCGGACGGCATCGGCACGCCGGCCCCGTCCATCTCCAGGTTGATCCCGCCCAGGCGGACGATCATCAAGATCGTGCCCCGCTTGTCGGCCTCCAGGATCGGGTCGACGCCCGGTTCGAGCTTGGTCGAGACCAGCGTCTCGACGCCGGCGATGGCCAGTTCCTGGTAGCGGGGGTCGGGCAGGTAGATCACCTTGGTCACGAAGTTCCCGCCCTCGACGGTGTCGAGGTCCTCGGCGGTGAACTGGATCGGGATCTGGTTGTGCGTGAGGTAGGCGTCGGTGGCCGGGGTCGCGGGGGCGACCTCGATCGTCGGGTACAGGGTCAGCGTCGGCCGGCCCGCGATGTCGGTCATCTTGAGCCGGTAGATATAGCCCTGGAGGAAGTTATAGCGGAACGGCGTGGGCCGGCCGGGGAGGTAGAGGCGTTCGCCGTTGGCGCCGCCGGTTTGCCAGCCGATCTTCATGTCGCCGGTGCCGCCGGGGCCGCCGGGGCCGAAGAAGACGACCTGGCTCTTGACGTTGGGGAAGCGACGGCCGGCGCCGGGGCCGCCAGGGCCGCCCATGCCGGGGCCGCCCATGCCGGGGCCGGGCTGGAGCGGGCCGCCGGGAGGGGGCGGGCCGTCGGCCACGGCGGAGTGGCGGAAGAAGTGGAGGCCGCCGGCGTGGGCCTTGCCGTCGAAGCCCGTCGAGGCCGAGGCCACGAGGAGCATTACACCGAGAGAAGTCATCGGACCTCCTTGACTCCCGCGACCGGGCCGGGCGGACGCCCGGCGGATCGCGGGAGGAAGCACACCATCCTGGATTTGACGCGCGGCCCGACGGTCTCGTCGGCCTTGCCACCGCGCATCGAGGTCAAACCATCGGGACGGCCGAGGGGCCTGGCCTCCTGGCCCGTCCCGTCGGCCGTCGGGGTTGCGTCCCGCGACGCCTAACGATAGGATCGGGCATTCCAATCCTACCCTTGAGAAAATGGGCTCTATCCCAACCATGCCCTACTCCCGATCCATCCCTTCGCTGCTCGTCGGCCTTTTGGTGCCCCTGTTCGCCCTGGCCCAGGCGCCCGCGCCGCCACCGGCCGTCGTCCCGCCGGTCGACTCTGCGGGCTTCGCTCAGAACGTCTTGACCGACACGCTCATCAAGCTCCGGCTCCGGGAGCGGATCGCCGCCAAGATCGAGCAGAAGGTTTCGATGCTGAATCAGGAGTTCGGCCTCGAAGGGGCCTATTACAAGGATACCGGCCACCGGGTCCGCCTCCAGCTCGACCTCCACGGCTTGGGCGATGCCGGCTCGAAGATGCTCCAGGTTTGCGACGGCAAGGTCCTCTGGGATTTCCAAAAAGTCTTGAACATGCAGAACTACCGCCGGCGCGATCTGACGCCGATCCTGAAGCGGCTGGCCGACCCCGCGATCGACGATTACTTCCGGAACCAGGTCGTCACCCGGCTCGGCTTAGGCGGCCCCGAGGCGCTGCTGTTCGGCTTCCAGGAAAAGGTCAAGTTCGACCAGTTCGCCGACGAGGCGGTCGACGGGGTCCCGTCTTACATCCTGGGCGGGACCTGGAAGGACCGCGCCGGCCTGATGAGCCAGGACGCCCGGCCGCTCCCGCCGACATCGCCCCTGCCCCCTTACGTCCCGAGCAACATCCGGGTCTGGATCGACAAGGCGACCTCGTGGCCCTACCGGATCGAGATGATCGGCAACGCGCCGTCGCTCCTCCAGGAAGAAGCCCGCGCGATCGGCCCGGACGGGCGGCCGGTCGGCGTGAAGAAGGCGCCGCCGAAGGTCGACCCCAGCCGGATCACGATGAAGTACACGCTCCTGCCCTTGACCGAGATCAACGACGCGCTGTTCGTCTTCTCGGCCCCGCGCGACTCCACCAACCTGATCGACGACACCGACCAGTTCATGGCGGGGCTCGACCAGTTCATCCAGCTCGAGGCCAACCGCCGGAAGGCCGAAGCCGCCGCCAAGAACGAGGGCGACCAGCAGCCCCTCAAGGTGGACCCGATCGACGTGACCAACCCGGGCAGCCCCGGTGGTGCCGCCAGCGGGCTCGGGACCCTGCCGGGGCCGGCCTCGCCGAAATGACGGCGAGGCCAACCCCGACCGGATTCGGGTCGATTACCTGGACTCGGCCAGGGCCGCTTCGATCGCCCGGGTTACCTTCTCCGATCCAGGCTCGTCGCCGGACTTGAAGCGGGCGACGACCTCGCCCTTGCGGTTGACCAGGAACTTGGCGAAATTCCAGCCGATCTCGCCGGCGAACTTGGGGTCGGTCTCCGGGCTCGTCAGGTAGGCATAGAGCGGGTGGATGCCGGGCCCCTTGACGACGATCTTGGAGTACAGCGGGAACGTGACGTGATAGTTGGAAGCGCAGAACGTCTTGATGTCCGCGTCGCTGCCCGGCTCCTGCTTGTTGAACTCGTTGGCCGGGAAGGCGAGCACCTCGAACCCCTTGGCTTTGTACTTGCCGTAGAGCGTCTCCAGGCCCTCGTACTGCCCGGTATAGCCGCACTTGCTCGCGGTGTTGACGATCAAGACCACCTTGCCCTGGTGGGCCTTGGCCAGGTCGACGTCCTTGCCGTCGATGTCCTTGACCTGGAAGTTGAGGGCCTTGCCGGCCACCGGCCGGGACGGCTCGTCGGCCCGGCCCGAGGCGACGGCGAAGCAAGCCAGCGCCATCGAGGCCATCAGCAGCGGGAACGCGCGTTCGATCACGATTGAAAGTCCTGGTGGGTGGGAGGAGAGCGGGCCGTCCTCGGATCGACCCCGGAGCCTTATCATTCGTCAACGCCCGGTCGAAAGCAAGTTCCGCGGCCCGCCTTGGCAGGGTCGATCGGTCCGTCGATTTGCGGGATGCCCGATTGCAAGGATCTCAGATTCCGGACAACAGCAAGACAAGACGAACCTGATCGCCTGAAATCCGAGATGCTTGGGATCTGCGATCCGGCTTTCGACCCAGCTTGAAGATCCGATCGAGCCTGGCCCGCCTTCAAGGGGCCCAGGACGGGGAGTCGGGGCCATGTTCGAGTCGTTCACCGCCGGGGCGTTGCGGGCCTTGCGTCGGGCCGAAGCCCGGGCCCGGACCCGGTCGGGGTCGTCGATCGAGCCGATCGACCTGGCGGCGGGGCTGGCCGACGAGGAAGAAAGCCGGGCCTCGACGCTCCTGGCCGAATTCGGCCTGGCCCCGGGCCGGCTCCTCGACGCCCTCGGCCTGGCGATCGAGCCGCCGGGGGAAACGGAAGGCCCGGTCGTGCCGCTGTCGCCCGAGTCCCGCGTCGCGCTGGGCGACGCCTCGACGCGGGCCCGGGCCCTGAACCGGGGGCAGGCGGTCGGCACGGAACACGTCCTGGCCGGCCTCCTGGCCTCCGTGGGGTCGCTGGCCGGGAGGCTCGCCGGGGCCGGGTTGAGGGTCGAAGCCCTGCTCGGATTCCTGGCCCTGGCCGACGAGGCGGCGTCGGCCCCGATCCCGCTGGCGGTCGACATCGCGCCCCTGGAGCTGGTCGAGCCCGCCGAGGCGGTGGACCTCGGCCGGATCTTGGACGCCTCGGCCAACCGGGCCCGCGAAGGGCTCCGCGTGGTCGAGGATTACGTCCGGTTCGCCCTGGACGACCCGATGCTGACGAAGCGACTCAAGGAGGTCCGGCACCGCCTGGCCGACGCCCTCGGGGGGCTCGACGCCGAGGAGCTCCTGGCCTCGCGCGACACCCGGGGCGACGTCGGCACCCGGATCATGACGGCCTCCGAGCAGGCCCGCGAGAGCCCCCGGGCCGTCCTGATCGCCAACTTCAAGCGGACCGCCGAGGCGCTCCGGTCGCTTGAAGAGTACGGCAAGCTCGTCGACGTCTGGGTCGCCGGCCGGTTCGAGGTCCTCCGCTACGACGTCTACACCCTGGAAAAGCTGACGATGACCGCCCTGGCCGCCCGTCGAGGGCTGGGCGAGGTCAACCTGATGGTCCTGGTCGGCGGCCTGCCCACGCTCGGCGACCTGACCTGGATCGTCGGCGAGGCCTTGGCCGGCGGCGCCGGGGCGATCCAGCTCCGCGAGAAGGGATTGCCCGACCGCGAGCTGCTCCGCCGGGCCCGCGAGGTCCGCATCCTCACGGCGCGGGCCCGGGCCCGGTTCGTCATGAACGACCGCCCCGACCTCGCCCGCCTGGCCGGCGCCGACGCCGTCCACCTCGGCCAGGATGACGTCGCCCCGCGCGACGCCCGGAGGATCGTCGGCCCGGGGATGCTGATCGGGGCGTCGACCCACGACCGCTCGCAGCTCGAAGCGGCGATCCTCGAAGGGGTCGGCTACCTCGGCGTTGGCCCGGTCTTCGCCAGCCCGACCAAAACCTTCGACGACCTCGCCGGCCTCGGCTTCGTCCGCCAGGCGGCCGAGGCGTCGGGCTTGCCCTGGTTCGCCATCGGCGGGATCGACGAGGACAACCTCGACGACGTCCTCGAAGCCGGGGCCCGGCGGATCGCCGTCAGCTCCGCCGTCATCCACGCCGAAGTCCCTCGCAAGGCCGCCGCCGCCCTCCGGGCCCGCCTCGACGCGGCCGGGTAGGCTGGCCCCTCCGCGCGGGCCGGTCGAAAACGAATGGGTGATGGATAGGTCGTGTCCGTAATCCATTGCATCGAGTCGACGTCCTTGCTTATCCTGACGCGGAGTCGCAATTGCTAGCTCTCGGGCCACGATACGTCGTCGGAGGTGGGCCGTGGACGACCTCTCTCGCTTCTG
>JAABUQ010004679.1_pt1 | contig 23038 bp, 23 predicted proteins | sample 5560001 | NCBI WGS metagenome assembly JAABUQ01 (sample SAMN10711888, study PRJNA513371) | rock metagenome | isolation source: Antarctica rocks | place: Antarctica: Victoria Land, Finger Mt nord | collected 2015-12-18 | reverse complement strand
AACGTGGCGGGATCGACGCGCATGGGATCGCTCCTTTGGTAGATCGTTGCGCGCCGCGCGAGGCGGCGTTGTCTTCGGTCTACCACGGGCGCGTGGCCCACACCATCAAATGTGTGCCAGATCCATTTGACAACTAGAATCTACAACGCAGGGCGGTGATGTCTACGTCGCCTGTCGAGAGAGCCAATAAGCGCGCTTCGTCGAAAGAGAATTCACGTGCGAGGAAGCAGTCCCAAGCTACCAGGTAAAACCGGGAAACGGGATCGAGCTGTACAAAGCGTCCCTCACTCATTTGCATCATGCGCTCATCGACGACAGCATGGCGTGCTTCTTGTAGCGCCACGTCTGGGCGGATGTCTCTATTGCTCCGGTCTCGTACCGGCCAGTGACGTGAGAGCACCTGCAGTGCGGGGCCGAAGGCTGCGAGATATAAATCGATACCCTTCATGCCCATGGCTTCTAGTTTGGGCACCCTATCCATGACTGCCTGCCGGACTTGAGGTTGAACTTCTTCCCACCATGCTGTCGCTACACTATCCCGCTTGCGGCACACCAATATGACGGTACTGTTCACAGCATTTTTTTCGGCTTGATGGAGGCTGTTCGGATTCTCTGTGTTAACCGCCCATGTTGCTGTAATCTCGAAGCCTGCGTTGATGAGCGTCTGCGACAGAATATCCCATGCCCCACTCTCTTTATGGTTGAACTGCACAGTGAGCACGCCATCATCTCGAAGCACACGATGATACTCCGAGAACGCGCGAGCTAGCTTCGTCTCGTAATCGCGATTGGCTAATTCGGCCGGATTGGGAAACCCTCTGAAGCGCCCCTGGCTTGCTACTGTCTCTAGCTCATAATCGGTGAGATCACTCGCATACATGTCGGGGAAAACTGTGCCCAAAACTCTCTTCTGCCACATGTAAAACATGTTAGCCAACTCCGAATAGGGAATGCTCGCGTAGTACGGAGGGTCAGTCACGACAGCGACTATAGATTTGTCGTCAATAGCCTGCAGGTCCGCTGCATCGCTAACCGTGATACAAAGATGGGAGGTTGGAACAAGCCCATCTTTTTCATGTATGCCCACCGGCTGTCGAACCATTTGGCAGAGTTTCGAGTAGTTTCCAGCTACAACAGAGGAACAGGACTGCCACAGTCTCGTAGCGCCGCTCGACTCCGGGAAGTTCCACATAAGGTTCAAGGAATGAGTCGTCGTCGCCCTGTGGGGGAGGCAGTCATGAGGATTCCAGTTGCTGAGGCGTGAGTTCATATCTACGCAACGATCAAGTACCATCGAAAGCCACAAAGCCAGTGCTTGTGTTCGCTCTCGTGATGCTGTCTCAGAATAAAGCTGGACCGCGCACCTTATGGTGGAGACTATCGTGGTCAGGCTGAGCAACTGGCGAGGCGCGTACAAATCCCTACCTACGTAAAGCCCGAACGAGCTGATACGACTTCCAATGATGGGAACCTCGCTTAGCATTTCCGTTGGGATAAGGTCTTGCTGCAGAAGATTGTCTTCGTTCGCTTTTATTGCGCGCTCGGCGGCTACAGCAGCGTCGAGATCGAGGTGGCTCGGCGCCTTGAATGATAGGACGCCTTGGGCGTTGTGGAACACAACCGCATACATCTGAAAAGACATTTGACCAGATTGCCCTTGAGCCCAAAGGTACTGCTGTGGCAAAACGGCTTTACATCGTGGGCACCGACCGGAAGCACGCGAGAGTGTTCCTGCTTCGACTGGATCGTACCCCGCGATTAAGCCGTTCTTTACAGGCCCACGCAATATCTCGAATGAGCATGTGTGCTCGGTGCGGTTCGCTGGCACGATCAGACGAACGGCTGAAGCACGGCTTGCCTTACAAGACGGCGCAGACTTATCCACCCACCACGATGGTGCTAAGGGGACATGCAGGGCGCATTCTGGACATCGCGCGGTATGGACCCATAGATAGTCGCGGGTGCGTTCCTCTGAACAAGACGGAAAGAACGACATTAAATCGCGTTCAAGTTCCTTGCCAACCCAGTCCACCCAGTAGTTTAAGTCGCTAATGAAACTCGGGCCAAGTAAAAAAGGGACCTCAATCGCGGCCTTCATGGTTGCGACCGCAACCGGGTTGAGGTCTGATGCTACTGTTGAAATGCCGTATCGCACAGCCTCAAAGGGGATACTGCCCCCGCCCGCAAAAGCATCGAGCAGGTTAACATCGTCGCCCCAAACATGCTTCAAGCGAGATTGCACATCAGCAATAAGCTCTGGCGAAGGAGTAATTTGGTAGAGACGGTAATCCTTGCCCCCTAATCGCGTTGGCACACCGAGCAGCCTCTTAAACTCGTCTGGTGTTGTATCACTAGGCAACAAACTGGCCAAAACCGATGCGCGTGAGAAGCTGAGTGGCTTCCGAGAAAACCAACGGTGTACAGCGTTGAATGGAGTGCTTCCTGTTTCCTTCAGGACTTGCTCATTCAGCAAGTCGATGGGAAAGCTCTCTTCGATGAAAACCCTGGGCCGCGTCATCACGGTGTCGTTCATTCTGCACCTCCGCACAAGATGCGCAGCGCTTGCAGGGCACGGCGCGCGTTAAGCCCATGACACTTGGAAAACCAGTAGTATGCTTCTTCGTCGCTCATTGCCCACACGCCCTGTTGCACAGATCGAATGTGGTCCAGGCTGGACATCGGAGCGATGGCCTTAAACAGGAGCAGTAAACGGACGCCGCTCGCCTCCGATAGAGTGAGCGGGGACTTGCGATCCCGGTGGATAGCGGATGGCTTCACCTTGTTGTCGCGCAGGATGTCGAGTATGAGATCCCAGGACGAAACGAGGCGCAGCCCGTCTATTGTGGCCGAGTCGCCCACGATCCGCTTCTTGCGCTCATCCCTCATTGCATGCGGGCGCTGTTGCACGGTCAATGCATACTGCATGTTCTCCCGCTTTTCCACCTTCAACAGGAATTGCTGCATCTGCATCTCTACTCCGCCCTCTCCGCATGCACGGTGATGACAATGGCATGGGCGCCGAGCGCCGTCTGGATCGTGGCTATACTCGGGTCCGTCGGGGCCACCGGAGGATCGAAGGCAACCTGAACGGTCATGGAGGCCGTATCAATGTTCTCATCGAAGGGACGCAGGGCGCTGCGCAGGCTGTTCGTCTTGTCGAGCGGAAGGCTGTAGTCCAGCGTGAGGTAGTCGGACGCGCCGATGTACGCCTGCATCTTTTATTGGATGGTCACCCCCCGCCGCGGCAGGCCAGGCAGGGCCAGCCCCAGGGCACGCACCGCATCTTTCCCCTCAACCTCAAGGGCCAGCCGCTTGATCACTGAGATATGTTCGCGTTCACACTCATCACGCATCTCCGCGAAGGCGCGATTAACGTCGCCCATGCCCGTCACGGCCGAGGCCGGCACGGGAGGGACAACACTCGTTGTGCTGCCGCGCGACGCGCCCGTTCCGCCTGTCGTGTAGGGCGCGGACGTCTCCTGAGTTTTTGATGTACCGATGGGCGTCGGAGGCTCTGGTGGCAGGCTATCGTCGAGCGCCGACGGATCGTACAACACGATGTCACCCGCCAAGTCTACTGTGGCAGGGATGTTGTCTCGCAGCTTGGAGATGATGGTATCGCCCTGCCTGGCGCGCCAGGCATCAGTACGGAGACCCTGCACGATACAATCGATCAGGACGGTCGGCGTCTGCAGCAACGGCAACCCGGCCTTGGCGTAGAACTGCTCGTAGAGCGCTTTGACGCCCACTTTGTCCTGTGCTCCCGGCCAAACCTTGGCGCGCACCCACTCCGGGCTCAGCGGCTGGCTCACCTCCTGTATCTGTCGCAGGTCTTTCAGTGTGTCGTAGAGCACCTGTTGCTGCGACCGTTTGGCCCCGGCCGTATCCTGCGGTGGCAGTGTCACCTGGCGCAGCCCGCCCTCGCCGGGATAGTACAGGTGCCGGTACGTGTTGCAGAGCGCCACGCGGAAGTCGAGCTTACTTCCACCCTTGCGCTCGTCGAGGCGTTGCCGCTGCACGGTCTCCAGGCTGTTGAGTAGATCGGCGTCCTGCGTGGCCTGCTCCACCGCGATCATCTCGCGCGTCCGGTCGAACAGGCGGTCTATCTGTCCCGATTCTGCGAGGAGGAAGAAGACGCGGTTGACGTAGCGCCGGAAGGATTCGTCCGTGCCCGTGCGTTCCCAGAGGCGTTGTACCAGGGCGGGGGCCGCTTTGTTCGCCCCGTCCACCGTGGCCGAGTCGAAATCGATCACGGCCAGGGCGACATTGGCCATGGTGTCGTCGATCTCGGCCGGCACGCTGGGCGAGGGGATCATTCTGAACTGCTGGCCGTTGTAGACGTCTAGTAACCGCTGACGGATCTCCTGCTTGACGGCGCTGGTGCTGATATCCCCCTTGCGGTCGGCGACCACCTTGTTGAGGCTTGGCTCCGTCCGGAAGCGGTACTGGCCGGTCGCGGTCCGATCGAGATGCCAGGCCACGCTCTCCAACCCTTCCAGCGCCGTCACAAGCATCGAGGGCTGGATAGACGGCCCGGAGGAAGCCAGGGTGACGTCGTTGATCGTAGCCCCCGCGGTCGTACCGACGACGAGACTATGCATGAAGACGCTCGTAGCCGCGTAGCGGTGAATGGGCGGCTTGCCGCTGGCGACGGGGCCGGCGTCGAGTTCCTGCGCGTGCGACAGATTGCCGCCGGTCGACACGATGTCGGCCTGAATGGGGCCGCGCATACCCGGCCGGTCGAGGCGGCTCGTCAGTTCGGCGGCGATTTCGTCGTTGCCGAGGTTGATGTGATGCAGGTGGACCAGGGTAGCATCGGCGGGACGCGTGTGCCAGAGGTCGCGGATAACCAGCGCGAGCAGGCGCAGCGCGCCGCGGGTGCGCTGAAAATTGGCCAGCGTGCCGACCTTGTTGATGAGCACATTCAGCGTCTCGGGGTGCAGCGGATAGGACCGCTCCAGCGCCTGCCGATAGTCTCCACTCCCGGCCATCGACGGCAAAGGCTCGCCTCCGTCGAGGTTACGCCGATACAGGTCGGCGTACGCCAGGGCTACCTCGTTTGCTGTCTCCCGATCGACGGATGCGAAGAGACGGTAGGTGACGATCCCCGCGACTTCCTGGTCCAGGGTGGCCGTGATGATCGTTTCCTGCCGGGCCGACACACTGGACAGCTCGACCTGCCGCTGCTCAAACACACGACGTAGATCATCCGTCAGGTACCCGAGCGCGTCGTTGCTCGTGGCAAGCGTATAGACAAGGCTGAACCGCGGGCGTATGGTCCCGAGTTCCAGCAGGGAGAACAGGAAGGCTGTGAGTTGGCCTTGCTCGGCCTGACTACGACCAACGAGCCGGGCCAGATAGGTGGCGATCTCGTCGATGATGATCAGCGTCGGCTGGTCGCCAATCATCTCCGCCAACCACTGCGTGCCCGGCGCGACGCGTTGTTGGTCGCTCTGCGCGATGAGGTCATACGTCCCCAGCCGGTAGGCAATCTCGCCCCAGAGCGTATAGGTGCGGATACCCTCCTTCTCGTGATAGATACCGTTCACGGGGTCGAGGTCGCTGCCGACAACGGCGGCGACACGTACGGGCGCTGTGGGGAGGACGGACGGATCGGCGAAACGCTCGATCCCGGGGATAGAGCGACCATGGCGCGCGATGTGATAGAGCCCGATGAGTTGGTGCGTCTTACCGCCGCCGAAACTCGTGTCTAACCGGATCGCGGATGCACCGCGGCCCTGTCCGGTGAGGCGGCCACACGACTCCTCGATCAGGGACCGCATCCCTTCCGTGGGATAGGTACTGGCGAAGAAGTCGGCGGGGATTTTGTACACGTCGGCGGCCACACCATTGACGACATCGCTCAGTTTGGCCGCGAACATGCTCTCCGTGAGCGTGCCCTCTAGAACGTCACGCCGGGGAGTACAGGCGTCAAATAGTGTGTGCATGATCGGCGGCATCTCCTGATGTAGGGCATGCACCGCGACCGCAGTGCTGTTGAAGTTCGTCTTCGGCACAAGGTGAGATGTGGGGCATCACCGTCTCCCGTCCCGGCGATTGATCTGAATACCCCGCTCGAGCACCATCGCCAACGATAGGCCCTTATGATCGAACCCTTCGAGGACGAGTTCGTGGAGGGCGGTGGAGACGGAGAGAGAGAGCGACTCGGCGTAGACCTGGACAGCCTCGTACAGGCGAGGTTCAACTTCGACGCGCTTGCGTAGTCGTTTGACCGCTGCCATGCCCTTTCTCCTTTCCTTGCGCCCTTTTGGGTCCACACTGTTGGCCTACTATCTGTAACAGGGTACTGTTGTGCTGCTCGAAGGCCCGTTGCTCGCGGGCCATGCGCGCGATGGCCAGGGCCATCTGCTCGATATGCTCCAGGACCCTGCTCTCAGGACTCGGTACCAGGACGCCCGCGGGGGCGGACACGACCTCACTCGCCTCACCGGCGAAGGCGTGCCAGAGCACCCGGAAGCAGTCGGCGCGGTAGCGCTTGAGCTTCTCTATGATCTCGGGGCGCGCCTGACTCGGCGTGATGCCGAAGAGATACCCCGGCAGCAGATCGAGCGGTAGGCACAATTGCGCGCGCTGGCGTCCATCCAAGGCGGTCATGAGCACCGTGCGGAGGCGCTCTGTCATCACCTCGTCGCGCAGCACACGCCGGCGTTGCGCGCTAAAGTAGACACCCAGGTAGTCGGTGATCGGGCGCAGCGCGACATAGAGCGTCCCGTCCTCGATCTGGGCAACAGGAATGGCGGCACCATAGAAGTCGACCGTGCGCTCACGCTGCGGCACAAGCGCCGTGCTCGTCGTCCCCGCACCACCCTCGTCCGCTGCCTCGGGTCCACGACGCCGGCCCGGCCGCGCGGTCTCGCTCTCTGTCACGACATCGGTCGCTTTCACAAGTGTGACCAACCGTGTCCCTAAAGGACACGGTTGGTCCCCATGTTGTCGCCTCTTACACCTTGCTCTTCCTATGATACGGGCTACGCGCCTATGTTGGCGTGCAAGTGTGTCCTTTAGGGACACACTTGCACGCTCCGGACTCTACCCGCCCTCCTCCAGACACACCGTCCGACGAGGACCCTCCTCATCAGCCATCCGCACGAGGCACGACGTACTTGTAGACCATAGTCTCCCCTAACGGCACTGCGGCGTCCTGCATCTTGACGTGACCCAGGTCCGTCTCCAGCGTCACCGACGGTGGGCACGCCTTAGCCGAGCGCGAATGCTCCCATGACATCGGTGATGGTGGCGTCCACAGCGTCCATCCCGTAGGCCTCCAGCCATACGGCCCCGAACGCGTCGGCCGCCCCCGCCGCGTCTCCTGCCTCCAGCGCGTCCAGCGCCTCCGTCAGCGCGTCCCCCCCGATATGCTGCGGCCCGATGTTCCGCGGCCGTGGCCGGTCCTCGTTGTACACCTTCACCATGACCCGGCACGGCCCCACGTCCAGCCCCTGCTCCTGCACCCGGAACGCCCGCGCGTTGGCCTGCCGCTGCTGCTCCGTGGCGATCCCCCGCACGCTGATGCGCAGCCCCGGCGTCGAGCGCGCCACCGACCGCGCCTCCCCCTGCCCGCCCTCCTTCTGCCACCGCTGCACCGTCCGCACGCTGATCCCGAGCTGGCCGGCCAGTTCCTTGTTGCCCGCAGCCACCTGCGCCCGTCCCTCGCCGCCGCCCAGCTCGCGCACCACGGCGCGGATCGCCGCCGGCGTCAGCTCCACGTCGGCCGCCGCCACCCGCGCCTCGTAGGCCCGCGCCAGGTCCTCGCCCAGATCAGACACCTGACACCGCCCCCTGCACAGCCGTACGCTCGCGTAGCGGCTTCAAGAGCTTGAGCAGCGTCCCGAGCCCGCCGCGCGTCCCGTCGAACGCCGGCAACACCAGGTCCAGGGGGATCGCCGCGTCCTGCACCTTGAAGTGCCCCAAGCCCGTGCCCAGCGTGACCGACGGCGGGCACGCCGCCACCGGGTCCGGCTCATCGCTCATTAGGTACACCGCGTCCTTGTGGACGGCGACGGGCGTATAGCCGGCCGCGTCCATCTTATGCAGCGCCCGCGACAGGTTGGCGTTGGCCTGCGCGATGATGAGGTGGCGCCAGTCCGGTCGGTACAGCGGGCTCTTCCGGTCACGTTGCCACGGGCTGTTGAAGCCGCTGATCGTCAGGCTGTAGGTCAGCTTGAGCGCGCGCAGGGCCAGCGCCCCCGCCAGCGTCGGGTCGCCCTGGAGTGTCGTCCGCGCCCCGCGTAGGCGCTCGTACCACGTCTCCATCGCCCGGCTGTGCCGCGTCCAGACGTGCGCCTCGCTGATGGCAACAGCTTGGCCGCGCTCGATGGCCCACGCTGTAGGATTCCACGCGAAGTGCGCCCTGTTCCACACAAGTTGCACCGATGTTCCGAGACTGCGTACTTGACGTTGGCACCCGGGCGGGTAGGCACGGAACGGGGGGCAGAGACAAGCATAGGCCCAGGGCCGGAGCACGGTCCAGGGGGCGAAAGCGGCCCCTCCGGCGGGGCCGGCGTGGCCGGCTTCCACCCGTCGGCACGCGACCAACGTCAAGTACGCACTCTCGGCTATTCTGTAGGATCGGCGCAGGTTGAGTGGCAAAACCGGCGCACCTCGTGTGGAGAACGGCAACTGACGAGCGTGAGATTGGCGCAACTCGCGTGGGTCCTTACAGCGTGTAGTTCCATTTGTGGATAATTTGGTACAAATGTTCTATAATGTTGTATGAGGGTATTGCGCTGACTCCCCTACTCCTCATAAAGGAACGGAACATAATGCTTGGGGTAGGTAGGACGATTGAAATCGTGATGATGTGACAGTTTGCTACGCGCATGCATATCACGTTAGAATTGCTGTGCGGAATAGTTTGGGAAGGAATAATAGCGCGTGTATACGCCACAAGCCATTAGTACTCCTGTTCTTGGCGACATAGACTTGCTCGCTGGGCGTCTCATGGTCCATCGTGTAACGCTCCTATTGGGAGCCGGCGTGAGTGTTGGGGCACCCACCGGTCTCCCCCTTGGGCCACGGGTCGCGACCGAACTATATAATCAGTTCATCGGAGGTGTCGGACGGAATGTGCTCTCAGGCGTGGATCAGCGTGATCTGCTTGCCGTGGCCGACGCTGTAGCCACCGCTGATACGATGGGTACGCAGCTCCTCCAGGATGCGTTGACGCAATTCCCTTTTGATAGCGCCGACCCAAACTACGGCCATCGCATTATAAGCCTCCTGTTCGCGGAGAAGCTTATCACCACCGCACTTACGATCAACTACGATAGCTGCATCGAGCGTGCGGCCTATCGATTTTCGTTGACGATTCAAGTGTGCAAGAGGGCGTCCGACATGCATCTCGGGCGTGACAGGGGCCGGTTGATCAAGCTACACGGGTGCATTAGCGACACATCGACCATGCTTATCACGAGCGCACAACTAGTACGGCCGTCCGAATGGGCCTTTACTGAAGTCATGTCGGCCGTAGCGGAGGACGCAGTCGTGATCGTCGGGATTGGCAGCGTCGCACCTTACATGCGTCGTACTCTCGAACAGGTGCGGGATTATGCTACGCAGGCAGAGTCCGTCTGGATTGTCGCACCAACGATCGATGATGCCAGTTGGGACACGATGCTGGGGGCGAAGAATCGAGCGCACAAGGTGACCACCCCATCCGAAGAATTCTTCGACTGCTTGTTACGCGCATGTATAGGGCGTCAATTGGTTGAACTCCGTCGCCGAGCGGCCGAGATGGATGATGCGACATCCACTCCAACAGGTAACATTGGCGCATATCGTGCTGCTGCCGCACGGCTTATCGACGTGCTCAAACAGTGCACTGCAGAAGAGTTCACTCTATACTTTCGCAAGAGCGCGTCCCTATCGGGTACGCCCGCCGCGTACGCAACGGATGATGTCGCCGTCCGCGCGATGGTGGCGCTGGCAATCATCCAAGAGGCGTTGGGAGTCACGGCAGAGATAGTACGTATCGCCGATGAGGTGAGCATACGCGTCGGCGACGTATATATCGAGTTCGCGCTTCTACACCAGTCCCGTACCGGGATCGAGATGTCGAACCGAATAGAAGATCGGCTGATGGAGGTAAAGCGGGAAGCGCGGTTGCCGGACCCCTCGAAGCCTATCCTTGTAGTATCATATGGGCACCTTGGCCGGCTACCATCGAACGTTGCGCCGGACAACATTGTCGGACCTGCGCTGGGGGATAGTCTCATCGACGGCCCGAGGACGCTTGATATCCGCTGGCTCGACCTACGAGACATCACGGATGCGGGCACCATTGATGAGGTGCGGGACAAGGTCTCGCAGGCTCTAGGAGCGATACCATGAATAGTGCGCTAGTCACCCTCACTGACATGAACACGCGGTTTGAAGATCTACTGAAGCCCCAAGGGTATGTGGTGCATCCTTGGGACCTAGACGCGACCGCCCAAGAGGGCCGTGTCGCGGAGAACGAATACTTTGCCGTAGCATTCCAGCCCTTCGACGCGTGGGATACCCTCGTCGCTGCTGCGGAACCCGCAGAACTCGAGCTCGCTGCGAGCATGACGCGTGGATCGAGCAAAGTATGGGATACTTACCTCCTCCTTGCGTGCCGAGAAACGCTGCATTCCCGCGAGCAGTTCGATCGACTCGTGCATATCCAATATGACACCCGTCGCATGCGCAAATTAGTGGTCACGGGGGTCGGTGACGAACTGTCTGCTTTAGAGACGATCGTGCGCCCGTTTATGGCTTTAGAGAAGCTCAAGGAGGTCGCGCAGACGCGGGACCCTCTGGCCACACTGACCCAAAAACTTGCAACACAAGGATACCGGCGCGACTTGCTCGACCGAGCAGTGAGCTTGTTCAAGGATGGCAGGTCACTTGATGCTCTTTGAGCGGCCGCTGCGGCCCTTCCTTAAAAGTCTCCACATCGAGGCGTTCCGTGGTTTCAATGACGCGATCGATGTGGACCTCGACGCATCCGCCATCGTCCTATGGGGTGCCAATGGACGCGGGAAGACGTCACTCACCGATGCCGTCCAATGGCTGCTCCTCGGGCATATCCCGCGCCTCCGTTCCTTGCGTAGCAAGACCACCGAAGAATACATCGTGAATAGATACGCGGAAGCCGAGGGCAAACGAGCCTTGGTGCGGGCGTTGGTGACGCTCTCCGGGGGACACGAGGCCTTAATCTCAAGAGATGGGGATCGCCGTGGGTCGGTGCTCGAGGTACACCTGGATGGTGAGACGATCGTTGGTGAGAAGGCCGAGCAGAGACTGTGCGAGATGATCTGCGGACCAGCCCTCGCTCCAGCGGAAATCGATCGCTACATGTTCTCCATGGCACTCCTGCAACAGGATGTTGTGCGAGCGTTTATCGCTGACGACTCTGGGGATAGCCGCTACACATTGCTGTCCCGCCTATTGGGGCTGGAGACGTTAACTCTATTCGTGAAGGACTTGGATGACTCGATAAAGCCTCTTAGAGAGCGTGAGCGCGCGGCAGCCATGGCTGTCAAGGAGACGGAAAGCAAGCTCGACCAGCTGTTGAAGGATAGTAGGGAGTGGGACGCACGCATATCCGTCCTCAACCCCTATCGCTCCCTGGGCGATGTGGTGCGCCTTTTATCGTCGGGGCATGGTCCCCTAGCAGCGTGGGCGAGATTGCACCTGGACCACGAGCGGACAGACATCGACGCGATCCTCGGTGAGCTGCGTGCTATAGACGCTGACATCCTGCTACTCCTCACCTGGGCCGAGCAGTCGCTCGTCCTGTACAACGAGCGCCCGTCGCGGCCACGCATCGCTATCGAAGGGGAGATCGAACAGGCGGAAGCCATCGAAGGACGGGCGAGGCAACAGGTGGCCGATGCGCAAGATGCGCTGGTCGTCGCAAGGCAGGCGTACGAGCGCGCACAGGAACGCGCGGAGATGGCGTCGCAGTTGGCAGCAACGGCACTCCCTCTCCTCGGTGACGCCTGTCCGGTCTGTGACCAGCCCATCAACCGAGCTACCGTCGCAGCACGTCTCGCGGCGTCATTGGGGACGGACGACGATCTCGAGCGGGCGAAGGGAAACCGTGAAGCGATCGAGCGCCAGGTAGGTACTGCCCAGGACGAGGTGCGGGATGCTGAGCAACAGCGAGCGTCCGCGGATCAGGAACTCCGTGCGGTCGTGCGTTGGGAGCGTGTAGTGGAGGACCATGTCGCCAGCCGGGACGCAGCCATTAATCGCTTGGCACCCCTGCACATTTCCCCTCCGCAGGACCTTGACATCGCGTCAGATGATCCGCACCGTGACGCGCGCCTTATGGCCGCGCGTGACACGCTGACAGAGATAGGAGAAGCGGTGCGTACGGCGCTGAAATCGTTTCAAGAGTTCGCGTCCGTGGAAGCGATACACCTGTATAGATCCGAGCTCGCACGGGTGAACGAGAGCATAGACGCCACGGATAAGACTCTCCGATCCCAGCAGGGTGCCCTGGATACGATACGGAGGATCATCGAGGAGCGCAAGCTCTTAGCTGCGAGCGCCCGCTCCACCACGAACACGGTCGTCGAGGAGACTTTCGATCAAATTGAGCCCGTCTTCCGCGACCTCTTTACGCGCCTCGCCCCGCACCCGACCTTCGGACGCCTATCGCTGACACACGAAATCTATCGTAGCAAGGGGACATCAATGCCGACCGCTTATGACGACAAAGAGCGGCGGGAGATCAACCCGGCCATTGGATTCAGCTCGGCACAAACGAATGTCGCTGCTTTGTGCTATTTCCTCGCGTTCGCCTTCTCTGGTAGCGATATCAGCTTCCCCTTCGTCATCCTGGACGATCCCCTCCAATCAATGGACGACATCAACGTTCTCGCGTTCTCAGATATCTGCCGCTTCTTGCGCCAAGAGAAGCAACTCATCATCTCGACACACGATGATCGCCTGGCCGCGCTCTTGTTACGCAAGCTTACCCCGCGCGAGGACGGGGTACGGACGAACAGCTTGAAGTTCGAGTCCTGGGATCGTTCGGGACCGAGGATAGACCTGAAAAGAATAGATGCCGAGATCGTCCTGCCCGTCTTCGCGGCCGCGCACACGGGAAGAGAGGGAGACATGGACAAGGAACTACCCTTCCACAGATTAGACCACCTACAGGCCTAAGGGTGGCACAAGAGCGGCCGGCGCTGGATCAGTGGCTGTCCTGGCACCCGTCGCCATCCGAGGCTGTTTTTAGGTCGGATGGCAACGGGAGCCGGGATAGGTGCGATGGTAGGCTCTAGGCAGCGGATCATCAGCCCCATCCCCTCGTGCCGACGTGTGCCGTATAATTCCTTACAAGAAGGGGGTCTCGTGATGAGACCCCCTTGTTTGCGCAGGGGGCACCATCATGAGACCCCCTTTTGAGCGGAGTGCATGATGGCGCGAGAGGCCGACGAAGACGTCATGACCGGTGTCCTTATCCCTCGTGAGCAGCGCCACGTCCTGATCGAGGGTGAGGATGTGTTAGCGGCATGGATCGGGGAGCGGGATATTTACATCCCGCTCCGGCCGATGTGCGAGGCGCTAGGGATCGTTGCCCGTGCTCAAATCACACGCATCAAGCGCGATGATGTCATGGCCGAGCGTCTCCGTTCATTACGCCTGGACACGCCGGGCGGCTCCCAGACGGTCCAAGCCCTGCATCTGGAGGCCGTCCCGTTGTGGCTGGCCGGGTTGGAGCCCAGCCGCGTCAAAGAGGAGCTGCGACCCCGCCTCCGCACCTTCAAGCGCTGGGTGCGGGAGAAGGTCTGGGACGCGTTCGCCGCCGAGATGGGCTGGGCGCCTGCGTCACCACCCACCATGGTTGATCCGACGCTCCTGTCTTTACAACAAGTGGCCGACCTTGGGCGCGCGCTCGTAAGCATGGCCGAGCAACAGATGGCGTTTCAGGACGCCATCACCGTGGTCCACGACACCCTGTCCGGTCATGAGCAGCGCCTGGCCGTCCAGGAAGGCCGCATGGACCGGGCGGCACAGGTCATGGGCGAGACGATCCGCGAGGTCAGGGCGCTCAAAAGCCGTCTCGACCCTGGCAACGTCATCACCGACGAGCAGGCGGCCGAACTACAAGAGACAATCAAGACGATTGCCGAGGAACTGACGCGACAGAGCGCCGCGACTGGCCAGCAGAAAAACTATTATGCCTCGCTCTTTTCGGAACTGCACAGGCGGTTCAGGGTGTCGACGTATAAGAACCTGACCATTGAGAAGTATGAACACGCCATGACCTGGTTGCGGGACTACGACGATGCGCTCGGCCGGGCGACGAACGAGCCGCTAGAGGGACTGCACTAACCGTCTCACGCGAACTCATTCTCCGACATACGGATAGGCCCCTGTGGTGGGTGGGTAGCGAGTAGCAACGGAACAGAAAACCCGTCTAAGCCCGTGAAGGCGACGGCGAATGGCGCCTTGTCGTAGTAGGCGAACAAAAAACAACGCTAATGGAGGCAGACCTCGCCAACACTTCCGGGCTCTCCCCGCAACTTGGTGAACAGCGTTAAAGCGTTATACTACTACTAGAATGTTTTACCCGTCCCATTCCTCCACGAAAACGATGTCCGTTCTTGCCAAAGTTTTGCCTTGTCTTACATATTTCCGCCTTGATGAGATTATCATCGACGGCGACAAACTCATCGTCGCCGGGACGGCGAAGAAGAGGTCGTCCCCCTGTCCCCTGTGCGGGCGACGCTCCCGCAGCGTCCACAGTTGGTACCTCCGGGGAGTGTCCGACCTCCCGCTCGCCCGGGCAGTGATCGTGCTTCGCCTCCAGGTCCGCCGCTTCTTTTGCCGTGTGCCGTCGTGCCCCCGGCGTATCTTCACCGAACGCCTCCCCGACTTCGTCGCGCCGCACGGTCGCCGCAGCAATGACTTGCGTCACGCGCTCCAGCAGATAGGCCTCGCTGTTGGAGGGGAGGGCGGTGCCCGCTTAGCCCAGCGCCTAGGCATGCCGACGGGGCCGACATCCGTGTTGCAACTCATCCGCCAGCTCCCCCTGCCCGATCCCGGACACCCTCACGCTGTCGGGATCGATGAGTGGGCGTGGCGGCGGGGCGCGCGGTATGGGACGGTGATTGTCGATCTGGAGCGCCATCGCCCGATCGCCCTCCTCCCCGAGCGCGATGCCGACATGGCCGCCGCCTGGTTCGCGGGGCAGCCGCAACTCGAGACCATCGCCCGTGATCGGTCCGACACCTTCGCCAACGCCGCAGCCCGTGGAGCTCCGCAAGCGACTCAGGTCGCCGATCGCTTCCACCTCTGCCGGAACTTGAGTGAGGCGCTAGAGGCGTTTCTGCTGCACAAGCGGACGCTCCTCAAGGAGACCGCCGCGTCCGTGGTTGCGACGGAGGGTCTTGCGGTCGTGCTGATACCCGGTGCGAACATGTACCCTGGCAAGCGGAAGGAGCCGCGTCCGCAGGCGTGGACGCAGCGCGCCGAGGAGAAGAGTTTGCACCAGCATGAGCGCCGTGTCGCCGCCTACGACGCGGTATGCGACCTGCACACGAAAGGGGCCGACATCGCGGACATCGCGCGGACCGTCGGCGTGAGCCGGCGCACGGTGTACCGGTATCTGGGGATGGGCAGCCCACCGGAGCGCAGGCGACAGGGGCGTCGCGTCCGGCCAGAGCGCGCCGTCTACGAAGCGTACCTGGTGCGGCGCTGGAATGAAGGGTGCCACAATGCGCGGCGGCTCTGGCGGGAACTGCGCGCCCTGGGCCACACCTGTGGCGAAACGACGGTGGCCCGCTTCGTCGCCCGCCTCCGACGCGGCGATCCGCTGCCTCGGCCAACACGGACAACGGGCGGATCAGTGACAAGCGCACAGGGACCAACCGCCCGCCACGTTGCCCTACTCCTGCTCCGCCGTCCGGCTCACCTCACGCACGAGCAACAGACGTATGTGGACGAGCTCTGCCAGCGCGATGCGCTCGTCGCCGTGGTCGCCAGTTTGGCCCGCGACTTCATGCGGATGCTCCGCGAACGCGAGGGCGCGCGTCTGGACGCCTGGATCGCGGCAGCAACCGCCAGTGAGAGCGCGGAGGTGCGCCGGTTTGCGACCGGGCTGACGAAGGATTACGCCGCCGTGCAGGCCGGGCTCACGTTGGAGGACAGTAACGGGCAAGTGGAAGGGCAGATTACGCGTCTCAAGCTTGTGCGGCGCAGTATGTATGGGCGTGGCAAGTTCGACTTGCTCGAGCGGCGCGTGCTGCATGCCGCGTGAGGGCACCGCGATGGACATCGATCAGCGTCGAGGAGAGGCAACGCGGCTGTACCACTATGTCGGCCCAGCGGACATCCTTGCGCGGGCAAAGGAAAGCCCCAGTGGGGCGTACGTGACCTCCCTGACCGCTCTCGATGCGTGGGTGGCCACGACTCACCAGCGATCCGACGCCACAGCTGTGATCCCCGCCACTTTCGTGGTCGATGCGCATGGTGATCTGCGCCTCGCCGATCGCCACTCAGAGCATATCGCCTGCGCGGGTGGTCAGCCCGTTCGCTCCGCCGGCGAGATCTTTCTTGCACGTCGCACTGATGGTTGGGAGGTCACTGAGATATCCAACCAGTCAACGGGCTATTGCCCTGATCCGGAGTCGTGGCCGCAGGTTGCCGCCGCCTTGGCCCGTATCCCGCTCCCCCATCCGGGCCGCTTCACCTTCGCGTGCATCTTTCGTCGCTGCCCTCTGTGCAGCCAACTCAATCTCGTCAAGGACGATGTCTTTGAGTGCGGCGTGTGCGGGGCCGATCTACCGACGCTATGGAACCTCGATCCGAACGCTGCCAGGTGAGCCGGATGCTTTTTGGTTTCACCAAGTTGCGGGGAGAGCCCACTTCCGATACACATGCAGGGAGTAATTTTGGCCGAAAAAATGGCGGCCACTGGGGCCTCTGCACTGCTATTTCACCCGTACAGCAGCTCGTTTGAGACCTTTTGTTGGCTGCCTATTCGGCCAAAGATATGCCCGATATATGCATCGGAAGTGTTGGCGAGGTCTGAATGGAGGTGCCAGAACACCAGTGCCATGCCTGGAAGTCGGTGCAACTTCTGATAATACAAGTTATACGCAGGTTTGACCATGGTGTCCTACTGATAATACGGTCCCAGAGCGACGATAGAGGGCTAGAATTGCTTCTGATAACACGAGGCGTTGAGCTTAGGCGGGTTTTCTGTTCCGTTGCTACTCGCTACCCTGGGTACGTGGTTCATCCGGGCAATGAAACAGCTCGGATGAACCACGTACCCACCACAGGGATATAACACCTGCCCCTTCGCCCTCTTTCTCATCGTCCCGTCGCTGTATATACGCCCGGTGCTGGCGCGTCAATACGCTGCGCGGCGTCGACGACCAAGGTCCTATGGATGCGCCATCATGGCCGGCAGGTGGTAGGCGCGTCGCATCGTCGCATCGCTGAGTCTAGCGTAGCTCGAATGCGCCCACCACGTCGGTCACGCTCGCGTCCACGGCGTCCATGCCGTAGGCCTCCAGCCACGCCGCCCCGAACGCGTCGGCCGCTCCCGCCGCGTCTCCCGCCTCCAGCGCGTCCCCTCCGATATGCTGTGGGCCGATGTTGCGCGGCCGCGGCCGGTCCTCGTTGTACACCTTCACTGGACCTGCTCAGGCATCAGGTAGCGTTTTTGGGAAGTAATTCCTCCCCGTCGAGTGGCCTTGTGATTCAAGGGAATCGTGAGTTGTTATGTATAAACCGACGGATTGCTGGCATTTTAGAGCGTAAATATCGTTGATTCTGACACTTTTCCTCGTAGTACACTCTGCCCTACCGTCACATTATGGGGACATATTCCTTCCCAAAAACGTTACCTGATGCCTGAGCAGGTCCACACCTTCACCATGACCCGGCACGCCCCCACATCCAGCCCCTGTTCCTGCACCCGCTCCCGGAAGGATCGGGCATTGGCCGCCCGCTGCTGCTCCGTCGCGATCCCTCGCACGCTGATCCTCAAGCCCGGCGTCGAGCGCGCCACTGACCGCGCCTCCCCCTGCCCGCCCTCCTTCTGCCACCGCTGCACTGTGCGCACCGAGATGCCGAGTTGGCCGGCCAACTCCTTGTTGCCCGCGGCGACCTGGGCACGCCCCTCCCCGCCGCCCAACGCACGCACCACCACCCGGATCGCCGCCGGCTTCAACTCCACGTCCGCCGCCGCCACCCGCGCCTCGTAGACCCGCGCTAGGTCCGCGCTCAGGTCGGACATGCTACGCCGCTCCCCGAGCGGCCGCGTGATCGCGCAACGGCTTCAGGAGCTTGAGCAGCGTCCCCAGCCCCCCGCGCGTCCCGTCGAACGCCAGCAGCACCGCCCCCAGCGGCACCGCCACGTCCTGCACCTTGAAGTGCCCCAGGCCCGTCCCCAGCGTCACCGACGGCGGGCACGCCGCCACCGGGTCGGGCTCGTCGCTCACCAGGTACACCGCGTCCTTGTGCACAGCCACGGGTGTGTAGCCCGCCTGGTCCATCTTGTGCAGCGCCCGCGACAGGTTCGCGTTGGCCTGCGCCAGGATCGCGTGCCGCCAGTCCGGTCGGTACAAGGGACTCCGCTTCTCCTTGTGCCACGGGCTGTTGAAGCCGCTGATCGTCAGGCTGTAGGTCAGCTTGAGCGCGCGCAGGGCCAGCGTCCCCGCCTGCGTCGCGTCGCCCTGGAGCGTCGTCCGCGCCCCCCGCAGCCGCTCGTACCACGTCTCCATCGCCCGGCTGTGCCGCGTCCAGACGTGCGCCTCGCGGATCGTCACCGCCTGCCCGCGCTCGATGGCCCAGGCCACCGTTGGCGTGCAGCACCACCGCTCCTCGGCCCCCGCGATCCGCGCCAGCCAGTACCCCGGCAACCGTTTGTCGAAGGGCACCTTACCGCCTGCGTCGCGCCGCTCCTCAATCCCCGACAGGCCCAGCTCCACCACGCCGGCCGCGCTCAACCACTGCGCGTTCTTGTCGTAGCTATGCAGGTATGTCTTCTCGCGCTCGGCGGGGGAGAGCGTGCGCAGCCAGCTCAACTCCGTCACCGTCTCGGCCTGACCTGCCGGCCCCGGCAGCCCCGCCGGGTACTCCCGCTGGCTGCCGGCCCCCCGCTTGCCCAGTTCCTGCAGCAGGTCCGTCCCCGTCCGGCCCGGCGAGCTGTAGTACGGCGCGCCCACCGCCCCCGCGTAGGCCACCAGCGCCGCCAGCAGCGTCGCCCCGTCCGTGTCGAGCCCCCACACCGCGTGCTCGTCGTACAGCGGGAAGACGAGGGACACGCCCGAGCCCGCCTCGCCCTTCCTGCGCAGGGCCAGCCAGGCACCCAGCGCCTCGGGGAACGCATGCAGGTCGGCCAGGCCGTCGCTCACGAACGGGTGGCGCACCTCCCGGAAGCGCCCGCCGGCCTCAAGCGTGGCGGGCAGCCCGGCCGTGCGCACCCACGCATCCGTCAGCCATAATTGCGTGAGGCCACGCCGGCGCGCCCCTTTGTACAGATCGCCGACGTGCCGGATCGCGCCCGTGATGGGAGCGAGGGACCCGTTTGTCACGTGCAAACCGTCGACGTCGAGCACGCCGATCACGCAGGGGGGAGCAGTTCCGGTCATGCGTGACGATCCCTCTCCGGCGCGTCCACCCGTTGCCTCCGTCGCGCACCGTCCATCTGTCACTCCTCCGCCTCGGGGAAAAGTGGGGGTTGGATCTGGCGCGCGACCCGCGTCCGCTCCTTCTCCTTCACCCGCTTGATACTCTCGGCCGGGGTTGGCAAGTCCTCCGGCATCGCGCCCCCGAGATCCTCGATCGTCTTGCGCACGGCCTGGCCGACCTCGTAGTGCGTGCGATTCGCATTGTGCGTCCCCTGGATGTTGTCTCGCCGCAACTTCTCATCGGTCTGCGTCGCGCGGAAGAGGTTGGCCGCCAGCTCGGTCGCCCCCATGTGATCCAGAATGTGCTCCTTGCGGGGCAACCCCTTGCGCGCGTGGATATCGCGCGCGCGCAGCCCCGCGTAGAGCCCCATGTAGCCGTGGTCGATGAAGACGGCGAAGTCGGGTCCTTGCACGACCCCGGCCTGACCCGCCGCCTCGGCCAGCTGGCGGTTGTGATCGGCGACCTGCCCGCGCAGATACAGCCGCTTCTGGTCCTCGGTCAGCCCGGCGAGCTCGTCGGTCTGCTCCTGGCGCCGCGTCTGCACGGCGAAATACGTCTGTCCCAGGCTCACATTCGGCTTGCTCGGGTCAGCGTTCTGGACGGTCAGGTAGCAGGCGTAGCGCGAGAGGTGCACGTCCTCCACGGAACGCCGGGCGCCCGAGCCGATGGTCACCATCTTGCGCGCCTCCGCAAAATGGTCCTCGACGGCGTGGCCGCTGTTGACGCAGGCGATCTCCGCCTTCTCGATCGCCCGCTTGAAGTTGCGGTAATTCGTGTCGTAACCAAGGATGCCGGCCAGGTCGCGCGCCGACCAATACTCGCCCCCGTCCTTGCCCCGTTGCAGGAGACGCTCGAACGGAGACCTGTGCCCGCCCTCAACCGCCTGCCCCTGTGGTGCGTGCCCCTCATCCATTACTCTCTCTCCTCTGCGTCACCGCACGCCATGGTCCCTACGCGTCCCCCTTGCCCCGCACCCTCCGGCGACGCCGTTCCCCACACGCATCCTACCGCACCTTAACCGCTCGCACCATGGTCCACGACCGGCCTGGTCATGGTGCGCCCAGGTGCGCCGCAATCGTGGCGGTGTTGACCGCTCGCCGCGCGGGGCTGATCGGCCGGCAGCGGCAGGGCGCGGCGCGGCACGCGGGGCAGACCACCACCGGGTGCGCCATGTCCCCCACAGGGGGGCGATCAGCGTCCGACAGCCGTCTCGGAGAGGCCAGGGGACGGGCCGCAGTAACCGCGGCAACTGCGGCAACGAGAGAGGGGACCGGAACGGCTGGAGGAGCCATCCCCGGTACCGTGCTGTCGTATGCGACGTGCATGCCGCCGTGGCCCGTCCGCTCCAGCGCCTGCCGCACCCGCCCGCCCAGCTTGTGCGCCAGCCAGTCCGCGTGGAACGCCGTCGGCACTGCCACCCGCAGCACGTCCCCCTCCAGCGCAAGGGGGCACGCCGGGGCGAACCACACGGCGTAGTTCTCGGGCGTCAGCACCTCCCGCACCTCGCCCAGCACCGCCCGCCACACTGCGGCAGCCGCGCCATCCGCCGGCGGATCGTCCCCAGCGACAGTGATCGTGGCGGCCACATCAGGCGCACCAGGACCCGATGACGCGGGTCGGACCAACGCGGGCGCGCTGGCCGCACCCGGTCCCGGTCCGGCCTCGGACAGCCGCAGGTCAGGTTGTCCGGCGCCGCTGGCCAGGGGCGCGTCGGGCGCGTCGACGAGGTCCCGCAACGTGGCGAGCAGGTAGGGCATGCGCACGATCTCCCCGTCCCGGCCCCGCTTGGTGATCGCCGCCGTCTGGGACCGCGCAATGGCGGCCGCCTCGTCCAGCAGCGGCAACACGTCGGCATCGGCCAGGCCCGCCCCCCGCTGCATGTTCGCCACGCGTGTTCGGCTGGCTTGCGGGGCATCGTCGCCGAACTCAGCCGAGAGGTCGGCCACCGCGGCGGCAACGGGTGATAGGCTGTCCCCTGTCGTGGCCATGGAGGTCAGACTTCCTGTTGATGTGGTCGAGTCGGTCGAGTCGAGAGCAGCAGCGCGGTGCGCGGCCGCTCGTCGTTTCGAGAGAACTGTTTGTTGTTTCGTGTTTGTTGTTTCGACTGTTTGTTGTAGGTACGATCTGCGTACTACCGGTGGTACGGACGGCGCACTACCGGTAGTACGATCCGCGTACTGGGGTAGTACAATCCGCGCACTATCCTGCGGGGAGGTCGTGGCCAGGTCGTCGTGGCCGGCCTGCTCCCCGGCCGCAGCACGGCTCTCGGACTCCTGGTCGTCGTCGCCCGCGAACCATAGGCTGTAGCGCGTGGTCGCGCGATCCCCTTTGGCGTCCTGCGTCTTGTAGGAGTGGATCAGGCCCCGCTCCTCCAGCCGACGCAGGGCGGCCGCCAACGTGCTCCGGCTCCTGATGCCGCAGCCGCGGTCGAGCACCTTGCCCTCCCGCGTCACGATCCCGTGCAGGAACTGCGTGTAGCTGATGCTGTCCGCGTCTTTCTTGAAGCCCAGGGTGCGGCGCACGACGTAGAGCAGCGCAAGCAGTTCGGCATGCGAGAGGACGTGGACCCATTCCTCGAAGATCTCGTCGGGGGTGGCGGTGGTGGTCGGTCGTGCGAAGGGCATCACGCACCTCCCGTCGCGCCATAGCGTGGGGAGCGCAGCGCCCGTAGCCGCCAGTAGCGGTACTCGTCCCACTCGCGGGGGGAGGTCTCCTCCCGGCCGCGCCGGCGCGTCTCGTCGCAGCGCACCTGCAGACGCGCGTCGTCGACGCGGCCGGCGAGGGCCGCGCGTGCTCGTGAGAGGAGGTCGTCGAGGGCCTCGTCGCAGCCCAGGGCGGCGGCGATCCGCGCGCGGCTGTGCAGGATGGTGCTGTGATCGCGGTTGCCCAGCGCCGTGGCGGTGGCCACGCACGTCAGGTGCGCATCCTCCATCAGCAGGTAGGCGCACAGGTGGCGCGCCCGTGCGATATCGACTGCCCGGCTCGGGCCGAGAATGTCCGCGCACTCGACCCCGGCCGCAGGATAGGCGTCGCGATAGGCGCGCACGACGGCCGCGATGACCTTTTGTGCCCCCGGAGAAGGGGGAATGTGCGCAGCACTTTGACAAGCGCGCGCGTCCTTGCTATGCTCTGGGTAGGGCATAGGGGTGCTTTCGAGCATGAAAATACTCCTTGCAGGCCCGCAACCCGGTTCGGAGCTGGTTACTCCTCGGGGCTGCGGCCTCCGTTTTGTTGGCTCTGGTGGGTCCTTTGCGGGGATAGACACCAGCGCCGGTCACTATTAAAACAGTCCGGGCAGGCAAGGGGCTCACCGATTCGTCGTCGGTGGGCCTCTTGTCATTGCGGCCGCTGCGGCCGCGCATCGTGCTACATGGCGCACTCCTTCATGATGGGC
>JAABUQ010004677.1_pt1 | contig 23047 bp, 20 predicted proteins | sample 5560001 | NCBI WGS metagenome assembly JAABUQ01 (sample SAMN10711888, study PRJNA513371) | rock metagenome | isolation source: Antarctica rocks | place: Antarctica: Victoria Land, Finger Mt nord | collected 2015-12-18 | reverse complement strand
TATCAACAGGTTTCCAGTTACTGCTAATACAGAAACAGTTTATATTCATTCGTTAAATAAGCTTCAATCGCAATATGTGCAATTAGGGCTGAATTATGCTTTTGGCAAAAGCTTTAATAGTAAAAGTGCCAAGGACTTAAAAAAGGATACTCGGATTGATTAAAAGTCTTATAAGTGCCTTTTCTCTTACTTCTGTCATTTCAAAAAAACCAGTAATGCAATCTTCAATTTTAAAAGAGCCTGTTTAGTTTGTTAAATTTTGGATGCTTTTTTTATACCGATAAAAAAAGCATTGCTTCATTTTCAACTATTCTTCAAAAACGAAATATTCCTTTTCAATCCTGCAAACTTCGTTCTTTTTACTGCCGAATTTTTAAACACTTTTTTAAAGGTTTCTTCTGTAATTTCTTCCCAGTCGCGTTTGGTCATTTCCAAAAGTTCGGATGGCGGCTGAAAGGCCGGTTCGTTGTGCAGAACTGAAAAGCGGTTCCAGGGACAAACATCCTGGCAAATATCACAACCAAACATCCAATTGTCGGTTTTGCCTTTAAACTCCTGCGGGATTTCGTTTTTTAGTTCAATGGTGAGGTAAGAAATGCAACGGCTGCCGTCAACCACAGCAGGCGCAACAATGGCTTCGGTAGGGCAGGCATCCAGGCAACGCGTACAAGTGCCGCAATGGTCTTTGGTAGGTTCGATGTCGTACTCCAGTTCCAGGTCGACAATCAATTCTGCCAAAAAAAAGAACGAACCTTTTTGCTTGCTGATGAGGTTTCCGTTCTTGCCGATCCAGCCCATTCCTGCTTTTTTGGCCCAGGCGCGGTCAAGCACCGGGGCAGAATCCACAAAAGCACGTCCGCCAACTTCGCCAATTTGTTCCCGGATAAAATCGAGCAGTAAAAACAACTTTTTTTTGATCACTTCATGGTAATCGGCACCAAAAGCATAATTGGAAATTTTTGGCGCTTCAGCGTCATGCTGTTTTTGCAGGTTAAAATAATTCAGGCCTAAAGAAATAACTGACTTGGCATCCTCTACCAACAAACGCGGATCAAGCCGTTTGTCAAAATGGTTTTCCATGTAAGTCATTTCCCCATGGAAACCTTTTTTCAACCAGGCTTCCAAGCGCGATGCTTCTTCTTCCAAAAATCCGGCTTTCGCAATTCCGCAAAATAAAAACCCCAGCCTTTCGGCTTCGGCCTTAATTAATTGAGTGTTTGCAGAGGGGCTGGGCAACATGAACACAAAGATAGGCAACTAAATATACAGGCATAATACAAACACCCTTGAATTGCAACAAAAAATGACTATTAGTAGCTATTGACGTACTGTTTAAAGTAACAGATATTGAGCAGGTAAACGTTTACGTGATGTTTGCTTTTTTCAATAATGTATTGCTATAAAAATTGACTATAAATAGCTATTGTAAAAAGCTGCTTTTAAAAGCTAATTTATTGGAGGGTAAAGAGTTGCCCTAAAAACAGGAGCGCCTGTTTAAATAGGTCCGACTATTCTTTATGCTTCTTTTATTGCATAGAAGCTGTAATATTACCTATACTTTTTTATGGGAATGATTCTATGCAGACACGGATTTTTTAGGGCTAAAAGAAGCATTGTAATCAATCCTGAACCTATCGAAGGGCCAGATATTAAAACTTATAAACATCCTTTACATTGAGAATATTTAAATGTAGTTTTATGCCATGCCAATAAATTTTATCCTTTTGGCAGACAAGTAGTAGTGTAACAGCCGGCCTTCAGATTTTGCTGTCAGTTCAAAACCTTACCAGATTGCATTTTTATGAAAACAGTAAAACAACCGATTTCAAATGCTTCTTTTATCGCCTTGATGTTTAGTTTAACTGTAATCAAACCCCAAAAAAGAGAAGCAGTTAAAAGGGCAGCCTTAATTTTTTTTGTTTTGCTTTGTACCTTAACCAGGTACATTGTGCTTTCGGCCGATAAAAGTTTAGAAAAGCAAAGCAGGCAGGCTACTGTTTCAGCAGAAAACCTAAACTTACCTGTTTGGAAAACCGACTTGACCCTGAAAAGAAAAATCAGTGAAAAGAACATCAATAAACCGTTAAAGATATATAACGAGAAGTTTAAGGAGCATAAAAAAAGCTTAAGTTTATTCAATGTAGATTAAGCCCTTCTTTCCCTGGATAGAAAGAATTATTGCCCATAGCTTTGAATGGATAAAGCTGGTTCCGGAATAAGCAGCCTTTGAATTTGAAAGGATTATTTCAAGTTTAAAAAACACGGCTAAAAGAAGTATTAAACTATTGGATTTTATCCCGGTAGTTTCAAACCAAATTTTTATCTTTCGGGCAGATGCGTAAGCTGCTGCAAAAACTATTTAGGAAACTTGTAATCCGATTGGCCGACAAATACGATTCCCGTCCGGACCGTTACAGGGTACACCAGGCCTTAAGTGCATTGTACCAAAGCCTTGTTCAATCACCTGGCAAAAAAGGTTTGCTTATTCCATTTACGGCAGCACAGCGTTTTATCATTTTTTCCGATCAGCATAAAGGGGTCAAAGATGGTTCGGATATTTTTATGCTGGCAGAAAAAAATTACCTTGCAGCATTGGATTATTACGAACAGCAGGGTTATTGCTACATAAACCTGGGCGATAGCGAGGAGTTATGGGAGAACAGCCTGACACCGGTACTCAAAAAAAACGGGCTTACTTTTGAAGCTGAAAAACGGTTTTTGAAAAAGCAGGGTTTTATCAAAATTTTTGGTAACCATGATCTTTTCTGGGGGAATGATCCGCTTGCGCCTCTCAGCTTAAAAGAAACTTATGGCGAACAGTTAAAAGTGTATGAAGGCTGTATCCTGCAAACCGGAATCAACAAGCAGCAGTTGAACATATTTATGACACATGGCCACCAGGGCGATTTGCAAAGTGATGGCAACTGGTTTAGCAAATGGTTTATATCCAACATTTGGGCACCGTTGCAGGCTTATCTTCAAATCAATGTAAATACGCCTGCCAATAATGACCACTTAAAAACAGTACACAACAGCATCATGTCTGATTGGAGCGGTCAACAAAAAAACACCCTGCTGATTACCGGCCACACACACCAGCCGGTTTTTAAATCGTTAACCCATTTAGAGAGTTTGTACAGACAGTTAAGCATAGCAAAAGCAGCAAATGATGCGGCTGGTATATCGCGTTTAGAGCAGCAAATTAATTTACGCAAGATCAAAGGCGATCCGGAACCTGATTTTACCAGCTACCAGCCATTTTATTTTAATAGCGGATGCTGCTGCTTCGACGACGGCGACATAACCGGTATTGAAATAGCCGAAGGACAAATCCGGCTGGTCCGTTGGAAATACAGCGTTCTAAAAGTACCTGAAAGAACGGTACTGGAAGAAGCTTCGCTCGAAAGCCTGACAACAACAAAAGCAACCACCTTATAAAGTCTTATATATAAAATAAAGGGCTGGTTTAAATCTATATACCAAGAACCATCATGCTTCTTTTATGCCATTAAATTTTGTGCTTGTATTTTGTTCTATGCAAAAAACTTAGAAGTTCACTCTTTTTTAAGTGGTAAAAGAAGCATTTAAAATAAAAAGGGGGAAATTTAAACAGGTGCATAATTCTACTGATTTTTTTAAAATACCACAAATAAATTTTGGCAACACAAATACGGTATTCACGTACAATTATGATTAAAAAATAGATTGACTTATATTTTACAAAATGCAAACAAGCCGTAATATTTTAACTGTTGTAATAGCTATCATAATAACATCGGTTGTTTATTCCGGCATTTTATTGAAAACAAACCTGGATGTTGTCAAAAGCAGCAAAAACAGTTTGCTTGCCCAACAGATAAGTGCACAGGATTTAGGTAAAGTCTTGGGGAATTTGCAGTACCATGTCAACCGGTACATTATTTTTCGCCGTCAGCCATCATTGGACAGCATCCGGCTGTACGAAAAAGAATTCCAGGTACAATCCTATATTTTATACCAGGTTACCCGAAATGTGCCTGCACTTCAAAAACCAGGTCGGGTTATATGTTTCACCTTTCCTGAAATTATGAGACAGATCAATAACAGGTTGAAAAATTTACCTGCAAAAATAACGCCCCACAATGCAACAGAAGTATATGATGACAACAGCAACCCTTTTTTAATTATCCGGACTGCTATAGACCAAGTGCATATTTATCAGATAAAAGCCATTAAAACCAGTACAAACGAAACAATTGCTGCCGGTTCCGGCTCTTGGAAGGTTTCGATCTTTGGAAGTATATTTATGTTAGTAGTTGTGCTCTCCGGTTATATATTCATTAAAAAAAGTTATAAAAGGCAAATACTTGCAGAAGCTAAAGAAAAAGCAAGCGAAGCAAGCCAAAAAGAAAAAGAGAAATTGCTGCAGGCTATTGCAGATAATTGTACCGCTATCATATTTTTAAAAGACAAGGACTTTAAGTACATACTTGCAAATAAAAGTTTTGAACAATTTGTTCAATTAAGTAGTGAAGATATTATAGGCAAAACACAAGATGTGGTGTTTGGAAAAATACATCCGGAATATGGTGTTGGCGATGAAAGCCGGATACTAAATTCAGGGGAAATTCAAGAATCCACACAACTTCTTTATTTCAAAAACAAGAACCGGTATTATTTAGTTACCAAATTTCCTTTAATCAATGAAGCAGGGGAGATATTTGGCCTGGGCGGTATTGCTACCGATATATCCGAACAAAGTGAGCATGAAAACGAACTGCTGCAGGCCCAGGAACTTGCAGAAGCCGGAAAGCTGAGCCAGCAACGCTTTCTTGCAAATATGAGCCACGAAATCAGGACACCGATGAATGGCGTGATTGGTATGACTAACCTGTTGGATTCAACCGATCTGAATGCAGAGCAGGAAGATTATGTAAACGTGATCCGTCAATCGTCAAACATCCTGATGCTGCTGATCAATGATATTTTAGATGTTTCTAAAATGCAGGCAGGTATGTTAAAACTGGAAAAAATCCCATTTGAAGTAAGGGAAGCATTGAAGCAGATTTTCCAGAGCTACAAACCGCTGGCAGATGAAATGGGCATTTTTTTAAAGTGTGATGTAGCTACAGACGTCCCGGAATTTTTACTGGGCGATCCCTTACGCTTAAACCAGATCATTTCTAACCTCGTTAACAATGCCATTAAGTTTACCTCATGCGGCGGGGTGAGCATCAAAGTAACGGCTTTAGAAAAAGAAACGGCTTTATTTGACCTTAAAATAGAGGTTACTGATACCGGGATTGGTATTCCCGCTGATAAATTAGATTATGTTTTCAACAGTTTTACCCAAAGCAGCACCAGTACAACACGCAAATACGGGGGTACAGGCTTGGGTTTGGCCATTGTAAAAGAACTGGTAGAAATGCAGAACGGTACGGTGCTTTTATCAAGCGAACTAAATAAGGGCAGCACTTTCACCGTAATTATACCTTTTATGCTGGCTTCTGTAGATAAATCCCGGCAGCCAACCAGAACAAAAGGGCAAAAATTTGCTTCCCTGGAAAACAAAAGGATTTTAGTGGTGGAAGATAACCTGATCAACCAGAAAGTGGCCAGGCAAATTTTACTAAAAGCCGGTTTTGAGGTGGTCAATGTTGCAGACAATGGCTTTAAAGCTTTAGATATGTTGCAAACAGAAACTTATGATGCCGTGTTAATGGATATACAAATGCCTGAAATAGATGGGCTTGAAACCACGCGCCGTATCCGCAATAATTTGAAACTCTCAGTTCCTGTTATTGCCCTCACGGCATCTGCCTTGCCCGAAGACATGGAAATTTGTTTTAACGCCGGCATGAACGATTATATCACGAAACCTTTTTTACCAGAAGATCTGCTGCAAAGATTGTCGCAATTGCTGTCATAGCATTTATATTCTTTCCTGTAGATGCTTCTTTTATTGCCATATTTTCATCCAAATAATTTGTTTTAGTGGTTACGAAGCTTCCGGGCTTTATTCATTTCTGTTTTGAGCGGAAGCGCATCAGGGTTTCGTTAAAGTTAGTGCAAACAATAAGGGCACCTGGTTTCTTTTACCATAGAACCTAACATAATCGAAATATGGCAACTTTGAACCATTTAAACATCAGCGAAGAAATAAATACAACCGGAGAACCTACCGATCAATTAGCCCCTGTAGAAAATAAAGATGAGCTGGATTCTGATTTAGACGAAGATGGGTTCGATGATGATGAAGCAGAGTTGGACGACGATACTGATTTAGACGAAGATGGGTTCGGTGATGACGAAGCTGAGTTGGACGCCGATACTGAATTAGATGACGTTGAGCCCGATGGTGATTCAGGTTTAGAAGACGATGAAGAAGATCTGGACGATGACGAAGTTAAACGGTTGTTCCCGGGGGAAGACAGTTACACCAAAGACGGGGAAGATACGGATGACGAACCTTATGAGGGCATCCATCATAGCGATAAGGAAGAAGAAGGGATGGTAGATGATAACATGTCTGGCATGCCTGTTGTCCCATCGCCTTCATAACATTCTCATTTTTGATTTTGGATCGGCTTTTATGGCATGCTTTTATCGGGCATGCTTTTTTTATGCCATTAAAAACAGTATTGGGTTTACTTTCTCAAATAACAAATTTCTTTAACTTGAAAGCCTTAGCTTTGCATTCATTTTTCAATTAGGTCCTAAGATAATTATGGTCAGATTCAACAGATTTACACTTGCTAACGGTTTAAAAGTGTTAGTGCACGAAGATAAAACCACACCAATGGCCGTAGTTAATGTTTTATACGATGTTGGCGCACGTGACGAAAACCCCGAGCAAACCGGTTTTGCACATTTATTTGAACACTTGATGTTCGGTGGGTCCGAAAACATTCCGGCTTACGACGAACCGCTGCAAAGGGTAGGCGGCGAAAACAATGCCTTCACCAGTAACGATATTACCAATTATTATATCACGCTGCCAGCTGTAAACATAGAAACAGCTTTTTGGCTTGAAAGCGACCGGATGCTAAATTTAGCTTTTAGCGAAAAAAGCTTAGACGTGCAGCGCAATGTGGTTTCCGAAGAATTTAAACAGCGGTATTTAAACCAGCCTTACGGCGATGTCTGGCTTAAACTCCGGCCCTTGGTTTATAAAAAGCATCCTTACCAATGGGCAACCATCGGCAAGGAACTGTCGCATATTGAAAATGCGAAAATTGAAGACGTAAAAGCTTTCTTTAAAAAGCATTATAACCCGCAAAACGCCATATTGGTTGTAGGGGGCGATGTGGATACAGAACAGGTAAAAGTTTTGGCAGAAAAATGGTTCGGACCGATCCCGGCAGGTGAAAAATACCATCGCAATTTACCAATAGAACCCCAACAATTAGCAGAACAAAGCGAAACGGTTACCGCAAAAGTGCCTTTAAACAGCTTGTATATGGCTTTTCATTCACCGGGACGAACAGAAGCGGCAAGTTATCCGGTAGAAATGTTGACAGATATTCTTTCCCGTGGAAACTCTTCCCGTTTATACCAGAACTTACTGAAAGAGAAGCAATTGTTTAGCGAAATCCATGCACACTTATCTGGCAGCTTAGATGCAGGCATGCTGGTAATTGATGGGAAACCACTCGAAAACATCAGCATAGAACAAGCTGAGGCTGCTATTTGGGAAGAACTGGAAAAATTTAAGAACGAACTGGTGCCCGAAGATGAACTGATGAAGGTGAAAAACAAGACTGAATCTACCATGGTTTTTTCTGAAATGTCTTTGTTGGAAAAAACCATGAACCTGGCGTATTTTGAACTGATGGGCGATGCCGGAAACCTCAATTACGAAACTGAAAAATACCTCGCTGTAACAGCAGAAGATATTAGGGGGCAGGCCGGAAAAATCTTCCGCAGGGAAAATCTGTCAACGTTGGTTTATTTGGCAGAAGAAGTTGCAGAAACGGTAACGGTTTAATTTTAGACGGATAAAAGAAGTATGTTAGACAGAACTATAGCCCCGGGCTCGATGGCAATTGACGAATTAACCTTAATCAGGCCGAAGGAAATCCGATTAGAAAACGGTTGCAGGATATTTACTTTTAACGCTGGTGGGCAGGAACTGGTACGGTTAGAATGGATTTTTACCAATTTAGGTTTTAATCCCTACAAGCCTTTATCAAATGTTACGGTAAACACTTTGTTAACAGAAGGGACAAAAAAGCGTACTGCTGCACAAATAGCAGCCGAAATTGATTTTTATGGTGCATTTTTACAGGTAGAACATACTGCAGACTATTCTCAGGTTACGCTTTATACGTTAAACAAGCACCTTAAAGCAACTTTACCTGTACTAAAAGATATTTTGACCAAATCTGTTTTCCCCGAAAAGGAAATACAAACATTTGTGCGTAACCAGCAGCAAAAGTTACAGGTCCATCTGCAAAAAAACGATGTGGTTGCACGGCGTAACTTTAACCAGGCTTTGTATAATAGCACTATTTACGGTTATGCAGCCGAAGCAGAAGATTATACAAAAATACAACAAGCCGATCTGTTGTTGCATTTTAAGCAGCAATACCAACCGGCCAATTGCACTATAATAATAGCCGGTAAAGTAGATGAAGACATCCTCAACATGGTTTCCGACACATTTTCTGATTGGCAAAACCGTATTACTGCCAATTTTATGCAGTCGTTTATTACTAAAGCAAACGGGGAACTGTTGTTTATTGAGAAACCTGATGCTTTACAATCGGCCATTCGTCTGGGTATTTCCACCATCAACCGTACACATCCTGATTTTCCGGGCCTGCAAGTGCTCAATACCGTTCTGGGAGGTTATTTTAGTTCCCGGTTGATGACCAACATCCGCGAAGACAAAGGTTATACTTATGGAATAGGTTCGGCAATCATTTCCCACAAAAACACCGGGACTTTTTTTATTGCTACCGAGGTGGGTGCAGCAGTTTGCCGGGAAGCTTTACAGGAAATCGAGAAAGAAATTAACCTGCTAAAAACAGTATCCATCCCGGATGAAGAGCTTTCTTTGGTCCGCAATTACATGATGGGTTCTTTATTGGGCAGCCTGGAAAACATTTTCTCCCATGCCGATAAGTTCAAAAATATTTATTTCTCCAACATGGATTATGCTTACTACGATCTTTACGTTAAAACTGTAAAGAGCATTACCTCCGAAGAATTAAAAACCCTGGCCAACCAATATTTTGATTTTGAAGGATTTGTAAAAGTGATTGTTGGTAAATACTAATCAGTCGTGTTCGGTCATGCCGAAATTTTTCGGCATCTTATCAGAAAAGGTTTTGACCATGCAAGAGAGATCCTGAAACAAATTCAGGATCACAACGTTCAATCCCGCCACAAGTAAGGGAACAAGACCAAAGAAGTTGCAACAACAATTGCATTGACAGCAGCCAACACAATAATATCGTGCTGGCTTGCACTTCGGTCTAAACCGTCCATGGCGTTTTTAGAGAAGCGGACCAGCAATAAAATAACTGGGACAATAACGGGAAAACATAAAATTGCCATCAGCGTTCCGTTGTTGCCGGCTTTTGCGGCAATGGCCGAAAGCATCGTAAAAACCATGGCAAAACTAATGCTTCCGGCAAGTACGGCCAGGAAATAATAAAGCGGATCGCCCAGTGTGTTCTTAAAAAATAAAAGGTAGATAATTAGGGCAAGCGTACTCAATAACATCATCAGCAAACAGTTGTAAATGATTTTTGCCAGGATGATGGCCCTTGCACTTGCAATTGTATAATAATACAACAACCGGCTGCTGCTTTCCTGCATAAAACTTTTGGCAATGGCATTTACCGAAGCAAACAGCAGGATGATCCAGAACAGTACGTTCCAAACAATGGGGTAACCCGGGCTATTTTTAAAACCCGGCGACAAATTAAAAGCAATATAGCATACAAAAACGGTAGAAACCACGTAAAGCAGCACGCCGTTAAAAGCATATTTCGACCGCCACTCCAGCAGGATCTCTTTCTTCAGCAAAAACTTTACCTGCTTAAATAAGTCCATCAGCTGCAAATATAGCAAGCACAAGCGGTTTAAAGGCTCTCTAAAACCCTCCTTTTTTCTCCTTTGGAGAGGGGTTAAAGGTGAGGCTAAACAAACAATACGGGTTTTAGGGATGCAATTACTTATCTTGACCAATCTCCCGGTCAGGCATTTTATATTATTTTTGAAGATGCAAATTGCACATGGCTGTTCGTTGATCGGGATTGTTGGGATTGAAGGAACAGAATTGTTTTTATAAAAACCCAACACTTAAAAATACCTGGTAAAAGAAGCATCGGGACCAGCTAAAAAACTAAATTTTATTATTTAATTTTAAGGTTCAACTTAATCAAAAACATGAAACAATACCTGATCAATGCCTTGGATTTTACAGATGAACAAGCTTTGGAAAGAAGAATGCACGCAAGGCCCGCACATCTGGAAAACGTAAAAGAATTAAAAAACAAAGGCCGGTATTTTATTGGGGGCGCGTTGTTGAACGATGCCGGAAAAATGATCGGCTCAACCATGATCGTGCAGTTTGAAACATCCGAAGCTTTACAAGAATGGCTGCAAAACGACCCTTATGTTAAAGGTGAAGTTTGGGACCGTATTGAGATCAAACCTTTTAAGGTTGCAGAATTTTAGGTGGTAAAAGAAGCATTCCTGCTTTTTTAAAATTTATTTGTTGATTGGATGAAGGCCTTTTCTTTTTCCGGTGGTCCCCAGCAAAGCCAGGATTGGCCCGGCAAACAGGAAATACCAGCCCCAACGGTAATGGATGAGGCCGGACAAAGTATGTGAAAGTTTTGGGAAGGGTATGAAACTGAAAGATGTATTTACTTTAATTACCGCAGCAATAAAAATAAACACAACTAAACCAAGCGTGAACCAGCCTGCAAACCTAACCAAAGGATTGCTTTTAATAACAGCAGCCGCCAGGCCGGTTACGGCAACGGCCAACAATACAATCCCAAAAGGTTTGTTCAGGTCGAACATATTCCATTTTACCAATCCCAAGGGACTAATCAGCGGACTAAAAATCCCGGTGATCAAAAAAATAAATCCTGCAAACGATACAAAGGTGCGTGGTGCCATGCTGTTTTTACCCTTTCTTAATTTCCATTTTGTCTGCAAAATGCGCACAATAATCGCGCAGGTCCTCCACAATTTCTTTTTCGCCGGTAGCCCTTAAAAAGCTGTCGCCCATGGTTTGCAGCATCTCATAAAAAAAACGTTTCATCTCGTCCACAGGCATTTCCTTCGTCCACAGATCAATCTTCAACGTGTTTTTATACTGATGGTCCCATAAAGATAAATTAAAAGCGGTAACCGGCAACGCTTCTTTAGTAGTGGCATCGGTTGATTCCCAGGTAATTTTTTCGGGGACGTTCTGATCATCAAGTTCTATGCTCAGTTTAATTTCTGCTTTTTTCATTGGGGTGTGAGTGTGAACATAAACAATCAATCATCAACTTACTAAAATATAAAGTACTGCGGCGAGGACGATAAAGCTCAGTTCTACGATCCATAGCTTTTTGGTTTCGGGGAAGAAGTTTCGAAAGATAAGATCGAGAAACGAAACGGCAACGGCAAACAGTAAAAACATCCAGCTGATGGCACTGCCAAAATGCTCGTATTTTCCACCGGAAAGTTTTGCGCCGTTGATCCAGATATCAGCAGCCAGCACGATAAATGCAGCTGTTGCCAGGTTAAGCGGTGTGATCCTGAACTTCATGGTGCAAAAGAACTATTTATTCCTCAATTTTTTGCCTCGCACTGCTTTTGGCGATTTAAACTTTCGACCGTCTTTTTTCCTGGCGATGTTGCTTTTTTGATTGGCCAATTTCTTTTCATGGAAAGCACCCTTAAAATCCGGGTTTTCTTTCCGCATTTGCAAATCAATCTCTTTGTTCTGTTCCTGCCGCTCGTCGTAACCGGTTTCTTCCACAAAAACACCTTCCGGGACCGGCAGGACCTCTAATTTCTGACGGATCAGTTTTTCGATCTTTTTCAGGTAATATTCTTCCGATGGAGCACAAAAAGTAATGGCTTCACCGGATTGCAAAGCCCGGCCGGTACGCCCAATCCGGTGCACATAATCTTCTATCACAACCGGAACATCAAAATTAACCACATGACTTACAGCGCTAACATCAATTCCGCGCGAAGCAACATCCGTGGCAACCAATATTTTTACCTCATCATTTTTAAAAGAATTGATGGAGTTGATACGCGTGTTCTGCCCTTTGTTGGCATGTAAAACTTTTACTTGTTCCTGCCCGAACTTGCGTTCCAGAAACTTAAAAACATCTTCTGCGGATTGCCGGGTTTTGCAAAAAACAATTAGTTTGGTAATGTTTTCCGGATCATCAAGCAGTTTTTTCAGCAGGTTGATTTTTGTTTTCCTATTCGGCACAAAAAACAACTTTTGCAAAACTGTTTGCGCTGGCGTAGCTTGCGGCGTAACTTCAATTACGGTTGGAAACTCCAGAAAATTACCTGCTAAAAGATGCACTTTATCGCTCATGGTGGCCGAGAATAAGAGGTTTTGCCGTTTTCTTGGAACGACTTCCAAGATCCGGTTGATCTGCGGCATAAAACCCATGTCCATCATTTTGTCGGCTTCGTCCAGTACCAAAACCTGTAAAGTTTTAACAACGATGTGGCCGGCGATATACAAATCCAGAAACCTGCCCGGTGAAGCAACAATAATATCAACACCTTTTTGCAGCTGCTCAATCTGCGGTTTCGGCCCCAAGCCGCCGTACAAAACAATAGTTCGCAAATCCGTATTCACTGCATAAGCTTTGATGTTTTCTGCAATTTGCATCGCCAGTTCGCGGGTTGGCGAAATGATCAAAGCGCGCGGCGCATCGCCTTGCGCATATTTCAGTTTCATCAGCAATGGCAGCACGTAAGCAGCAGTTTTCCCGGTTCCGGTTTGGGCGATTCCCATCACATCCTGACCATTTAAAATTGGCGGAATGGCTTTTTGCTGGATCGGCGTTGGTTTGGTGTAACCGGCAGCGGCAATAGCATTCAAGATTTGCGGATTAAAATTTAAGTCCTCAAAAGTTACAGGCATGAGGCAAAGATAGGGTTTTTGTTTTGAGGGGAAGGGCGGGAGAGCGGAGCGGGGAGCGATGTCAGTTGATTTGTGTAAAAATTTGTATTAGGGCAACATATTTAATAGTAATTTCAAGTGGCTATTTATACCTTGATATAAATAAATCACAGATACGATACTGCATGGATTTAAAATTACAGCCAACAAAAATCTTTTAACAAAAAATTTATAAATATTTAACATTAACTTTTGTATTTATTTAATTAAGAATATTAATTTTAAAAGTTGTTTAAAATATCAAGTAAATTTTTAAACTTATGAAAATAACAAAATTTAAACGTAAGAATTTTATCTTATCATTTATTGTTTTTCTAACATACGCATTTTTAACTATCACCATTAACAGTTGTAAAAAGGAAACCCAAACGAATTTACAAGTAGGCCGTCTAAACATTGGTAACAATAATACATTAGAGGTTTTAAAAGGAGCTTTTACGGCTGGTGATTACCAAAAAAAACTATCCCGAAATTTTAACGACTCTCTTGTAATAACTTGGAAGCCAGATTGGCAAAGTGTAACTGAGAAAATGGGTAACGATACATTGAATTATTTCTATATTCCGTTAAATGGAGAATTTTATAATAAAAAAACTGGTATCAGTAAGAAAATCAGAACAATAAACACAGATAAATATCTAATAGGGTTCTTGAACAAAAAAGGTATAAAGTACAAGGTAGGTACATATGTTGTACAGACAGACACCAATAAATTTGATTATACGATTAACTCTGATTCAAAAAAGATTAAGTCGGTACAATTTATAAACCATACTGTTAAATACAGCAAGTTTTCCGGTACATTAGTTTTGTTGGATTTATATAACAATAACACCAATACTTATAAATATAACAATGGAATATATCAGCCTAAAAATCAAAAAATATCAGCTAATTCTCAATCAAAAAACTCTAACTCTTCGCAAATTAATACAAATGCTGAATTTTGTTCATATACTTTAACATGTACTTATTTTAACAATTTCCAAGATGCGTGTGGTGATGGAATAGATTATGAGGAAAACTCTACGCCTATTAATGACCCTAACATAGGTGAACAAAATTGTACCCCACCTCCATCCGCAGCTAGTGACAGTTACGGAGGCTTATGTTATATTTACTGGGAATTTGGGGGCTATAATGTACAACTGGATTTTTGTTTTACTATTCCAGATCCACCTCCACTACCTCCACCACCTCCACCACCTCAAGATCCTGGTGATGGTAGTAATAGTGATCCTAATGCCGATAATAATCTAACAATAACTGATACTTTGCTAAAAAAGGACTATCCGTGTGCAGTTAAGCTAATCATTGATAGTCTTTCAAAATTTGGTGATTACGAAGACTTGGTACGGCCCTTCACTACTAGTCAAAAGCCCAATTTAGATTGGACTAGTGATGTTTTACCATGGGCAGGAATTACTGGCACTGGACAACTTAGTAATCAATTAGGATTAACAAGTACTGATGGAAGAAGTGCAGTAATAGCTCTTAACAAAAGCATGTTAAATAATAGCTCTCAACTCCTTATAGCAGGTGTGGCAGTTCATGAAACATTACATGCCGTCATTAACTATAACATAGGGACAGCTGGGTTTCATTATCAAGATAGTACTGTAACATTAGGGTCATGGTTATATGGTGTAGACAGCTGGGCTTTAATTAACGGACTACCTTCTAATTTTGCAGATCATTTTGAAATGATGGACTTTTATTTCAATAAGGCTGTTTCTATTTTAGCTTCGTGGGATAACAATGCACATCCTATAAATGATTATCAAAAAGTAATGTTGTATGGTTTGAACAATCCAGGAGTTGGTAACCTAAATGATGCCAATTATGCTTCTAGGGTTACAAGTTTAAATATAGAATACAATAAATTATTAACTAAATATAAGATTACCGCGTCAGATTTAGATACATATTGGAAATCACAGTTAGTAGCACCAGCTACGAACAAATTACCTACAAGTGGCTGCGATAATTAATTTCTTCCTTATTCTAAAGTTATGAAAATAATAGTATTATTTATTGCTTTTTTCTGTGTTTGTATGATTAAAACATATGCACAAAAAACCTTAGAAAAAGACACTATTTACTATTTGGTAGATATGGGTAATATTTCTCTAAACGACAGAATGATTGAAATACATTATGAACAGCCTTCGTACAAATTTTATACTATATTGTGTCCTTGTTTAACAAATAACCAAAAACCTATATTTAGATGTAACATAAAAATGCAGAATAATAATTTTAGTAAAGACAAAATACAGCATTTAAAATTGGTTAGTCTGCCTTTTTTAATTAATAAAATTAAAGAAACAGGTTCAGCCGTTTTTAACAATAAACATATAGTGTATTTTTTGGAGTCAAATGATAACAAGTATATTCAACGACAGGTTTATTTTTATCCACCAAGAGATCCATCTGTTGATATACAAGTTATTAATGGAGACAAAAAATATTAAATAAATTTTAATAAATAATCCTTGCTAGTTGTACAAGTATAACTTCAATTTAGTAATTACTCTAACTATTTTATTGGTATTGATTAATAATAAGCCTGCTTTTTCACAACAAGCTAAAATTTTAGATGCTGTTTACTATTTAGTTGATACGGCAAATACACCAAAGAATGATCAAATGATCGAAATAGGCATTGAAGGACGGTGGCATTACTATCGAATAAGGTGTAATTGCTTAAAATATAGTCGGTCTCCTGTATTTGCATATGATGTAAAAGATCAACAAGGAGAATCAATAACAAAAAATGACTTCAAAAAAATTAACTTGATTTCTTTACCAAACCTAATTGAATTGGCAAGGGACGGTGAAGGAATTGATGCCTTTAACTATAAGCATGTGGCTTGCTTTTTAGAGCCAAAAGAGGAGAATTACGTTAAAAGAAAAGTTGTTCAATTACGGCCACCAAACCCAGCTGTTGTTTATTGAAGATATTTCTTGATTCAGATTTACAACTTGGATGTTTGAGCTGGAAATTTTTAATCTATTTAGTCAAATTCGTACTTCTATTACCAGTAGAATTTAACGCAGATAGCAATCATAAAGGTAACCACTCAAGCGGGCAAAGGCCTGAACAGACGCGCGGAGCAATCCGGAATTCTTGATTTTTGGTTCTTTTATATCAAGACAAAAGAACGTACAACAGAAAGCAAAACTGCCGCTTTGAAAAAATTATTTCGTACGATCAAGATGATAGAAATTCGTCCTACCTACCAATCTCTTTATCAAAAGTAATATAGCCCGGATACTTGATTTCCTTATTCCCCAAATCCAAAGTAGGTTTTATTTTGATGGTGATAATTGTTTTTCTGGCATTTTTTGCGCCGGAAAAGTTCTGTACCAGATCCGCAAAAGCTTCCCTCGTTTGGTCATCTGTAATTAAATGGTAAGCGTTGGTGCTGATTACAATTGGCACGCGCGTTGTTCCACCCGCTGGTCCGGATTTGGAATGCGGTCCTTTGAGCTTGGGGTTTTTAATCCCGCTACTACAACTGCAAATCTAACCCAACTAATTTTACCTGATAAAAGAAGCATGTAATCAATTTATGCTTGCAAGTAGCCTGGTTTTAAATTGATTGTTACTTGCAAAAAGCAAAAAGCCGATTGCTGACATATAAATCCTACGTTCCTCCCTACTGGCTGTAGTTTGCAACCCCGTCCTTTGATTTGAGAACCTGCGATCCTTTTACTTAAACACATACTTCTTTTACAGGCAAAAAGTTTCAGGCAAGGAAAAGTTACGAGTTGACGAACGCATGGCAAAGACCAGGAACGAAATCTACATAACAGCAGCAAAAAATATTTAGATAGAATACTTATTTTATAGTGGTAAAAGAAGCATTTGACAGTTTTAGGTTTTTAGTTGTGGGTTCTCGTCTCAATTTGATTGCTACTGGTAAAAAGCTGATACCTGATTGTTACATCTGCAAGCTACCACTAAGCTGAAAGGACAAGGTTTTTAAATCCAGCCAATAGCATCCAATCTATCTTTTCCAATCCTTTTTAAATTGCCAGTGCACGCCTATTAAACCTCCGGTATTGTTGGTGAAATCACCGGCATCCAAAGCAAAACCGGCTGAAATTTTTAAACCTTTGTTCAGGCTGTAATACAATTCCTGTAAAGTATAAAACTGGCCGAGGGAGCTACCATTCTGGAACCTGCCATTGGTATAAGTAATCTTTGTTTTACCAGCAAATTTATCAGTCAATTGAAGCAACAAGCCAATATTTCCACCAATGATTTGATTGTATATGATATTTGAATTACCCGGAATATTGTTGCTGTTCCAATCAAAAGGTTTGATACCTCTTTGCTGAAAATAAAAATAATCCTGCGCCCTGTAACGATTGATAAACAAGGGTGTACCAACTATCCTGTTGTCATATTCCCAGCCTGTTTTGTAGTAACCATTGTTATAATAAGCCTGGCGGTTCATGGCAGGGGCGTAATTTTCCGCCTGTTTGGTGTAAATAAATTCCACCAATACTTTTTTAACTACGGCCCTTTCATTTTTAGGGACGATGCTGATACCAGACAGATTATCAATATTTCTGATATCTATGCCCCAGGTTCCGTCAAAAGGTGTCTGGTGATAAAAATGCAGCAAGTGGTTGTTTGTTTCTAAATCAAACCCTACTTCAAATACGCCACGTTGGTCTCCGGCATGGTAAGACGCGTATTGTAATTGTGTTGGATCGATGCCAGAACCATCATCAGCATTGACCGTGGAAAAAAACACGTTTAGAAATCCTTTAAAAGACCGGTCTAACTGTATGCTGTCCCTTCTGCCGCCCCATTCCACATAATGCTGCAGGCCGACAAAGAATTTAAACCTCTTTTTTCCGGCACGCAGGTACAGGTTTTTTTCATGATAGTAAGAACTCAGAAAACGGTCATTGCCCAACCAGCCATGGCTCAACTGCCCCTTTATCTGTAACCAGCCATTTGTAAACGGCACATTTACATAATCTGTAAGGGCAATACTTATTTGGGGAATAGGCAAAGCATTACCGCTTACACCTAATGACCCGCTGGACAGATCTTGATCTACTTCTCCGGGAATGTTCTTAAAGCGGCCGGCCCGGATTTCCAAATGTTTGTAACCAGCTTTTACATAACCTTCCTGAATGGTAACATCTTTAAAGTGATTGTTGTTAATGAAGGTGCCGCCGTATTTTAAATAAAACATGGGTTGTTCGGTCCCTGTCGGATTTGATTTACTGATGTACTTTTTACCAAAAAAATGTGTATTGCTGAACCCGGCATAGGTTGAAGCGTCATATTGCTGATCGGTAATAGACCCCCAACGGTTAGACACCAGCCACAAAGGCTGATAACCGTCTTTGGCAAATGTGCCGATTGAACCTACATTTACCTGTAAAGAATCCAGATGTTGGGAATAGCCATTGCTGGCAATTGAGATAAAAAGGAAAAAAGGTATCAGTCTTTTCATATTGATTAGTTGGAATGCCTATATTCTTGAGGAATAGAAAAATTAAAATTTAAGATTTTATTTTCAGCACTGAAAACTTGTTGACCGGTTTTAAAAATCAGGATAAAAAAGCACCGACTAAATATAGTTTATTTTGCGAATAATGAACTAACCAAAAGCAAAAGTTATTTGATGAATGTTTGAGGCCAGGGTTTTTAATACTTTTACACTGGCAACCATGCTTCTTTTACCAGTAAAAAATTATTAAAACCATGATGCCGACTTTGTGGTCAGGATTTGCAATCCGGTCCTTTGAGCTTAGGGTTTTTAATCCTGCTACTACAACTGCAAATCCAACGCAGCTAATTTTTACCTGATAAAAAAAGCATCGATCAAATGCACAGACATTATCTTATGCTTCTTTTATACGGGAATAATTCATTTTAAAGCAAAAACGCTATCTACTAACCGGTTTTTACTTGCTCTTGACCATTGAGTTGGTAATCTCTTTATCAAAAGTAATATAACCGGGGTATTTGATTTCCTTGTTGCCCAAATCCAGCGTAGGCTTTATTTTGATGGTGATGACTGATTTACGTGTGTTTTTTGCACCCGACAGGTTTTGAACCAGGTCGGTAAAAGCTTGACGGGTTTGATCTTCTGTAAGCAAACGGTAAGCATTGGTATTGATATTGATCGGCACCAACGTTTTTCCGCCGCCTGCCGCAACTTCTACCCGGTGATTTACAAAACCGTTGAACACTTCATTGTTTTTCAATAAAATCTTATACTCAAACTGGTTAATGGCGGCGTTCTGGCTGCTTGGGTTGGTTATCCTTAGAATCAAATTAGCATTTAAAGGCACATTATGGCTCAAAAGCCCCATGGCCAAACGCGGCAAACTGCCCAGATTAATGTTGTCTGTATTTTTAAACTGGTTCATGTTGATGCCCGACAGATAAACACTATCGGCAGAAACCAGATCAAAATGGCATTTGCCCAGTGCTTTTGCCTGTTCAATCTGTTTGTTTACGCCACAACGGCTTAGTAAAAAAGTTAACGGTAAAAGGAGTAACAGGGCGTATTTTTTCATGCTTCTTTTATAAGGTAAAAATGAGTGTCAAATTTAAAATTACTTTTTGTTTGAGTTGATGGAGGCGGGGATGGTTTAAAAAGACAGGATTTTCTTTTTCAGGTGGAAAAGCAATTGTTAAGCATTGCATTGCACAACATAACCCATGTTTAAACGTATAGAAAGCTAACGGGGTTTGTGCCTAAACATAGTTTTGGTTACATTTATAATTGATGAAGGTAAAACTTTTAGGCCCAGGTTTTTATTGACAGATTTTTTTAACTAATTTTTAACACATTACGCTTCTGTGTTTCGCTAAGTTTGTAACTTAATTCATCTTCTGATTAGCATGTTGCTGTGTTTACCGTCCTAAAATTTAAATCATACAAAAATTAAAATTATTAGGATAAAATGAGCATGTACAAAGCCTTGCCTATAGGTGCTTATTCATCATTATAAAACTCCCTGCTTTTTTTTATGAAATTCCCCCTGTTGCTTTTCTTTCTTTTATGTGCTGTTGTTGTAAATGCCCAACGTACGGTTGTGAGCGGTACCGTAAAAGATGCAGCAAATATCGTTATTCCGTTTGTGAGCGTCACTTTTATAGGGAACACGTCCGAAAGCAGCACAAACGATCAAGGAAGGTATAAATTAAGTGCAGAAGGTGCTTATACTCAAATCAAGTTTACTTATATTGGCTATAAAACAGTCGTAAAAACTATTGTTCCAGGCCAGGAACAAGTGCTGAACATTTCCCTGGCAGAGGATACCAAAACATTAAAAGAGGTTGAGGTGACCGATAAAAAACGGATGCACTATTCCAACAAGAATAATCCTGCTGTAGAGCTGATACGTAAAGTAATTGAAAACAAACCCAAAAACAAGCCTGAAAGCTATGATTATTTACAGTTTTCGGAATATGAAAGGATTAAATTTTCTGTAAGTAATCTTTCTGAAAGTTTGATCAACAGAAATACGTTTAAAAAGTATCAATTTCTGCTTGATAAATCTGATACTGCCCGAACAGGCGGAAAACCAGTACTTCCTGTATTTATGGAAGAGAAAATTTCGCAGAACTATTACCGTAAAAATCCTGAAAAGAAAGTACAGGTCATCACCGCAAGTAAAGCCGTAGATTTCGGCCAGTATTTAGACCAAAACGGTATAAGCACTTACCTCAACCGAATGTATGCAGATGTTGATATTTATTCAAACAACATCTTTATCGTTACCAATCAGTTTTTAAGTCCTGTGGCAGATGCGGCACCTGCTTTTTATCAATTTTTCATCACCGATACAGTTACAGTTGGCCATCAAAAACTGATCGAACTTAGTTTTTTGCCCCGTAACAAAACAGATGTGTTATTTGAGGGGAAATTGTACATCACCCAGGATGGAAATTATGCAGTTGAAAAAGTTAAGCTGGGCATCAATAAACACATTAACCTGAATTGGGTACGTAACCTTACTGTTGACCAGGATTTTGAAAAAAGTCCTGACGGAAGGTATCATGTAAGTAAAACTAAAACAGCGATTGATTTTGGTGTATTAAAAACAAAGGGGCCAAGTCTTAATGGCGAACGGGTTGTTTCTTTTACCGATTATGCCATTAACAAACCTGCCCCGGCTGCACAATACGAAGGGGAAAGCATTCAAACTTTACCGGATGCCCAAACAACAAATAACCAAACCTGGACAAGCATCCGGCCGGATACACTTACAACAGCAGACGCAAAAATCTATTCCAATATCGACAGCCTGAAAAGAATGCCTTCTTTTAAACGCACCATCGGCATTGCTTCTGTTATGTCTTCAGGTTTTTTACCTGCCGGTCCGGTAGAAATCGGCCCGGTTGGTGGTTTTTACAGTTCTAACCCTACAGAAGGCAGCCGGGTGCGCTTTGGCGGGCGGACAACTACATTGTTCAGCACAAGAATTTATTTTGAATCTTATGGTGCCTATGGGTTTGGCGACGGAAAGTGGAAATATTTTTTAAGCAGTACGTATGCCTTTAACAATAAGTCGATCTATACCTTTCCGCAAAATTTCATCAGGGCAAGTTACCAGCAGGACACAAAGATTCCGGGCCAGGAACTGCAATATGGCCGGGACGACAACTTTCTTTTATCTTTTAAAAGAGGTATTGATGACAAATTGCTTTACAACAACACGTTTCGCCTGGATTATATCCATGAATATAAAAACCACTTTTCCTATTCGTTGGGTTTAAAGAACTGGAAGCAGCAGGCAGGCGGAGCCTTAAACTACATTAACATAGATAATGGCGAACAAACACTGATACCCAGTTTAACCACTACAGAACTGTCGTTGGAATTGCGTTACGCCCCATATGAGCAAATTTTTCAGGGTAAAATTTACCGTACCAGGATTCCAAGTAAATACCCAATTATCAGGGCGCGTTTTATTGCAGGTGTGAAAGACCTTTTAGGAGGAAGCTATAATTATCAAAACTTAAACTTAAATATTTACAAGCGCTTTTACCTGTCGCAATTGGGTTTTACAGACATCACACTGGAAGGCTCCGATATTTTTGGACACGCTCCGTACCCGCTTTTATCCATCCACCATGCCAATCAAACTTATAGCTACCAGCAAAACTCCTACAACATGATGAATTTTCTGGAATTTGTAAGCGATCATTACGTAGCCTTAAACATAGAGCACGGCTTTAATGGCTTTATTTTAAATAAAGTCCCCCTGGTCAAAAAGCTTAAATTGAAAGAAACGATAGGTGTGAAAATGCTGTACGGAGGTTTACGCAGTGAAAACAACCCGGCATTTCATCCTGCTTTGTATGAATTTCCGGTTGGTGCCAATGGTGTTCCTTACACTTATACACTTGGCAATGTTCCTTATGTTGAAGGCAACATAGGTATCGGCAATATTTTTAAAGTACTTAGGTTTGATCTGGTAAAACGGTTCACTTATCTAAACAATCCCAATGTAGCAAAACTTGGCCTGCGTTTTAGCACAACCTTTGATTTTTGAAGTCACAACCTGTTTAAATTTTGTTTGATTTATTTTAGATACTTCTTTTATCACCTTAAAAACAGTAAGCTTCCTGTTTTTTAGGTTTATAGCCCATGGATCATAGGCGGTAAAAAGCCGATTGCTGAAGGCTGACGATCATCAAACACAAAATTTACAGGCATAAAAGAAGCATTATTGCCTTTCAGAAACTGTTTGATTTCAGAAAATCATTGTGGAAGAAAATCATTGCCGTTGGCTTGAGTGGCTGTTGCACAACTAATATTTGATAATTTATTTGTTTAATTACTTGACTATGAGTATATTGTGCTATGCAAGGAAAAAAGGAACGGCAGGAAAAGTTATTCATTTTTTACC
>JAABUQ010004676.1_pt1 | contig 23053 bp, 21 predicted proteins | sample 5560001 | NCBI WGS metagenome assembly JAABUQ01 (sample SAMN10711888, study PRJNA513371) | rock metagenome | isolation source: Antarctica rocks | place: Antarctica: Victoria Land, Finger Mt nord | collected 2015-12-18 | reverse complement strand
CATGCTGTCGCCGGCCGGCATCGGCGCCTCGGCATCGTACGACCTTGCCATCTAGTGCACGTGTACGACGGCGAAAGGCTCAGTCATCCCGCGAGCGGCCGCCGAAGATCGAAAGGAGTGCTAAGAAAATATTGATCGCGTCGAGATAGATCGAGGTCGCGAGCTCGATCGCCGTCGCGCCGCCACCGCCAGCGCGGATGCGCCCAAAATCGACCAATACGAGCAGCGTAAAGACCGCAAGCGTCGCCCATGCGTACAAACCCGGGTGCAAGAAATGGGTGAACGCGGAGATCAACCCGACGATCACGAGCCCGATGAGCGCGCCGAACGCAATGCCCGATAGCCTGCGGTAGTCGAAACTCGTGAGCGAGACGACGGCACCGAGCACGAGCATACCGAGCCCCGTCGTTGCAGCGGCATCGACGACGACCGCCGATCCGTCGACGCGCACGTAGTGGCCTATCGTGGGACCGATGCCGATCCCTTCGCATGCGGTAAAGGCATAAAACATCAGCATCGAGAGCGCGGGGTTGCCACGCGTTCCCGAAATGGCGATCAGAAATCCGAATCCGATCAACATCGCCACGAACGAGAATCCCGTCGGGAAACTCTGCGTAAGAAAACTCGTTACGGCAGTCACGAGGAAGCCTGCCCCGGTGATGCCGAGCACTTGACCCAAGAGCGCCGCCGACGAACCTGCTGGTGCAGCGTAACGAACCGGTTGTTGGTACATGACGTACTTCACGACCCGTGCCGCACGGACGAAGTTTCGCGATTAGCCCTGCGCGGCGGAGATGAGGTCGGCGATGCGCGAACGCACCTCGCTCGCGCCGCTCGAGGCCTTCGTCGGACGTTTCCAATCCGCTTCGAACGACGCGATACTGGTATTGGCCGTCTCGGTCTCGACCAAGACGGCGCCGTTTTTGAGGAGCGCCGGCTCGACGGTCGCCCAGGCGACGGCGATTTCGCGCGCTGGGCCCTGCAGGCTCGCGCCTCGTACGCGACCGTGCGCGATAGCATCGGCATCACGCCGGATCGTCGCAAGGCCGCTCGCAACCGACGGTGGCAGGGGCTTGGCGGTAACGGCGGATGGAACGACGGACGTGATGGCGAGCGTGGCCGCCACGACACCCACGAGCGAGACGATCGTTGAACGCATGATGGCGTTGTAGCCGATCGCGCTCACGTCAAACTGGCCCTATGTCGAAAATTTTGCGATATCGCTGCGGTACGTCAGTTGCACGCCGTTTCCGATCCGGTGCGCGAGTTCGTCGACGGCCGCGTACGCGTTGGTTCGCGCGGCTTCGACGTCATCGCCGAGTGCACTCACGGTGAGCACGCGACCGCCGCCGGCATCGACGACGCCGTCGCGTAAGCTCGACGCGCCCCAAAAAGCGACGCGATCGCCCGCGAGCGCGACGTCGGGCGACAGATCGCGCAGCGGCGTGCTGCTGCGCGGATAATCGGCGGTCGCGAGGACCACGCCGACGCACGCGTTACCGTCGAAGCGCGCGGCAGCTTCGTCGATGTTTCCGTCGGCCGCACTCTTGAGTAAGCGTGCGAAATCACCGCGCACGCGCGGCATGAGCACCTGCGTTTCGGGGTCGCCGAAACGTACGTTGAACTCGATGACGTACGGACCGTTTGCCGTGAGCATCAGGCCACAGTAGATGACGCCGACGTAGCGTTCGCGATCCATCGCAAGCCCGGCGGCGACGCGGTCGAGCACGCGCTCGCGCACGGTGTCGATGAGGTCGCTCGGAAAACCCGCCGGCGGCGAATACGCGCCCATGCCACCCGTGTTGGGGCCGGTGTCGCCATCCCCCGCGCGCTTGTAGTCGCACGCGGCACCCACCGGAACGAAACGCTTCCCGTCGCCGATAGCAAAGACGCTGACCTCACGGCCCGCAAGGCGCTCCTCGAGCAGCACGTCGCTGCCCCCTCCGGGCACACCCGAGGGACCGTACCATTCACGAAGCAGCACAAGCGCGCTCGCAGCATCGGGCGTTAAGACGACGCCTTTGCCCGCCGCGAGGCCGTCGGCTTTCACGACGCACCCGCCGCGCCAATCCGCGAGGGCCTTTTCCGCCGTCGGCAAGGAGTGGACGACGCGCGCCTTCGCCGTCGGAATTCCGTGGCGTTCCATGAAGCGCTTGGAATAAATTTTGCTCGACTCGAGGCGGCCGATCGCGCGACCGGGGCCGAACGTTGCGATTTTCGCCTCGCGTAAGCGATCGCCGACGCCGGCCGCGATCGCCGTCTCCGGGCCGAGCACGACGAGATCGATCTTTTCGGCAAGCGCCCGCGCAACGAGCGCCTTGCCGTCGGTTGCGGAAATCGCCCAATTCTCCCCGCGCGTTGCCGTCCCGGCGTTGCCCGGAGCTGCGAACATCGCCTCGCACGACGGCGACTGCGCGAGACGCCATGAAAGCGCGTCTTCGCGTGCGCCATTGCCGACGACGAGAATACGCACCCTATTCCCACTCCACGGTAGCGGGTGGTTTCGAAGTGATATCGTAGGCGATACGGTTGACGCCGGGGACTTCGTTGACGATGCGCGTGCTGATGCGCTCGAGCAATTCGTGCGGTAAGCGCGCCCAATCGGCCGTCATACCATCTTCGCTCGTGATCGCGCGGACCGCGACGAGATTCGCGTACGTGCGGCCGTCGCCCATCACGCCGACGCTCTGCAGTGGCGTGAGGACGGCAAAATATTGCCATGGTCGCGCTGCGAGCGTCGCCGCTTCGATTTCGCCCGTGACGATCTTATCGGCCGCACGCACCGTCTCGACACGGTCCGCGGTCACTTCGCCGAGCACGCGTACCGCAAGGCCGGGGCCAGGAAATGGCTGGCGCTGCACGATCGCGGGCGGCAGTCCGAGCACCGCGCCGACTTCGCGCACTTCGTCTTTGAACAGCGCCCGTAGCGGTTCGACGAGCGTGAGCGCCATGTGTTCGGGCAATCCGCCGACGTTGTGATGCGACTTGATCTTGTGCCCCGCTTTACTTCCGGGCGTCTTGGACTCGATGACGTCGGGATAGAGCGTGCCTTGCACGAGAAACTGCACGTCTTCGAGCTTCTTCGCTTCCTCTTCGAAGATCTCGATGAATTCGTGACCGATGCGGACGCGTTTTTCTTCGGGTTCCACGACGCCCGCGAGTCGTCCGAGGAATCGCTCGCGCGCATCGACGCGGACGACGTCGAGATGGAGCACGTCGCGGAACGCCGCCACGACGGCATCTCCTTCGTTCGCGCGCAACAAGCCCGTATCCACGAAGATACAGGTGAGCTGTGCGCCGACGGCACGCGCGACGAGCGTCGCCGCGACCGCGGAATCGACGCCGCCGGAGAGGGCGCAGATCACACGGCCGTCGCCGACCTGCGCGCGAATACGTGCGATCGTCGCATCGACGAACGACTCCATCTTCCAGGCCGGCGCGATCCCCGCGATTCCGTGAAGAAAGTTGGCGATGACGGCCTTGCCGACTTCGGTGTGCACGACTTCCGGATGAAATTGCACCCCGTAGAGTTTGCGCGCATCGTTGCCGATCGCCGCATTCGCACAGCCCGTCGTGCTCGCGAGGGTGGCGAATCCCGGCGGCGGCCCGAGTACGGTATCGCCGTGCGACATCCACGCGCGACTCGCCCGCGCGACGCCGGCGAAGAGCGGCGATTCCGAGACGACCTCGAGGGTCGCAGCCCCGAACTCGCGATGTCGCGAGCGCACGAGCGATCCGCCGAGATCGCGCGCCAGTAATTGCATGCCGTAGCAAATGCCCAGGACCGGAATGCCGCTTGCGAAGACCTGCGGATCGACGCCCGGGCTGTCGGGTGCGAGCGTCGACTCGGGACCGCCCGTCAGCACGATCGCTGCCGGTTCGCGCGCGGCGATCTCGGACCACGGCGCGTCGTGCGGCAAGATCTCGGAATACACGTCGGCCTCGCGCACGCGACGCGCGATCAGTTGACTATATTGCGCGCCGAAGTCGAGGATGACGACCGTCGCTACCTTTACGGGCGCAGCCGTTGGATGGGAAGACACACGAGCGGCTTCTGCAGGACGCCTCGGCCTTCCCGGACGCACGGCGATTTCCGACGCGCGCCAATGGAGGAGAATCGCCCCATTCGAGCGGCCCCGCAAACGCAATCGTTACGCACGAACGCGGCGATCACTTGCTTTGGTACTAAACTTATTGTGGAACGTTAATTCGTCGTAAAGACGAGCGATAGTAATGTTCGACACATCATGCCGCGCCGCGTTGCTCGCGCGCGAGACCAGCCGATGTAACGATCATGCGAACGAACACCTTGCCAGTCCTCATCGCGGCGCTTACCATTCCGCTCGTTTCCGCCTGTTCCGGCGGCGGATCGATGTCGCCCGCGACGCCCATCTCGACGACCGACGTGGCGCACCTCGTTCCGCTTTCGAACAACGTCGATCCAGCCGCGAGCCCGCTGGGAGCCGCCACGCTCGTTTCGGCCGCGTCGTCCGCGCCGTTGAACGCGAAAGCCTTGCAACGCGCGCTGGTCGGTCCGGGTCTCTTTTGGGACGATTTCGGCAGCGGAAATCTCAACAATTGGATCGTTACGGCGGGCGCAATGAGGGTCTGCTCGACATCGACCTTCGCGCACGCGATGTGCGCGCCGTCAGGTAGCAACGCCGCCTACGCCGGTGTGACGACGTGGTCCGACTATCGCATGCAAGCACCGCTCGTCATCGGCAAGATTCCCGCCAACCGAAGCGGGATCGATCTGGTCGTCCGCGCGCAGGATTCCAATCACTTCTACGAAGTCGAGCTCGTTCGCGAATCCGACGGCTCGGGTCAGTGGGAGATGTGGAAGAACGACGGCGGCAGCTGGACGAATCTCGCTCGCGGCTACACCGCCGTCACGACGAACGCGACCTATGTCTTGCGATTCGACGCGCAGGGCCCGGCACTGACCGCTTCGCTCTCACGCGACGGCGGCGCGACCTTCGGCGTTCTCGGTCTCGCAAACGATGCGCGTTTCGCAACCGGAAAGATCGGCGTCCGTGCATGGGGCGGTATGACCGGCGCCTTCGGAACGGTTCAGGCGTGGCAGCTCGTTGCGTCCACCCCGCAATCCGTCGCGACATCGTCACCCGTGCCCGTAGCGATCGCGACCGCACCCCCGACGCCGGTACCGCCGACTCCCACGCCCGTACCGCCGACGGCCGCGCCGACAGCGACGCCGATCGCGAGTGTCTATCAAGCGCCCGCGGGAACGCAACCGTTTCCGAGTGGACCGTTCGACGCGCCGGTCACCGTGCCGCAACTCGATTCCAATTCGTCGACGTACCTCGGCAACATCATGGGCGGCGATTACTTTCACATCGGAAAACTTCAGTTCTCAACCGGACCGAACGATTTCAACCCGCCGGTCTACATCGCACACAATAGCGATCCCGTGTACACGATCCACTGCATGTACTATTCCGGCTGCCCGCTGGAAGGCGTGCAAGCGCACATTCCACGCGGAGCCGAACCCGCCGGAAATCTCGGATACACGACGTTCACCGACGACGGTTCGCACGATCAGCATCTCGCCGTTCGCAACGTCGATAGCGGCGTCGAAGTCGATACGTGGCTGACCCCACAACCCGGCGGAACCGGTGGGACGCTCAACGTCGGATACGGCGGAATGTACCCCCTCTCGAGCGGTGGCTTCAATCAACCCGGTGGCGCAACCGCAGCGGGTTTCGCACTCTCGGCGGGACGCGTCCGCCCGGTCGACCTCCTTGCGAAACACATTCCCTATGCGATCTTCATGGTGACGCCGTGTGAGAACGGTCACGTCTATCCCGCGAGCGGGAACGACAATGGGGCCGTCGCCGGATGTCCGCCGCTCGGTTCGCACGTGTGGCTCGATTCGACGCCCGCGGATGTCGCAGCGTCGGGAGCGGCGCCCGACTTTCAGGTCATTCTCAACGCGCTGCACGAGTACGGCGGCTACATCGGCGATCGTTGCGGCTCGTGCAACTTGGGCATCGGACTCGAAGGCGGCGTCTCGTACACGGCGTTCAATCAGCCTAGCCCATGGGCGCCGATCGCCGCCCACTTTCCAACCGAATCGCCCACGGGATCGTATAGCGAATACCACATTCTGATCTCGTCGGGAAGCATCGACCTCTCGAAGCACCTTCACTTCATCACGAACTAGGTCGAGGGTTTGCGCGCGCGAGCGCGACGATCAACACCGCGTAAAGACGAGCGATCGTGCGCCACCGCACATTGCTCGTCTTTTTCTGTCGCAGGCGAAAAGTAGACCCGATGCACGCGGTATGCGCACCCTTCCCTTGCTGATCTGCGTGTCGTTGCTCGTTCCGTTCCTCGCCGCGTGCAGCGGCGGCGGCGCGTCCGTCCCCGGACCCGTCGCACTCGCGGCGTTCGTATCGTCGGCACACCCAGCGGGTCCGAACACAAACGCGACGCCGAGCGCAATGTCGACCTCGAGCCCCAGCGCCCCGAGCGTCGGCGCGCCCGTGCCTGCGGCGTCGACTCCGCCACCGGCATTATCGACGCCAGCGACATCATCGACGCCGTCGACGCCGTCGACGCCAGTTGCAACGTCGGCGACGCCGATTCCGGCACTCTCGGTGCCGACACAAACGCAGACGACCGCGCCGCTGGCCGTACCGATCGCCCCCGCGATCGCCGTGCTCGCGCCGGCGACGCCGATCGCCGCCGCGCCGCCGTTGCCCATTGCGACGGCCACGCCGCAAGCGAAGCCGACGGCCACTACCGCGCCGACGCAGGTTCCGGCTACGCAGGTTCCCTTACCGCCGCTCGCGATCGCGCCGCCGCAAACGCGCCCGTTCGCGAGCGGCCCCTTCAACAACGCCGTCGTCTCGCCGCAGATCGATCCCAACTCCGCGAGTTACCTCGCGAGCGTAATGGGCGGCGACTTCTTCCATATCGGAAAACTTCAGTTCTCAACAAATGCGCACGGCCCGACCGACGGCAACCCGCCGATCTACGTCTCGCACAACAGCGATCCGGTCTACACGATCCACTGCATGTACTACTCGGGTTGTCCGCTCGAAGGCGTCCAGGAACACATTCCGGTCGGCGCCGTCGCTGCGGGAAACTCCGGCAACACGTCGTTCTTGGATGACGGGCACGACGACATGCACATGGCCGTGCGCAACGCCGATACCGGCGTCGAAATCGACACGTGGCTCACCCCGCAACCCAGCGGCTTCGGCGGCACGCTCAATGTCGGCTACGGCGGGCAATACGCCACGTCGTCGGGCGGGTACAACCAACCCGGCGGCGCGACCGCAGCAGGCTTCGCGCTCTCTGTCGGCCGCATCCGTGCCGTCGATTTGCAAGTGGGGCGCATCCCGTACGCACTCTTTCTCGTCGCACCGTGCGAGAACGGCCATGTTGCGCCAGCCAGCGGCAACGACGCCGGCGGCGTCGCCGGATGTCCGCCGCTTGGCGCGCACGTCTGGCTCGATTCGACGGCAGCCGATATCGCGGCGTCGGGTGCGGCGCCGAGTTTCCAAGTGATCATGCGCGCGCTGCACGAATTCGGCGGCTACATCGGCAACCGGTGCACGTCGTGCAACCTCACCCTCGGCCTCGAAGGCGGCCTGAGTGCGACGGCGTTCGGCTCTCCCAATCCGTGGTCGCCGATCGCATCGCGATTCCCAGCGGAATCGCCATCGGGAACACCCGCCGAATACCACATCCTCGTATCGTCGGGCTCGATCGATCTGTCCGCGCATTTGCACGTCATAACGAACTAACGCGCTGGGAAGGCATCCCGCGCGGCCGTTCGAAGCGCGACGCATGGACGACGCCGTAACGCTGCCCCCACCGCTCGTCTTCGCAGCGGCGCTCGGCGTCGGGCTCGCGCTCGGCCGCACGCCGCCCGAGAACACGTTGCGCGGGCGCGTGGTGCGCGCGCTCGGCACGGCATCGGTCGCAGCCGGTATCGGACTCGGCATCGCGACCTTCCGAGCGCTACGCGTCGCGAAGACGACGGCGAACCCCTACGGTACGCCGGGCACGCTCGTGACCGGCGGACCGTTTTCGTGGACGCGCAATCCCGCCTACGTGGGCGCGACCTCGGTCTTCGTCGGCGTCGCGATGCGCGAGGGGTCGCTGCCCGCGTTCGTACTGCTGCCGGTCGCGCTCGCGCTCGTCGATCACTACGTCGTCGACGCCGAGGAACGTCGCCTCGCGCGGCTCTTCGGCGACGACTATTCCGCGTATCGCGCGCGCGTTCCGCGCTGGTTCTAGCCGCACGCCGTCAGCGCGGCGGCCGCCGAATGATCTCATCGAAGCCTTCGTAGGCCGCATAGAATGCCGCGCCCGCCGTCACGGCGCACGCGCCGGTTCCGACGAGCACGAACCAGACCGAGACGAAGGCGCCGAAACAGCAGAGCGCCACCACGCTCGCCGAGCCGATCGCCACGGCGCGAGCGCCGCGGATGCGGGCGGCACGCGCGAGATCGCGCTCGATCACGCGCGGCTACGTCAGGATGTCGGCGAGCCGGTCCGCATCGCGCGCCATGACGACTTCCATCGCGATACGCTCGCCGACGGCGACGTCGCGACCCCAGCGGTACGCACTGTACGGCGTGTACCGCGTCCCGGGCGATCCCGGAATGCGCAGCGACACGTCGTAGCACACGAACGCTTTTGGCGGCCCGGCAACGATAATACATTGCAACGCGAACGGGCCCACAACGCCGGGGGGATTCGCCGCGCGCGCCGCCACGACGAAGCGTTCGCCCAGTTCGAACGCTTTCTCGAGCATCGATTCCGTCAGCGTCGTCGCAATGTGTCCGGCTTCTTCCATGCGTACCGGAATATTCGCGGCCGCGGCGATCTGCGATGGCGGGAGACCGCGCAACCCGTCGAGATTGGTCTGTCGGCGCGTGTCGGTTCCTAGGAGTTCCAATTCGCCGAGCATCGGTGAGAAAAAGAAATTGAGGTTGACACTCGGGCCGAGCGCGTACTCCTCGATGCGCGCGGCCACCAGACCCTCGGGCGTGACCATGCCCGCTGCGATGAGCTTCTCGGCTTGTTCGGCGTAGTTCGCCGGCGAATCGCACAGAAAAAATGCACGTTCGAATGTGACGGTCGCGTGCGCGGCCTTCACCATCACCAGTCGATCGATCTCGGCGGCCGATGCGAACGTGCGCGGGTACCGGATGCCGGCGCGCTCGAGCAGCGCGTACTGGTTGTCGGCTTCGTCGCGCTCCTCGGCACGGAGCAATCGCCGGTTCCCGAAGAACGGAATCCGCATCCGTCGCTCGATCTCGTCGTAGGAGAACTTTTCGTGGAGGTAGACTTCGAACGACCGATTCGTCGCGAAGTGCGCGAGGTGCAGCGTTTCGTCGACGCACCCGCGCGGCGGATCTTCGCGACGCGCGTAGTATCGCGCGTACGTCTTCTCCCGGCCGTCGGCCGTGACGATGAGATTGCGCAGACCTTGGGCGCGCGCACCGAAGGCGACGTCGAGCGCGGAGTGACTGCCGACGCAGCAGAGCGCGAGCGCGCGCGCGTCGTACCGCTCGAGCGCGGAGCGGACGTACGAGGCGGACACTAGTGTCCCACTAGGACGATGCGAGTTCTTGTGCTTGGCGCGAATCGGCGTATTGCACGAGCAACGTCGTCTTCACGGCCGCAGCGGCCGACTTCGTTTTGTCGGTTTCGACGCGTTCGAGCAGGCGATACGTATCGAGCAGCGTCGAGGGCAGCGTGCGATCGTGGGGATACTGTTTTTGCCAGTCCACGACCGCATTTTCGACTTGCAGCGAGTCGCCTTCCATCCGGTAACCCCAGCCCTTGTCGAGGTATTTGTTGATGCGGATGACTTCGTTACGAACGCCGAGCGGCGAGAATTTGAGGTTGCCGAAGTATTCGTCCGCGGGCGCCGTTCGCGTGAGGCGAAGTTCGCGAGGCACCGCGCTCACGCGGCCGATCACCTTGAGTTCCGGTGTGTGCTCGCGTCGATATTTGATCGCGCGCGCGGCCGTACGGTCGGCGTCGCTGAATCCGGGATCGGCGAGCGCGCTCGCGGCGATTGCGAACATCGCGCCGTACTCGGGATCGGGCACGCGGACGAGTGGCGTCGCGGGGTCCGCGGCGTGTTCGAGCAGCTTGCTGCGAAACGCGATGTCGTGCGTGAGGTTGAAGGCGCGCACGTCGGCGACGATCTCTTGCACCAGTGCGTCGCCGTCGTGGTGGAAGGCGGCCGCGTTATCGGCGGCGTCGCTGTCGGCTTGCTGCGCGAGGAGCTTGGGATCGTCGCCGACCGACGTCAACCGCGCGAGCAGCGCTTGCGCTTCGGCTTGGCGCTGCATATCGCCGTTCTTGACGACGTAATTCGCCGCTTCGAGGACGTACCACAGCGCCGCGTCGTTATTGGTCAGCGGATCGTAATGGAGCTGCGTCGCGACGTCGATCGCGAGCCCCGCGACCTCGCCATAATTCGAATCGTCCGGGCGGAAGAGCGCGTAGGCGCGACCCGCATCGAAGATCGTCGAGAGATAGTACAGCTCGTTCGAAAACGGCCAACTTTTGGACGCACCTTCGTCGTAGGCTTTCCGCATGGTGGTGTACAGCGCCAAGGGATCGGTTTCGATCGCCGCCTGCGCGGGCTGCGCGGTCGCGAACGCGAGACACGACGCGAACGCCACCGGCGCGACGAACGCTGCGGTCATCGCCGCAGCCGTCGCGCAACGCAGTAGCCGTGCAAAAGGACTAAACAATGCCGGATTCATCGAGGACCGCGTGGAGGTTGTTCGAGAGGAGCGCATTCTTGATCTCACGGGCGATTCTCCGTCCGGTCGACATCGGTTCGCTGTAGTTGAGGTACGAGTAGGGCGATCCATCGATGAAGGGGTTCGTGCCCGCGACGATTCGCGCGCTGATCTCCATCACGAAGAACTTCGCCTCGGACGTGATGATCGTCTCGATGCAGAACGCGCCGAAGAGACCCTTCGCGCCGCAAATCTCCTGACTCACGCGCACCACGTCCTCGCCCATGCGGTATGCTTCGGCGAGCATCGACTCGCGTAAGACCAGCGGCGAATTGCCGACGACGACATAACTCGGATCGATGTCCATATGCTCTTGCGCCGCCGCCGGGATGCGGCCGAGCGAATCGACGTTGGTTTCGTAGCGACGGTCCATGCTCATGATCTCGAGCTTGCCCGTCAGCGGCGAATAGAAGTAGTGGATGTACGCGGGCACGCCGATGATGTATTCCTGAAGCATGTATTGCTGCGTCAGGTGTCCCGCGCGCGCTTCGAAATCTTGCGCGTCGCGGACGAAGAGATAGCCCTTGCCGCCTTGCGCGCCGTACATCTTCACGATCACGGGGCGGTCGATCTCGGCGCCCGTTACGAACTGCCGCGGAAGCGTGAGGTCCGCGCGCGTGAGCCAGTCGCGTTGTTTCTCGCGGCTGGCTTCCCAATCGAGCACCGCCTTGTTGCCGAAGTACGGGATCTTCATCTTCTTGTGCTCGTCGAGCGAGAGATACGCGACGAACGACCCGTGCGGCACGATGATCATCTTGCGCTGCTCGAGTTCGGGGACGAGATCCATGAACTGGCCATAGTGATCGATGCCGATCACCTCGTCGACGAACGCGTACGAGCGGTAGAGCCGTTCGGTTTCTCGGGTTGCGATCGCGAGCGTGCGAAAGCCTTCGTCGTGCGCGCCCTTGAGGATCTGCAGCGCCGAGTGCGAGCCAAGCGTCGCAATCGTGTAGAAGTCGCTCGACTTTGCTTGAGCGCCGGTGCGGAGGAGTTCTGGAGCGATCATGCGCGTGTTGCTTTCTGGAACGCGGTGTTACACAGCAGCGTTTCCGTCGCGGCGTCGATGAGGCCCGAGTTCGCGCGGACGCCCGGCGCGCCATACACGCGCCAAGCCGTAAATTTTTCGAAGGCGCGTACGCCGGGCAGGAGGCGGCCACCGACACGCACGTCGTTCGCGACGGTTGCCTCAGGCGCCGCGAGTTCACCGACCCACACTTCGCCCGCGTCGGGCACGCCGAGGGCGCGGACGCGCATGATGTGTTTGTTCGGGTTGAACAACGTTTCGAGCGCGCGGACGTGCGTCACCAGATCGTTTGCCGCTTCGTCCTCGACGTCGAAACGGTAGAGGTCGGCGCGTTCGAGTTGCGCGACGCCGACGCCCAGGCGCTGCAGCGTCGCGAGTGCCGTGCGCGCCTCGTTATCGGGGATGATGAGCGCGACGTCGATGCAGCGAATCATCGCAGCGCCTTCGCGAGACCTTCGAAGAACGCGATGCCACCCGAGGGCGCGAGCATCGCGGCCGCATCGCCGCGCGCGGCTTCGCGCGAGGCGTCCTGGTGCATGAACGTCCACGCGTCGCGTTCGGGATGCGGCATGATCGCGAGCACGTTGCCGCGTCCGTTCACGAGTGCCGCCGCGCCGAGTGCGGAACCGTTGGGGACGGCCGCCTTCGTGACGTTGCCCGCTGCGTCACAGTACACGAACGCGACGCGATCTTCGCGCGCGAGCTGTTCGAGCACGAGCGGCTGCGCGGCGAGGCGGCCTTCGCCGTGGGACGCCCACGCGGGGATGACCGTTCCGGGCGCCATCTCACGCGTGATCGCGCATTTTTCCGGCGCGATCGCGAGCTTGACGTGCACGTGCCGCGACCGGAAGCGGCCGCCGCCGGCATTGCGTGCGAAGCCGGCTTGCGCGCGCGAGTGACCGTCGAGCGCAGGGGCGAGCCCGCTTTCGAGCAAGATCTGCGCGCCGTTGCAGATGCCGAGCACGGGTTTGCCGGCGGCTGCGCCCTCGCGGACGGCGACCATCAGTCGGTCGTGCGCGGCGATCGCACCAGCGCGGACGCGATCTTCGTACGCGAAGCCGCCCGGCAGTACGAACGCATCGAGCGCGCGCACGTCCTCGAGATCGGCGTTCCAGTGCACGACGTTCGCAACCAGCCCGACGGCGCGACACGCGCGTACGGTTTCATCTTCGGAGTTCGTGCCGGGAAACACGAACACGCCGACGCGCGCGCTCACACACCCACCGCTTCCGGTTCGACGACGGCATCGTAAAAGTCGCGTAGCGGCGCCGACCAGATCGCATGCAGGCGATGCAGGTCGTGTCGGCGTCCGTCGCCCTCGTAGGTGACGATTGCGGCGTCGTCGATCGTTTCTCCGATCGCGTGAACGCGTGCGCCGACTTCTTGCGCGAGCGCCGCGAACGCCGCCGCGTCGGTCGTTTCCACGAGAAAACCGCCGGCTTCGCCGAAGTAACATTCCGCGTGACCGACACGATCGTCCGTCCACGCGCACGTGTGATGCAGGCGCGCGCCGATCGGCGACGTCGCGAGCGTCGGGAACGCCATCTCCGCGAGCGCGACGAGCATGCCGCCATCGGAGATATCGTGCGCGGCCGCAACGAGTCCGCGCTCGTGCGCGGCGAGCATGAGCGCGATGTCGCGCCGCAGCGCCTCATAGTCGATCTCGGGTAATCGCGCGTCCGTCACCGCCGCGACGAGCGCCGCGACCGAACCACCGACGGCGTTCTGCGCGTCGCCGACGCGAAAGAGCGTCGCGCCTGGCCGTTTGAAACGCGACGTCGCCGTACGCGAGATGTCCGCGATCGCGCCGACGCACGCGATGATCGGCGAAGCCGGAATCGCCGAGCCGTTCGCCGAGGTATTATAGAGGCTCACGTTGCCCGAGACGAAGGGCACGCCGAGTTCGCGTGCCGCGTGCGCGATGCCATCGATCGCGCGAACGAATTCACCCATCTGTGCGGGAATCTCGGGGTTGCCGAAGCTCAGGCAATCGGTGAGCCCCGCGGGCCGCGCGCCGACGCAGACGACGTTGCGGATCGATTCGACGACCGCGAGTTCGGCCGCGCGTTCGACGTCGAGCATCGCGTACCGTGGGTTGCCGTCGACCGCGAGGGCGGCTGCGAGCGGCGCGCCCGGGATCGGCACGATCACGCCCGCATCGGCATAGCCCGCCGGAATCGCCGTCGTGCCGCGCACGACGGAATCGAAGCGCTCGTAGATCGGTTCGCGCGAGCAGACGTCGGTGTGGGCGAGAATCGCTTCGAAGAGGTTGCCGAACGACGTTTTGTTCGACGGCACTGCATCGGAGAGCACCGTTTGCGTTACCGCATCGCGCGCGGTCGTCGAAGCCGCCGGTGTGTCGACGGCGCGGTCGTAGCGGATGCCGCCGGTGAGGAACTCGAGATCGACGTGCATCACGTCTTCGCCGCGATGACGCAACACGTACGCTTTCGCTTTAGTGACCTTCCCGATCACCGCCGCCTGCGCGCCGCGCGCGACGAGCGGCAACGAAAATTCGTCGTTATAGATTGCGAGCAATTGCGGTGTGAACGATGGCGGTACGACCCACGTCAGGCGTTCCTGCGTTTCGCCGACCGCGATTACCGCCGGCGGCAGATCGCTCTGCGACGTCGGGCACTTGTCGAGATCGACGAGCGCGCCGAAGCCGCCGCCCGCGCAGATCTCGGCGGTGCAGCCCATGATCCCGCCCGCACCGAGATCTTTGTAACCAACGGTGAGCCCGCGTTCGCGCAAGCTCTCGAACACGCGATACGACGCGCGCATGACCACGTTTTTCAGAAACGGATCGGGCACTTGCACCGCGCCCTTATTCTGCTCGGCATCTTCCTCATCGAGCACGAGCGACGAGAACGCCGCACCGCCGAAGCCGCTGCGATCCGTCGCCTTCCCGACGAGCACGATGTCCCACCCCTCGGCATCGGGCGGTGCGTGGCTATGGATGATCTCGTCTTCCGCGACGAGACCCAGCGCGACCACGTTGACCAAACAGTTGTCGCGAAAGCCCTCGTGAAAATAGACGTCGCCCGCGATGTTTGGCACGCCGATCGCATTCCCGTAAGCGGCAACGCCGTCGACGACGCCTTGCGCGACGTAGCGGCTATGCGCGTCGTCGCGCGGCCCGAAGCGCAACGGATCCGCAACGGCGATGACGCGCGCGCCCATGCAGAGCACGTCGCCGCACCCTCGAAGGGGACGACTTGCGAGGGATGATTGTGCGATTCGTGCGCGATCACGATGCCCCAGCGCTTACCATCCCATTCACCGAGGTGCACGATGCCCGCATCTTCTTGCGGCCCCTGCATCACGGTCGGACCCTCGGTCGGAAGCCGTTTGAGATAGTGTCGCGAGCTTTTGTAGGAGCAATGCTCGCTCCACTGCGCGTCGAACGCGTGGGCTTCCACGATCGTCGGATTGCGTCCGAGCGTTTCGGCGATTCGGCGGACTTCCGAATGCTTCAGCGCTAAACCATGGTCGCGCAGGCTCGCTTCGACCGCCGCGTCGCTTGCGTCGAGCACGTGAAGATCGCTCGCGAGCACGGAGCTCGAAACGGCGTCAGGCAACGGTCGTCTGCGGTCCGGGCGTATTGAGTTGCAGGTCGGCGTTGTGGACCGCGGAGCGCATCTGGCCCTGCACGAGCATGACGCGACCGAACATGACCGTGTCGTCCATCGCGAACGACTTCGCCACGACGAGTGCGAGTTCGGCCGGATCGAACTCGGTTGCATCGAAGGCCGGCGTCGGACTCGCCGCGGCAAGCATCGCCGCGAGTTGTGGGCCCGAACCGACGTAGACGAGCCGCGGGAACGTCGCGTCGAGATACTGCGCGAGTTGGAGCACGTAGCCGGGCACGAGGTGCGTCGAGACGACACGCCGCTGCATCTGCAGACCATACACGTTGAGATCGGCGACGTACGTATCCAGCATCGCGACGCTCTGCGGTCCGTCGGCGAACAGTGCGATCATGCCCGATCGCGAGGCTGGAAACGTCCCGACGAGGTCGGCGACCGCTTCGTAATTGGCGTGCACGCGCGCCAGATCTTCAGGCGTCACCGTTTCGAGATCACGATAGTATTGCTTGTCGAGCATCAGCTCTTCGCGACCCTGTGGCCACACGCGCCACGAGTCGTTGTCGATAACGTCGGCGATCACGAGGTTGCCGCGGCCTTCCCCACTCGTCAAGCGGCCGAACTCGATTTTCAGATCGACGAGCAATGTCTCGCGACGACGCCAGGCGTGCGCGAGAATCTCGAAGGTAATCCGCGCGATCTCGCTCATCATGCCGATCTCTTGCGGTGACGCGATGTTGCGCGCGACGATCTCGCCCGGGTCGATCATGGGATCGTGATTGGCATCGTCTTTGACGAAGAATTCCACGACGCGTGGCACGAGCACCGTGCCGCGCGGCACGCCCGGATTGCGCTTGACGAACGAACCCGCGGCCACCCCGCGCACGACCACTTCGAGCGGGATCATGTTGCAACGCCGCACGAGCATTTCGTTGTCGTCATCGTCTTCGCCGCCAGAGAGATAGTGCGTCGGCAGACCGCAGAGGTTGAGCAGCCGGAAGACGCGCGCCGACGTCTTCGCGGCGATGCGACCCTTACCCGCGATCTCGTCGCGGCGCGCGCCATCGAGCGAGGTGATGTTGTCGAAGGCCTGCACGACGAGCACGTCGGGCTCGCCTGGTTTTTCGAACAGCGCCTTGGTCTTGCCGCGTGCGACTTCGAGGCCCTTATTCACGCCGAGGTCTCCACGAGCGCGCGTGGTTGCGGGAACGGCGGCAACGCCTTGATGCGCGTCGCGAGGGCGCGCGCGCGCTCCGGCGCATCGCCGATGTGGTCGGTCGGGTCGAGCAACGAACGAATCTCCGCGGGATCGAGGTGCGACGTGATGGCTTCCTCGTCGACGAGCAACTGCGCGAGCGGATTATCGCCGCCGGCGGCAAGTCGATCGAATGCGGTCATCGCGGCCGTACGAATGACTTCGTGCAGCTCTTGTCGGTTGCCGCCGGCTTTCACGGCTTCCATCATGACCGCCTCGCTCCCGGCGAACGGGCCGTAGGCGCGGAGGTTCTGCGCGATACGACGCTCGTCGATGCGCAAACCGTCGACGATCTTGCGCGCGAGGGTCAGGATTTCGTCCGCGCACAGAAACGCTTCCGGCAGAATCGTCCGCCGGTTCGCGCTGTCGTCGAGCGTGCGCTCGAGCACATTGGTCGCCGCGTTTTGCCATGCGACATCGGCATATCCGACGAGGAGGCGCGCGAGCGAATCGATGCGCTCGGCCATGACGGGATTGCGTTTGAACGGCATCGCGGAGCTACCGACTTGTTTGACACCGAAGGGTTCGAACATCTCGCCGAAACCCGGCGACGACATGACGCGCACGTCTATCGCGAATTTCGAAAGCGACGCGCCGAGCCCCGCGAGCGACGAGAGCACGAGATAGTCGAGTTTGCGTGGGTACGTCTGCGTCGCGACGTCGCGCGCCGTGAGATCGAACTGCGCGAGGACGTCGGCTTCCTGATCTTTCGCACGACGACCGCTGCCTTGCAACAACCGCTCGTACGACGCCGACGTGCCGACGGCACCGCGCATCCCCTTTGCCGTCAGCGCCGTGTATGCCGCGCGCAGTTGCGCATCGTCGATGAGGAGATCTTGCGCGTACTGCGCGAGCCGGTGGCCGACGGTCGTGGGTTCGGCAAATTGCAGGTGCGTGAAGCCCATGCACACGCGTGCGGCGTAATCTTCGATGCGCGCGGCAAAGGCGCCGAGCAACGCGTGCAGCGACTCGCCGAGCATCGCGAGGCCACGTCGCATGCGATACGTCTCGACGTTATCTTCGATATCCATCGATGTCGCGCCGAGATGGATCTTGCCGCCGCCGACTTTCGCTTGCGAGGCAAAGACGCGGATCTCGGCCATGAGATCGTGGCCGATCTCGCGTTCGATCGCGAGCGCGGCGCCCAGATCGATCGCGTCTTTGTGCGCGCGAATATCGTCCAGTTCCGCCTGCGTGACGAGGCCACTGCGCGCTTGAGATTCGGCAAGCGCGACCCACACGCTACGCCACAACCGCCGTCGCTCCCGCTCGGAGAACAGCGCGCGCAATTCGGCGCGGCCGTACCTCCACGAAAACGGAGACGCATACATCGTTTCGTCCATCTCCTGACCGCAGGTTCGCCCCGTTCCGCCGGGCGGCCTTGACTGCGGTGCGGCAAAACGAAACGAGGCCGAGCGCGAACGCTCGACCTCGTTGTGCATGCGCGGGCGAAGGCGCTTAGAGGACGCCCGCTTCTGCGTAGATGTAGCCGACGTTGAAGGTCGACGCGACGGCGGGCGTCGCGCTCCCGCCGAACGTTTCGCCGACGTAGAAGATCGGCGAGGTCGTCGGCGTGAAGGTACCGGTAGAACCCGGACGGACGAGATTCTGCGCGCCGACCGTCGACGGCGAACCGTAGGCAGGCAACGGACAGACGTAACGGACGAGACCGTTCTTCACGACGGTGCCGGGCGTGCATGTGAGGCGCACGTCGTAGGCCGTGCCGCCGGCGCCGCCGACGAGTTCGACGAACACCGCGCTCGGCTTCGCCGTGCCGACCGGCGCGAGGCTCGCGATGGCCGGCGCGTGTAGGATGATTGCGCCATAGTTTTGCGGTTGCACTTCACCGGGCGTGAGCGGCGGCAGCACGAGGGCCGGCGCCGTTCCGGTGTAGCGGAAGTTGACGACGGGCGTGTTGTTCCCCGTGAAGCTGATCAGATGGTTGGGAACGCCGGTCGGTGGTTTACCCGAATCCGCAACCTGCGTATCGGTGCCGTAGGCGCTGGCACTCGCGGCATCGGTCGCCGTGTTGTCGTATCCGGTGAAAGCGGTCGCGGGCGTATACGCGCCGACGATGGAGAGGCCGAGAACCGTGGCCGTAACGAACGACGGCGGCGGCTGATTGGTAATGGCAGCTTGCGGTGCACCACCGGCGCCGTTGGGAAACGCGCCGACCGGAAGTGACGAGCCATTTGTCGTTCCACAACCGGTGATGACGGCTCCGAACGTGCCGACGAGGGCAAGCCGAGCGAAAAAACTACGCATGTAAAGAGAACTCCTTGAAAAAGTTCTTGAGCCGGGCACTTACCCGTACTTGGCGAGGGCGTTGCGCGCACGCCCGCACGAGTCCTCTCAGCGCTCGCGTTCGCGCGAGGCCGCCGCCGTCGCCAGATCGACGACGACTCGCGGGTCGTCCGCACGGCCGGTGACGACCGCTTCGAACCCGCGCACCGCGCGCTCGAAACCCAGTCGCGCACGCCGTTCACCGAGCGCGCGCGCGACGCCGGAAAGCTCGCGTTCGCGCCATTTCGCCCGGCCCGGCAGCGCCCCGCCGGGACGCGCGACTTCCCAGACCAGAAGATACTCCGCGGCGAGCGCCGCGAGCAGGGGCACGGCGGCCCCACGCGGGTCGGAGGAAAACAAGTCGTGCGCGAGGCCGAGCGCTTCGCTCGCGCGGCCCGCGACCGCGGCGCTCGCGTACTTGTAGGCGCGCACGTCTTCGGTCACGAGCGTCTCGCGCGCGACGTCGTCGAAGGTGATCGTCACGCCGCCGAGACTGAGCTTCTCGAGATCGGTCCGCACGCCCGCGAGATCGGCACCGCCGTCGACCAGCGAGGCGATCGCGCGCGGCTCGGCCGTCGCCCCGAGATCCGCGAGCGTCTCGCGAACGTATCGTTCGCGCGCGTCGACAGCCGGCGTCGTATCGATGCGCAGCGCGGCGCGGCCGAGCACCTTGCCCAAGGGTTCGGGACGTTTGCTCGCGGGCGACACGAGATCTTCGATCACGAGCGTGTTGCCCTCGGGCACGGCTTGGGCGACCTCGAGCAATTTGCGTCGCGGATCGGCACGCAACTCGTGCGCGCCGCGCACGATGACGACCCGCGTCGTTCCCAGAAATGGAAAGGCCGCCACGGCCGCGGCGACCGTCCCGAAGCCGTCGAGGCCGGTTGCGACGAACCGGTCGAGATTGAGATCGCGTTCGTGTTCGGGCAACGTGCGTTCGATGACGAGCGCGAGCGCGCGTTCGGCAAAGGCCCGCTCGACGCCCTCGATGACGACGAGCCGTCCGATCTTCGGCGGCTTGTCGAGGAAGTCGTAAAACTTCACGACCTTACGATCGGCCGAGTAGCATGCCGAACGCGGGCCGCGTGGCGAGATCAGGAATCGACTCGTCGTAGGGCGGCCGCGCGATCCCGTATTCGGTGACGATGCCCGCGATCAAGCGGCCGGGGGTGACGTCGAAAGCCGGATTGTAGACCGGCACGTCGTGCGGTGCGGTCGATGTCGGACCGAACCCACGTACTTCGGCGGCGGAACGCTCCTCGATGTGAATGCCGTCGCCGTCGTGCAATGCGAAATCGATCGTCGAGCGCGGCGCCGCGACGTAGAACGGGATGCCCAAGTGCGCCGCGGCGATTGCGACGCCGAAGGTGCCGATTTTATTTGCGGTATCGCCGTTGGTCGCGATGCGATCGGCACCGACGATCACGGCGCGCACGTGCTTCGCGCGCATCGTCGCCGCGGCCGCGCCGTCCGCGATCAGCGTTGCGGGCACGCCCGCGCGCGCGAGCTCGAACGTCGTCAGCCGCGCGCCCTGTAAGAGCGGTCGCGTTTCATCGACGTACACGTGCAGCTTGCGGCCGCGTTCGTGCGCGGCGATGATGACGCCGAGCGCCGTGCCCGTGCCCGCGGTCGCGAGCGGACCCGTGTTGCAGTGCGTGAGAACCGCCCCCTCGAGCGGCATGAGTTCGGCGCCGGCCGCGCACATCGCACGATCGACGGCGCGCTGCTCGTCGTGGATCGCGAGCGCTTCGCGCAAGCTCGCATCGCGACCGGCGGCGAGCACACGATCGACCGCCCACGCGAGGTTCACCGCCGTCGGGCGCGCTTCGCGGATGCGCGTCGCGGCGCGCGCAAAGTCGCCCGAATCCGGGTGCAAGAGATTCGCGAGCGCGATTCCGTACGCGCCGAACACGCCGATACACGGCGCACCGCGCACGCCCAGACCCGCGATCGTCGCGACGACCTCGTCGATGGTTTCGGCGCGCGCGGCAACGACGTCGTGCGGTAACCGCCGCTGATCGATGTAGCCGACCGCTGCGGGGCGCCCGTCTTCGGCGGCTTCCCACCACGCGACTTCCATGACGCGTTCTTCGCACGCCCGCGCGCGCGGGCCTCGAATCGCGGTCGCGTTAGCCCGTGGCGTGTAGCGTCGCGCTATTGAGCGGGCTCGCGTTCGCGCTCTCGGAGACGATCGCGTAACATTCGCGACAGTAGATCGGACGATCGCCGCGGGGCTTGAACGGCACCGTCGTCGCGACGTTACAGCGCGCGCAGGTCGCATCGAAGACGTCGCGCGTCGAGCCCGTTCGCGGTCGCGACGTCTTGCGCAGCGCACGACAATCTCGGCAGCGCTGCGGCTCGTTTTCGAAGCCCTTTTCGGCGTAGAACTGCTGGTCGCGCGCGGTAAACGCGAACTCCGTGCGACAATCCTTGCACGTCAATGTCTTGTCTTGCACGCGCTCCCTCGAACGACCGAAGCGGCGACGCCAAACTGCGGCGCCACCGTTGGGCGCAGTATAGAGGAAACCCACACCGAAAAGCAAGCGAGCTAGAGCTGCCGGATCGTTGCGAGGCGGGAGCTATCCGATCGCAGCGACCCAAAGCGCGGCGACCGCCGCATCGAACCCCTTGTCGCCACGCGCGGGATCGGCGCGTTCCTGCGCCTGTGCGAGCGTGTCGGTCGTCAACACGCCGAAGCCAACGGGGACGCGGGTCGCGAGCGCCACATCCATGATCCCGCGCGAACATTCGCCGGCGACGTAGTCGAAGTGCGGCGTTTCGCCGCGGACGACGACGCCCAAGGCGATGACCGCGTCGAAGGACTCGGTTTCGATGAGCCGCAGCGCCGCGAGCGGCAATTCGAAGCAGCCGGGGACGCGGACGAATTCGCGGTCGTCCGCCGCGACGCCGCAGGCGTCGAGGCCGCGCGTCGCACCGTCTTCGAGCCATGTCGCGAGGTCTGCGTAGAACCCGGCGGTAACGACGGCGACGCGTTTGCCCGTGCCGTCGGGAAGGTGCGTGCGGTCGCGCTCGGCGACGGGCTTCATCGCACGCCCTCCGCGGTCGACGCATTGTCGGCCGCGATGCCGGGCCCGTTCGGTTCGATCGGCTCGTCGTCGCCTGCGGCGATCGCCGCGCGCGATGCGCCGCTCTCCAGGAAATGCCCCATCTTCGCGCGCTTCGTGTCCATGTAGCGCGCGTTGTACGGCGTCGGCGCGATATCGAGCGGCACACGCTCGACGATCGTCAGCCCGTAGCCCTCGAGGCCGACGATCTTCGTCGGATTATTCGTGATCAGACGCATCTCGCGTACGCCCAAATCGGCCAGCATCTGCGAGCCGAGGCCATAATCGCGCTTATCCGCGGGCAGACCGAGGGCGAGATTCGCCTCGACGGTATCGGCACCGCGATCCTGTAATTCGTAGGCGCGCAGCTTGGCGGAAAGCCCGATGCCGCGTCCTTCCTGATGCAGGTAGAGCATCACGCCGCGGCCCTCGCGCGCGATCATGTCGAGCGCCGCATCGCGCTGCGCCGCGCAATCGCAGCGAATCGAGTGAAGTGCGTCGCCCGTGAGACATTCGGAGTGCACGCGCACGAGAATATCTCTGCCGTCGCCGACGTCGCCCATCACCATTGCGACGTGCGCGACGGAATCGATCGACGTTTCGTAGGCGACGCCGCGAAAGCGTCCGTGCGTCGTCGGCAGATCGAAATCGGCGATGCGCTGTACGAGTTTTTCGGTCCGCATGCGGTGCGCGATGAGATCTTTCACCGTGACGAGTTTGAGGCCGTGTTTCTTCCCGAATTCGCGCAAGCCGGCCATGCGCATCATCGTGCCGTCCTCCGCCATGATCTCGACGATCACGCCCGCGGGATAGAAGCCGGCGAACCGCGCGAGATCGACCGACGCTTCCGTCTGGCCCGCGCGCACGAGCACGCCGCCCTCGCGCGCGCGTAGCGGAAACATATGACCGGGTCGTAAGAAGTCCGACGGTTTCGCGCTCGGATCGAGCATCGCTTGAATCGTCGCCGCGCGATCCTGTGCGGAGATGCCCGTCGTCGTGCGGTGGCGCGCTTCGATCGAAACGGTGAACGCCGTTTCGTG
>JAABUQ010004675.1_pt1 | contig 23054 bp, 24 predicted proteins | sample 5560001 | NCBI WGS metagenome assembly JAABUQ01 (sample SAMN10711888, study PRJNA513371) | rock metagenome | isolation source: Antarctica rocks | place: Antarctica: Victoria Land, Finger Mt nord | collected 2015-12-18 | reverse complement strand
CACGCCGCTGCTTCTCATTCAGCCACGGCAGGATCGCTGCCAGCTTCTCTGCCAGGGCCCTTTCGCCGTCCATTCCACCATGCTGCCATGCCTGCCTCTGGCAGGCTTATTCGTGCGCGGCTCCTAACGCTTAACGTTGAGATCGGCGAGGTACTGCTTGCGGAACTTGGCAACTTTCGGGGCGATCACCATCTGGCAGTACGGCTGCGACGGGTTCCGGGCGTAGTAGTCCTGGTGGTACCCCTCGGCCGGGTAGAACGTCTCGAGTGGCACGAGCTCCGTCACGATGGGCGCCTTCCACAGGCCGGCCGCGCTGACCGAGGCCATCACCTGTTCCGCCGTCCGCTTCTGCTCGTCCGACTGGCAGAAGATGATCGAGCGGTACTGCGTGCCGACGTCATGGCCCTGGCGGTTCCGCGTTGTCGGGTCGTGGATGGTGAAGAACACCTCCAGGAGCTCCTGGTAGGAGACGGTGGCGGGGTCGAAGGTGACCTGGACCACCTCGGCGTGGCCGGTGCGACCGCTGCACACCTGGTCGTAGGTCGGGAAGGGCATGCTCCCGCCCGCGTAGCCCGAGACGACGCGCTGCACGCCGCGCAGCTCGACGTACACGGCTTCGAGGCACCAGAAGCAGCCGCCCCCCAACGTGGCGACCGCCGCCTCGTGTCCATCCTGACCGTCTTGCATGGCAAACTCCAAATCCCAGACTGCTAGAAGCGCTGATAGCTGATAGCTGATAGCTGATAGCTGATAGCTCCATCGTAGCCCGTCCGCCCGCCCGACCAGGGCAATCCGTCCCCGATCCCGCCAGTGTGTCGCCTGTATACTGGCAGCGTGTCGCCGGTTGCGCCTCGCGCCGCGCAGACCGCGCCCACAGCCGCTAGCGTGCCCCATTATCTCAGCGTCGCGGACCTCTCCGCCGCTGAGATGGAGGCCCTACTGAATCGGGCGCTCCAGTTGAAGCGCGACCTTGTCCACGGCATCGCGCCGCCGCTTCTGGCAGGCCGTGTCGCGGCGCTGCTGTTCCAGAAGCCGTCCCTGCGCACCCGCGTGTCGTTCGAGATCGGCATGCTCCAGCTCGGCGGGCACGCCGTGTATTTGTCGCCAGCTGAGATCCAGCTGGGCCAGCGGGAGGGCGTCGCGGACGCCGCCCAGGTGCTCAGCCGCTACGTCGGCGTCATCATCGCCCGCGTCTTTCTGCACGAGGAGGTCGAGGGCCTGGCTCGCTACGCCAGCGTTCCAGTCGTGAATGCGCTGTCTGACCGCGAGCACCCCTGCCAGATTCTGGCGGACCTGCTGACGCTCCGCGAGCACCGCGGCGCTCTCCCCGGCCTCGTTCTGGCCTACGTGGGCGACGGCAACAACGTCGCCAACTCCCTGGCGCTCGCCGCGCCGCGCCTGGGCGTCGACCTGCGCTTCGCGTGCCCCGGCGGCTACGAGCCGGACCCCGTGCTGTTGGAGCAGGCCAGGGTTGCCGCTGCCCTGAACGGAGGGTCCATCAGCCTGCTGCGCGACCCGCGGGAGGCCGTTGACGGCGCCGACGCCATCTACACGGACGCCTGGTACAGCATGGGGCAGGAGGGGGAGGCAGGGCCGCGCCAGGCTGTCTTCCGCGACTACCAGGTGAACAGCGCTCTCGTGCGCCTCGCCCGTCCGGACGCCCTGATTCTCCACTGCCTGCCGGCGCACCGCGGCCAGGAGATCACCGACGAGGTGCTCGATGGACCCCGCTCCGTCGTCTATGACCAGGCCGAGAATCGTCTCCACGCCCAGAAGGCGCTCCTTCTGTGGCTGCTCGGGCGGGGGTGAGCGCCGATGGACGCTGCGTTCGAGTTCGTCCAGGGGTACGCGGCCGCGCTCCTCAGCCGTTTCGACGCCCGCGCCGTTATCGACATCGCCATCGTCGCGATGGTCCTGTACTGGCTCCTCACCCTCATCAGCGGCACCTCCGCCGCCACCCTCGTGCGCGGGATCCTCGTCCTGCTGACGGTGGGCTTCCTCCTCAGCAACCTCCTCAAGCTGACGATGCTCGGCTTCCTGCTCCGCAATGCCATCCCAGCGCTCCTGGTGGCGGTGCCCATCCTGTTCGCCCCGGAGCTGCGCCGCGCCTTCGAGCAGGTTGGCCGAGCCGGCGCTCTCATCCCGCGGAGCACGACCATGTCGCCGTCGGCGCGGATCGCGGAAACGGTCGCCAGCGCCGCTCAGCGCCTGGCCGAGCGACGGTGGGGGGCGCTGATGGTCCTCGAGCGCGGCACGCTGCTCGGGGAGTACGCCGCCCGCGGCGTCACCATCGACGGCCTCCTGACAGTGGACCTGCTCCTCAACATCTTCTACCCCAATTCGCCGCTGCACGACGGGGCGGTCATCATCCACGGCGACCGCGTTGTGGCGGCTGCCGTGGTGCTGCCCCTGGCGGCGTCCTCGACCATCCACCACATGGGAACGCGGCACCGGGCGGCTATCGGCATCACCGAGGCCACCGATGCCATCTGCGTGGTCGTGTCCGAGGAGACCGGCGCTATCTCCATTGCCAACGCCGGGCGCATGGTGCGCAACCTTGGGCCGACGCGGCTGCGCAAGGTCCTGTCGATCCTCGATCGCGCGTCGGCGGCCGCCGCGGACGCCACGATGCCCCCGTCGGTCCCCGAGCAGGAGGACGCGGCGTGAGCGCGGTCCTCTGACGGCGGCGGTCGCGTTGCAGGCCCTCGCCCATTACCGCCCCCCGTTCACGCTCGACCTCGGCCGCGCCGCCCTGGCGCTCGCGCTCTCCGTGGTGCTGTACCTGTTCGCGGTCAACGAGACGAACCCTGATACCACCTCGCTCCTGGACTTCACCATCGTGCCCGAGCCGGTGAACATCCCGCCGGGGCTCGTCTCACTCGACCGGCCGCCGCCAGTGCGCCTCCGCGTCCGGGCCCCTGTGAACGTCATCAATCGGCTGCGGCCGGAGAGCTTCGTGGCCCAGGTGGACGCGTCGGGCGCGGTCGCGGGCGACAACAACCTGCCGGTGAATGTCCGCTCCCTCGATACCCAGGTAGGAGACGTCAATGCCGATCCACCACGGGCCGCCCTTCGGCTCGAGGCGGTGCAGGAGCGGGTCCTGCCCGTACGCGCCAACCTCACCGGCCAGGTGCCGTCGGGCTACCAGGTTGGCCTGCCCACGTCGGACCCGCCGCAGGTCACGGCATCCGGTCCCTCGAGCGTCGTCGGCAGGGCGGTGGAGGCGGTCATCGACGTCAGCGTCGACCGGGTCAGCGTCAGCGTGAACGGCATCTTCACGCCGCGGGCGCTCGACGAGCGCGGCAACGAGCTCACCAACCTTCAGTTGTCGCCCGCCTCCGTGAACGCCAAGGTGCCGATCGTCCAGCAGACGCAGTACAAAGAGGTGGGCATTCGGCCGACAATCACGGGGCAGCCCCAGGCGGGCTACTACCTCGAGCCGGTCGAGGTGAACCCGCCCACTGTCACACTGGTCGGCGAACCGGCCGCGCTCGCGGGCGCCAATTTCGCGACCACGCAGCCCGTTGACGTAACAGGCCTCACGACGACTGTGGTGCGCAGCGTTGGGCTCACGGCGCCAGCCGGCACCATCCTGCTCCAGCCCGGCCAGACGGTCATGGTCACCGTACGAGTGGCGCCCCTGACGGTGACGAGCACGATCCAGGTCCAGCCATCTGCCGTCAACGTGGCCAGTGGGCTGCTTGTGGTGAACCAGCCGGCCCAGGTCGCCGTCACCATCTCCGGTCCCCAGCCGACCCTATCGGGCCTGGGCGCCCGCGACTTCCGCGCCGTTGTCGACATGGCCGGCAAAGGGCCCGGACGGTATGACGTGCAGCCACTCGTCCAGAACGTGCCAGCCGGTATGGCCGTGGACGGCGTCAGCCCGAAGACCGTGTCCGTCGAGCTGCGCGAGCTCCCGACGCCGACGCCCATGCCCACCGCCGCCGCCACGGCGACGCCGGCGCCCTAAGCGTAAGTGTAAGCGCGATGCCCATCGTTGCCCTGGTCGGCCGGCCCAACGTCGGCAAGTCCACCCTGTTCAACCGCCTCATTGGCGAGCACCGGGCCGTCGTCCACGACCAGCCCGGGACGACGCGCGACCGCCTGTACGGGACGGTCGAATGGCGGGACCGCGAGCTCACCGTCGTCGACACGGGCGGTATCGGTCTGGAGAGCAGCGACGGCGACCTCCTCGCCGATGTCCGCCTACAGGCCGAGGAGGCCGTGCAGGAGGCTGACGTTATCGTCTTCGTCCTGGACGCCAGCAGCGGGCTCGTTGGGGCGGATCTGGAGGTCGCCCAGTATCTGCGGCGATCCAGAAAGCCGATCATCGTGGCTGCCAACAAGGCGGAGAACGTGCGCCGCCAGCAGGACGCCGCTGAGTTCTTCTCGCTGGGTCTGGGAGAGCCAATCGTCCTGTCGGCGCTGCACGGCGAAGGTACGGGCGATCTGCTGGACGCGATCGTCGCCTGGTTCCCCAAGGCCAGGCCAGCCGAGGAGGAGAGCTTTGCCGTGTCGATCGCCATCGTCGGCCGGCCCAACGTCGGCAAGTCCAGTCTCCTGAACGCGCTGGTCGGCAAGCCGCGCACGATCGTCCGCGACGAGGCCGGAACGACCCGCGACGCCGTCGACACGGTGATCCAGTGGCACGGCCAGCGGATCCGCCTGATCGACACCGCCGGGATTCGGCGACGCGGCCATGTCGTGCCGGGCGTGGAGAAGTTCAGCGTCCTCCGCGCTGTTCGCGGCATCGAGCGGGCCGACGTAGCCGTGCTGATGCTCGATGCCACCGAGGGCGTCAGAGCCCAGGACACGCACGTGGCGGCCTTCGTGGCGGAAGCCGCCAAGGGCATGGTCGTGGCGGTCAACAAGTGGGACCTCGTCGAGAAGCACGGCAAGATCCAGCAGGAGTACACCGCCATGCTGCGGCAAGATCTCAAATTTGCCGACTGGGCGCCGATCGTCTTCATCTCGGCGACGACGCGCCAGCGCGTGGACCGGATCGTCGAGCTGGGCCTGGCGGTGAAGGAGCAGCGGGCGAAGCGTGTGCCAACGCCGCGGCTGAACGAGGTGGTGCGCCAGGCGGTCGAGAACCATCCTCTGAGCGACCGCGGCCGCGTGCTGAAGATCTACTACGCCGCGCAGACGGGGACGGAGCCGCCGACGTTCACCTGTTTCAGCAACGACCCGCGGCTGGTCCATTTCAGCTACGTTCGCTACCTGGAGAACACGCTCCGGACCGCCTTCGGCTTCGATGGCACGCCCATCCGCATCCAGTTCCGAGGCCGCAACGACAAGGTGGGCTGACAGCTGTCAGCTGACAGCTAGTCCCCGTCCGAGGGCGCTAGGAGCGGCGCCGCCAGGTACCAGCGATTCCCCTCCTCGACGAGCGGAACGCGCGCGGTCGCCTGGTAGAACGACTCGGGGTCGTCGCGGTTCACGGCCATCGCGACGGTCGCCTCGAACGGCCGGGCATCCGCGTGGCGCGTCGTCTGGTCAAGGAGCGAGGGCGCGCGCACGCTGATCGCTCGGACGTCGTACCGGTTCAGGAGCTGCTCCTGGACCCACGGCGTCCAGTGGGCGCGCTGTGCCGGCGCGACCTCGGCCATGGCGCCGTCCAGGTCGCCGGCGGCCACTGCCGCCGCGTACTCCCGGACCGCCGCGTCAATCCGCGGTCCGCTGCGGTCGCGCAGCTGGACGCCGGCGATCGCCGCGGCCACCGCCAGCAGGAGCAGCGCGTTGATGGCTGAAAGGCGACGCATGCCCCAAGTATGCCGGGCGGCCCGGCTCCCCAAATCACGGATAGGTCAATGCCCTCCCATTCCGGCCGGTTCAGGCGGTGGGGCGCCCCGGACGCTGCCTACAATGCGGCCGTGCTGCCCCATCTGTCCTTGCCAGTGACGCCGCCCGTTGCCCCCATGCTGGCCGACCTCGCCCGCGACATGCCCGACGGCGACCCCTGGTCCTACGAGCCAAAGTGGGACGGCTTCCGCGCCATCGTGTTCTGGGACGGCGACGAGCTGCTGATCCAGAGTCGCGACCTGAGGCCGCTGGGTCGCTTCTTCCCCGAGCTCGAGCGTGGGTTGCGCGTGGTCTTGCCGCGGCGCTGCGTCCTCGACGGGGAGGTCGTGATCGCGGGAGCGGACGGCCTGGACTTCGACGCCCTCCAGATGCGGCTGCATCCGGCTCAGTCCCGCATCGAGCTCCTGTCGGTCCAGACGCCGGCCTCGTTCGTGGCGTTCGACCTGCTCGCCGTGGACGACCACGATCTGATGGGGCAGCCGTTCGAGCTGCGGCGCCGGCGCCTCGAGGCGCTGCTCGCCGACAGACGTCCCCCTGTGTACCTGACGCCGGCGACGGCGGACCGCCAGGTGGGCCAGCGCTGGTTCCAGCGGTTCGAAGGCGCTGGCCTCGATGGCGTGGTGGCCAAACGGATCGACCAGACGTACCGGCCAGGCGAGCGGGTGATGGTCAAGGTCAAGCATCAGCGCACGGTGGACTGCGTCGTCGGCGGGTTCCGGTGGAACACGAACATGGCCGGCGAGTCCGTCGGGTCGCTGCTGCTCGGGCTGTACGACGACAAGCCAGTTCTCCACCACGTCGGCCACACCTCGAGCTTCAAGGTGGCCGAGAAGCGCCAGCTGGTGAGCTTCCTGCAGCCTTACCGCGGCGCCAGCGGCTTTGGCGAGGGTCGGACGCCGGGGGAGCCAAGCCGCTGGACGGGCAGCAAGGACCTCAGCTGGGAGCCGCTGCGGCCGGAGCTGGTGTGCGAAGTCGCGTTCGACCATTTGCAGGGCGACCGGTTCCGGCACGGTGCGACGTTCGTCCGCTGGCGCCCGGACAAGCCGCCGCGGGAGTGCGTCTACGGGCAGATCACCGAGGTGGTGCCGACCGAGCTCAAGGAGATCTTCGCCGCCGACTCGGCGCGGCTCGCGTCGGCTCGCCGGTAGCCTTCGCGAAGTGTGGCGGCCAGGGCGCGTCGCCCATTCCCCGCGCCTCGTCGCGCTCGACCAGCTCCAGCAGGCTCTCCAGCGAGCCCGCGTGGTCGTCGATGGTGCCCGCCAGATCGCCCAGTCGCGCCAGCCGCTCGGGCACCGTGTCCATGGTGAAGCGAGACGGATCGACCTCAGGCACCTCGTCCCAGGCCACGGGACAGGACACGCGCGCGTCGCGCGTCGGCCGAACCGAGTAAGCCGAGGCGACCGTCCGGTCGCGGGCGTTCTGGTTGTAATCGACGAACACCCCGTGCCGCTCCTCCTTCCACCAGGCGGACGTGGCGATCTCCGGGATGCGCCGCTCGATCTCGCGCGCCAGGGCGAGGGTGCAGCGCCGCACCTCACCAAAACCCCAGCGCGGCTGGATGCGGACGTTGATGTGCATCCCGCGCGAGCCCGAGGTCTTCGGGTAGCCAACGAGCCCGTGCTCCGCGAGCACCTGGCGGGCCATCAGCGCCACGTCGCGCACGTCGCCCCAGGTCGCTCCCGGTGACGGGTCGAGGTCGACGCGCAGATCGTCGGGATGGTCGACGTCGTGGACGCGGACGGGCCACGGGTTGAGATCGATGCAGCCGAGGTTGACCACCCAGGCGAGGCAGGCGCTCGTGCTGCACACCACCTCTTCGGCGCTGCGGCCGCTGGGGAAGGCTATGACGTGCGTGGGTACCCACGGTGGCCGGCCGCTAGGCGCGCGCTTCTGGAAGAAGGGTGGCGCCTCGGCGCCGTTCGGGAAGCGTTTCAGCACCATGGGGCGGTCGCGCACACCGGTGAGCGCGCCGCTAGCAACGGCCAGGTAGTAGCGCACGAGGTCGAGCTTCGTCTTGCCGGCGTGGGGGAAGAAAAGCTTGTCAGGGTTCGTCACGACGACGTCGTGGCCCTCGACGTCGAGCGTGACCGCGGGCTCCGATTCGGCGCGCGGGTGAGCTGTCATCGCGGCGAGCATACGGGCCACGCGGTGCGTCCAGGCGCACCAAGAAAGACACAAACGCGGCGCGGCCGGGGAGGACACTAAGCGCGTAGCGCGAGTAAAGGCAAGGACCTAAGCAGGTGGAGCTCAGATCATCAGAAACAAGCAAGACGTATGACCACCCGCTTAGGCCGGTGTCCCGCCTGGACTAGCTGGACGAGTCGTTGATGTAGAACTCGCGCGTGGCCAGCGTCTCCTTGCCCGTGATCTTGGAGTGCCCGTAGACGTACAGGATGCTGTGGTTCGGCGGCACGTAGTGGACCGGGGTGAAGGACAGCGACCAGTCAGTGCCGCTGATGGTCGCGATACCGAGCGAGAAGCCGCCGGTGGCACCCCGCTCGCCGTCCAGATACACCTCGACGCGGTCGATACCACTGCCGACGTAGCGGCTCGCCTGAGGGTCGTACGCCGAGCCAGTGATGACGTAGTCGCCGCGCTGGGTGAGCACCTGCTCTCCCGGCGCCGGCAGGTTGATAGCAACCACGGGCGGTCCGCCCGGTGCTGTGGCGGCCGCCGGACTTGGCACGGCCGGCGGGCTGGCGGCCGACGCCGAGACGTAGAAATTGCGGTACCACCAGCCCTTGCCAGGGGTGTGGACGTAGAGGGACAGAACGGTGATGCCAGGCTGCACGCTGGCGCCTGGCACCTGAACGCTGAACCCCGACGCTGCCCAGAAGCCGTTGCCCAGCGCTCCAGCGACGTCGGGCCGGTTCTGGCCGACGATCCCGCTGGCGAGCAGCGATCCGCCACCGTCCATGAGTCCGTTGAAGACCTGGACGCCGTCCACCCCCGCCCAGCCCTGGGCCGAGCGGTCGACGACCCAGCCGGCGACGAGGAACGGCGAGCCGGTCGAGACCGTGTTATCTCCTGGTAGGTCGATGGCGCCAATGAGGGTATCGTCGCCGGCCGCCCCCGGCCCCTGGCTCCAGCCGGGCCCGACGACCGGCTGTGCGAGCGCCGGCGCCGCCAGGAGCAGCACCGTCAGCGCAGCCACCAGACTTCGTAGAGCGACAATGACAGTCACCGCTCCATTCTAGGGCGCGCCGTGGTGGCGAATCGGGAGACGGCAAGGGCGACGTTTGAAGCGAGCCGGTAGCGCGGAGTAGACTGCTTGGTGGCGGCGGTACGCGCCGCCACCAGTTCGGGCCGTAGCGCAGCCTGGTAGCGCACCTGAATGGGGTTCAGGTGGTCGCGTGTTCGAATCACGCCGGCCCGACCACCAGAAAGCCCCTCTCCGAGATGGGAGAGGGGCTTTCTCATGCCCTCTCCCCACCCTCTCTCCGCTCAAATCGGCGAAGTGGACAGTTACGCGGACAGTTACGCGTCCGCCAGAATGGCTCCGTGTCCGGGCGGCACTCAGCCGGCCCGCTCCGAAAACGTGCCGCACGCTGACCTCTCCTCGTCTCGCTGCCCGCACGGCAGCAACCTCACTGGGCAATCTCACGTTGGTCCCTGGCTCGTGCCGCGTCCACCAGCGCGGCAACCCTGATCGGGGCGTCCGGCACAAGGTGCGCGTAGGTGTTCATCGTCGTCGCAAAATCGGCGTGGCCCAGATGGTTCTGCAGGTCCTTCGGCGTCACGCCCAGCGACAGCAGAATGCTCGCGTTCTGGTGCCGCAGGAAGTGGAACCGCTGGTGGTCGATCCCAGCCGCCGCCAGGCAGTCCTGCAGCGCATGGGTCACCGTCGACCGGTGGAGTGGGCCACCGATGGCCGTGGTGAACACCAGCCCGTCCCTGGGCGGACGGGCCGCCCAGAGCGTGTCGCGCGTACAGCCGCGCGCCTGGTCCCACGTCTTGCCCCAGTCGGCTCCAGCGGCGGCCTTCTCGAACGCCCGGCGGGCGCGCGCCTGGGCCACCAGTCCGCGCGCCGCCTCCGTGAGCCCAACTTTGCGCGCGCTCGACCGCTTCGGCTTCCGCAGCGTCCAGCCGCCGGTCAGCAGTTGCAGCTGCTGTTGCACGACGATGTAGCTGTCGTCCGCCGCCACGCAGTCCCAGGTCAGCCCGATGGCCTCGCCTTCCCTCAACCCGGTCTCCAGACAGAACTCGAAAAGTAGTCCCAGGCGATGGCCGTGGACGGCCGCGCGCAGCGCCTCCGTCTCCTGTTGCGTCAGCGCGTCCACTCTCTCACGCTCGGGGCGTGGAGGTGTCGCGTGGCTGGCGGGGTTGAACGGCAGCTTGTGGAGGGCGACGGCGTGCTCCAGCGCTCCGCTCAGCAGCGCGTGGATCTTCAGGACGGTCGAGCGTGACAGCGTCCTTCCCTCGCTGCGGCCATTGCGTTGGCTCCGTTCGCGCGCTTTGGTGCTCAGCAGCGCCGCGATCTGCTCGGTACGCAGGTCGGCGAGCGGTACCCTGGCGAGCGGGGTCGGTTGTACGTGCACCCGGTACAGGTACTCGTAGCTCTCGACGGTGCGCGGCGCCTTGTGCCCCTCGACGCGCGTCTCGAGCCAGTGGAGCAGCCAGTCGCCGAGGGTGATGCGTCGCGTGTCCGTGACGACGCCCTGCTCCAGCTTTTCCAGCTCCTCGAGGAGCTTCGTCTCGGCGTCCTCTTCGGAACGGCGGACCCAGGTCTTGGTCTTGCCATCGCCGAGCGGCAGGGCGGCGACCCATTTGCCATCCCGTGATCGCTGGTACACGCTGCCCTTGCCGTTGGCCTGCCGTTTGCGGTTGCGCCGATAGACGCTGTCTTTCCCGCGCGGCCTGCTGACCGCGATCGTATGAGCTCCCGCGCGCTTGCGCCCCATCATGGTCTCCTTTCGCCGTCGGCGAATCCTTGGCCGCCGGCCGTTTGTTTCTACCGCCGCGCCGTGCGGGCGCCGAAGCGCTGCCGCCGCGCGGCTTGCTCACGCGCCCGCTCGGCCTGTCGCGCCACGTACTCCTCGACGATGGGCAGCGGGAACTGCAAGCGGCTCCCTGTCTTGACCGAGCCGATCGCGCCATCCCGCACCAGGCCCCACAGCGTGGTCCTGCCGATGCCCAGCAGCCTGCACGCCTGGTCGGCACTCAACATCAGCACGGGGAACACCGGTGGCGCCATTGCCTCACTACTGTCGGCGGTGGGCGCGTCCAGCGCGTCCCCTGCCTTCGCCTCACCCGCGTGCACGGACGCCGGCCGGCCCATCACGTTCGTCACTCCCATGTCCACGTCTCCTTCCGTTGTCGCCGGCACCCAGCCCGCCTGGGGCTTGGCTCTGCGCACGGCCCGCGTCGTCGGTGTCGTCCGAGGGCTCCGATTGAACGCCCGCGGATCGGCACACCGCCCACTGTGCACCATGCGGCATTCACCAGATGTCAGCCAGATATCAAACGGCGACGCATCTGCGCCGTCCGTCGGAGCCTCTCGGCCTGAGCTCGACCTTCTCACGACCGCATTGCTCGGGTCATGCGGCGGACATCAAATGGATCGGCGGCGCTCATCAAATGGGCCGGTCCAGAGGTGTTTGATCCCCACGGACGCGTGGTCCAGCGATGTACGAGGCACCGTCACGGCCGCGGGGGTGCCGTCAGCCACGAGAAGACGCGGTACTGTGCTGCTAAGGGACTCGCATCTGGTGGAACAGCCGCTGAGCGGAGGCAACGTGTCAGCCGGCGTCGTCCGCGTTGGCGACACCGTGCGGCGGCCAAGCGGGCCGTGGACGGGCAGCGTGGACGCTCTCTTGCGCCACCTGGAGCGCGTCGGCTTCAACGGGGCACCCCGAGCACTGGGCCGTGATGAGCAGGGACGCCAGGTCCTCGAGTACGTGCCCGGACAGGTCAACGTGCCGCCGTCAAGTCTGGATCGGGCGGCACTCAGCCGCGTCGGCCAACTGATCTGCTGGTACCAGCTGATGCCGACGACCAGATGTGTCATCACGACCTGGCGCCGTGGAACCTGGTGCTGGGGTCGGACCGTTGGGTGTTCATCGACTGGGACACCGCAGCACCCGGCTCGCGAGGTTGGGACCTGGCGTACGCGCTGCACGGGTTCGTGCCGCTGTCAGCGTCTGCCCGTCGCTCGGACGCGGAGGCGGCCAGCCGCCTGCGGGTGCTCCTCGATGGCTACGGCCTGGACCAGGCCGGCCGACGGCGCCTCGTGCCACTTCTGGCCCGGCGGACGTTGGCGATGTACGAGCTGCTGCGCCGCGGACACGACAGGGGCATCGACCCCTGGAGCAGGTTGTGGGACCAGGGGCACGGCGCCAGTTGGTTGGCCAGCACCCACTACATCGAGAAACGGCGGGAACTCTGGGAGAGGGCCATCGGGGCGGAGAATCGGTAAGTTCGTGCGCCCGCGGCCTTCGCGTGGAGCCATTCTCGCCTGAAGGCGCGCCGGATCAGCAGAGTGGCTGACCCGCAGGCGGGTGGCTTGTCTGCACCTCCCACCCAGGGCCGATCACAACGACCCAGATAGACTGCACGACCAGCGGGGAGGTGGGCATGAGTGCGGCCGAGAATGTGGCCACGTTGCGCCGGCTGATCGAGGCGGTCAACCAGGACGAGCTGGCCCGCGTCGCGCCCGAGGTGATCGCGCCGGGTTTCGTGCGGCACGACCTGGCGGGAACGTGGCCGGGCGTCCGGGGGGAGGGCGGGGTCATCGATCTCATTGGCCTCCTGCGGGCTGCCCTGCCCGACCTGCAGTTCGAGATCGAGGACATCTTCGGCGCCGACGACCGCGTGGCGATGCGGTTCACGCTGCGCGGGACACACCGCGCGGAGCTGCTCGGGCGGCCACCGACCGGGCGGCAGATCACCGTCGCCGGGATCAACATCTACCGTCTGATGGACGGGAAGATCGCCGAGACATGGCAACTCGCCGACGTGGCAGGCCTGGTCCAACAACTGGAGGGCGCCTGACGACAGCTCAGCCGGTGCAGGAGATCAACCCCTTGAGCACGAGGCTAATCGAGGCAAGGCACGGATGGGCTTCACTGGACGCGGGGAGTTCCTCGTAGTCCTTGGCCACGCGTCGCGCCCCCGCGCTAGCCGGCCGAGTCTCCGCGCCATCCGCCGCGCGCTCCTCCGGCCAGCTTGCCGCCTACCCTGCCCTCGCTGCCGTGCTTGGCCCAGCGGGTTTACGGCGTGACCTGATCCGCGACGGACTCAAGCGGCTTGGTCAGGAACACGCGGTCGTGCGGCGTCGGGTAGCCGTGCAGCACCCCGAACACGTGGTAGCCGAGATGCTGGTAGAAGGCAGGCGCTTGGAACGTGTAGCTGTCGAGCCACAGACTGTGGCAGCCGCGGACGCGCGCCTCCGCTTCGGCCGCCTCAACGAGTTGGCGGCCGCGTCCCTGGCCCCGCAGGTCCTCGCGCACCCAGACGAACTTGATCTCCAGCCAACCGGCCCAGGTGAACCCGTCCAGCCCCGCGATGATGCTGCCGTCGTCATCCCGCACAACCAGGGCCAGTGGCCGGAAGTCGCCTCGGCCAGTGCAGTGCACGTTGTGCTCGTTGATCCGGTCCTCAAGAAATTGCCGGTCCTCGCGGCGCGGCGCGTCAGTGCATTTCATCGGCGGCCCATGCTACGGGGCAGCACCCGACTCCGCAGCAGGCATCAAGCATCGGCTCGACCGGCTTCCCCTAACAACCCGACGAGAAGTACCAATCACGCTCTGAGACATTAAACGCCCGCATCGGCACATTAAACGAGGCGCCGTGGGGCCGTTTGATGTCGAGTCGGTCTTCCGTGCCCTCCGGCCGTAGCAATACCGGATCTCGCTCTGACGACCCACAGCCGGCCGCGGCGACGGCAGCCACCGACCCGAAAGAGCGGGGAGATCGGTCGCTTGGAGGCGGCCATTTAATGTCTGGCTGATATCTGGTTGATGTGCCACGGCGCAGACTGGCGCTCGGACCCGCCCGATGCGCCCGTCTCTGCCGCCCCTGCCCATCACCATCTCTCTTGGCCGGCCCAGCCGCGCCGAGCTGCTGGTCCTCGGTGGCGCGCTCCTGCTGCTCGCCGCGGCCGCCAGTCTGCTCGTCTCATGGCGCCAGGCCACCGCACCCCCGCAAGCGACGACGGCGCGCCTGTTCGTCAGCACCACTCCCCCGGGTGCGCGCGTCCTGATCGACGGGCAGCAGGTGGGCACCACACCCAGCACACTCGACGTCGCCCCTGGTCCCCATGACCTGACGCTCAGCGCCCCGCATGCCATCGACGATACGGAGCACGTCGACCTGGGCCCCGCGGGAGCCACCCTGGACGTTGTCCTGTGGCGCGACCGGCCAGTCATCCGCTACCTGCGGCCCGCCCTGCCCGGCGCACTGCTGGCGGATGCGCTCTTCCTGGACGACGGTCAGCTAGCGCTGAGCCTGCTGTTGCCCGGCGGCGAGCGGCAGGCCTGGACACTGGCGCCCGAGGATCACTTCGCTCTCCATCGCCTGGGCGAGCTGGCCCCGCGGGCACCCCTGGCCGTCCGCCCCGACGGCCAGGACGTCGCCTATCTCGCGCGGGACGAGTTGACCGACGGCTCGGGTGGGCTCTTCCTCGACCGCGACCGAGCCACCAGCGTGTGGCTGGTACCCGCAAGTCCTTCGGCCGCCGCCTCACAGCGCCTCTGGGTCGTCCCCACGCAGGAGGAAGCGCTCGTCGACCTGGTCTGGGCGCCCGATGGTCGGCACCTGCTGCTGGTTGCCCGTCAAGGGGCCGACTCGAGTGCCACGCGCACCAGTGTGCGCTCCCTCGACATTGACACCGGGGTGGCAACCGACCTGGCGTCGCTGCCCAGCGAGATCGTTCCGGGTTCCTACGTCTGGAGCCCGGACGGCCACAGCGTCGCCTTCATCGTCCACACAGCCCAGCTGGCGGCCGTCTGCCTGCTCTCCGACGCCGGCGCCTTCCGCTACCTCGGTGATCTTGGCCACGATGGTCTGGCCGGCCCACCAGTGGCGCCGGTCGCCTGGGCGCCCGAGGGCCTCGATCGTCTCGTCTACGGCGCTCTCCTGCGTCAGGCGCCGGGGACTGGAACGTCAGCGCTCGGTCAGCAACCCGTTGGCCTGTACCTGGTCGAGCCACCTGATGTGCTGGGCCGTCAGCTGGGCGGCGACGCGGGCCTGGCGCCGCTGTGGCGACCCGACGGGCGCCTGCTCGTCGTCGGCATCACCGGTGGCACAGCGGGGGCCACTCCTGCCTTCCACCTACGCAGCCTGGAGACCCATGGCGCCGTCCAGGACCTGGCGACCCTGGACCTGCCCGCGCCGGGCACCACGAGCTACGGGGTCCGCTGGGACCTGCCACACGCCCGCGCGCTTGTCGTGACGAACCGCTCGTCAGGTGACGGCGCCGCTCACGACTTCTGGCTGCTGGACTTCCGTTCGGACGCGACAGCGTGAGACTCCTCTCACTGGCCCTCGCGGCGCTGCTGCTGCTCCTGGCCGTCCCCCACGCGTGGGCGCAGGACGCGGGGACACCCGCGCCCACAACCGAAGCCACAGCAACGCCTGCACCTCCAGCGCCAGCGTCGCCAGCCAACCCGCTGGCCCTGATCGGCCAGGACCAGATCAACGGCCTGTTCGACAAGTTTGTTGCCCACGGCTTCGGGATGGTCACCGACGGTCTCCGCGGCGGGTTGCAGAAGACCTTCGACGACACGAACCTGCTCAGCCAGACCCCGGCCGTCTGGACGTACCAGCAGCCCACCGTCGTCGCCCTGCGCGACGGCCTGCGCCTGGCAGCCAACGCCGCCACCACGCTGGTCATCTTCTGGACCGGCCTGAACATCACCCTCAGGCCGTACTTCGGCGAGGGCTACCCCGAGGTGCGCCAGGCCGTTCCACGTCTGCTGCTCGGCGTCATGCTGGCCAACTCGACACACATCTGGACGGTGTGGCTGGTCACTCTCAACAACGACCTCTGCACGGGCATCGTGCGGCTCGGCACGGGCGGCCAGCCGGGCGACCTGCTGGCGCGCATGCCGTCGTTCGACGGTGGCTGGCTCACGGCGGGCCTGATCGTCCTGTTCCTGCTGGCCTGCGTCTGGCTGTACCTCAAGCTCGCCTTACGGCTCGCCACCTTGCTCGTCCTCCTGGTGCTGGCGCCCCTGGCAACTGTGAGCGTGGCTCTGCCCCAGACGCGCGGCCTGTCCGACGGCTGGTGGCAGCGTTTCCTGTCCACGCTGTTCGCCCAGGTCGTCGTGGCCGTCGCCCTCAAGCTGGTGGTCGGCTTCGCGGAGACGGCCGGCACCGGCCCGGTCGCGCTGCTGATCACTATCTGCCTGATCTTCACCGCGGCCTCCTCACCCGAGCTGCTGGCCACCAGCATCGCCCGCGTCACATCCAGCGACGCTCTCCAGGCGGCCAGAGCCGGCTCTGGCCTGGCGGCAGGAGGGTCAGCCGGCGTTGCGCGGACCGCCACGACGGCCACCACACGGGGCGCAGGGGCATCAGGTGCGGCTGCCCACCCGGCCGGGTCACCAGGCTGGGCCGGCTCGGCGACGGGCAAGGGCAGCTCTTTCGGACGCGGCGGGCGCAGCGTCGCCGTCTCCGGCATGGGCTCGGGCACCGGCGCCGGCGTCGCGGCCGCCGCCAAGGCACAGCACTTTGTGCGCGGGGGCCGGGCGCGATGATCGTCGCCCTGGCGCGCGTCGCCCTGCTGGACCCGAAGCTCCAGCGGTTCGCCGCGATTGTCGCCGCCGTCACGCTGGCGCTCGTTCTGGGCATCGTCGCCGCCTTCGTGCTGCTGCTGGGAGCGCTGTTCGGTCACGGGTCCAACGGTGGCCCCGTGGGCACGCACGTGGCCAGCTCGGCGGGTCTGGATGCCATCCCCGCTGACCAGTGGGCTGCCATGCAGGTCGCCGCGGCGTCGTCGTCGTGCGGCCTCTCGCCGTGGGTGCTGGCTGCCGTCGCGGACATCGAGTCGGGCTTCGGCACCAACATGGCGACCAGCTCCGCCGGCGCCATCGGGTACGGCCAGTTCTTGCCGTCGACCTGGGCCATCGACGGCATCGGCAAGGGCAACCCCTACGACTACCGCGACGCCCTGCCCGCCATGGCGCGCTACCTGTGCGCCAGCGGCGCCGGCCAGGACCTCGGACGGGCGCTGTTCGCCTACAACCACGCCCAGTGGTACGTCGACGGTGTGCTACGGCTGGCGGCCGCCTACGCCGCGGCGGTCCAGCCCGCCAGTAGCGGGCCCCGAGCCAGTGCCCCGGTCGTCGACGCGGCCCGTCAGTACCTCGGCGTGCCCTACCTGTGGGGCGGGGCCAGCCGGGCCGGCATCGACTGCTCGGGCCTGGTGATGGTGGTCTACGCCGCCTCTGGCGTTCAGCTGCCCCACAACGCCCAGGCCCAGTACGACCGGGTCCACCACATCGCCGACGCCGACCTGCAGCCCGGCGACCTCGTCTTCTTCGCCCAGACGTACGTCGACCACCGCGAGTGGATCACCCACGTCGGCATCTACGAGGGCGGCGGTCTGATGATCAACGCCCCCGACGCGGGCGACGTCGTGCGCGAGATGCCGATCTGGACTGGCTTCTGGGGCGCCCGGTACGCGGGCGCTGGACGGGTGTGAGTCGTGACGCTTCTCCGCTCGCCCCCGAGGCGCCAGCCCCCCGCGTGCACTGATGGCTGTTCCTTTCTCCCCCCCTTTCCAGGAGCGAGACCCATGGATTTCTTCAACACCGTCTTCACCAACCTGCTCAACGTCGGCACCAATGCCACCGCCAGCTACGTGACGCTGATGCTGCTCCTCGGCGGCGCCGTCTACGCGGCGAGCTCGACCAATGAGCGCATCGCCGAGCTGGGCAAGGTCACCATGCGCGCCACTGCTATCGGCGCCGGTCTCATGATCGGCGCGCCCAAGATCTACGCCTTTATCTCCGCGGTCGTGCCGCATTAGAGGAGACGCGATGGCACTGACCGAGCGCACGGTGCCGACCCACCTCGGCACGCCCGACAAGATCCTGGACCTCGGCCTGGTCAGCCTCACCGTCGACCAGGCGCTCCAGCTGTTCTGCGCCGTCGTGGCCGCCTCCCAGGTGAGCGACATGGAGACTCTCCCCACCATCGTCCGTCACGGCCTGGTGGGCATCATCCTCCTGCTGGGCGTCGTCGGCGCCTGGTGCCGCATCGACGGCAAGTCGCCCTGGCTGTGGGCGCTGGCGGCGCTGCGCTTCGCCCGCTGCCCGCGCCAGGCGCTGTGGCGCCCCACGACGACGGCAGCGCCCACACCGCGCCGGACTGACTGGCACGAGGTCACGCCGGCGCTGGCCTGGCCCACGCCCAGGGAGCGCGCATGAGCCGGCTGCCCTCGGTCCAGCGGCTGCACACGCAGCTGCGCGCGATCGACGACGACACGCTGTACCTGGACGACGGTCGCCCACGGGCAATCTTCGAGGTTTTTCCAGACGACCTGACCCTCGCCGGCGACGAGTGGCTCGAGCGCGCAACCGCCCAGCTGACGAGCTTCCTGCTCGCCCTCGAGTTTCCCACCCAGCTGGTGTTCCAACTGGTGCCGGCCAATCTCGAAGAGGACGCCCGTTTGGCCGAGGCGGCCAGCGCCGGGCGGGGTGCGCGCCTGGCCGCGGCGGGCCGCGACCTGGCCGCTCTGCTGCGCCACCTGGACCGGTCCGCGGAGGCTCTGGAGCCGCACCTGTACGTCGTCGTCGGCCTCGAGGAAAGCGTCACCGCCCTGCCGCGGCGGGTGGTCGAGGGGGTGCTCCACCTGTTGGGCTTCGCCTGGCTGCTGCCTCGCCCCCATGGTGCAGGTGGCACCGACGCGACGGACCTGCTTGACGCGCGCGCCGAGCGGGTGGCCCTGACCCTGGACGCCATCGCGGCCTCGCCGCGGCGGCTGGACAGCGCCGAGATCGCCGACGTGCTCGCCCGCTGCTGGAGCCCGGATCGCGCCCGACGATCCAGGCACGCACCGGAGCCGGCCTAATGCCGCTGCTGCGAATCAGCCGCCCCGGTGCTCGGCGTCGGCCTCCACCGGCCGCCCCGGACGCGCCCCTGCTGCTGCCAACGGTGGTCGACCAGATTGCGCCGCGGTCGGTCGAGGTGTCTCGCGACGCGCTCCGCCTCGACGACAGCTACGCCGCCAGCCTGGCCGTGACCGGCCTGCCCCGTACGACCTTGCCCGGGCAGCTGCTGCGCTTGCTGGCGGCCGGCCTGCCGCTGGACTTCGCGGTCCACCTGCGGCCGATCGCCGCAGCGACCGCGCGGCGCTTTCTCGACCGCCAGGCCACCGTCCACGGCTCCGGCCGCTCCGTGGCCCTGGCCTCGGGGACCATCGACGACCCCGGCCGGGACACGGCCCTGGAAGACATCCAGACGCTACGCCTGACTCTCGAACGCGGCCAGGAGCGCCTGTTCCGGGTGTCCCTGTACGCCCTGGCCCGCGCGCGCTCCTCCGTCAGCCTCGACCAGCGCGGCAACCGCCTGAGGACCCTGCTCGAAGGGGCCGGCCTGCGCGTCAGGCGGACTGTCCTCCAGCAGCGGGAGGCCTTCCGTTCCTGCCTGCCGCAGGGCACCAACCTGCTCGACGACGAGCACTACCTGAGCGCCGGCGCCCTGGCCACGCTCATCCCCTGGAGCGTGGCCAGGCTCGCTATGCCAGGTGGGTTCCTGTGGGGGCTGGCCTACCCGAGCCGCACGCCAGTTCGCATCAATCTGTTTGCCAACCCGCCGCTGACCAACGCCCACGTGCTGGTCATGGCGCAGGTGCGCAAGGGCAAGAGCTTCCTGCTCAAGCTGCTCGTCCGGCGCCAGCTGGCGCTACACGGCGGCCGCGCTGTGGTCGTCGACGCCGAGCCGCAGCAGGAGTACCGGCCGCTGTGCGAGGACCTGGACGGGCAGTACGTCCGCCTGGGCGCCGGCAGCACGGTACGCATCAACCCCTTCGACCTGCCGCCGTACGACCCGAACGACGACGAGCTGCGCGACCCGGTGCGCGAGCACATCGCCGGTAGCCTGCTGCCCTTCCTGCAGCTGCTCCTGGGCGAGCGCAGCAAGGCCCTGGGCGCCGACGAGCTCGCCATCCTGGACCTCGCGCTCGGCATCACGTACGTCCGCGCCGCCGGCGGCACCCCGCTCATGGCCGATCTCCTGGCCGTTCTGCGCCACCCAGCCGAGCACCTGCCCGATGCCGACCCCGCCCTGGTGCGCAGCCTGGCGATCCGGCTGGCGCGCTACGTCGCCGGTTCCTTGTCCGACCTGTTCAGCGCTCCAACCAACGTTCGGCTGGACGTGCCGCTCACGGTGTTCAACGTGGCCGCCCTGGACGACACGCTGCGGCCGATCGGCATCCAGCTCATCGAGCACTTCGTCTGGACCCAGGTGCGGCGCCAGCACGTGCTGGGCAACGAGGAGCCGTGCCTGCTGGTGATCGACGAGCTGTGGCTGACTTTGCGGACCGAGGCGGGCGCGCGCTTCCTGGACAGCGTGGCGCGGCGCGGACCGAAGTACTGGCTCGGCCTGGTGACCGCCACACAGCAGCCCGGGGACTGTCTGGCCACGCCTATGGGCGCACCGTGCTCGACAACGCCGGCACGCGCGTCCTGCTCGCCCTGGAGGCCGAAGCGTTGTCCGCGGTCGCCGCGGCGTTGCAGCTCAGCCCGACCGAGGTCCGGCTGCTAGAGACCGCCCCACGCGGCCATGCCCTGGTGCACTGCGCCGGCCGACGCTTCTTTCTGGAGATCGTCGCCAGCCCCCAGGAGGAACAGCTGTTCTCGACGACACCCGACGACCTTGCCAGGCGTAACCGCCAGCGGCGCCAGAAGTCGGCCCCCCCGTCGACAGCCACTGACCGGTCAGCGCTGGCGCCGACCCCCTTGTCGGCCGCCAGGAGGTCCCGCCCATGACTCCCGCTTCGCAGAATGGGCGAACACCGTGGTCAGCTACCGCCGCTACTGTTGGCACCTACGGGGTCGGTGCTCAGTCGCGGATCGGGTCAGAGTCCGTGTGCAGAGTCCCTCTGCGCCCACTGCCGCGCCTGGGTCAGCACGGCCTGGATGAACTCCCCCTTTGCCGGGGCGTAGGTGGCCCCCGACACGTGGCGCGAGGCGAGCTGGCGCTTCAGGTCTTCGTACTCGCTGGCCGTCTGTGGATGCGTCCGCAGAAAGTCCCGGAAAAGCAGGTGGTCGCGCCAGAAGGCCGACCCGTGCGCGGTCAGGTGGAGATGGGCGAGCTCGATCCCCTGCTCGTACCCCTCCGTCCACCGCTCGAAGTAGCGGTCGTCGGGCAGGTCGCGCATGGCCTCGGGGACGAACTGGTACCCGATGGCCGCGAGCGGCGCGATACACGCCGCGGCGTCCGCCAGGTGGGGGAGCGCGCCCATGACGTCGACGATGGGCTTTGCCCCCAGATTGGGTACCGCGGTGCTGCCAACGTGCTCGATGGCCATCAGCCGATCGCCGATCACGCGCCGGATGGCGTCCCGTTCACGTTCGTAGAGCGCGGGCCACTGCGGATCGTAGGGCACGATGACCAGGCGTTTTGCCACGCCCCGCATTGTGTGCTCGCGCGCCAGAACGACCAGCCGGCACTCCGGGTAGGTGTCCAGCGGGACTGCTCGGTGACGCACACCGCCCTCGGCCAAGCTCAGCGCCAGACGGTGCAGCCGCGCCGCTCGAGTTCGGCGAGCCCAGGTGGCTCACGGTCGAGCGGGTTCCAGCGCAAATCGAGCCGTTCCAGTCCGCTGAGCGCCACGACCGAGGCTGGCAATGCCGTGAGGTGATTGCCGCGCAGGTCGAGGCTTCGGAGACTGCTGAGCTGGCCCACCCAGTCGGCCAGGCTGTCGAACCGGTTGTTCCGGAGACTCAGCACCCGCAGCTCCTCAAGGCGGGCCATGCTGTTGGGCAGACGGCCGAGCTGGTTGTCGTCGAGCCACAGCTCACGGAGCGCATCCAGCTGGCCGATGGACTCCGGCATCGCCGTGAGCTGATTGTCCGATGCTCTCAGCTCTTTCAAGGCTGCCAGGCCACCGATGGTCGCGGGCAGCCTCGTGAGGCGGTTGGCGCTGACGTTCAGGTAGGGCAGCGTGACAAGCCGTCCGAGGGTCGCCGGCAGCGCTGTGAGCCGGTTCTGGTGCAGATACAGGTACCCGCTGAGCTCACTCAGCTGGCCCAGCTCACCGGGTATCGCCTGCAGAGCGTTGTGCCCGAGATCCAGCAGCCGCAACTTGTGCAGCTGCCCAATTCTGGGCGAGATGACCGTCAGCTCATTGCCCGCCAGGTTGAGCTCCTCGAGTTGGCGCAGGTCCCAGAGCCAGTCGGGGAGGTCCGCCAGAGCATTCCCCCACAGGTGCAGGCGGCGGAGCCCGGTGTGGTTCGCCAGTGCCTCGGGTACCGCCGTCAGCCTCTGGTGGTCCAGATACATGCTGTCGGGCTGGTCAGTGCGCACGACGGTGAGCGTACGCGGGCGGTGACGGCCGTGGTCCGACGCCATCGTCCGCCTTGTGGCGTACGTCTCCGAGCAGGCCGCAGCCAGGAGCCATGCCACCCCGAGCGCTCGTCCTGGCCCGTCGATTCGCGGCTCGTGGCGGACGGGTGGCTCCAGCAGGCGACAGAGAGACAGCCCCCGACCGCCGTGTCCGTGTCAGGGTCCAAGCCCCCTACCCCTCGGACACCCCTATGGCGCCGCAGGCCGCTGTGCGGCGTGTCTCGACCTGGCCGTTAGGCGCCGCAATGCTGCTGATCAGCATCCCTCTGACGACGAGAACGGCGCTGAGGCGCGTGAGCAGGATAAGCACCGCTCTCCCAGCGGTGCGGGCCATCACGCGCCAACTAGCACCACCCGACTGTCACAAACGGTGCTACGTGGCCGCGCTCCGCGGAGGCTGGCGGTGAGCCCACGCAGAAGCGGCTCAGCGCAGGTGCGTTTCACCGTGCGGCTCGCCCGCGAGGAAGCCCGGGCAGTCCATCAGTTGGCCGCCGAATGGGTGTCAGCCCGTCAGCCGCCGCCTCGCGCCTGGCCGCCGAGGGGTTACGGACGGACCTGGTGCACCAGCACGGCGCGCTGCTGGAGGCCGCCGTCGCCCGCGCCGTGGCCCGTTCGCTGGAGCGCCTCGGCGATCTGGCTTTCCGCGCCGCCCTCGACAGCGACGAGGCGCGCCGTCTGGTGATTGCTCTCCTGGTCCAGCAGGCCGGGCTCGAGCGGGCGCGGTCCATCCGACGCGAGGC
>JAABUQ010004674.1_pt1 | contig 23054 bp, 18 predicted proteins | sample 5560001 | NCBI WGS metagenome assembly JAABUQ01 (sample SAMN10711888, study PRJNA513371) | rock metagenome | isolation source: Antarctica rocks | place: Antarctica: Victoria Land, Finger Mt nord | collected 2015-12-18 | reverse complement strand
TGACCCCTCTTGCTGGTTATGCGCATCAATGATTTTCTGGCGCAGGTCTACAGAGTATGCTTTCATCCGGATTCTGTGCAGTCTACTCCTTGACTGTATTTTACTCAATCAAGAACCGCTGTAACTTGCATCGCACTGGGCGCTGTGCCTGGTTTGAAGACTGCTTAAATCAAATAATTATAAGGTCTGAGAGCTTGTCACATAAACAAAAATACTTAATAATAATACTACTACTACACACAATTTCTAGCTTAAGGTAGAAATTGTATTAACTTGTCTTGTAATGTTAATACAAGTATTTGTATTGACGTACTTGTTTAATCATGGCTACTCTGAATCAGGTTAATAACACTATTTCTCGTAGTAGGAGTTAGCATATCGGCGACTCTACAACACCTGCCGCTAATTCTTTATTATTACTTCCGCTGGTACCGCCGCCGTCTTTGCCTGTCTGGTCAGTTTAAATATTTTCAACGCTGCTCTATTCCATCTCTACCTTCAACCTAACTGGCTTGAGTTTGGTGCCTGCATCACCTTTTTTGGTTTTGTGAGTGTCGCCCTTAGCTTCTGGCTGGGGGTGAGCTACTACCTGGTTGTGCCTTGTTTACGCTTTTTGGGCTGGCCCTGACTCTCTGTGACGTGTGAGTGGTATCCGTCACATCTTTTACTGGGTCATAGTCAGACGTATCGATATCATCGAATAAGTGATGATGCTTAACACAGACATAAGGTTTTAGGCTACGAGTCATTAAAACTGCATACAAATAGTCCAGTATGTGCCACTGTGAACAATCTGGGCAGTCAGGAACGCAGCAACGAACTTTGATTTTCATGTTTTTAAGTGATTTACCTATCGCAAATCTCCATACTATAATGAGGTTTAACACTTGCCATGTACCGATGGCCGCGAGGTCAGTTTTGATGAGGAAAGTAGTACTGTGATATCTTCCTTGCGATCGCATCCAACTTGGGGTCGCCAGTCACTGACGCCCAGTAGGCAAACCCACGGAGCGCTTGCTTGTAGTCTACAGTTTTAACCTTGCCACTCCTTCCCCTTTCCTGTCCCCCAGTGCGGCGATTCCCTTCGCTGCTGATCTCCCCTGTCGGCAAGATTCTTGTCTGCTCCCATGCCAACGCCTTATCAATCATCGCTACCACTCGCGGCGTTAGGGTATCGTTCGGGAAGTAGGTCACCCACCGTTGGGCATACACCACACCGAGCATCTGGTAACTGCTGTCATAGCCACCTTGTTCCGGGTTGACACCGTCTGGACGTTGTAGCGATAAGCCATCCTCAATTGACTGGCGGGCGTAGTTAATCAGTTCTCGATCGCCTGTTAGTTTACCTGTAAGCCCTAGAGCTGCGGCAACCAAGTAACGGCGATGGGTATAGGGCTCGTTGCGCTCAGTTCCTTGTTCCCAGACATGGGGCGCAATCATCCACCGGGCAGCGCGATGGACTCTTAGCGTGTAGTGTGCTATTTGGTCGGCATACTTTCCAGACTGGGGAGACTGCTGTAGAACCAGGAGCGTGTGAGCAACCGCTTCAACAAAAAAAGAGGTGCTGTGGAAGGGATCGCCTGTTCCCTGGAAACTGCCATCGGGAGGCTGGTGGTTAAATCCCCAATCAAACATCTTGAATCCCGATTGAATGGCTTTCGGATCATTTTTTATTAGCCCGCCGATCACCAGGTCTTCACCGTATTGCTGCGCTTCGATGTACCATTGTTGTCTTTGGTTGCGTTCCCAATAGACGTTTACACCGTTGGCGCCATCAGGTGCCATTGAGTTAGATAAACCAACCAGGCGTCGGTAGCGGTAGATAACATTGGCAATCACATCGGTTGATTCACAGTAAAAGTCTGTTGTCTGGGAGATTTTGGTCAGGAACTGCATCCTTCGCCCTGCTAGAAGCTGCATTCCACGCTGCCCATCACGGTTTGTAACCGGTGCCTTGGCAAAGACAGTTGCTATTGCGATCATTGTGAGAAATAACAACAGCATCCCACCTGCTAACCATGGCGTTTTTACTCGCAGTTTCATCAAAGCCTCCTCCGATAAAGGACCCTTGTTTTCATTTTGCAGCGCATTTAACTGCTGAATAAAATTGACCTGTTGAGCGGCTATGATCACATTAATTTATCTTTGCCTGCCTTACCTGCTGAAATCCTATAGAATCTAATAACAGGATTACCGCACCAGGTAAGCTCAAGAGCCAACTTAATGCCGTAATAGTGAGAGATAGCAGTAGAGCTTGCTCTACAGTCAGACCAATTCGACTGAACAAATAGACCCATAAACCCTCTTTGAGCCCCAGCCCTCCCAAAGATATAGGCAGGAGTGTTACTACTACTACAATAGGGATAAAGACTAATAGTTCTAAATAGGAAATGGGAATCCTAAGCTGTTGAGCTACTAAATAATGGTAATAGACTATAGCTAACTGTAGTAAGAGTGAAAGTCCCATTGATAAAGCTAGAGCTTGACGGTGTTGAGCAAACTTTCGCAAGAGGATCTGGATCTTGGCGCATCGTGCCGCTACTCCGCTAAGGCGAAACCTTACAAGCCAAGGCTCTGCCCAAATCAACAGCCTGGGACTCGATATCAAAAGGACTGCTCCCACTAGCATTCCTACGCATATCATGAATAGAAGGATGATATCCCAACGCCCTACTAGCTTGAAAGCAGGTGGCAGACCCAACAAAGCCAGAGCTGATAGAGCTGCAAGACCTGTAAATCTTTCTAGAAATACAGACACAAGTGCTACCTCTGAGTCTTTGATTTTCTGAGCCACCCGATAGACTCGGTAGACATCCCCACCAATGGCTCCTGGAAGGAAAATATTGAGAAACATCCCGGCAAAATAACTACTGAGCAAAGTTCTCATCGATACGGAATGCTCATTAGAGCGCAGGACTACCTGCCATCGCAGGCAACTTAACCACTGCAGGCCCGTGTAGAATAGCAAAGCAAAGACTATAAATAACCAAGAAAGATGTTGCAACTGATTCCACGCTTGGTTTAGATCTACATGAGTGAATACTAGGGCAAGAAGCCCGATACTAACGATTGTCTTAAGAACTAATATTGATTTTCTTTTCATTAAAGTGCCTCAGAAATTAACTCAAATATAGAGTTGAGTGTTGTACATAGTTAATAATCTCCTAAGTCTTTGCCTTGGTTAGGTACACGAGGAAGTCGCCCATCCTCTCGTTGCCAGAGACGCAGGCGAACGCCATAAGTGTCTAAAACTGGTTGACCAAAAGTTTGCAAATAATCATAAAGCTGAGCAAGTTGATGATTTTGTGGCGGTTGTGTATCATCTAGCTGCAGCCAGACGCGTTTAGCTGTTTCTAAAACATGGCTCATTTGATCCAGATTGGTAAGTGCTACGCCACCAGCCCAACGGTCTATTAACCGTCCTTCATGCAAATAAACTCCATCAAAAGGTAAGACCAAGCTAGATGGCAGATAGTAATCTAACCCGCTAAAAGCAATTGCCGGTGCAGACGGCAAATTAGCGATGACCACATCCCCCGGTTGTCGGTGAACCCGAACATATTCAAAGACCTGCGGGTTAAATCTAGCAATGGCATCCTGATAGCCAGCTAATACCCTGCCTGGTTCTATGTTGCCGATCAGAAGTAGGGCAATGCAACCGCATGCCAGATTCCTCAAAGGTAGCAAGTTTTCTAAGATGAACTCAAATCTCCGTCCTAAGCTTTCTATTGTACAGACAGCGCTGTAGACAGCCAGCATAATAAACAATGGATAAATTGCATAGGTATAACGGTCAGCGACTTGATAAAGCAAAATTGTCAGAACTATTAAATTCAGGAAGACAGCAATAAACAAGAAAACTAACTTGCCATCTCGACGTTGCAAAAAGTAGAGAAACCCCAAAAAGAAGAAAAAGCTGTAAAGCGTATACATCCTTGTCGGACCGACAAAGAAAAGATTAATCAGTGCCGTTACATCAGACAAATGTAGTTTAAGATATGAGTCTGTGGCGGCAGATAAGGCTGCCCAAGGTGTCAGGCATTTGACAGAAAATATAATGCCGTCGCTAGCGTAGATTGCCAGAACCATAAAGCTGCCTAGTACAATTGGCCAATCTACTGACAACCGGAAAGGTCGATAGAAGAAGAGGAAACCAATTAAAAAGCAGGGCAGTAGAGTTAAGTTGACTTCTTGGTTAAGCAGGGTCAAAGTTAGAGCAATAAAAAAAATATACTGATATATCCTCCCTTCTCGATAAATGAATCCTTTGAAGAAGGACCAAAAGGTTAAAAGGCTCATGAATTGTACGACTACATAAAAACGAATAAATCGTGAGTACCAGATCTCTGAAGGATCTAGAGCCAAGATTGCTGTTACTGCTAAGGCGAACCAGACTTTTCCGGTAATCTTTCGGGCGAATACAAAGGCTAAAACTAGGTTAGCTGTTCCCCAAAGAACCGATAAAAAGCGAGCATTGAAGTGAGATTCTCCCACCAATTGCAGCCAGAGAGCCACCATGTAATGATAAGCAGGTCCTCGAGTGTACCAGATATGAGAAGTTGTTACAGGAACTCCTGTCCGGAGGATACCCCTAATTGCATCAAAGGAAGCATTCTCGTCAGAGTCAATGGCTGTAAAGTCCAGTCTATAAGCCCTCAAGCTAAAACCAATACAGACAATTAAGAACAACAAAAACCAGTGACCCCAAGAGGGCCATGCTTGAATAATTGCTTTAAGCCAGTCTTGAAGCAGCCAACGTAAACGGAGCCGAAGTAGTAAAGTCAAAACGGCAATTTCACCAAGACCAAGGAAGACCAGGAGAATATTTGATGACCAGGTTGTTGCCAGACCCAAGCTAACAAAAGCAATCACACCTAACAGAAACCATAGCCCCGAGCGAGGGAATGTCTTTACTAAACTATGCTTGTCTTTAAAATGTTGCCCTATCTGGCTCCACAGCAGCGTCAAGACAACTATTCCCACAAACCCAAGGAGGACTAGGGGAGTGCTTTGCGGCTGAACGAACAGAAAGCCCTGTTCCTCTTCCGCATAGCGGTGTTTAAGTAAACCAATGCCAACTAAAAACAATGTCCCTGGCAGCAGCAATCCTGCCCCGGCGTTGAATCTGAACCCCTGACCCAGCCAAAACCGACCGAAAAACCACGCACAAACCAAAGCACAGCCTATCCCTCCCAAGCACCAAAGACTGCCGTGCCAAAGGAGGTCGGGATAGTTGAACAGATAGGCATTGCCCTCAAAACTGCGCTGAAACTCTTGCGGGTCTGGCGGTCCCAGGATAGCAGCAGGTTGCCCTTGCCCCACACCATCGACCCAACCCGATAGTGGTTGATTCAAAGCAATCCAAGTGTTATCTGTTGCAATAGGTGCTGTAATGCTGTTTGGCTCGGTTTCCACCCAGCCGTCTAGGAAAAAACCTAGAGAGTCATTTTGGGTTACAGAGGGATTTTGGGCAGACCAGTCTGGGTCTAAAGGACGAGCTAAACGCACTGCTAGGGTATTGAGACCAGTTTTGAGAAAGTTTGTGACCTCATACATGTGTAACTGGTTATTATCATTAGCCTCAAAACGGTTAACGAGAAGACCATTGAGCAACAGAGCATACTCACCACTCCCAGCTAGCCGGATGAAGGCGCGTTGGCGTGTTTGGGGGATCTGCCAATCACCTCTAAGCCACACCTCTCCCTTTTGACTTTCAGTGCCCGCGATCCAACTTCCCTGTAGCAAGCGGTCAAAGAGGTGCTGGCTCAGCCGACTGTAGGTGGCTTTTTGGACGGGACTAATTACCACTGCGTCGGGCCAGCTTTGGTCTGGAAAATCTGGGTTGAACCATGGGAGCTGTTGGTGGGTTTCGGATAAGGTCGAGACTTGCCAAGGTGTTGCTCCTGTCGTTAGGTTGATCGCAGGTGCCCCCGGTACAGGGTAGACCGCCCCCTCAACGACCACACGGGGATTTTTCCGGCCTTTTTGAATTGCCAAAGCAATCGTGTTTTTGCCAGGGCTCAGGTAAGGGGTCAGGTCTACGTAAGCTGTTAGCTTCCAATCTTTGGTATTGCCGAGAAAATAATGGACTCCTGTTTTGACACGGTACTTGAGACTATCATTGAAATTCTGGGAAGGTTTGCTGAGCTGACTAGCTAAACCGAGAGAATTATTCAGAGTGCCGATCTCCTGAGCGATCGCCTGCCCATTGACATACAGGATAAAATCGTCATCGGCGCTGAGCCGCAACCAAGCTGCCTGTACACCATCAGCCAGGTAGAACGTGCGACGAACATAAAAACGATAACTCGGCTCTAGTGGACCAATCCACTGAGCTTCAGGAGACCAAGCAATGCGCTCAACCGTCGAAGGCATTTTATCCCAGAGGGAAAAGCCTAGTATCCCCAGCAAAAAGCCCAGGGTTAAAACGATCAAGAGCGCCAGCCCACGGTCTAACCGAGTCATTTTTGTGGTTTGGCAGGTTACTTCCATATGCTGTTATCAATCGAGCGGGGGTACTGTTTCCAAGCCCGTGTCATGTCGCCGTTGTGATAACTAGCCCAAGACAAGTGCAGATAGGCTTGACCTCGTAAAGCCAGGTTGGGCTGTTGAGCATATCGGTCGGCCTCGATAATCTGTTGGGCGACTGATGCCGACTGTTCAAATTCACCATTGACGACTCTAGCTAACATCAGATCGTAAAGAGCTTCTATATGATTGGGAAAAATCTGCAATGCCTCCTCGAAAAGGTCCGCTGCCGCCCCTGGCTTATGGTTATTGAAGTAGTTCACTCCTTGATTCAGGATAGCTGCAGCTAGATATCCCCTGAGCAAGAAGCCTCTGGGTTGAATATCTAAGGAGCGCTGGAAATAGTCTTTTGCTTTTAGAAAATCTCCTCTGGTGTAGCGTTCTAACCCCTGGGCAAAGTAGATTAAGCTTGGAGCTGGTTCGTTTGCATAAAATCCGGCTGCTGCCATTCGCTTGAGGAATGCTACATCACCGCTTAAGGGAGGATACCAAGATGCTAACGTCCGGCTGCTAGCCAAGACTGAGTGGTACTGACCTTTTGCAAACGTCGTGTCTAGTTGATAATTAATGATATTGGGCACAATTAGGGAGAAGACTAAAATTCCGATCACTAGCCCAACTCCAGGTAGGAATTTTCCCATATCCATTAGAAAGAGGTTAAACTTCTCGTCCTCTACTCCCAGATAAAGTGCGATTAAGCTAACCACAAAACCGACTACGGTTAACAGCCAACCACGACCAATGAATCCAAAGAAGCTGTTGTTATAGCCCAGCCCTTCAACTAAAATCTGATCCCATGAAGATGTTTGAAAAAACCGGCTATCCTTAATTGAAAAATTAGATACTGACGTAATCGGATTCGATTGTTCTAGTGATATATTCTGTTTCCACTGGGCCTGAACCTGAGGAAAAGTTATTTCCACATGCTGACTGACTCTTTGCCCTTGGTCGTAGTAAGCCGCAGCTAGGAAAGTTACAGTAGGAGACCAGGTCGTTATGAAATAAGGAAAGAGTAGGACTGCTATTAATCCACTCCAGAAAGTTAACCGTGGGGCACGACGGGGGCTAAACCAGAAAGTGAAAGTCAGACCTAGAAGAGCAAAAGAGGCTGCCAGTACTCTCCCTACGTTTGCTAAATAAAGACTTGTTCCAAACGTTTCTAAAGCTTGTGGAGGCAAACTATACCAGGGAAATATTGCTCCTATAGCAAAAGCTAGAGATCCTATAAAAAGGCATATTTTTTCTCTGTTAAACCATTTAAGCCAATGAAGTATATTCATGGCAAACCTGCTGGATGAACTCTTGTAACAACATCCCCCTTAGAGACGTTACTGCAGTTATAGGCATTAATCGTGTGAGCTGTCTAGCATCTACTATGATCATTCTTTACAGTAGTTAGATAACCATTTCGAAATGGTACTAATTCTCCAAAATTGTAACCAGTAAAGTTCTTTTTAATGTCATCGTCAGACCAAAATTTTACATAAAAAAGCTCCTTCCGTTTTACTTTCACTATGGGTGCTACCAAGAAAACTCCATTACGGGATAAGCAGCTTTTTACCCTATCCATAGTAGAGATAATTTTAGAGGCTTCAACAATATGTTCAATAACATCGATCATCACGATTAAGTCAAATTTCTCTTCGATTACATCTGTAGTGACATCCTTCCTAAGGAATTCAAAGTGAGGGAATTTTTTCCGAAGTTCAGGAAAAAGGACATCAGTTATGTCAACCCCTAAATAGCTATTTACACCTAAGTCATGAAGAATTTGAGTGTAGAAGCCAGTTCCGCAACCAATTTCTAATACTCTGGCACTCTGAAAAGCAATATTTTCTTTATGGCATACATCTATGAAAACCTTTGCCGCCTCTGCATAAGCTTTCTCATTTTCTTGCTCAGAAAGACCTTCATGACCAACTCCTTTAAGTGAGTGACCATATTTAGAAAAGCGATCACGCCAGTATCTCTGAGCATCATAGTCATTTCCTTCACCATAGACTATAGGCCCAACAATAGTCTTGTATAGAGTTCTTTGAATCAGGCTCACTGGATTTTTTAGTTTTGCTGAAATATTTTTCATTCTTCACCTAACTTTAGTTAATTGTTATACATCTAAGATGAGTTAGTAGCATTCCAGTCCCACCTGATTGCAAGTCCTGCATTTCTAAAATTTCATAACTTGCAATGTTGGGTTTTACCCGCTCCCAGTTCCTGTCTCTATCCAGACTAGTTTTCCAATCGATCCCCAGGATTCAAGGCTCTAGGAGAAGGTACTACCTGTTCTCCAGACGTCAAGCCTTCTAGCACTTCACGCTGGTTGTCAAATATCCTGCCTAGCTTCACTTTCTTGATGACTGCTTTGCCTACCGAGTCAACCATCACCATGCCTTCACCACCAGACAAATGGGTAACCGCACTTTCTGGGATGACTAAGCTTGTCTTGCCTTGGCTAAATTGAACATAGCCCTGCAACCCCGGAGGCATCTGGAGATTATCAACAGCAATCCAGACAGAATAGGTATACTGCCGATCAGTGCCTACTCGGACGGGGGGGTTAACTGCATTAGTTTGGACTGTAGGATTGAGCCGGATTACTCGCCCCTGGTAAGTGCGTCCAGGGTAGGCCACCAAGCGAACTGTAGCTTGATCGCCAATCTTGACGGCATTGAGTCGCGCTTGGTCTACGTAAGCCTTGAATACAATATTCTGAGTTAGAGTGATGAGAGGGGTGGGGATTTGTGTATTCACTACTTCCCCACTATGAATATTTACCTGACTGACCAGACCATCATTACTGGCGTAAAGCACCGTGTGGTTTAAGTCTCTCAGGGTATTCTGTAGAGCTATTCTGTTGTTTTCGAGATTAAGACGAGCGTTTTTAATCTGCTGATCTAAGTTGCTTTGGGTACTAGCTAAAGTTTGCTCTTGCGTAATCAGGTTGTTTTTACTAGTAACATAGAGGCTTTTGCTGTTATATAGCTGAATTTTTTGAATGGCTCCTTCCTGTGCTAAGGAGCTAAGCTGTTTGAATTGAGTTTCAGCAATAGCTTGCTGCTCTCTGGCAGTTTCAACACTAGCTTTTAGTTCCACTAGTTGTTCTGGTGCAGACTTTTGTAAAGCCTCTAGGGTATCTTCAGAAATAGCTACATTGTTATGGGCAGTACTAACGGCATTTTCAAATGGATTCTGCTGTAACTGGAGCAGGGGTTGGCCTTGATGCACCCACTGCCCTTCCACAACGTCAACTTTTTCTACTGGTCCCGATACCAGAGGGCGAACGTCTACCTGCTGTAGAGCGACTGATTCCCCTGGTGCCGCTACAGTGTCCTCCAAAGTTTTTGATACCACTGGGACAGTCTCGACTTCGATTGGTTTACCAGCTAACCGTTGAAGAGCCGGATAACCTATACCTGAAGAGTAGAATTTGGACTCTGGATTCTTCAAAGCTGACCAGAGAACAGTTACAGAGAGAATCCCCATTATGCTTAGGGGAGCTACTACCAGAGTAGTCAGAACTGTACGAGAGAGCAAAGTGTTAGAGCTGATCATTCTTCCACGGTGGTAATAAGAGAACCAGAGGGGGCTTTATCCAGAGCTGTAGCAAAAACTTTCTGCCACATTGGGACAATGCGGGACCAGCTAAAACGGGTTTGGACATCCTGCAAGCCTTTTCGCCCCATTTGTTTTGCTCGGTTTGGCTCCCGGAGTAATGTGAGGATAGCTTGTGCCAAAGCTTCAGGGTCTTTTTCCGGCACCAAAAGACCTGTGGTGCCAGAAAGGATCACATCAACAATCCCCCCGACAGCACTGGCAACAACAGGCTTTTCATGGGCTAGAGCCTCAATCATGACAATTCCCAGCCCTTCAGTGTCACCTTTGCTGTCCACGATCGCGGGCAAGACAAAAATATCGCAGGAGGCATACTCATTGGCCAGTTCTTCCTTGCTGACAAAACCCAAGAAGTCTACAACGTCGTTTAAATCCAACGCAGAACACTGCGATTTAATCTCTTGTTCCAGATGACCTTTACCGACAATCCTCAAGCATATAGGTTGTTCAGCCAAGACTAAAGGTAAAGTCTCCAGCAGATATCGTAAACCTTTGCGCTCATCTAACCTACCTACGAACAGGAGCCTAGGCACCTCTTCAGGTGGGCGGCTCTTAGGCTGTTTAACCTCTATAGTCAGACCATAGGGGATGACAGTCACTGGCCCAGCATAAAGTTTACGAATCAACCCGAGAGTAAAAGAAGAATTGACTGTCACACCACTAACTGCGGGCAATTGCCAGCGTAAGATATCTGCCACAAAACCAAACTTGTGTACCAACAAAAGTTCAGCTCCATGGAAACTGAAAACCATAGGAATGCCTAGTAATTTGCTGGCAGGCCAAGCCATCAATCCATGTGGGAAAGGCCAATGAATATGAAGTAGGTCTGGCCTTTCTTTACAGCATACCCAAAACAGTTGCCAGCTACCTAAAAAAATATACAAAGCCGCAACTATTAAATAAAGCGGTTGCCTTTGGAGCTTAGTAGGAGCTCCATCGCGCACCAGATTTTCAAAGCGCTTGAGGCAGTAGCGAAAACGATAGACCTGAACGCCGTCTAACCTATGGCTTTTACAACTCTCGTATGCAGGGGCAAAAACTGTGAACTTAGCCCCTGTCAGTTGTGAGCGTAAAATTGCCTCCCGCACGAAAGCACCATGATTGCCTTCAGGCGTATGAGGGTAGACGGAAGTGACAACCAAGATCTGCTTACCTTGAAGAGCCATAACAACCAGAACAGTACTAAAACGTTAATAGTAAAAGACAGATGGTCGAGGACTAGCAACATGGGAGTCAACGGTCTCCTGCCGTGAGACAGCAGGCGCTGCGTTGACTTCGTCAAGCAGAGAAAAGCTGCCCACTCTTAAACAGGGATGTAAGCCTCATACATTCATCAGGCATTAGCTACTATTTTTTGAGCTATCTGCTCATTCTTGAGTGGAGTAATGTACTCTAAATGAGCGGCAGAAAGTAGACGGCCTTTAGTTTGGAACCACCACCAGAGCTGCCAAAAATCCATAGCTGAAGCAATGAGACGTCCGCGACCAAATTTACTCTTCCCAGAGTATCGAGGATGCCAAGGGGTAGGAACTTCTGCGATGCTATAGCCCCAACCTGCCAGTATTGCTAGCAGGTAGCGGTGGGTAACCAGATCGAGTGGTAAAGCAGCTAATAGATCCCGACGCACTAGTTTGATCCAGTTCATGTCGTGAATTTTTAGCCCAAAGGCCAAGCGACAAGTAGAGTTGGCCAGTGAAGAAGCAACGATTTTGCCGTCACCACGCTTCTGTCGCCAACCTGCCACTCCATCGACTCCGGGTCCACAGGCTTTTAGCAGCAAGGGTAAATCAGTCCGAAAATCAGACTCTAGATCGGCTTGTCCCCAGTAGAGCCAATCACTGCTAGTGTGGGCTAAAGCTGTCTTCCATACCCCAGTTACACCCCGCCTGTAGGGATGGCGAATAACTTGCAAAAAGGAGTACTCTTTACTTAGATAAGTGAGGAGTTGGAGACTATTATCTATACTCCCATCATCTATTAACAGGACTGGCAAAGTAAAGCCAAGCTCCTGAAAGGTTTGCTCTAGAACAAGCATGAGCATTTCCAGATTACCCTCCTCGTTAAGGGCGGGAACTACTACTGTAACGGAGCGACTCTCTTGGGGGGGGGGAGGTGAAGGAAAAGTGGATCGGTTCACAGCAAGTTTCTCCTGACAATTATGTTTGAAATGATTGGTTATGCTTCCAATAAATGCGAATCGGTTTTCACAGTTCTTTAAAGCTTTTTCTACAGGACTTTTAGTGTGTTCACTTTGAATTAATTTTAATATTGCCATTGGATTGAATATCTGAAAATTTTGGTTCTATTTACAAGCTGAAAACTGTCAAATTCTATATGATAGTTGCATTATGAAAAATCCTCACGATCAGAAAGAGCTACCATAGCACCTCCTAAAAGAGCTATATGCGTTTCGGCAATGAAGCTAAGCTTTATGCTTGCCCTACTACAGTAAAAGCATTTGGACTCCCGTTGTTCACTCGAAACTATAACAGACTCGATTAAGATGTCTATAAAGAAAAGTTCAGAAGTCTGGCATCAGGCTAGTTAAGAAAAGTTCGGATAAATTCAGAAAAAGGTAAAGTTTAGCAATCACCTAGGTAAGGTAGTGCCGTTGTTGTAATGAATCCAATTTGAAGTTCCTCTGAATTTACTTTCGATAGTCTTATAAGCCTATCAGGTTATTTATTATTAGTTGTAACAAATGTTACTTTTTGCCAAAAATACTTGAAACGTTCAGAGTCTATGTAGCTAGTATTACATCGAATTTATCAGAATTATAACTTTCCTTAATCGAAACTTTACCTTTTCTTCATCAAATCTTTATAATTTCAGGAAAAGTCCAGTATATATACTGTTATTATCAGTACAAAGCAAACCTGTTTTCCTTGAAAAGGATTCATAGGCAGTATAGCTAGGGATACCTTAAATCGTGTCCTAGCTTACGTGAATACTCGGTGATTAAGCAGTTTATGCATAAGATATTAAACATTCGAAACGTTCAATACCTTGTGTTAAATTTGCTCAATTTTTATTGTCAATTCACACCATTGCTTGAGTAGGCTGCTAATTTTGTGTTCCCTGTAGCAAAGAATATTTATTGTTTTCAAAACAGGAAACGCTCTAAATATACTCCGTATTTTCATTAAGAAGCTTGAGAACATAGGGGAGCTATCTCGTATTTCATACATTACCGCAAAAAATCCTTACTTATTGTTTAGAAATACAAAATTTTATTTCACGTATATAAAAACATGAGGTGAGATATGGACTTTGAAGAAGTATTTAAAGCTTTGGATGCAGCTATCTTTGCCAAAACACAAAGACGGCTAAAGGATGTAGAAAGATTTGTCCTTTTAGGAGCATATCTTGGTCAGACCTATGAAGAGATGGCAAAGGCTTACGACTATCGCTATACCCCTAGCTACCTGAAGCAGGATGTTGGTCCCAAGTTATGGAAGTTACTTTCAGAAGTGCTAGGGGAAGCGGTCAGTAAGACAAATTTTTACTCAGCAATAGAGCGACAAACACAATTGCAGGAAATTCAAAAGCCTCAAAAAACTTTGAAGCTGTATGAGGCGGAGTATGGGGAACGTCTAAAACTGGCAGGAGAAACACTCTACCAAAGCTGCTTATCGCCAAGCTCTCATGAGCAACCCGAAGAAGTTGTATTGCTCAAACGAGAAAAACTACCAGTTCGCTTATGGCATGGGCTGCAAGAAGCAGATGACAGTTACCTTTTGAGGCATCAGGGCAGTTCAATAACAGCAGCGTCTACCACTCAAGTCCACTCCCCTTTCATCGCTGGCCCGCCCATTACTCATCCGCATCAATTTTTCGGGCGTGAGCGGGAATTGAACCGCCTCTTCAACTTGTGGAAACAATTGCCATTACAAAACGCAGCGCTCATTGGTCCCCGACGTAGTGGCAAGACCTCCCTGCTGCTGTATCTAAAAAGCATTACTACCACTCCACGATCACAGCTACGCCCCGGTCAACGCGCTAGCTGGCTGCCTAGACCAGAGCAATACCGCTGGATCTTTGTAGACTTCCAGGACCCGCGACTGGGAAGCCGGGAAGGGCTACTAAGCTATCTGTTAGCCTGCCTAGATCTCCCTGTGGCCGACTCTTGTAACCTAGACGACTTCCTAGACCTGGTGAGCCGCAACCTGCGTACACCTACAGTGATCCTGCTTGATGAGATCGGCATCGCCTTACAACGTTACCATGAATTGGATAGTTCCTTTTGGGATAGTCTACGATCGCTAACCAACCAGGTAGAGGGCAACCTAGCTTTTGTATTGGCAGACAGTGAAACACCTACGCAACTGGCTAACCGAACTTCCCTTGGCTGCTCCTTCTTTAACATGTTTGGCTACACTGCGCACCTCAGACCATTGACTGAAGAGGAGGCTCATGAATTGATTACCAGTTCACCTATTCCCTTTTCTGCTGCAGATCTAGACTGGCTCCTATCCCAAATTGGACGTTGGCCGCTCCTGCTGCAAATCCTCTGCCGCGAGCGCCTCATCGCTTTAGAAGTTGGTGAAACCGACGACACTTGGAAAACAGAGGGCTTGGCTCAGATCAAGCCTTATAGATATTTATTAGAGGACTCATGACCTTAGCGTCTGTTCCACCCAATGCTGATACCGACATGTTCGAGCTATTTGGTGACCGCCGACTAATCGAGCTAAAGCATAAGCAGCACATGCCGCCACACTCCCCACTAAAAAGCGTAAGGCTGAAAAGGTTAACACTTCTTTATGATGAGTGAAAAGCTAATTAACTAATTTATCAATGCTTACTCAGATAAAAGACCTAGCAGCAAAACTAGCACCTCGCCTAATTGAAATCCGTCGTCATATCCATAGTCATCCTGAACTGAGCGGTCAGGAGTACCAAACTGCTGCCTACGTTGCTGGTGTTTTGTCTTCCAATGGCGTTCGCGTGCAAGAGGTTGTGGGTAAAACCGGCGTCGTTGGGGAAGTCCAAGGGACTTGCAGTGATTCCCGATTGCTGGCAATTCGCGCTGATATGGATGCCCTGCCAATCCAGGAACGCACCAATCTGGACTATACCTCTCGTAAACCGGCGATCATGCACGCTTGTGGTCACGATGTTCACACAACGGTGGGACTGGGAACGGCAATGGTGCTGTCTCATCTAAGTTCCGAGTTGCCAGGTAATGTCCGCTTGTTGTTCCAACCAGCGGAAGAGACTGCCCAAGGAGCCAGCTGGATGGTGCAAGCTGGGGTGATGGCAAATGTCACGGCAATTCTATCCCTGCATGTTTTCCCCTCGATTCCAGCTGGAGCGATCGGTGTCCGGTATGGCGCTCTGACAGCGGCAGCGGACGACCTGGAAATCATCATACTAGGGGAATCAGGTCATGGTGCTAGACCTCACGAAGCGATTGATGCGATCTGGATTGCGTCTCAGGTGATCACAGCGCTCCAACAAGCGATTAGCCGGACACAAAACCCCCTGCGCCCGGTGGTATTAACGATCGGGCAGATCAGCGGTGGTAGAGCCCCAAATGTGATTGCCGATCAAGTCCGATTGGTGGGAACTGTGCGATCGCTCCATCCCGAAACTCGCTCTCATCTGCCCAACTGGATTTCTCAAATCGTCAGCAGTATCTGCCAGTGCTACGGCGCTCGTTGTGAAGTCAGCTACCATCCAGGAGTCCCAGGAGTGCAAAATGACTCAACCCTGTCCCAGTTGTTGCAGACATCTGCGGAGGAAGCTTGGGGGGGCGATCGCGTCCAAGTCTTGACCGAACCCTCCCTTGGGGCTGAAGATTTTTCCCTATATTTGGAACATGCCCCTGGTGCCATGTTTAGATTGGGGGTGGGCTACAAAGATAGGCAGATCAACTATCCACTGCACCATCCGCAGTTTGAAGTTGATGAATCTGCTATTCTCACTGGCGTCGTCACCTTGGTATACAGTGTTTTCAAGTATTTTGGCACCATATCCCAGAAGGTGGATGCACCCTGACTGAACTATTGATACTCTAGCACTGGATACGTACACATACAGACTGATTGCAATCTATGGCATCCTCCACACCATTGCAAGGCACCGAACTAGTCGACTGTGCCAGAGCGAATGCAAAGCAGGGAATTGAAGCTGCTGCCCACCAGTGTGGCTATGGTGACGATCTCAACACCTTTGCGCAACAATTGAAGCAGGCTTGTGAGCAGATGAACTTACAAGTCAAAGAACTTACCGATCTAGTTACAGATCAGGAGATGCCACTACAGCTGGGGACTGGCGAAGTGGTCGCGCCTGATACAGCATCAGAGCTTTAGGACTGCGTACTCATAGAAATCTCCTTGCCAAAAAGCTTCCTACCTCCAGACTAAGCACTCCGAGGATAGCGCTGCTTGCCCAATAAGATAGAGCAGCACCCTGATTTCCTGTCCGTAGGAGGGTTGCTGTATCAAGAGTGTAGGTGGAAAAGGTAGTGTAAGAACCTAAAAACCCCGTTGCTATCAATAGGCGCAAGTCCGGGGAGATAACTATCCGTTCTAAAGCCAAGGTGAAAAAGAAACCCATGACTAGAGCCCCAGAGAGGTTAATCACAAACGTCCCGTAAGGAAATCTCAAACCCAACCAATGAGCAAAGAGTAAGGTTAGGTAATAACGACTCAACGCTCCAGGAATTGCACCAAAGCTGACGGCAAGGGGAGCACGAATCGCTGGATCTACTGAATTCAGAACTCCTAAGGCTTTAGCTAATCCACCAAATAAATGCTGTAACACACTGACTAACATCCCGTCACTCCTAGAGAGCTTGTTTTTGCAGAAGTCATAAAATAATCAGCTCAATGACTAGAACGGTATTTTCGACGAGCTCCATCCCCACAAGGATTTTTATAGCATCTGCCTTTTTAAAGAGCTAATTCCTCGATTAAAAGCTCTTTCCTTTTCTCTGACTCAGTATTTTCTAACTTATAACCTAAGATAGATGCGCATTTTTCATCAGCTACAACAAATATGTACGTCTTATAAGCAAAGTATGGCCTTTACCAGCTCTAATCCATCTAGTGTTTCAGAAACTTGAGTGGGAAAGACCGTGCTTAATAGTTAGCGTTTTCTCTATATCAAAATCTGAGTTAAGGTCGATACAATCAGAGTGCGACTTGAGTAATGCTGTTATATAGCTAAGGATAAAAATCTCATTACAGCATTATGGGGAAAGCAACAATATGAGAAATCAACTGAAAACTGCTGCTCTGCTGGCGCTACTAAGCGGTCTCCTGATTGCAATCAGCCACTGGCTGATCGGAGGTATTAGTGGTGTCATCGTAGGAATTGCGATCGCTGCGGTGACAAACTTACTGTCGTGGTACCAATCAGATAAGATCGCGCTAGCAGCTTACCAAGCCCAGCCTGTCAGCCCCGCCCAAGCACCTGGTCTTTATCAAATGGTGGGACGGTTGTGCGAGCGTGCCAATCTCCCGATGCCAGCCGTTTATATCGTCCCTACCCCAGCTGCCAATGCCTTTGCCACAGGACGCGATCCTAAACACGCTGCTGTCTGTGTCACCGAAGGCATAATGAATCTACTCTCCGAAGAAGAACTGGAGGGTGTTTTGGCTCACGAGCTTACCCATGTTGCTAATCGTGATACTCTGACGCAGACAGTAGCTGCAACAGTCGCTGGAGCGATTTCCTTCCTGGCTCAGCTGGCAAGCTACGGCTTGTGGTTTGCGACTCCGTCACGGGATGAGCGCAATGGCACGAATCCTTTGGGGATATTGTTGACAGCACTCCTGGCTCCGATTGCCGCTACAGTGATCCAACTGGCGATCTCGCGTACGCGGGAGTTTGCAGCGGATGCTGGTTCTGCTAGATTAACTGGTAATCCCAGAGCTTTGGCGAGTGCGCTGCAGCGTTTGGAAGCCAATGCACGGCAACTGCCGATGACTGGTAACCCAGCCTTCGAGCCGCTATTGATCATGAATTCATTTTCTGGTGAATTTCTCAGTAGCCTGTTCTCAAGCCATCCCTCCACCGAGGCTCGGATTCAACAGCTACTGAAGCTTGAGCAAGAACTACCAAAACAGGAATCTCAGTTTTCATTTGGTCGATAAAGTCTCTCTAGTTCAACAAGCAAAGAGGCTTGATAACGGTAGAGAGGTTGCAGGCAGCATCTCTATCAGGTAAACAATCTAAAAACTTTCAATCAAGGAGATATAGCTATGACTTCCGAACCCAACAATGCAGATACATCCGTCAGGATTGAAATCATTCCCCAGAACACCAATGAAATGGTTGACCAGGAGATGGCAGGTGAAACGGATGAAGTCAGGAATGAAACCAAATCGCTGATCGATGCCCTCAAAAAACGGGCTCAGGTGGAGGCTCAAAGTGCTGGTACGCTCACCCGCGAGACATATTTAAATGCTGTGCGACGGGCGCGGGAATCAATTGAACAAAACCAGCTGATTGAGCGCGATCGCATTGAACGCTCGTTTGAGTTGATCCAGAAGGATGCCGAGAAGAACTGGCAATCGATTCTGAACGAAGTGGCAGAACTGGGCGATCGCTTAGCCGATGCTGCCAAAGCTGCTTGGGAAGTCCTAACCGCCCCTAGACCTCATTCTTAAATCAAGAGCAGCGATCCTAGCTGCAAAAACTGGGGGTGCGGTAGACCGTGCCCCTAATTTTTTCTGCCAGAATCTCGCAGGATCATAGATAATGGGAAAGCTTTTGCAAAAGCACTCCTATCCTCTGACAACAGCTATGCGAACCCACTATTGCGGCGAACTCCGAACCCAACACGTTGGAGAAACTGTTACCTTGTGTGGCTGGGTAGATCGTCGCCGCGATCACGGGGGTGTGATTTTTTTGGACTTGCGCGATACCTGCGGCAAGGACTCCGTCGAACGTACAGGACTTGTCCAAATCGTCAGCGATCCCCAGCGCACCCCTAGCTCTTACGAGCAGGCAGATGCCCTGCGGAATGAATATGTCGTCCAAATTACGGGACGGGTGACGCAGCGTCCCCAAGAATCCTATAACCCCCGCCTACCCACTGGCGAGATCGAAATCTATGCCGAGCGTATAGAACTGCTCAACCCTGTCCGCAAACAGCTGCCCTTCCAAGTGGCGACGGCAGATACAGAGCCAGTGCGGGAAGATTTGCGACTGGAGTATCGCTATTTAGATTTGCGGCGCCCTCGCATGGCGCACAACCTCCAATTGCGCCACCAAGTGGTTAAAGCGATCCGCCGCTACTTGGAAGATGAGCAAGGCTTCATCGAAGTCGAAACACCAATACTGACCCGCTCTACACCCGAGGGGGCGCGGGACTTCTTAGTTCCCAGTCGCGTCAATCCAGGTGAGTGGTTTGCCCTACCTCAATCACCGCAGCTATTCAAGCAACTGCTGATGGTAGCGGGTTGCGATCGCTACTACCAAATCGCTCGTTGCTTTCGAGATGAAGATCTGCGAGCCGACCGACAGCCAGAATTCACCCAGTTGGACATGGAAATGAGCTTCATGTCCCAAGAAGAAATTCTCCAGTTGAATGAAGATTTAGTTTGCCACATCTTTAAAAAGGTCAAAGGCATTAACCTGCCTCACCCCTTCCCACGTCTCACCTACGCGGAAGCGATGGCGCGATATGGTAGCGATAAACCCGACACGCGCTTTGGGCTGGAACTCGTCGATGTCTCTGATTTAGTCAAAGACTCCAGCTTCAAAGTCTTTGCCTCAGCGATCGCCTCTGGAGGCATCGTCAAAGTGCTACCAATTCCCGGAGGTAATGACACCATCTCCAACGTCCGGATCAAACCAGGTGGCGACCTGTTCAAAGAAGCGAGCATTGCTGGTGCCAAAGGTCTTGCCTATATCCGTGTTCGAGATGATGGCGAAATCGACACGATCAGTGCAATTAAAGATAACCTGACGGCGGTCCAGAGACAAGAAATATTGAGCCGTACTGGGGCAGGGGCCGGTCATCTGCTACTATTTGGCGCTGGTGCAGCCGATATGGTCAATAAAACTCTCGACCGACTGCGCCAAGTCATTGGTCGAGAGTTGGAGCTGATTGACCCAGAAAAAATTAACCTGCTTTGGGTAACAGATTTCCCGATGTTTGAATGGAATGCTGACGAAAGGCGGTTAGAGGCTTTACATCACCCATTCACAGCCCCCAACCCCGATGACTCGAACGACCTGAAAACGGCACGAGCGCAAGCTTATGACCTAGTACTCAACGGCTTGGAAATTGGCGGCGGCAGTCTGCGGATTTACCAGCGCGAGATTCAGGAACGGGTGTTTGAAGCAATTGGTCTCTCCCCAGAGCAAGCCCAGAACAAATTTGGCTTTCTGCTAGAGGCGTTTGAATATGGCACCCCACCCCACGGTGGCATTGCCTATGGTTTGGATCGGTTGGTAATGTTGCTGGCTGGGGAGGAGTCGATTCGGGATGTGATTGCCTTCCCGAAGACGCAACAGGCTCGTTGCTTGTTGACAGATGCTCCTTCGGAGGTGGACGAGAAGCAGTTGAAGGAATTGCACGTTACCTCGACGTATAAGCCAAAGTTCTAGGTTCAGCCTCTTACGAAGGTCTTAAGATTTGCTTAGTCGGTCAACGAAAGTAGGAGTGAATTTATCTATTTCGTCGAGGTGGGATTCGAGACGTTTTTCAGATGTTTATCCCAGGTTGAATTTCTACGATGAATACATGTTCCTCAGGGAATGAGAAAGTCGTGTTAAACCCAGGAATTTAATCAATAGTAGCAGTCGGGACGACCGGAACGTCTTTAGCCACTGCAACCCTCGCTGGTGCTGGAATAGGTGCTGCAAGTGGTGGATTAATTTCGGCTATTGCTGGTTCAGAGCTGTCCTCCGTCCAAGCTAGAGTCGCTGGCGGTGGTGGGCAAGGTGAGTTTCTGGTGATGGTAGAAGGTGCGGATGACGAGGTGCGTCAGGCCGAGTCTATCCTTAACAGGTCATGCTCCAGTAAAGTGTGGGTTTGCTAAACTAAGCTAATGAATTTACGTAGTAAGCAAAACACGAGAGAGTCTGAATTGGAGCAAAGTGTTAACTTGGGCAGCCATGCTATTGTCATTGGCGGTAGCATCGCCGGACTGCTCTCTGCTCGCGTGCTTGCTGACAGCTTTGCTGAGGTCACAATCGTTGAAACAGACAAGCTGCCTGAACAACCCGATGCCCGCAAAGGTGTACCACAGTCAGTCCAGCCTCATGTCTTGTTCACGAGGGGATACAGGATACTGGAGGAGCTTTTTCCTGGTATTGGAACCGAACTGACCGTTGCTGGAGCTCTGACAATCGATTGGGCGCGGGAATTTCATCTTTTTAACCGCAGAGGATGGAGTGCAAACGCAGAATCTCCCTCTGACATCGTTTCTTTTACTTGCAGTCGTCCGTTACTAGAGTGGGCGATCCGACGACGACTGTCCGATTTCTCAAAGGTGCGGTTTGTTGAACAACATCGCGTCGTCGGGTTCATCTGCGATTCTCGCCAAAAGCATATTACTGGAGTATGTCTGCGCTCAAGTGGTGGCTCTACTACAGATGAGTTACCAGCGGCGTTGGTGGTGGATGCAAGCGGTCGTCGCTCCCAAGCCCCGCATTGGCTAGCAAGTCTAGGTTTCACTCCACCACTAGAAACTGTAGTCAATCCGTTTCTGGGCTATGCCACACGTCGCTACCGAGAGCCAAAGGGCTTTCAGGCTGACTGGAAGGTGATGTTGATCTCGCATTCGCCCCCGCACGGTACTCGGCTAGGATATCTGGCGAAAATCGAAGGTGGAGAATGGATTGCGACTCTCGGTGGTTATGGGCACGACTTTCCCCCGATCAACAATTCAGGCTTTTTGGAATTCGCCCGCAGTCTACCCAGCCCGGAGTTTTATCAAGCAATCAAAGATGCTGAACCCATATCGCCTATTTATGCCCATCGGGCTACTGCCAACAGACTGCGCCACTACGAAAAAGTCCTGCTACCTCGTGGCTTTGTGGCTTTGGGAGATGCAGTTTGCGCTTTATGCCCCGTTTATGGTCAAGGAATGACCGCCAGTGCTTTATCCGCAATGGTCCTGCGAGACTGGTTACGCGAGCCGCAGAATCATGCCGACGGCTCACTCCTGCCCTCACGCTTCCAGAAAAGCTTGGCCAAAAGTAATGCTCAGCACTGGACACTAGCAACAGGACAGGACTTGCGCTTTCCGACTACTTCCGGTGGCAGTAAGCCCAGCAGGCGCACTGGACTTTTACATTGGTACACTGAGCGATTACTTTTGATGGCAAATCAGGACCCAAGTTTGCACGCTCTGTTGATGGAGATAGCACACCTGCTCAAATCCCCAGCAGCACTTTTTCATCCTAAAGTTGTTTTCCGGGTAGTGACTGGAGGTGTCGGGTTGATTTAGCTGGTATGCGCATTTCATTAACGACATCGCTAGGTATGCTGTAGTCCCGAGCAATCAGACGCGCCGTCATCTTCGCTGACATCATCACTGCTGGGGTCCCTCCTCCAGGCTGAGCATTCGCACCCACTAGATAGAGGTTCTTGATATCCTCGCTCCGGTTGTGGGGTCGGAAGTACGCACTCTGCCGCAGAATTGGCTCAACGCCAAACCCATTGCCGAGCCAGCTGTTAAGGGTGTGTTGAAAGTAGTCGGGGGTGATGAAGCTTTTGTAGACGAGGCGGTCATGGAGACCTGGGATGTACCCGCGCTCTTCTAAGAACCCAAGCACCTTCTCCACAAACGGCTCCCCAAGCTTCGACCAGTCGAGGCGACTCCCATTAGACATCTCCGAAAAATGGTAATACCGCTCGCTGACTAAACTTCAAGCTTGCAATCGCCTAGACAAGCATCAGTCAGTCTCAACACCAAAATCAGGCTTTGAGACAATTACTGTTGATAACA